>Ga0080013_1000166_pt1 | contig 92491 bp, 120 predicted proteins | sample ETNvirenome_6_85_FD_69236 | JGI IMG/M metagenome (GOLD analysis project Ga0080013, IMG submission 69236) | Marine viral communities from the Pacific Ocean - ETNP_6_85 (SPADES assembly) (version 2) | ecosystem: Environmental > Aquatic > Marine > Oceanic | place: Pacific Ocean | collected 2013-06-19
GCTAATGAGTAACCACACACCAGAACCTTGGAGCAATGAACCCAACTTCGCCGATGAAGCCCCAGACGAACGAAGATTGATAACAGCCAGGGGTCTGAGGATTGCCGAAGTTACCCACGCCAATATGGAATGGGAAGACTACGAAGCAAACGCCGTACGTATCGTTGAGTGCGTCAACGCCCTCGCCGGAGCCAAAGAGCCCAAAGAGCTAGTGAAAGCAGCAAAAGCCGCTCTGCACGCACTCGAGACCCCCGGAGATTTCCGCCAGGAAGAGATTGGGTATGTAATTGAGGACCTGGCACATGCACTGCAAGGAACATTCGACGAAGAACAGGAGGAAGGAAGAGATGCCTAAATACATTGTGACGATGTGCCGCACCAGCTACCAATACGTAGACATAGAGGTGGAAGGTGAAGATGCGCTGGACGCCGAGAGTAACGCATACGATGTAGCAGGAGACTACACCTACACCGAACGTAGCGCAGACTACGAGGTGGACCACTCCCGGGAGGACGAGAGTGGCTAACTACATTCCGCGTTGGCGGACAAACTACTTCAAAGTGAAGAATGGCACTAGGTTCAAAGAGTGGGTCGACTCCTTCTACGGGGACTACGAAATCCGCATGAAGCGTATCGACGACGAGACCTATTTCATGATCATGGGCACCGGGGAGGACGGTTGTCCCTGGAACCGAGAGTTCACCCGTGAGGAGGCCAAAGAAGAGTTCTACAATAACCCCGAAGGGGCCGACCGCACCATCTCCGACGAGGAGAACATCAACCGCATCTTCGACGAAGGGGACACAGAGATCGACTTCCACGTCTACGAGGAGCTCGCCGAGCACCTCACCGATGACTGCGTGGCCTGCGGTGTAGAGGTGGGTCACAAGAAGATGCGGTACCTAACAGGGGTCGCCGCGGTTACCGATTCTTCGGGCAAGGTGGAATACGTGTCCTTAAACAATTGGGCAGCGAAGACCGCAGCGGATAAATGGCCCGGCAAGAAGTACACCGACCCCGAGTACTAAGAACAAAAACGCGGTATAAGGGCAGTAACCCGAACACAAGGAGACAGTACCTATGAGTGACCGAAGAAAGTGTACCATGATTGAACTAACCCCCGAGCTTGCCAAGGAGTACCTCAAGCTCAACACCCGGAACCGAAACGTCAGTGTGCGACGAGTGCGGCTGTACGCGAAATGGATGAGGGCCGGCATGTGGCCCTACATCGGTGACACGATCAAGTTCGCCACCGACGGGACAATGTTGGACGGGCAGCACCGCTGCCTGGCAGTGATAGAATCTGGAGTACCCCACTTCTGCATCCGCGCCGACGGTGTTGAGCCCGAGTCCTTCGTCTATATTGACGGAGGCGGGCCGCGGACCGCTGGCAACGCGCTACACATCGCGCGCCTCACCCACCCAACCCTTCGCGCAGCAGCTACAGGTTGGATTTACCGCTACGAGAACGAACTGCTCTGGGGCGGCCGTTGCGGTATCCCACTCTCCAAGATGGAGATACTCGACTACAACATGGAGCACCGCGAAGACATGGACCGCGCCGTGGAAGTCGTGTACCAGTACCCCATGCTGAAGGAGCTCTACACGAGATCGCTAGCTATCGCGTTCGTGGTACTCACCAACCGCATCGACCCCGTTACGTCGGAGCTCTTCTGGCGGAAACTCGCGCTCGGTACGGACCTCACCGTTGGGGACCCGATCCTCACGCTCCGCAACCGCCTGATACGCACACCCCGCGATGGGACGCAGACTCTGGCAGACGTGGAGCATTGTTGGACAACCATCCGCGCATGGAATGCTGTGCGCAGTGACGCGAAGCTCAACACCTTGGTCCGACCGCAGAAAATGCCGAAGTTCCTATAGGAGATAGCATGCCCCCCTTAGCACTAGTGATCGCCGTGGTAGCCATTACCCACGCCGTGCTGTGCGGCGTTTGTACCCTCCTATTCTTGGAGCAACGAAAGTTACGCCGGGAACTCAACCTCCGCATCAGTAACGAACATTGTGGGCTCATGCTCCTAAGTGAGCACGTAAACCTCATAGGCGCCCAGCTTGAGGCGCATATCGAGCACTACAACCAACACCCCAACGCTTGAAGGAGTACCTCTATGGAGAAGTACGTGAACGATGACGCGATCAAACTTGACTGCGGTAACCTTTGCTGCCCGCGATGTGGCGATGCTTTCGGCCTCCACTCCGCGGGGGTAGAAGTATGGGGCCGAAGCCATGATGCCGCGCAAGGGCTACACGTCAGCATCAATGAAGTTGAATTCAAGCCTGCCCTGGTGGCCACTACTGACCTCGAGGACAACCCCTCCAGTAGAAGGCAAGGGATCTCTGTCCGCTTCTGGTGTGAGCAGTGCGCCGCAGGGTTCGCACTTACCTTTGCGCAGCACAAGGGAAGCGAGATAGTAACCTTCGAAGAACATCCCGAACTCACGAAGGTAGTGATGAAGTACATGACATAGTACACTGACTTGGGGCGGGCGGTTCATGCTACTTGTTACCGCGGATGCAAAACCGGTACCGTAGCCCGTCCCTGCTGCTCGGCGTTGTCGGTACTGGATCTCCGAAGTGGTATGCCGCCGGTTTGGTACTCGAAATTCGCGGGCACCGGCAAACTCAAAAATAGTCCTTGCAGACCAAGCGTAACCAGGGTAGTATACAATCGAAATCAAGGAGAACCTCATGAGTGAAACTCTATGAACAATGTAACGAAAATAGCGGGTGTGCTGTGCCGAGACACCCGCAAAGTGGGGTTGGCACTATGGCTTCCCTGCGCTCTTCTCGCCGCAGTGGTGCTCTTCTACCTATTCACCGCCACGGTAGCGGAATGGGTATGCGACTACTATGTCGGGGACATGGGCGAAACCACCAGGTTCGGCTACTTCCTCATAGGGCTAGTGCTCGAGGCTATGTTTATAGTACTCCCCCTGTGGCTACTATGGGCCGTTGCGAGCTACTGCAAGTGGACATACGTGCGGGCTACCGGTGCGGAGTTTACTCCCCGAAAGGTATGGTGGCCCTTCTTAGGAAAACCGAAAAAGATCTATGTGCAGTTTATCGGAGATACACTACCCGATGACTTTAAGCCAATGCCAGATACCGGGCTCGCCGTACTTCAGTTCCTAAAACGAGTCGGAGCCAATCTGTACGTAGGGGCAGGGTGGCGGGTAGAGACCACCCATATGGAAGAAGCCATAGCGAGCACCATGCAACGCTTCGTCAACAAGAGAGCTAAGGAAGGCCTTGATATTGCAGCAAAAGTCTCCTACATCAAGCTCCACGAGCCCGCGGAGATATGGGTCCATCCACAGGTCGGGAGGGAAAGCAAGTGATAGTGCATCTGGTACACGCGGGAACTAATGAGGTAGTGGCGGAGTATGGGGATTGGCCCTACTCCACGCTGCCGCGGGAAGATGAACGCATCATTTTACCTACTAGCTCATGGGAGGTTACAACGGTAATCTACTTACCAGAGGAGAAGCTCGTGTGGGTCGGTGTTCGACCCTTCTCCGAAGTAGTGGCCGAACGTGAAGAGCTACGGGCCGAGCTCGCTAAACTTAACCTGGACTCAGAGGAGTACAATGAGTGTGACGAAGATGCCGGGCGGAACGATGAAGATTAATGCTACCGAGATGTTCACAGTCCTGGTGAAACTGGGCGATGAGGATGAGGAGGAGATTGAACTCATCTGTAAGTATCACATGCCCGAGAATCTTGCAGAGTACGCGCCCGAGATCGCGGCACAGCTGCACGCAATTGCTAACGAACTGTTCAACCCCAATGGCTTTAACTAGGGAGGACACCATGCCTAAGGACTTTAGTTGGGTAAGCTCCAATGACCCCGGGCTTATACATGTAGACGAGAGCACAGGAGAATCTACTAATGCTTTCGCACAGTATGTGCAGAGCGATAACACGCACACAGGGCAGTTGCTCTCACCTCCGAACGTGTACACCGGGATGTCTACAAATCCCTACGGAACACCGAATCCCTATGGGATGCAGAGCCCTTTCGGGATAGTTCCGCTCAGCCCCGTAGACCCAGGGGTCCTGGGTAAGCAAATCGAGCAGGCCCAAGAGCAGGCAAACTTGAAGGCAAAGCAAATGCAACAGTTCACAGAGGCAGTTGAGAAGGTCGCAAAGATGCAGGAGGACCTCGACGCGAAAGAAGAAGAGCCCACGAGACGTAAGCGCGTTGGTCGGATCAAGAAGATAGGGAGATTGCGCAAGTGAGCAGCTCGGACCAACAGAAGCCCAAAGTAAGACGCATAGGGCGATTGAAGAAGATTGGCCGGCCGCGAATAGCGAAGCCCACTGCCGCGGAAGTAGAAAAGTACACAACACCCGAGGGGACGAAGGTGGAACTGTTCTCGTGGGAGAATATATCGCTAGGCGCAGTCAACCTCGGCGCCATAAAGAAGCTTGAGCTGTATGGCGGAAAGACTACGGGAGAGGGGATCGTCACCGATGTAAAGTTGACCGACCAAATGCCTATAATACCCCCACCGAAAGAAATATCTGATGTTGATAAATTGGTTACCGGGGAGTACGAGAAGTTCGCGGAGACACTCGCCAAAGGCATTATGGAGCAAGTAAACGCGCCGTCTATGATGTCGAAGATACTCCCGCCCCAAAAGAGTCTTGGTAAGGAGACTGCGGGCGAGTGCGCAGGAAACATCCAAAGCATTATCGCAGCGATGAAAAAGAACGCCAGAGAGAAGAAGCAAGCGCAGACGGATACGGAACTCCTCGAAGCCCTGGTCGCCGCCGAGGGCGGGCCGATGGACCTCGGAGCTAACATGTCCGCGACCCTCAAGGCCGAGTATGCCGCAGCGCAAGTAAAGAAGGTATGTAGTAAGTACATAAACGGGCCGATGACCTCCGATGTGCTCTACGCAATACAAACGGAGCTCGCCCCACTCGGCGCCAACGTCTCCTTCTCAGCTAACGCCGACTTTCCCGACGACCTCCAGATCACCTACGAGGTACCTTCGGAAACTGGTGGCAACATAGCTACGACGCTTAACCTCCCGCACCCCACGGACGTCCCAAACCTGGAGTGGACCATGAAGCCGATTGAGGGCTTCAACCCCGGCACCTACCCGAAGCAACCACCCTTAATGGACATAGACCCGGAGCCTGGGGTGCACAATACACTCAAGGCCAACATTGCCGCGCAGATCCAACAGGAAGAGGATGAGTTTGTTATGGAGATGTTCGTGCAGCCGGCGGTACCCGCGGAGTACATCAAAGTGGAACACCCAGAGAAAGTGGAAGAACCCGAACCTTCGGAACCCCGAATGGTCAACGAGAGTAAGGGGGAGATCTTCGAACCCGAGAATAATGAGGAAGCCGATGGGCAATAAGATGATAGCAGAGATCGATATGAACGGCTTTACAGAGGCTGAGTTGGTGGAAGGAGTCCAGCGTAGCCTAGAAACTGACCTCGTGAAGCTCCGAAAGGCTCTACGGTCACTCCTCTGGGCTAAGGGCTGCCCCGCCAAGGTAGTCGAACTCATAGAGGATAAGTATGGCCCCTTCCATCACGAGGAAGGATGCCCCATCGAAATCGAGCACGCCGGTTTCCTGCGGGGACTGTCAGCAGGCGTATTCCTCTATAACGCCCTCAAGGTCGTAGATCTCGTAGTAGATGAGAAACCAAAGAGGATAGGCCGCCTTACCAAACTGTTACGGAGGAGTAATGAAGAAGATTCGAAAGAAGCGTAAGACCCGGGAGATCGACGGGGCCAACCTTGCGCAGCAGATTGAAGACGTAAAGACCGAACACGGGCTCGCGGGGTACCGACTATTCCCCAGCCCCGATGGAGTTGTACACCTCGGGGCCAGTGTGGAAGATGATTGCGTAGATGTGTGGCTACCCTGGGACATCTACAGAGAAGCAATGGCTAAACGCAACGAGGTCATTTGTACTCCCCCCGAAAAGGCGGAAGAGTACTACCCCGACCCGGGAGGTGGGTAATGAATGAAAACCAATTGATATTCAAGATCCTACAGGGGCTAGCCAGGTCAACTGCAACCCTTGGCATGGCAGCGCAGATCAAGAACAGAGAGAAGCTAGACCCGCTGCTGGTGGAACTAGTGAAGACCAGCAACGCATACGACGACATGATAATGAAGCACTTGGAGGAGAACTATGAAGCAGACATTGGACCATCTATTAGGAAAGCACCCACTACTCCGGGAAATTGAGGGTGTGACCGCCGAGGAGGAAGCTAACCTTGTGGAGTTCCGAGACTACAAGGGGACCCTTCGAATGGTGTGCACCCCCGGAGTCTACAAGGAAATACTGTTGGGGAAGTGGAAGGGATGCCATGAAGGATGAGAAACTAATGAAGGCACATGAGACTGGCGACTCTTACATGATTGACGACTACATCAAGCAACGAGTGGGAGATCCGCCACTCTTCGAAGCACGCAAGGGTGGGGGAATGGCCGTCCGTCTAAATGGGTATCTCGTTGTCCCCATGGAAGATGTCGACCAACGAACTCTCGGGGAGCTGTTCTACGACAAGAAGAAACCATGGTGGAGGAAACTATAATGGTAGAGAAGGTCCAACGACTAACGAAGCGTCGAGTGTACAGATTGGTACCCGAGGAAGTAGAGCTTAAGGACTTGAGGAAGCATGATATCTTCATACTCCAGGATGTCGATGGCGGGGTGGAGACAGGTAAGGTGGTGAACATCTGTGGGGACGACGCGATCAGCGAGCACTACGGGAAGGTCGTGCCGTATGTGCAGGTAGACGAAGTTGGGGAGATTCCCCTACCCATTGGCGATATAGTGGGGGGCGGGGATGATTAAGACAGCCCATACCCCAAAGGGCCCGGATAACCGGCGGCATCGGGCAGAAGAGATGAAGGTCATTAGCGTAGACCGCGTAGAGTGGCACGACACACCGTGCACCGACTTCCAATACGTCCCTGTACGGGGTATCTACAAAAACACTGAACGGATACGAGTGTGGCGTGATGTTGTACTTCAAGACCCAGATGGGACAACCCTCGAGATCGACACACTCACGGTCCCGATGGATGTAATCTACGGTAGCTTTGACATGGACGATACATAGGAGAGTGATGGACAATAACGACTCAAATATACTCGAGTGGGTTGAGGTAGAGCGCTTCGAGGAGATGGAAAAGGTAATGACCAAGCTGATCTTCAAGGGCGTCATCTTGAAGAATCGGGATGGCACGACTATACGTGTGGGCTCCCTGGTCTTTGACGGTGGGCAGATCCACGCGGCATTACCGAAGGACATTGAATAATGGAACACTGCCCATACTGTGGTGAGAAGCAGCGGAACCCGATGACTTTCAAGTGCGGGGCCCATTTTGCTTTCTTTAGCCCGACCAGGGTTATCCGCACACAACGATGTTTGGAGAATGAGAACGCGCAACTCCATAAGGAGATTGGTGAACTCAAAATGAAGATAGAGGAGTTACAAAGTGAAGAAGAAGGTGGACCTGAACAAGCTACTCGCGAAGTACCCGCTCCTCGCGGACTGCCCGGATCTAACCGCGGAAGAGATTGACGGGGTGGTGGAGTTCCGGGACAAGTATCGAACACTTCGAATGATGTGCACGCCCGGAGTCTACGAAGACATCCTGGCCGGCAAATGGGAAAGGAAGCGTTAGTTTACACAGGAGGAAGCAATGAAGGACGAAGCGAAGAGGAAGATTTTCAGACTTGCAGTTGAAGAAGTGGAGCTCAGCTCCCTGCAGCCGAAGGACATGTTTGTGCTGGAGGACATCAACACGGGGGAGCCCGTAGAAGACGGGACCGACATTTACATCGCTACCGACCTTTCGCGACCAGGTGATGGCCAGCTGCAAATCCCGGCCAATAAGATAGGGAAGCTTGGCGCTTCTATTACCCAGGTCCTTAACGCAATCCTTACGGAGGGGACCAATGAGCCTTCTTAGGCGCGGCGATAAAGGTAGCCCGGTTAAAGCCATGCAACTCCTTATGGGACAAGTAGGTTTCCAGGCAGGGGTCATCGATGGAGACTTCGGGCCCATTACCGAAGCAGCACTCGTTATGCTGCAGAAGAAGTATGGGCTAGCAGAAGATGGCATCTATGGTCCCCGGACTAAGAAGATATTGGAGTTTGCTGTTGAGTATGCTGGTGAGCATGTTACCGAAGATGAGCGCAACATGCAGGAGGAGGCATTCCTTTCGCCAGCGTTGTTACCGCAGAATGCTTTGGACCTGCGGCTATCGAACGCGATCACCATGATGCAGACATGTGACGATGGTCAAGGTTGCCGATACGGTGGGTGGATTAACCCTTACCAGTTTGAGAAGGAACCGTTCAAGGAAGGGGACGCATTCCCGATTCCGCTGGTAGGTAAGGTTGTGCCCGGCCATAAACTCGTGAAGCCGATCCACGGTGGCACATGTAGTCCTTGGGCCGGCCTATTCCTTGGTTGGTATCTATGCGCCAATGAGGACTTCAACTTCCGCATCGGTAGGAGTGCGCGGTGGATGACTACCTGGCCCCATGACAAAGTCTATAAGGGTAAGAAGATTCCGGGGTACGGGGATTACGCCGAAGTTGAGGGTAAGCTGCGGTTGGAACACAACCCGCTCAACAACCTGTATGGCCTTTGGGATTGGCTGTACAAGATCAACATCGTTGAGATGGAGCACCACATCGTTCTCATCCTGAAGGTTGGTGGTGATGATGGGTTACATTTAGCGGACCCGAATACCGGCCAACCATTACCTTGTGGTCTATATCGTTTAGGCGCTGATGGCTACTACCCGCGCCGCAATGGTTCGAAGTACTACAGCGGCACCAAGCAGACGTTCAAGCGTGTAGATGAGTTGATGAAGTGCACGCAGAAATGGGATGTTTACCGCGTAAAAGATGTTGACTCCATGACCTGTTCTCCGCAAGATGGACCTTGGAAGGGACGTAAACCGAGAAAACTCACGTTGGAAAAATAGATGTACGTTAAGCGTAAGCAGTTTTTAGGACCGGAGCAAAGAGCCTCACTGATTGTGTTACACGAGGCTAGCTCTGGTCCTACGCTTATATCAAACGGACAGTGGGCGATTGTCGGGCAGCGCTCGCTTAGTCTGATACCTTCTATCCTAAATCTCTGGTTAAAGGAAGTTGCGAAGCAAATCGATAAAGGGCTCATCAAATTATCTGATTTGAATAAACCGGAGTTCCAACGGATCGTGAAAGGTCTGATGCGCGGCGAAGTTGAGTGCATACACAATTGGCACTCTGATGTATACGGTGCATGCTTTAGTCCCGAAGATCGGCAGCGCGAGATAATCTACAATACGATGCTCTCCTTAGATGAGACGGGGACCTTGTTGCACCGGCCACTACACTCGACCTCCGGCGCGCAGCTAGACAGCGAAGGTACTCCTATTGCCTATGCTTGGGAGTTCACGTACCCGGTGCTCGCGACTATGTGGTTGTACGCCGACTATGTCGCGTTGATGATGCGGTTCGGGGGACACATGCTTGAGTACTCCCCGGATACTGCGGCGGTCTCCATTAAGGATAGGAAAGGTAACCTGCTCGGTGCCGTAGCAAAGTACCACCCACAGGGTATTGGTTGAGAAACCAATAGTTCCAAGAGACCCCCCTTCGGGGGTCTCTTCCAAAAACAATGCAGGCAACACGGCCCATAACCAGAAATGGTTATTAAAGACTAGGGAGCCTCTATATATATGTGTCTAACTTTTGGGGGTGCCCTGATTGGCCGCGGAATTGGAGCTAATTGGGTACCCCTGAATATCAAAGATTCTCCGGTATAAGAGCAGAAAGCCGCAGCAATAACCTTTCCATACCAGGGAGACATCATGAGTGAAGCACGAGCAAGAGCTAAGTTCCTCTTTATCGTAGATGACTTCGAGGTCGAGGGCATCTTCGTCTCTGTAACGGACAAGAAGTACTTCGACACCCACAATGCGCAATCCGACTGGGAACTCGATAGCCCGCTCTTTGCTGAGACCTTAGGTCTTGGGGAAGAGAGTGAGGGGTGTTTTACATCGTATACCCCGCGAACTGTGGAGCAGTTGGAGACCATGCTCAACGACCACCCCGACTTCTACCAATGCCCACTGTTCTCGGCGTTCATGAAGGGACCGAGATAGCTAAGGAGATGCCATGAGCAAATACACCAAGCCAGTCCTCAATGTAGGGGATGTCATTTACGGGACTGATCCCACCACCGGAATCGAAGACCCTGCCGCTTTTGTAAAAGCTGTTCGAGAGATTATAGACGGTGCGTCTCCCTCACACACAGACGGAGAAGACGGGAAACCGATCTATAGGAGGTTACGTGAGCAAAGTAATTAGTCCTGCAGAACTGGCACAAATAGTGAGTGACCTACTCACAAAACCTGAGACTGTTGGGGAACTCGACGAAAAAACAACCTACACAAATTTCCTAAGCGATGTTGCTCGTTTGGTATGCTACCGATGCGGCGGAGACGTAGGCAGTGTCTCTGACCCGGATTTCTCACGGGAAGACGCCGAGAAAGCAAAAATTGAATATGAAGAGGACCAAGTATCTTACATGGTCCATATCCACGGGAACGATTGCTTACCTGACCCCAAGAAAAACATCTGGACGCACCACGGATTCGATCCAGATGGGGATCTATTTGACTAACTGGAGCCAAACGAAATGAGTCTTGACTGGGATGTAACCGGGTGTAAAGACCTGGACGAAGAACTAAAGGAAAAGTGGCTTGATGGCCTTATCTGGGCCTGCCTGGTCTACGATATGAGTGGTATTCCATCATGTTCCAACACGAAGCAGCGCACCAACTCTTCAGCCATACAGAGATGGAGCAAATATTCGCCGACCCAAAGACCAAGCGCCACCCCAGCTACAACTACTCGGGGCGTCCCTGGAAGGCACTGAATCTTGGAGAGTTGCAGGTCGACCGAATCACCGCAGAAGATGCAGAAGCTCATTTGCGAGACACAGGACGCGCGTGCTGTGATCGCCGGTACTCACACTAAGGAGACTCATGGCCAAACGCATGACCGAGAAGGAAAAAGCCCGCTTTACTCAGATGTTCAAACACTCAGCCATGAAGAAGGCCGCGGAGATCGACGCCGAAGCCAAAGAAGTCCGCGAAACGGTGCATGCCGCCACAAAGAAAGAGGCCATCAAGCTGCTGAATCTCGGCAAGCCCATGAAAGCCACCAGCGACATGCACAAGAAGATTGGCAAGCTGTTTAAGCAGCTGGACGAGGTGTCCAAACCGATCGACGAGGAAATCGCGAAGCTTCGTGCGAGGATCCGCGAGTTGCACACAACCACCAACGATCACTGCGACCTGGCTATCCAGGACCTGACCAAGGAGCACAAGCTCGCACCCCCGCACAACTGGTACAACCGCGGGCAGGACCTGGACGACTGGGCCAACTACCTGACTAAGATGCTCACGAACAAACGGCCTGACCCGGCGCAGGACTTGATGGACCAGAAGGCTAAGGTACTGGAGAACGCCACCCAGTTCACCGATGCTGTCTACCTCGCCGACTCCGCGGAAGAGGCGATGGACATGCTCATCGGGCTGGCCGAGATGTTCGAGATGGAGCTGCCTCCGGCCATGAAACTCCTCCTCGAGCAACGCAAGAAGAAGCAGCAGTAGGGGAGTGATGACATAGAAGTAGGAAGGAACCCCCGAAGGGGGGTTCCTTTTTACCTCTTTGTGGTATAAGGGAGTAGACAACCCTTACTAAGGAGCTGCAGTGAAAGACTACAAGGATTGGACCGACGAGGAGTTCATGATATTCGTGGCCGGGTATGCCTACGGAGATAGCGTAGTACATGACCTGGCAATCGGCAGGCACAAAGAAGGGGAGTGTTCTCAGGAGACTGTGCAAGCCCTACTCGACATGCACGCCCAGGCTAAAATCGGGCTCCGATACCTGAGCACTGACCGCGCTATGAGTCTGGACGAAGCTATTCCCGAGATTATACGGGTGGGCTCGCAAGCCAAGAACCGGGTGCTGACGCTTGCAGAAGCAGAGGAAGAAGCGAAGGACCAACTGAAGGCATAACATGGAACTCTCCAAACGCGACTTACAAATGATTCTCCTGGGCCACTCGGCCTCGATGGCACTGGTGGAGACACAGATCGATGGACTTTCGAAGATTGGGATGCCCGATGTAATTTATGATCTGGTCACCGCGTTAACCCACGGCCCCGACGAAGGGGTCTACATGCTAATCAAGAACTACGGGTACGACCCCTCCGACTTCCTGAACGAGATGGTAGACATGGCCGAAGAGCTCGCCACCCTGATGAAAGATCTCGGTAAAGCTACACATGAAGCAGAAAACCTCGACAAAGAAAATCTCTCTTAGATATTTCCATCAAAGACGCAAGTTCCAGGGTATAAGAGCCGCACAGGAAACTACTACCAGCAATCTTAACAGCGGAGCAAATTACCGTGCAACCAGATGAAGAACCCACCAAAGAAGCACTCGACGCCATCTATGACCTTCTTACCAAGCAGCACCAGGAAGTAACCGCGGAACACATAGTTATACCTGAACCAGAACCGGAGGAGCACGAAGTGAAAGAGTCTGAACTGTGGGACGAGCTACACGGAGCACTCAAAGACGCTGGCCAAATAATCGATCACCAGAAGCAGATCATCGATGGACTGGGCACCCCGCCGAATTCCTTCGGAACGATCCTCGCAATAGAACCCCCAACAGCCCACACAGCAGAGAACGTCCTTGAGCGGAAAGTCCGCGTAGGCAAAGGTGAGCCACATGCTGAGCGCTTCGGCGTTATCGCAGAAGCGGAAGAAATCACCAACGAGGAGGGAACCTGGATAGAAGTATTCGTCCGGTTCGACAACGCTCCCAACACGGGCGCGAAGTACGTCCTGGAACAGCTCGAGTTCTCCGATGGGAATCTCGACAGCGGAAGCATCCTGATCGATAACGGCAAAGACATGGTGAAGCAGCCCTACCCGTTCTGGATCAGGGAGGAGTTCAAGGTTGGCGACATTATGCTAATCGACACCAGATCGGGTGCCCCGGTGGGTGTTGCCGACGAAGTGCCGGATGCCGGAGAGATTTGCAATGTTCGTAACGTCATCTCTGACCGCCTGGCGGAAATTGAGACCAATGGTGGTACCCGAGTTGTCTTCGGAGGTAGGTACGCCGGCACCCTAAAGGTTGGGGACCGCGTGGTTATTAACCCCTCTGGGGTAGTCATCGTCAAGAACCTCGGGCGCGGTGAGAATCGCTGGAATCTGGAGTCGGCTACCGACACCACCTGGGGTGACATCGGTGGGCTGGAGAAGGCGAAGGAGGTCATGCGCGAAGCAGTGGAGCTTCCCCTGAAGTTTAAAGAACTCTATGCGCAGTACGGCAAGAAGCCCATCAAGGGCGTTCTACTCTATGGTCCCCCAGGGTGTGGCAAAACAATGCTAGGGAAAGCTGCGGCCTCGTCTATCTCGGAGATCCACGAAGGGGAGAGTGGCGCCTTTATGTATATCAAGGGTCCCGCGCTCCTCAACAAGTGGGTGGGTGAGACGGAATCGCAGATCCGCTCCATCTTTGCTGCCGCACGGCAGTACAAGCAGGAGAAGGGGCTCGCGCCAGTCATCTTCATCGACGAGGCTGACGCAATCCTCTCTAAGCGTGGCTCCGGTCGCTCTTCGGATATGGAGAAAACAATGGTCCCGATGTTCCTGGCTGAGATGGACGGCCTTGATGATGCCGCAGCACTCGTCATTCTCGCCACCAACCGGTCAGACAAGCTGGACTCCGCCGTAGTTCGTGATGGTCGTGTCGACCGGAAGATCAAGGTCACCCGACCAACCCAGGTTAGTGCAGCCCAGATCTTCGAACTCAACATGCAGAACGTCCCGCTGAAGAACGGACACTCTGTTGAGGACCTGGCCACCTTCGCAGCGAAGCAGGTATTCGCTAAGAAACGTGGGCTCTACGAAATCCGCGCGAAGGACGGATCGGAGCATAAGGTCTGCCTGAGCCACGCGGTTAATGGCGGAATGATCGTCGGTGTGGTGGACCAGGCAACAACCCTGGCTATCGCCCGCGACATGAAGAAGGGAACAGCTACTGGTATCACCAAGGCGGACCTGACAGCCGCTATTGACAACGTCTACTTCCAGAACGCCAACCTGGACCACAACGAACTCCTGGTTGAGTTCGCAGAAGACAACAATATCGCAATCGAGGCCGTGCGGCCCGTGTTGCGGGGAGGTGAAGGCCAATGAAAGATGAAGGTGGGTTCAAAAGGGTGCGCGTCCAGACCGATGGCGGCGGAGGTGATGATGGGGGACTGGATCTCGAATTCCTCAACAACCTCCCAGGAGGGGAAGTCAGCTTCCTCCAGGCAGCTATCGACAAAGCAGCCGCTGCCCGGTCCCGTGCGGCGCTGCAGGAGAGTAAGCCGAAAGATCGGTGTGTCTGTTGATGGCGCTCAACCTGGAGGGGCTCTTTGCACTCCTACTGCTGATGGTAGCCTCGGCTACGGTTAGCACAACTTTGACAAAAGGGAGTATCTTCCGGGCACTGCGCTTAGCGCTCAAGCCGAGCAACAAGAAACAGTGGCTCCGGAACTTCTTTTGGAAGCTTGCCAGTTGCCCCTACTGCATGTCGCATTGGGTGGGGGCGCTGGCGCTATTGGTGTACCCGGTCCTCCCAATCTCCTACCTGGGAGGGGCGGACTACATACTCTCCTGGCTGCTCCTGGTATTCGGGTCCGCAATGCTAAGCGCGCTGATGATTCTCGCAGTGGGCTTTAGTGAAGATGATGCAGAACCCCTATTCACCATGGCAGAGGCCTTAGAACATTTCCAGGAATTAGCGAAAGAGCGTACTTCGTAAAGGTGTAGTGGGGGTCGTTTGGTCGCGGCCCCCACTAGCTACCTTGCCGGAATTGCTCCACAACTTACCTCTGCGGCGTTGCAAACCAGTGACCGGGCCGTCCAACTAGTACAGGGGGTTGCCACGCACGCAGGTACTAACGTACACTTGTACGCGAACCAGGGGTCCGCCCGGTGACCCATAGGGAGGTTGCACGCCATGCCAGAGACCGCTATTAGCAACGCCGAATGGAAAGGGAGCGTACAAGCCTCACTAGCGACCCTAAAAGATGCTGTACGAGAACTACAGAGCAACAGCGCGACCAAAACAGACATCACTAGCGCGATGGCGCAAATGCAAGTGTCGCACACAAACACCGAGCAGATGGTCCAGCTATTTAAGGACACCATCAAAGAATCGATGGATGCCCTACCTTGTACGGTAACTGCCGCCAAGCTTGAGAGGCACGGAATAGCGCTAGCCCAATTGAGCGTAGCCTTCAAGATAAAGTCCTCGCTCTGGGGACTGCTTGGTGGGCTGGTGCCGATCGTGCTCGCTCTCGCGTATATCGCAATCCAGACCGCACTCTAATCTACAATACAACCGGTGAAGTACAGGAGTAACGATGGGAGAAGCCGTCTATTACTTGAAGGCGAGGTTTGTCTCGCCGAGCGAAAGACTGAAGACAGAAGTCACTGATTTCTTTACAGAAGGAGCAAACGCCTACGACTTTTGGCAAATGGGCCAAGGTAATGACCACGGTAAGTTTTGGACAGCCTTCAAAGAAGAATTCCCCCTAATCTACAAGATGCTCGCGGCCGAAGGCTTAGCCGATGAGGAGAACAATAACAACCTATCTGGGAAACTCAACTTCGGGGACCTGAGCGGGATTGCCGAGAACCTCACCTTCCACAAGGAGATTCTCTACTATAGCGCGGAGGTGTGGCACTATGCCAACTGGGCTCCCATAGCAAATTTCCTCGAGAGCGAATTTGGAGCTACTGCGGCCAGGTGGGTATCAAGTGAATATGTGGATCACTTTGACCTGCTCCACGTGTGACCGCCCGTAACTAAAGGGAGAGAGCCTTAAGGCTCTCTCCCTTTACCTACTACGCCGGGGGCAGGGAATTGCCCCAGGCCGATAGCTTCAAAGTGGGCGAGAACGTAGCCCAACCAACTAAATCCTTCTCCGATTTCTTCATAGCGTGCAAGACATCCACAATAGCGCGCCGCACGCCAGCGAATGGTCCGCGGTCCCCCCAGTTACCTGTGTGCCGCGTAAGACCTTCTTCCGTTACGTAAACACATACATGGTGGCCACCAACGGATTTCCCCTCCCGCCACACAACATTTAACACCTGTGGTGCGTGATCAACGCCCATAACAGTAGCGGCCCAAACGGAAAACTCATCGCAATCCAAAGACCCCTCCGGCTGCTTAAGCTTCGCTTGCACCGCATTTACGCAATGCTGCACCCAATGGGCAGAGCCGATAGCATCCCCTACTTCCCGGAAGCCATCCTTAGTCCACGTCAACTGTTTCATGGCCTGGGCTACCTCCTCCGGAGTAAGACCTCCATCTAACTTCGTGCCCCGGAATTTCTCGTGGTAGATAGCGCGGTAAAGTTTTGACCAGGCGAAGTACGCACCCCAACTGAAAAGCACCCTGTACGTCATCTTTAGGAACCACATCATACGTCCACCTCCTCCTATAGTGAGCAGGTTAGTATACCGCACCTTCTGGTATAAGGGCCATGCAACCCAAACAGAGGACACTTTATGGACCACTGGGAAGTGACAATGCTGGACAACATCCTCGAGACAATGCGAGCAGGGGGCTGGACACAGGCTATGCTTACCCGGGAGACCGGGCTATCTAAGTCAATGGTCAATCACCTACTCAATGGCAACCGCCGATTTACAGTACGAACCCTCCTAACCTTCGCGGACACACTAGAGGTCCCCCTCGACCACCTGCTTCGGAAAACAGATGGAAAATACATCAGTAAGTGATCAGGAAGACAACCCAGTACACCACTACTTGACGACAGTCGTGACCTCACTCAGGCACTTTGGTGCCACCATACCAAAAGGGCACGCCTACTTGTGCGTACCGGACTACGTCCTACAGAGAGGCCAGGTATGGCCAACCTCGCCAACGATAACCGAAGTGGAATTGGGTGCACTGCGGCAGCTTCGCGTGTGGCCGCAGCAGTGCTATGCCAACTGCCAGCAGCTGGTAACGCAACTACCGCAAGAGCTTGGCCTGCAGTACGTAGAGGGGATGGCCATTTGCGGACACCGAGACGGAAACTCCTTACCCCTACCGCTTGCACACGCGTGGCTCCTGGTCGATGGGAAGCTGTATGACCCGACGTGGAGCCTCCACGGCGATTATGATGTGGCAAGTTCACACTACTTTGGAGTACAGTTCTCAAGCGACGAAGTACACGCCCATATTGCCGCGACAGAGGAGTACTCAGCAATGATCGACGATTGGACGCATGGATACCCGCTACTAAGGAGCAGCGAATGACGAAGAAAGCGGACAAGGAAGTTCCCTACAACCTGGCACCGTTAATGGCCGGGCTGGAATCCGGGGAGATTAAGTATGTCGAACCCGAGGACACATTCAAGTTTGACTGCGTAGCCTGCGGGGGCTGCTGTATGAACAAAGATGTGATGGTAAACCCGCACGACATTTGGATGATGTTTGAGTCCGGGGTGGCCCAGACCCTCGGATTCAACAAAACGGCTGACCTCTTCTCGGACGTACACGCCCCGTTGCATCTCACCCTCGGAGGGAACTCCGGTGCCCCGGTGTGTATCATCGAGTTCCGTCCTGTTAGCGAACCAAAGGAGGGAGAACCCCCACCACTCACTATCTGCCCATTCGCGGCACCAGTGCTGGAGCTCAAAGACGTAGATGGGGCCAGAGAAAAGATGAAGAAGTTTGCTGAAGCAGACTTCGAGGACCCCAAGGAGGCATACGAAGTCCTGCAAGAGCTTGCCTCAACAAAGACCACCGAGACTGGGATGCCGCAATTCCTCTGCGCTCTGCATAAGGCGAAACCCACCATCTGCAGAGCCTACCCGATCGGCCGGGCGGGGGTTAAGACCCAGGAGGACAAAACCTTACCCTTTGACATGAAGTACATCCAGGTTCCGCTGACTTGCGGGGAAGCCAAGACTGAGTGGACAGTGCAGGGGTGGGTCGACAAGTGGGACCTGGTTGAGCGGTACAAAGGGTCCGACGCACACTACGCCGTGGCAGGCTTTATCGCGCAGAACAAAGACAAGCTACCCGAGGAAGTAAGGTGGGCAGCCGCGAACATTCTGTTCAACTTCGACATGTGGGGAGCCCGCGACATAGAAGGTATGACCTTCGACGGGGTAGTGAGAAAAACTATGAACTTCTTGGAGGACTTCCTTGAGCAAGCCAACAAAGCCGGGGCCGACAATAGCGTGTAGGCTCTGCCTGCAGGACTACGCGATAGAAGACCTCCGAACAACAATTGTCTGTGGGCCCCGCCAGAGCAACGTACTTGCTGTTGTGGCCTCAACCGCTCTACTGTGCCCCTCCTGCGTTACCCGCGCCAGGGTAGCAACCGAGCTGGAACAGGGGAAGTTCGCAGAGCAAATCGAAACAAACCTTAACCACCTGAAAGCGAACCGCCAGAAGCACTGGGGTGTGGACGACAACGGAGACCTTGTAGAGATAGATAGCCCGAACCCGCAGGAAGAGGTCCACTGATATGAACCGAAAAGACGCCGAGCTTGTAGCACAATCCATTGTCGACAAGCTACGCATGCACGGAAGTATCGAAGAACGCATGGTAGCCAGTGACGCGCAGGCAATCCGCGCAGTAGCCAATAACCACGCGAAATTCCGCACTACGGTGGAGTTCGTACATGCAGACGGAACCGAAGCCACCTACACTAAGGCGGAGCTGATTGACATCAACCCTCGCTGGGTTGGGATCCTCACCCGAAACCACGGAATGCTTATCGAGGACCGGACGAAACTCAAGGTCTTGCACGTCGTGGAGCACCAGTAGGTACTTGACGGGGGGAGGGAAGGGAGAGAAAATATCACGAGATGATATTAACTACCCTGGTGAGGAGCGAATATGGAGACCATCCTGCAATTCCTTAAGAATGTTACCCCGAAGCAATGGGGCGTAACCCTTCTTTGGCTACTCGCAGCTATCGGGCTCATCGCCCTCGCCACCTCCTTCCGCGGCTGCCCAGGCAAAGCCCGGGCAATCGTGAATACCCTGGTGGAGTCGCAGGTGGCCGGCGACAAACTACTCGCAGACTCCGTCACGAAAATGACCGAGACCTACGATGAAGTACTGAAAGCGCAGTCGGAACTAACTTCCAAGCTACGGGAGCTGGAACTGGGCTACCAGCGCGATATCTTAAAACTAGAGCAGTCCATCGCCGCTAAGGACCAGGAGATTCGTCGGGACATTAGCACGCGATTAGCTGCCCGCAGCCAACAACTGAGGGAAGAATATGAAAAAGCACTCGCGGATCCAGCTCTTGCTCGTGATGGTTTTCTTGACTCTCTGCACCTTTGGGATGACCTCTGGGGCTCTCAGCCAGGAAGCACCCCTTAATGTAGACGGCATGGAATGGATGCCCCGGAAGAATTGCTTTTGTGTCAGCACCAAGAACCTCGCCAAGGCGGGCTATGCGCTGGAGTACGCTAAGACCGCGCTAACCCTAAAGGACGAAGAGTTTGCTCGGCGCACAGAAGCGTTCTCCAGCGGTGCCGAATTGAAGCTGAAGTTGACTACCGACCACTGCTCTGCGCAAATCGTAATGATGAAGGACAGTTACAACCGGCAGATGCGCATCCTTATGGAGCAAAGCGATACCCTGGTTACCGACCTAACCGACGCCTACAGCGAGAGACTGCTAAATGTCTCTGGCCTGATCAAACCTAAACCCCCAACGTGGTACACACACCCAGCTTTTTGGGGTACCATAGGCGTAGTTGGAGGAGCAGCCCTTGGGGCTGGGATTGGAGCAATCATCTGGAGATAGGGGGCACCCATGTTTACTCTCCTGGCACAACTAGCACCTGGTAAACCGGCAGCGCAGCATCTAACGCCGGTAGCTAACGACATTGACTGGTGGGTCCTCGCGCTCTGCATCGCGGGCTCCGCCGCCGTTCTCACCTTCGGCCTCGGGAGGGTTGTTCGTTTCTCCCTCAAAGGCTTGAAGCACGAGAAGCTCTACGAACTCCTTGCTCGCTTCACGCTTGTACTCATATGCACCGGCTTCGGTGCGATAGCGGGTTGGCGAGTTTGGGATGCGTGGTTGGGCGGGTTAGCCGGTGCCGTGGGGTCAGGAGCCTCCCCGATGATTATGCACTACATTATGAAGTTCGTTGACCGCTTCGTGGCCGTCAAGACCGCGGAGATCAGCAAGAAGGAAGAGAAAGATACACCCGAGTAATACACGCAACCAACAAAATAGGAGGTGCGCCATGCTAGTTCTTTAAATAGCTATGGAGGTGTACCTATGAATCGCTACATGTGCAACGTACTCGACGAGATGCGTAAATGCATGGAAACCAGAAACTTCTCCTACCTCCCCGGACTGATCGAAGAAGTACAGGTCATGGGGAACCGCATGGAAGCGGCCATCGAGGATAAGCGAGACGCGGCCTACTACGCCAGTAAATGCAAAGAGCACGAGGAGACTCGTGACAAACTCCTGGCGGAGATCGTTGCACTCAAGCAGACCAAGAAGGAATTGGAAGGATAACCCATAGGGGTCCGGGACAACACCCGGGCCCCTAACCCAAGGATATTACATGCGTGACGAGTTCATCAGAGCATCGGATAGGATAACGGTGGTCAACGCCGTGGTACCCAACGACGTAACCTCCGTTCTGGCCGCGGATGCACTGCGCAATCTGTTCCTTGCCATAGGCGGCTATAACCTTAAAGGACCTGAGTGCGACCACCTCATAAAGGCCATCAATGCCCTGGTGGCGAGCGTACTGGACTGGGCCAAAGAGAACCAAGGGGAAAGGGAGATGTGGTGTTGGGCGCTGGAACCGCTAGTGGACATCATCAAAATTCCCCTCGACGAAGAGGAGACCCCCGGATGACGAGCATGGCGGAGCAGGCTAAAGCACTTCTGCTCCAGAGGAACATACCAGTAGAATTCCTGACGCACAAAGTAGTAACCACCCGCGGAAGCAACCGACACCTGTTCCGCGGATCATTAGCGGGCAAGACAGTGCGTTACCTCGGTGAAGTGGAGGGCGAGCTGCTAGTGAACCTATGCGCCATAACCTCCGCCGAGAGGAAGTACATTGGCCGCACCGGTAAAGTAGACCTGCTAGAGCGAGCGGCGCGCAACCGAAAGTACCGGAAGCGCCACGCGGTAGCTGCATCTAAACGGGGTCAAGCGGCGCGCAAACCCGCTAAGTGACAGTAGTCGCTAGCGCATTGTATACTACGGAATACTAAACCAATCCCGCGAAGCATTTGCACCGCAGCGCGGACAATCGGAGGAACACAGAGATGCGATATACCGATAAGATCAAAACTGCCTGCCTGGCAGTGCAAATTGCTGTGGTGCACAAAGCTACCCTGGGTAAGTTCCCGAGTTTCCGGAAACTGCTCGAGCTCATACGGACGGGTACGCGGGAGTGCTGATGGAGGTGCTGTATGTTGCAACGACTCTTGGTTCCCTTGTTCGTCTTAATGTCCACTAACGCTTACGCCAATGATACCTCGCTGGTTCGGTACGTCCTCGAGAAGTCCTTCGAGTTTGACGACACAATCATAGAGGACATCCTGTACGTATCCGAGATTTCCGGTGCAGACCCGATGATCCTGGCCTCAATTGTGAACCGGGAAAGCGATGGGAAGCGCCAGGCTACCCGGTACTGTGTAGAGTGGCGAGACGGCATCAGCAAGGGGAAGGACGCCAAATGCCTGAAAGAGCGTTCCTGCTACACTAAGTGCCGAAAGAAAAGAGAGGTCTGGAAGAACCGATTGGATGTTGGGCTATGGCAACTACGCGACGCCCCTACCTGGTCCTGGGTACGTTGGTACCGAAAGAACCACAACCCGGAAGCCTCACGCGATTGCGCGGTAGAGCGAGAGTGTAGCCGTGAAGCTATGATCCACATCATCCTTTACCTGAAGAGACGGGCGAGAGGGAAGAACCCCCGGAAGTGTACACGCCCCGAGTACGTCGCAGAGTACCAATGGATAGCGTACTGGAATTGGTGTGGCTCGTACGGCAAGCATGTCCGCGCGGCCCGCAAACTCTGGGCTAAAGCAAACACCGTCCTGTAAATACCACAGGTAAACTGGCATAAGAGTAGCACTTAGACTGGGCATTTCCGCTCAGAGTTTACACGCTATACGAGGTGAGTAGCATGGCTAAGCAGATCAAAGTTACCGTTGCAAAGCTGGGTGCCGACGACATCATCGTCGAGGTTCCTGAAGGCTCCGAAGTATGCAAGATCGCCGGACAATCGGGTTTGGATACCCGAGGCTGCGTTTACCAGGTCAACGGTAAGACGGTTACGGCGCAAGAGACCATCGAGGCGAACAGCGTTCTTACGCTGGTACCCCGCGTCGAGGGTGGTAGGTAGTTTCCCCACCAGACAAGCACAACCAGCACACAGAAGTCGGGGGTGGTCCGCACGACACCCCCGTTAACCTCTTCCTCCCAAGCCACAGCTAAACACTTTCTTTTTAGGAGAGCGCTTTGCCACACCATGGAACTGGTCTTAAGCAGCTAGATGCTGCTCTACTCCGTGCCGAGAAGATACTCGGCAAACCAGTGCTCGTACACCAGCACGACATGTACCCTAACCAACTAACCGCGAGAGTGACCACGCCGATCCCGCACTTGCGCATCCATACCGCAGAGGGAACACACAACATCACTGACCCTCGGATCCGAGTCAAAGGAGAGGACATCGTTCTCAAGGGGACCTTCTCCTACATGGCGCCCAACCGACTGCCGGGTGTCCAGCTCTTTGCGAATAACGGCAAGGACCACCCTCCACTGTTCCTCGGCACGGTCCATAAGGACTCCGTCTACTTGGCCTTCAACATCTTCAGGCTCGTCGACAAGTACGGCGAACGAACCGCACGCGGGAATACGAAGAAGGTCAGCGGTTCTCCCACCGCCAAAATATTCAATGAACATATTTTGCCGGCGCTGAAGAGAGCTGTGGAGTACACCGAAGAGTACAACTACGCGGAAGAGAAGCTCGCATACGCGAAGCAGTTCTCTAAGCGCAAGGAAAAGGAGGGTCGGGACGCTGAGGGGCGAATCAGAAGTGCACGCCGGACCATCACTGCGTACATCAATAAGATCGAACAGCAAACCGCGGAAATTGAGCGGCTGCAAACGATCAATGAAGGCACCCGGATTATGGCGAAAGAGGCGCAACGAAAAGCGGAATCCTCCTTTACCGTTATCAACTCGCTCTGGGGCCATGGGATTCACGACCTCAAATTCACGAGGATCCACATAACCTTCCTCACCGCCCCGATCTTCTCCGAGGGGATTCCCTTCGGTAGGTTCCACATCTCAATTCCGCTGGATCCCGGGTACGGGATAACCATCTCAGCAGAAACCGAGACATACAATGTCAACGGCTACACCCACCCCCACGTAAGCGGGTGCGGAGCCATCTGCTGGGGGACCGCCGAGACAATCCTGGCCCAACTAAGGAGCAAAGGTCGACACGCAGAGTGCATCCCGGTACTCCTCGAGTTCCTCCGCACCTACCACCACGACCACCAGTACAGCAAGATCGAGAACTGGAACCACTTCCGGCCAAAGGATACTGCGAAAATCAAGACCCAGATAGGGAAACGCTGGGAGGAATGCTACGCCAAAGTCAAAGACCCTTATGAATGTGCCGGTTGCTGGGCACCGGAGTGTCCGTACCAGGCCTACGGTCCCCGACAGTGCTTCGAGAAGCGTAGCAAGTCTGGTACCCAACTGCGACGCTGCGTTGCTTGCGGTGCGTGCACGTACGGCAAAGCTAGAGCGCTTAAAGCCTGCCGCGAGACTCACGCAGGCAAACGCAAGAGTTGCCACAACTGTCCCATAACTACCTGCAAGCATGCGGGAAAATCCAAGGCCGCAACTAAACGTAAAACGAAAGAGGTAGCATGAGCAAAACTAAGACCCAGGCCAAGAACAAGTACCCCACTATCTTCCTTTACCCGGAGGCCAGCGCCAAGATCGACACCTGGTGTAAGATCGCAAAAGGCGAAGTCTCCGGGCTAGGGCTCGTCGAAGTAGACGACGATGGTGATATTTTCATCACGGATGCTTTCCTTCTCACGCAGGAATCCTCTACCGCGCACACTGAGCTAGACCAGGCAGCCGTCGGGGAACTCATGCAAGAACTCCGGGAGAAGGAAATCCCAGGTTCCAAGCTACGTCTCTGGTGGCACTCGCATGGGACAGGAAGTACTTTCTGGAGTGGAACAGACGACAAGACCATCGACCTGCTAGCCAACGACGGCTTCATGGTCTCCCTTGTCACTAACAAGCGCCGGGAGAAGCTGTTCCGGATCGGGATGCGAAAACCTCTACTGCTCGACCTCGACAATCTCGAGTGGAGCGTAGCCTACATGGCCGACGAAGACCTGGAGAAGAAGTGCCAGGAGGAGTTCGACGCCAAGGTTACCGAGACAACCACCTTCGTGAAGGGCAAAGGGCAAGGCCGCACCTCCCAGTGGTCTGGTCGCGGCTACGGCGGGTACCACGGCGGCAACCACTTCGATGGCTTCGGCCCGTGGGAACCCTACGAGTTCAGCAGTAAGCCGCAGGGCAACTCCCCAAAGCAACTGGGCGTCGGCAACAAAAAACTAGAGCTGGAGCTAGACGACGGCAGCGACGCCGAGGTCGAACTTAACACGCCGTGGCTTATCCTCAGCGAAGCTAACTACAACCCGCACATGATCGATATGATGCTCAAGCGGAGGGAGATCACCGCCGAGGAACATAAAGCAGCTATCGAGGAACTCAACGCATTGGGGTTAGGCGATGAATGACAATGAGCGAAACACAATGTTCCACCGGCAGTTGGATATCCTTGATCCGGTTGCCGCCGCGAAACTCAAGGTGACCGTCATCGGGGCCGGCGCGATCGGCTCCTCCGCAGTGCTGCAACTCGCCAAGATGGGAGTGACGGACATCACTGTGTACGATGACGACAAACTCGAGCAGCACAACCTCCCCAACCAATGGTTCCGGATGACCGACGTTGGGAAATTGAAGGTGGTCGCCTTGCAGGAGACCATCGAGCAGTTCACTGGCGTCAAGATTACGGCCATTGCCCAGAAGTTCACGGACCAGAAAGTGAAAGGGTTCGTCATCAGTGGGGTCGACTCCATGGATGCCCGGGTGGATATCTGGCAGAACCTGAAGATGCAGTACCCCGACCGATACCTTGACGCTCGTATGGGCGCCGAAGTTGGGGAGCTGCGAATGGTTAACCCACGTGACCTTGACTCCGCCGACACCTACGAAGAGCAACACCTCTTCCCTTCAACCGAGGCGACTCCGGGAGCCTGCACTGCCCGCAGCACGATGTACTGTGCTAGCGGACTCGCGGCGTACATTGCCGCCAGAGTCTCAAACTACATCAATAAGCGTGAGGATAAGGATATCATTATCGACTTCAGAAACATGAAGGTGCTCGCGCAGTAGTGCCCGCAGGGGTGGGGTGTAACAGCCCCGCCCCCAGCGAAACCAGGAGACATGTAAATGAAAGAGACCAGGGTCGTAAGCAAAGCCACGAAAGCGCTCACCGTAGCCCAGCTGCATACCAGAGTTCGCGAAGTATCCAATGAGCTCAACACCAGCAGGAACAAGGAGCACGAACGCGCCCGTAAGCAGATTCAACCACTCTCAACCAGAGCCAGGCGAGTGTGCACCTTCCTCAGCCTGAAGGACACCGCTACGGTGGGGGACCTACTGCTCGTAGCGGATAAGCGCCTGCAGACGAAAGGTATCGACGAGCGAGAGCGGAACGCAGTGCACACCTTTCGGTATGTACTTCGCATCTTCTCCACGTTGAACGACACAGGGAAGCTTGACGGTACCGGAAAACGGCTCATCAAGGTCCGTAAGCAGGTCAAGAAGGCCGCCGCGGCCACCCCCGTGAGGGTTGGTACGAAAACCGTGGTAACCAAGGCACACGTGCTCGACGCAGAGCCCACCGACGGACCGCTGGAAGTAACGACGGACAACGCGGAGTGGGAAGGGCTGGTAGCAATAGCTGAAGAAGAGCGGGACACTGCCCTCGCTTCGGCCGAAACCGCGCAGGAACGACTGGTACTCCTCACCGATGAATACCGGGAGTACAAGCTTCGCACCTCGAACAGAGCGTCGGCGCACTCAGAAGCGCTCATCGAACTGCGTACGCAACTGGCTGCAAAGCGCGCGGACATTAAGACCCTCCAGGAACTGCTGGAAGAGGCGAACAAGAAGGTGGCGGCGAAGCCGCTCGACCCGAAGCTCCTGGCGGCAGGGCTGCAGGATGCCCACAATGACATCACGAACCTCACCCATAAGAACGAGCAGCTGCTCGAGGCCAACAAGGTCCTTAACGCAACCGTGAAGAAGGCCGATGCGCTAAAGGAAGAGGCGGCTAAGGAGTGCCGAGAGTTCGAGATGCGGATGAAGGCTGCCGAAGCGAAACTCGGCGGCGTGGCTACCCCGGAACCAACCTCGGGCACGCCTCTCCCTGCGGACGAATTCATAACTGATGCCCAGGACTTTATCGACACAGCCCGGCAGCTGCTGAACAGCGGCTTCTCCGACGCCCGAGTCCTCAGCTTCATCCGGGCTACTATGAAAGAGCTCAAGCTCTAGGAGTAACGATGAGAAAGCCCTCCTATCTGTGGAAGACCTGGAGTGTGTCAAAGCTCATCCGAGTAATGGATTGTCCGCGGGCCTTCGACCTCGTCTACATCAGGCGAGCGGAGGCCCCGGAGAATCCTTACAAGGTATTCGGCTCTGCAGTCCACACCTTGCTCGAGAAGTTCTTCAAGGTGAACTACCAGTCCGCGGAATCATTCGGTAAGGCTGGCATGGGCTTTTGGATGGGAGTCGTTGAGGGCTCGCACGGACCCAATTCTTTTAGTCCCGATATCAGCAAACCGGTGGACATCGACTTTTCGAAGGTGAAACAGCCGATGATGTTCCTGGGAATGCTGAAGAAGATCCTAACTACGTTCTACAACGACAACCTGGAGTACAGAGATGGCCCGCAGCCTACGCCCGAGGTGGAGAAGAATTTTACGCTGGACCTCGAAGGTAAAAAGGTCCGCGGCATCATTGACCGTATTCAACCGGTTGCCCACGGACCCGACGAGCACGGCGTCTTACGGCACCACATTTGGGACTACAAGCCATACGTCCTCGACGACTTCGGGATGCTGCTCGATATGCAACTCACAATGTACAACCTCTGGTACGTACAGCAGTACGGCCACGACCCCGCCTCAGTCGGAATTTACAACTACAAGGGAACCTTCGACGATATCGTATCCGCGCCCCCACGGGACCAACAGGCCTTTGCCGATCTATCTCTCAAGTTCCAGGAGGCGTCAGAGTATATCTTTGGCGTACTTACCGGTGACTTGTCGCGGCCCGCCACGATCATGGGATTCCGCCACTTCATACAGGATGACCTGATGACGGGGATGATGACACCGAAGAAAGTAATCGGGGGCCCGGGGTGCAAGTTCTGCGAGTTTAAGAGTGATTGCCTGAAGTTAGAGCGCGGGGAGCTCCCGACCACCCGGGATTACGCGAGGGAGAAGTTTACCCTCCCGTCAGCCGGCCGGATGCTGCCGTTTGCAGTTAAACACAGGGGCTTTGACAATCCCAAGTCCCGCGCGAACTTGCGTAGAACCATAGCCAAACGAAGGGTGGAGCCGCTACCTACGAAACCTGAGGAAGTGTACCTGCGCCTGCAACTAAGCGTCGATAAGACGTCAGACAAAACCGACCCAACCACTTACGGCCGCTGCCCCCACTGTGGGTACGCCTTAGGAAAGAACGGGAAGTGCGGGAATTGCTTATCCTGGTACGACGCGGACGGCAACTTCCTACCAAGAAAATCCTGGAGATCCATTTCGGATAGACTACGGAGAAAACGTGAACAAAAAGACAATGCCCTGGGAGGAAGTCCTGGAGCACGAAAAGACCCTGAGGACAGCAGCTAACCATGTTACGTATGACCTCGAAGAAACTACCTGCAAGATATGCACGCAACCCATCTGCTGTGAGCAGATGTTCGAGGTAAGCCCTTGGGAGACTTACTTGCTAACTAGGGCGTACCCGGAATTGATCACCAAGCTCATCCCAGAGCTCACCGAGCAGGCCGAAGCGGAGAAACCTTTCCACACCAGCATGGAAGGGTACTTTAAGATCCACCGCAGACCCTGTGCCTTCCTGCAAAACGGAAAGTGCAGTATCTACGAGCTCCGCCCTATCATATGCGCGACGATGCACATCAAGAAAGGCGAACCTGTTTGTGGGGAGATGGGGGAGAGCGATAAACACCTCATCGGCTTCCTTCCGGAGTTCACGTATAGGTACCTACTCGCGTCCAAGACCGTCTGGGAGCAGAACATGCGCCCAGCCCTACGCGAGCAGTTTGCGGTGGATATCCCTTTCGGGATGATCCCAGGGCTCGCTACGGCGATCAGCCACATAGGGGACTGCCGGGTCCCGCCTTATGTACCCAACCGCACATTCCTGGACAACGAACTACCACCGGCCGTCGGAAAGTAACGCATGCAGGGTATAAGGGTGGTGCACGGGACTCTACCCGCGCGCCACCCAACACCTTCTATTAACCACCAAGACGCACATTGAAGTGAGGTACGCCTAATGGGCACTCTGGCAACTGTTGCAATCAACTGGGAACTGCGAGCAAGTTGTGTCGACATGGGAAGCAACCGACTACTCTTCGCTAAGATTAGGAAGAACGCCTTCGTCGCAGTACCCGAGAGCAAGAAAGCTCTCAGCTATGCACCAATGTTGGTGCTTAACCCACCGAGTCCATTGGTTCGCGGCGGACTCGCCAAGCGGTATGCAGCTACGTTACTAGGCGTTAAATACGAAAACATCCATGCAGAGATTCTCCGCCAGCTGATGAAAGCAACGGCGATGGCGAAAAAGGAAGGGGAGGTTGACCGAGCGTCAGTAGTCGAAGCCCTCCTACCTTTTGACGCAGGATTAGTTTACGAGAACGGGGAACCGCCCGGAATGCTTCAACCTTTTGGGGTGGCAGCCTGGATCATCGAAGTACTGCAGTACCTGGAACTACAGGTCGGTTGGATCGACGTGAAAGATGTGTTACAAACGATGTTACCGCGTAGCATTACTACCGCGACGGACCGGCCCTTTGACGAGGAATCCTGGGTGCTGGCTACAACGCACAACATCCCGGGAGGACTCGTAGAACTGCTGGAACACCACGGGATAGCGCTACGGCAACAGAAGCGAGGCAAGAAAGGCAAGTACAGGAGGTAGTCAATGCCGAACCTGACCTTCCAGGGTGTGAACATCCGCATCCTGCTTCACCTCTCCAAGTCACGATGGGAACCGCACGAGAACCAGTACTTCGACGCGGACACAGGCGTAGAGTACGACGAGGAGAGCCTCGGAGTACTCGGGCGCGGCCACCAGTACGAGCTGGTCCACGGCGTCGACCCTGAGTACCTGGTCCTCACCAACAACTACCGGGCCTGGGATGCGGAGAGTTGGCCTGCGCTGTATGCTGCAGACGCGAGACCAATGAAGACTCCGCCAGGCGGAAAACCCTATGGTCCCGGAGACTTCCGTACCGATAGGGTACTCATCCCATTAGGTGGGGTGGACGCGCTCAAGCATATCGCTACGCTCGATGGATGGGAGCTGAACCACATCCGCTTCACGGACAAGACGTATGATGTACTCGAGCGGGCTGACAACGAGCTCACCAGCACGTACCCGAATAAGACGGTCATGGAGCAGGACCTGAATTATCTAAATGCGATATTACGGAATGTCCATGACCCGGAGCTAGCCGAGGGAACAGCCAGAAAGCGACTGCTGAAGGTGACCGCGGAAAAACTACGCAAAGCCCTGGGGAAGGATGTCCCGGCCACGACGGACCACGAGATAGCAAACGTGCTGTACGATATGTTCAGTGACCTGTGCGACTATGGGTCTGCACTTTCCTTGATCCCTGGGGGCGTGCGCCTGTCGTTTCCCAAGGGCAACGTCATCCTGCGCCCTGATGGAATTACCCTCACGACAGAGGCTGGCACATCCAACATCGCCGGTTCGAAGAAGAAATCGCGGCTGCAGAAAATAAAGAAAAAGTCGGACGATGCTTAGTGTCTCTACAATATGCATCCTCTTTTCTTCTCTATCTGTTTACTCTAAGTAGAAAGACCAAGAGAAAAAAAGAACGATTGAGAGATGTTTTAAGAGAAGGCTTGAAAAAACCTTTTCTTTTCCAGTTTCGTCATTGAGAAAAAACTGTTGCGAAATTATGCTGCCTGGTGGAACATCAACCTCTCAGGCACCAGACGCTAACCTTAACTATAGAGGTACCCCCGATGCAAGAGCTCTTACCCCAGATTCAGCAGTACGCCGCGGAGAAAACAGCAGCTGCGGCGCATGCCTTGAACTCCTTGAACGAAGTGGCCAGAGTGCTCTCCGCTGTACGCGAAGATTACTCCACCACCTTCACCCGTGTATTCGTTGCCGTAGACTCGGGCAAGTACAAGGGGGAACGCTTGAACGTAGTACGGCTCCAGCTCGACGAGGTTGGGGTAACCATCTGGGCCACTAAAGGTGACCCTCGCCCCTTTAAAGTAACCGGACAGCTGGAGGTGCAGTAATGAATCTATCTAAGACTGTGTACGTGACCCTGGAAGACATCAAGCTGAACAGTGACGGAATGAGCAACTGCCGCGAAGCCCTGGAAGGTATCGAGGAACTGGCCGCCGACATCAAGAGTAAGGGTCTCCTTAATGACCTCGGGCTCTGGCAACCACCGGGCAAAGAGCACTACGTACTCAACTACGGGTACCGCCGACACGCCGCACTCTCGTGGTTGAAGACCAACGACCCGGAAGCATACGCCGACCTCGGAAAGATTCAGTGCAAGGTATTCGGCGGAAGTCTCATGGAAGCGCTCACCCGGAACCTGGCCGAGAACCTGAAGCGCAAGGCCATCAACCGCGCCGACCTCATCAAGCGAGTGCATTACCTCCACGAGGACGCACCCACGAAGATGACTGAGGTAGCCATTGCCCACGCCATCGGAAAATCACAATCAGATATTTCCGCCATGCTGGGTATTGCCCTGGGCTGCGCAGATGCCGTATTGGTAGCTCTCCGCAAGGGCTTCATCACCTACAACATCACCAAGAAGCTTTCGAAGCTTCCGATCGAGGAGCAGGAACCTGCGCTCGAAAAGCTGTTGGACGCCGACCCAGCACAAGCTGCAGCCTTCAAGAAGGTCCTGGAGAAGAAGGTCAGCGGTACTCTGCGCCCCGGGCTCAAGACCATCCGGGAGACCGTCGTCAAGGTTGCGCAGGACAAGTCCGACACAGACAAAGATTACCGGGCCGGCGTCGCTATGGGTCTTCGGTACTGCCTCGGTATGGCGGAGCCAGAACACCTGTACGCACCGCCCCACACCATTCCGGATGACTACCTGACTGAACCCAAGAAGCTGAAGCGCACGGTACGCGCCCAGAAGAAGAACACCAAAGCTCAATTCCAGGGGAAGCCAGAGAATGACAAAGCTTGAGACTCTCATAGAAGCAGCGTACCCTGTAATCTACGTGGCCACTCCTGAGGAAGAGCGTCTTTTTCAGGAGTTGGCCCGTATTACAGAAAAAGCAGAGCTGGACCTTTACTCGTGGGACATTTCCGCGGGGTTCCGGAAGTACGTTGATGACGAGTACACTGTTATCAGCCCGGAGCTCGATGTGAACATCGCAGTGCTGGAGAACTTCGTAAACGCAGACGTTAACGGTGTGCTGGTGCTGCCTGACATCCACCGCCTGTTCCACGATGCCGCCGCAGTACGCCTGGTCCGCAACTTACTGCACCTGCGGCACTTAGACGGCACAAAGATTGTGCTGCTCTGCTCACCCTTCATCGAGCTACCAGTGGAACTCCGACGACAAGTAGCAACCGTCGACTTCCCACTACCTACACGAGATGAGATAAAGGATTTCCTCCTCGAGCAGGAGGTTGACGTCCCCAAAGAGTACTTCCCGGGTGCAGAGGACCTACCCGGGGTCATCGATGGTTGCCGGGGGCTGACCATGTTGGAGGTAGAGAACGTCCTGGCGAACTGCCTGGCTGAGCATACCTTACTGGAAGCCGGCCGAGTTATTCAGGAGAAGAAAGAGATTCTTCGCGGAGCTAAGTCCCTCGAGTACATTGAGACCCCCCTGGAGATGCACAAGGATGTCGGGGGCCTCGAAAACGTCATCGAGTGGTTGGAACTCCGGCGGAAAGCCTTCACCCAAGAAGCTGTTGAGTTTGGTATTCCCGCACCCAAGGGCCTGCTGCTGGTTGGGCACCCTGGCTGCCTCCATGCCGATACTCTAATCCACGACCCGGTCGACGGATCAACTAAGCGTGTCGAAGACCGCTTTCGGGAAGGTACCCCCTTCCATGTAACTGCAAACTCAAATGGGGGCCCGGTTGTCACCAACGCCGACGCCCCCTACCAGTACCCGAAGACTGAATTACTGAGGGTTACTCTAAGCTCTGGGGAAGAAATTACTGTTGCTCCGGGGCACCGGTTTTGGACCGGGACTTCTTGGATCTCCGCTCTGCAGATCGACGAACTCCTTCAGCAAGGAGAGCCTTCCCCTCGGCTGACCAGCTCGGGACTTTCCCGGACAACTCCTGGCGCAGGTGCTCCCCATTTGAGGGAAAAAGCTGCAGGTTGTCAGGGTGATTATCGTCCCGTACCCCGTTCCGGTGATGCACTACTTCGCCCGGGGCCAGAAAGCGGCCGAGGGTCTCTTCTACCACCAAACGGTGCTCGAGGACGTACCCCCTGTGGTTTGCTCCCGGGTGGTCAGGCTGGAGCAGGTGGATGTACCCATCAGCGTCTTTGTTCCGACCACCTTTCCACGCCGGGTTCCGGCGACCTGTTCGGATATTCGTTTCGATCCCTGAGCGACGGAGGGAAAACCCTACTTGGTGAGCAGTTGACCCAAAGTGCTCCGCGATCTCCCGCTGTAACATCCCTTGGGAGTGCATCTTTGCGACCACAGCGTCTCGTTCCGGGGTCCATACCTTCCTCTTCGGCCGAGAGCGAGTGCGGGCAGCCGCAATGTACTTGTCTCGGTACGCAGAGCGGGGATGCTTCGGCACCCCCAACTCGCGTAAAGCCTTTGCTACATGTCGGTTGGAAGACTCCACCCGCTGGGCAACTTCAGCTATCGAATGCCCAGCCAGGTACAAAGCTCGAGCTTCTTCCTTCCGTTCTTTCGTCCAGCGCTTGTATTTCCCCATCGTCCGGCCTCCGGGTGACCACCGACAAGTGTACCCAGTTCGTGGAGGTTGTCAAGGTAGAGCCTGCTGGGGTAGACCATTACTACGATTTTCACGTACCGCACTACGAGAACTACGAAGCATGCGGGGTCTGGAATCACAACACTGGAAAATCGTTAATTGCTAAAGCTGTTGGCGGTTCGTACAAGTTTCCTCTCCTCCGCTTCAACATGGGTGCCGCGTTCTCTAAGTGGCAGGGAGAATCTGAAGCTGAGATCCGGAACGCCTGGGACACCGCGGTAGCGTGCGCCCCGTGTATCTTGATCATGGATGAAATCGATAAAGCAACCGGAGGACTCGGGGGCGACGGCGATAACGGCACAGGGAACCGAATACTCGGGGACCTACTAACCAAGATGCAGGAGAACGACCATGGAGTTGTCGTGGTTGCCACCTGCAACGACGTTCAAAGTATGCCAGCCGCAATGTTGCGTAAAGGTCGCTTTGACGAGATCATCTTCGTGGACCTTCCGGGGCCAAAGGCTGTAAAGGCTATCCTGGAGATCCACCTGCGGAAGCGAAAGCAAGCTCCCCTGGCTGACTTTGCCGACCGAGAGAAGGTCATCTCTCTCATGCTGGGGATGACTGGTGCAGAGATCGAGCAGACCGTCATCGACGCCATGTACTTCGCCTTCAACGAATCGCGAAGATTGGAGTCGAAGGACCTGATCGCTGCCGCTACTAAGACTAAACCCTACTGTGTTCTCAAAGAGGAGGAAGTGAAATGGATGCGGAAATGGGCGGAGCACCGCGCAGTTCCAGCCTCTTCAGAGGAGTTGGACTTAGCGAAAGTCCTGGACTTACGCAAGCGCTTGGGCCAAGGGCCCCCAGCGGATACACCAACATCTATGGTCAAGAAGCTGCGGGCAAAACGTCGTTAGCGTTGTGGCTTGTAGGGATTGCTCAGGGTGTGCGACCCACATACTGGCTTCCCTACGAGCCACTTCCAGAAAAGGATTACATTCTATCTATGCGGGTCTCCTTGCCCGACTTGCTGATCGCCGAAGGAGTGCGCACCCTTACAGATGTGCACGCTATGCTCTCCGCTGTACCGGAAAATTCGTTAGTGGTCATAGACTCCATGGATACTTTACCCATAGGCGCCGGTCGAAGATTGACTGCCGGCGTTCAGGGAGTCTACCCGGCTCTGGTGGCCTTAGGGGAGCGGAGTGGTCCACTAGTCCAGAATGGCGTCTCCGTACTACTGCTCTCGCAGATGCGGTACACGCCTAAAGTGAACGCGGTCACCTCGAGTGCTGGGGGGATGGTATCAGCTTTAACCGCCGCCCTCAGCGTGAAGACCGTCCGGCGAGAGACGAAGTTCGGTGAGAAGCAGTGGACAACCCTAAACGTACACAACACGAAGCACACCAGCTGGCCTCCCGGGGGTGCTGGTGTAATGTATATGCATCCGGAGCTGGGTATTTGCCCAGAGATGGAGTTGCTGCAGGAGGCTCGGGAGCGTTGGGGCAGCAAGTGGCGCTCAAAGCTTTCTGACGTTACCGGTATCAGCTTACCTAATGGATACGTAGCTGGTGCCCAGTATCTGCGTGACAACCCAGCGCAATTTGATGACCTTTGGAGGTTACTGTGGCGAAAAAGAAAATAGAGGTAACGATTATGCCCGACGGTACAGTGGAGGGCGAGGCTTTCGGCTACGAAGGCAAAGGCTGCGTTGATGCTCTCCGCGGAGTTACCACGGGGATGAAGGCGGAGGTACGGCGCAAGCCCGACTTCTTCAAGGAAACGCGTACCAAGGTGAGCTCCTTGCGTTACGGCACCAAGAACGGGGGCAAGTGATGAAGATGCGGCATAACGCCCCCCTACTCCATATCGAGGGGTACGTGTACCCAACGGTAGTCAACGGGCCGGGAAGGCGGGTGCTGGTAGCTGTGCGTGGGTGTTCCTTGAAGTGTCCTGGGTGCGTAAACGAAGACCTATGGGACCGGACCGGCGGGGGCCGATACATTGACCCCTCCGACCTGGTGGACCTTATCCTCGCGGAAACCGGGCTCTCTATAGAGGAAGCTGCGGAGGTGGGGATAACGATCTCCGGTGCGGAGCCCATGGACCAGGCGGCATCACTTTTCATCCTCCTGGCCAAAGCCCAGATGACCTTCAAGAACGTCATCGTGTTCACCGGGTACACCCTGGAAGAGATAAGTGAGGATCCTACTAAGCTGGCGTGTATGGAGTGGCTGGACGCTGCAGCCACCGGCCGCTACGACCAGGGCTGGAAGGCAGCGAAGGGCCTCAAAGGATCCAATAACCAAGAAATTATCAAGAATGAATATTACCAAAGCCTGGATATCGTAGAGCTGGAGAACTTCCCGCATCTAACGGAGATCCACCCCAATGGACTAACGACAGGCTTCCCACCAGAGGAGAACGACGATGTCAGCCTACATAGTGTGTAAACCGGATGACCTTACCAAAGAGCAAATTCTGCAGACCCTGGAGCTACTCGGCTACACGACAGTGGAGGTTGGGAAGGATATCAACCTTGTTGGGTACCGTGGAGATACGCGGCAGCAGACCGCGGATATCGTTGTACGCCGAAGGTACGTCGGTGGGTCAAGTAACGATCTCGGGTTCAAGAGGTTGGAGAATGGGAAGTACCAGATCATCGTCTCCCAGTACGACAACAGCCACCTCGTCACCAAGCACAACGGGGTCCGCGGCATGAAGTTCCAGGAGCTCTTTACCCAGGCAGCCTCTACTTCGAAAGTGATAGAGAACGCGAAGAAGAGAAATCTTCGGGTAGAAATGCCTAAGAGCCTGAGGTGGGGAGAGCCTGTGAAGCTGAGCTTGGGCTAACCTACAGCGGAGTAAGGGAAGCGTCCGAAGACATCCCGAATTCGGCCTGCTGGTTAGGAGCTGCGGTAACCAGGCTAACTGCGTTGGTGTTAATCGGGACAATCTCACCAGGAATGATAGTGATCGTTTCCTGGATGATCAGACCCTGGGAATCCACCGCCATAGTATGAGTCGGAATCATGCACTGCTCGAGGTAGTAAGCCCCGACAGTGTTATCTTCCGTGTCCCGCATAAGCAACATGAGTCCAGTCGGGACGCGGAAGATATCCGACGCCAGGTTCAACCACAGGTTCTCGTACCCGGGCTGCTTGAATACTGCCGGGAGCTCATCTGTGAGGGAAGGCCCGTACTCACTACCGGTACCACCAGTGGTGAAGGGCTGCAAGTACGCGGGGACCGAGCCACCAAACATATCTTTGATGGCATCGATTCCGCCTACTTCGCCACCACCGGCAGTTGCGCCAGTGTAGTACCACGAGTACATAACCCGAAGCAGGGAAGGTCCGTGATAGACAATTCGGCCCAGAGTTACCTGGCGCACAGTTCGGCCACGGAAGAAGTAGCATTTCTCGCTACCAATTTCGTGAAGCTGCTGGACTGCCGAGTTCTGCGCTACCGCGAAGTTCTGTGCCAACCCGATGGGATACACATTGCTGGTCGCGGCATTCCCCAGAGCACTAAGGAACGGGGGACCCACGCACAGCAACGTATTTTTACCTGTGAGGTAGTTGTTGTCGCGGAGGCCACCTTGGACATGCTGATCCCACGGGTTCCAGTTTGAAGTTCCAAATACTTTATCTTCAGCCATCTGTTAGGTCCTCCGTTAAAGGCTAATTACACCAGGGTGTAGTTGATGGTAACCAACAGGTCTTCCAGGTTTGGCGCGGCGGCAGCACCCACCAGGCTGAAGGAAAGTACATCGCCCGTAAGAATATCTGTCAAATTCTGATCCAGACCCAAGTCATCCATGGTATAGGCGGTGATGTCTATCCCAGCGGTGTATTGTTTTGCTGCCAATTTAAGGGTCTCGCCTGCCTGGGTCTTGTTGATGATGTTGATCGACCAGATGTTAGCGACGTGGCCCGTTAGACCATTGCTGCATGTGACGCCAACGGAAGTGATGGTGCAGTTGGCCGGTGCAACCCAGCAGGGGATGTCGTGCGGAGATCCCGCAATATCGCGGACCGGGTCAGACCAGGTGTCGGTCTTAGTTGTGTGCTTAGCAGCCAAGGTGACGACACCAGCGTTAGTCATCGTAACATCGTTGCTCAGCGAGAATGCTGCAGCTGAGGTACCGTCACCAATCATAATGTTAGTGTCGGCAAGGGGAATCACTGTGGCGGTAGCTGCATCACCGATGAGCATACCCCCGACGACGCCCATGTCGAGCTTCGCAGCGGTAGTGCCATTCCCAATGAAAATCTCTCCGACACCCAAATTTACCGCGACAGCCGAGGTAGCGTCCCCTACCAGGAAGTCTCCGGCGGTGCCGATTGTAATCGCGGTTGCGGTAGCAGCATCCCCAACGAGGACTGCGCCAACAGCACCCATATCGATTTTGGCCGCTGTAATGCCATCGCCGAGGAAGATCTCACCAACGGCTAGGTTGACGGCTACAGCCGAAGTAGCGTCACCAACGAGGAAATCCCCCGCGGTGCCGATGGCTACGGCTGACGCAGTGGCAGCGTCCCCAACCAGTACGTTACCAACACCCTTCATCACAAGTTCGGCCGGTAGGCTAGCGGCACCAATAAGAATGCTGCCAGTAGTCAGACCACCGACAATTCCGCCCAATGCGGCTTCCAAGAGAACAAACGCAGCATCTACGTCTGAACGTAGGTCACGGACAATTTCACTTCCCCGTTCCAGGTGGGGAATCGAAGCCACCTGGCCTCCAAAATAAGTGCTAGATCCCATCTTACTACCTCCTTAGAATCTCATTAACCTTAACTTGCCCACCCGGGCGAGTTTATTAGGCACTAGTTACCTACACAACCAGCGTAACCTTAATCTGGTTAGCTGGGTAGTACGGTGTTACTGAAATATCGACATACATAGTATCTGGCACCTGCGGGTCAATCCGAATTGAAGTAACCCCGATGTTCGAAACAATGCTACCACTCATCCCGTCAATGATCGTACTGACCAGGATGCCGACATAGTCGAGGAAGGCCTTGGTAAGGTTGAACTTACCCGCCAATCCCTGCATCGATACCCGCAGGCGCTTAGTAATGTAATCAAGCACGTGCGTGACGGAAGCTTCCCGGGTCTGCAAAGAAGTCACGTCGGTAGTCAACTGGTGCCGGTTCTCCACTGCGGAGTACTGGTCCTGCTGAATCAGCCACCAAACTCCACCGCCGGCCGCAGTATCCATATCAGCCTGGGACAACAGATCCCAAGAACCGGAAATACTCTCGAGCCCAGCCAGAGTCAGTGTGCTGAAAGACTGCTGCGGGGGAGTCGAGGAGCAAAGGCCCGCTAGAGCTGCGCAAGCATACATGCCGTGGATCGACGTGGAAGCACCGTTCTGCAAGTAAGTTGCGGAGTCAGGCTGTACGTACCGAACTCGGCGGTATGCGTAAGACGTTGCTTTCGAGGCCAGAGCAGCAGCAAGCTGCGCGCGGCCAGTCGAAGTTGTAGTGTCGATAGCTGCCTGACGGATGTACAGAGTAACTGTCTCATCGTCGGCATCCCACGCGGCCGAAACGGACGGGAGTGTAGTTGAGTAGAAGTTGTCGTCATTACCGGAGGTCCCTGGTCCCGAACCCGGAGCAAACCCGGTAGTGCGGAACTTCAGGATGTTCCCAGCGATAATCTCGGAGACGGAATACTTAAGAGCGTCGCCCTCACGAGTGCAGTACAGGCCATTGGCAATAGTCACTGAACCAAGGATCGGAACCGTGGCGCCAGTGGCATCCAATTCGCCGGACAAATTCGCTGCAATGTCGAAACCAGTAGTGAGATCCACAGCCAACTTGAAGGTATCAGCTGTAACATCGTAAGGATCGTCCTGGCCGGGAGCGGAACCTACAGTCGTAGGTACTTGCTCCGTTGGGGTATCTTCACAAACGAAGCATACGCGCTCACTCTTACCAGTAGTCGGGTCGGCCATGGCGGTGACGTGCGCATCGAGTAGGCCGTGTACAGCCGGGCTCTCGGACATCGGAGCGATAGCGTACACATTCGCCGACTGGATAAAGTCGAAGGCAGTTGCGTAGGCAGCCATGGTGCCATTGGGCATCAGCGTAGAAGTAGCATCTACACCAAACGCTGATACCTGGATATTGGGTGCGTTCAGCATAGCCAGGTAGACACCGAGCGCCAGTGGGTTGCTCGAGCTTACCGGGCCGATTGCCGTATTCATCTCGGCGTAAGTCGAGTAGACCTGCACTGCTGGGCTCGCGCCCGAAACGGTGATGTCGGTACGCAGGGCAGTGTAGCCTGCGGCCAGATTGGCAGTGCTGTTGGAATACTCTACCCCACCAGCGTCGCGGTTAAGACCACCCTTCAGGGTAACCAACTGCGTGTTGTCGTTAAAGATAGCCTCGGGCAGCGGCTTCGCTACCGTAGTATTGAGGAGTGTCCCATCGGTGGCTGCCCCGGTAATTCCCTGGGAACTGATGTACCAGGTACCCAGAGCAGTGCCCACCGTCGCGTTTTTCTCGGTTAGGTTGATATAACCATTTGTCATCGACTGCGCCCCAACGGCTGAGTCGGTCCACGTGACATTCGAGAAGGAGCTGATATCCCCAACGTAAGTACCGGCGTTGTACACCTTATCGCCAATCTGGGAGCGCACGGGATCACCCCGGAAGATGCGCCCCGTGTAATCGGTAGTCGCTGTGGAGTATGGTCCCCGGAAGAGCATGTTAACCGCGTCTCCGCTAAACTCGATGCTGGAGTCGAAACCCGCTAGGGTGCTGCACATAGCTGAGTCCAACGCACAAGCGAGCACGTTACCTGTCGTTACTAGCAACCGGTACCCAACAGTTAGTGGCCCTGCGCCGGCCAGATTGGAGGCAAGGGTGATAACTCCGGTGCCTGCCGCGATCCCCGTTACCACTTCGTATACTCCGAAACCACTCCCTGCCGGAGCAGCAGCCCCGCCAGTGGGCCAGATCTGCACGTGCATCGTCCCCGCCGCTCTTTCTGCTTCGGCAAACGTGTGGGCTGGTACGTTCAGGGTACCATCGGTGAGCAGTGTGTTCACCAGAGTTCCCGTACCTGCGTATACTTCAGACCCATACGTAAAGGCGTCGTTTGAGGTGAAGGCGAAAGGAGTACCGCCCGGGACCAAGGCATTGAGGGCTGTCGCAATATTAGCCTGCGAATCGCAAGTTGAGCTCGGCACGCCGCCGCCTACAAAGGTGTGCGAACGCTCCGGGCCGCCATTGACTCGTACTGTGAACGTACGGCCGGCGAGCGACTCGTTAGCGATCAGCGGGCCCGCGTCAACCGTAGAGGATTCACTCATTACATACGGATAGCCAAAGGTAGCCGAGGTCGCAGCGTAATTGTTGGGGTCTGCTCCGAAGTTGAGGAAGTACCGTTTATCATCAAGGTTGCCCCCCAGAATTGCAGTGCTCGTCCCTGACAAGTAAGAAATGGCTGTCCCGCCTACGGTAGTGTTTGGTCCGAAGAAGGACTCGATGTCTGCCTTCGCCAGCATAGCGGTATTGAGGCCAGCTGCTGTAACAAAGGAAGGAACATCTAGTGCCACCAGAGGGTCCCAGTCATTAGTCGCGTCAGATGTTGCGTATTCTATGTAAATAACCGGCTGAGTCAGAGCGAGTGGATCGGCTACTGGTGTGTGCACGTAGGGCAACGTATACGCACCACCGAGAGCGAAGGCAGCCAACTCAGTTTCGTTATCCGCGTCACTCATAGTCCAGCTAATAGAAGTATCGTCCGCCGGGGCAGCAAGACCGAGAGCTACAGCGGCGGTCGTTTGTAGCACAGCCCCATCTTCACCGCCAGGGCCCGTACCGGCGGAAATGGCGGAAATTAGATACCATCCCTGCTCCCAACCTTTGGACCCAACTGCACCATCGTGCAGGTAAATGTACTTCCCGACGTCCCCGCCCGGACCGGCCACGAAGTCTCCGGTGCCGTGGACCCCGGCGGCCCCGCCTGTGCTGTAGAACGTGTCAGGATTCGAAGCAAAAGCAATCTGCCCATCATTAAGTACGGAATTTCCACCCCCGTCGAGGTCTACTTCGATGAACTTAACGGACACGAGGTTACCGAAGGCCCCACGAACCGAACCCGGTGTTACCGACTGGTCGGTAACATACTTCTGATAGCCGTGCCCCTCGAAGTGGTAATACGCGGAAGCAGTAACACCATCGGCCGACAACTGTACATCGGCGTAAGCATGGCGCCCAGTCTGCAGCAATTGGTTCGATGTTGAGCCAGAACCAATGGGCCACAATAGCTGGTTGTTCGGGGAACGGGAGAGGTCCCACTCATTACCTGTTAAGGGAGTTGCGTTATACAAGGGCTTAGCGACCCCCACCGTAGTGGACCCGGAGTCGATAACCTCTCCGCAAGCCATATAGAAGTTCTCGGCTCCCAGGTAAGTGTGCGCGCTAGCTGAAAGAGCCCCGCCATTACCTCGGTTGTACGCAATCCCGACACGGTTGTACCGATTGCGGTTAATGGCGCTAGTGTCGCTCAAGGTAACGATGGTTCCCGCCCAAATACGTGCGATGTTGATGTTGTCGCCGTCGAACGTAAGGTAGCTAATAATCCCGCGGGTATCCGGAAGTGAGAGATACGGGAAGACAATGGGGTTATTCTCGTAGTCCCCATTCCCGTAGTAGCGGATGCTCTCAAAGGTGTTGAACGCAAGGATGGTATGCAAGTCAGTAGCGAGTCCCGTGCGGAACATGATACTGGCGGCGTCACCTGAGGAGACCGTTCGAACCGCGAGCTGCGTCGCTGATGGAGAGCTCCACACGGCGTACCCGGCGAAGCCCTCATTCAACTTCGAGACCATCGTAGCTGCCGACAGAGTACCGTAGGAGGTAAATGTGTACTCGCGATTAACACCGTCAATCTCAAGGTACACACTGTCCTGCGCGGCGCTGACGACGAAAGTCGCGCCTACAGCACCACTGGCAATACGAGCCGGTAGCGACAGCGATGCACTGCTGTTGAGCGAACCATCGGAATCCTGCATCTCGATGATCTGGTAACAAGGTCCGACGATGCATGCCGGAAAGGTGGGACTGAAGATCGTAGGTGTTACCGTCGACAGTACCTGCTGTATTTGAAGTCCGGGCTGTGGGATCGAAGCCATGGTTTAACTCCCTCCATTCAACAAAGTTTCCATGCGCATTGTAATATACTGGATCATGGGTTGAAAAGCCTCCTCGCCTGCGGAACCTAGATATAAGGTATCCTTTATCAGGAAAGGAGCCTGTATGACGACCATTTTCCATTCAGAGGCTGAAGACCCCTGAACGAGTGCTCCGGCAGAAGTTTCCTGCCCTATCACCATATTGTTGACAACGCCGTGGATCCCCATCTTCTGGAGAATCTTCTCGAAGACGGGAACCATGCGGAAGATGAAGTAAGCGAGCCTGCGAGCCTCGGCCCCCTCGCGCGCAATGCAATTAATGGAGAAGGAAGCGCTGATGAGACCCTGGAAGTAAATCTCGTTCTGATTGAGGAAGTTCCCGGTCGTCAGCTGCTGCGACATACCAGACCCGGTCCAGGTGCTCGACCCGAGTTGGGTTACGAGCATCGGGCGGGTATTCGGCGATTCCATGTTCTGCGGCGCCTGGTCAATAATGATGATGTCGGTGTCTGACTGGTTGCTAGTCCAACGAAAATCCCCCACCGGCCGAGCGCTAAAGAGCGACTTCAACCAGGATACCCAGGCGCGGACCGCGTCATTCAACACGTCCGGGATCGGGTCGTTAAAGGGGTGATACGCTGGCATCGCACTACTCACTTACTCTCCTTTCTTAGGATGGTAGCCGTACTTCTTGTCCATGTGGACGCCTAGAAGGCCGAGCCCAGCGCCACCTACACCCAACCCCAGCGCTGCAAGAAGCCTACGGGATTTCGGCATCCGCCGGATTCGTGCAGATACTCGAGGAAGAAGCATCTTGGCACCCGTCGCCCCAATTCCACCACCTATGGCTACAGCCAATGCTGCTTCGTGCTTCGTCAATTTCCGACGACCCTGAGTCTGCTGCGGTTGTCTAACAGCGGCAACCACGGTTTTGCCCGCGGAGGCAGGAGCAGGTGCACGCTTAAGGACCCGGTTATATGAACCGAGACTTCTCGCCAAATTCTTGTTGTCAGCCATGGGGGGTGCTAAATCCTGCCCGGACCCAATGCCGGCTGCTTGCTCCGGGTTGTCGCCCTGTTTATTCTGGGCTTGCATGTCCACGCGAGTCTCGGGGGTGCCAGAGCCTTTGTATCCGCCATGGAATCTGCGGAAGCTAAGCTTCACCAATGTCTCTTCCAGCACTTGTTCCGGTGTAAGACTCATAATCGGTATGCCCCCCGCAATGCATCGTACGTGGGATCCTTGTCGTTGCCAACATCCTGAGGATTCGTGAAGAGTCGCTGGGGACCTGGGAAGAGCGCGATCTGCTCCGCATCGGTCAGGTTGAGCGGCAACTGGTACTCAATGTCACCTTTCGGGATCGCATGGAGAGGGAAGTCCTGACGGATGAGCCCACGACCCTTCTCCACTTTCCGTATACCCTCACCTACCCGCCACCTACGATTCTCGGAATCGACCACCAGCCACTTAGGGTGAATTTCCGGGTAATTTGCCAGGCGACCGGTAGCGTTGATGTTCTGCATCTCTCCGAGGTCCGCGGAAGTAGTCGCCTCCGGGGGAGTAATGATCTGGAGGTAAAGCTCCATAGGTTGGTGGAATCCACCAACCCAGCTGGTGTCGTAGCAATTCAAGCAACGTGACTTCGTCTTCCGGAGGGTCACGCTATCAGTGCAGACCGAGCAACGCTGGCCAAAAGTACGTGAGGGGAACACCCAGGCTAGTCTACCAACAAATTCCTGGAGCCGGATCTGGAAGTTCCTCGCCATCTCCATAGCCATGAGGTCCAGCTCAGCTCGCATGGTAACGCCACCCTGCGGTGGGAAGTAGAGGGTGTCTGCACGCTTCTTATCTACTACCCGAAGGCGGTAGAACCATTGGCGGTATTGGGACTTCTGGCCCCGCAGTGTGCGATCTCGGAACCGGAAGGCATCCGTGAAAGGACCCGCGAGGGTAACGTAACCACTGTGCTCGTGGTCACTGCGTTCAATGTAAAAATCATAATCGAATAAATCTTCAGAGGTGGGGGCAATCTCCCAGTGGAGGTCAAGATAGTCCAGATCGAAGCTCCGGACTTTCAAATTTACAACTTCTAGCATTGACCCTTCCCTTCATCGTCCATTACTACTTCGCCTTCGAGGCGTATTTCGCATATGCCGGTTGTTGCTTTTTACGGCCAAAGAGCAACTTTGCTCCACCCAGGCCTGCAAGAGCTCCACCACCCGCTACACCGAGCGCCGGGTTATCCTTCACGGCAGCCTTAGCTCCGTGGAAAGCCTTGGTCAACATGTTCCCACCGCTTGCCGACCCGGTTCGGTAGCTGCGCTGGATTCGCTTGCCCATACCTTTCAGGGCCTTGGTGCGATCAACAACTGCTTTACCAGACTTACCGGTAACCAGGGCCTTCAGAGCTCGGAGACCTTTACCCAGGTACGGCTTCAAGGCCTCGGACCAAACTCCGGCTTCCTTCACCATCTCAGGACTGATTCGCTCGTTCGCCCCGACACTCATGATAAAGGCCACCTTCACCAGAAGGTCTTCACTGAGTTCTCCTTCGGGAAGCTCGGTAACTTCGTCAGGGGTAAACACTGCGGCAGACTTTACCATCTCCAACTCGTCGCGGGTCATTGAGCCAACCAGCGCCGCCAGTTTCGTTTTATGGTTAGAGTCCTGCTGTTGGTTGACCTGGCAATCGTTAAGGTATTGGCTAAGGATATCCATTAGGCTTCTCCCTTCTTGTCGCGCAGTACGTCTACAGGCTTCACTTTCCGGTTCATGTTCACTTTCGGCTTAACAGCCGCAGGGACCACTACCTTAGGCAGCTTTCCGGTAGTCGGTACCTTCGGCGGGCGGTACTTAGTCTGCAGCGTAGGCTTCAACGTCTTTGTCGCCGTGGTCTTACTACCGGCCGGCGTCTTCTTAAGCTTCGGCAATGCCGTTTGCGGGAAGGAAATCTTCGGAGTCTTCTTAGGGGCCTTCCCACTAGCGGCTGTCTTTGGCAAACCTTGTTGCGGATTCCCGTCCGGCGGAGCAGTCGGTGTATCCTCTGCTTCCTGCGGCGGCTTCTTCGAGAAGAGCGCGACTACTGGAGATTTCTGCAGGTTATCCAGTACTTGCTGCAGAGCAGCTCGCTTGCGCTCAACACCCTGCGCATCTGGTGACGTAGGGGGAGCACCCGACTCAGCACCCGCGGTCTGCTCGGGAGGTGCTTGCACATTCATATCCTGGGCAGTTGCGGCCGGCTGCGCCGTCTTCAAGTGGACGAAGTCGAATGGAGCCGCGAGCTTCTCCCGCATCTCCTCTTCCAGTAGAAATTGCTCGCGTAAGTAGCGTTCCATTAGGCCCTCGTCTTGGTGCCAAGGTAGTTGTCGTTGTACATGCGAATGATGATAACCATATTGTTCGCTACGGGCGCCTTCACTGTGTATGCAATGATCAGAGGGATCGCCAGGCCCTTAGTGTAAAAGAGCGCGCCGGGGCCAGTAAGCTGGTCAGCTGCTGGGATAGTCCCGTCGGCTGCTTCCCCTACCAATACGTGAGTAGCTGCGACTGCCGGGGTAAACGAAGCGTACAGACTAATCTTATCGCCCGCGATATTGCCTTCGGTTACCTGGATTATCGCTTTACTGAAGCTCTCAGAGTACGGGATGGTATACGTGCCAGTATCCGACGGCGCATATGTAATCTGAAGCATTGATCTGGGGACTGCGGTTACTGAGGTCATTCGTCAGTTCTCCCTGAGACATCGTTGCCGAAGTTCGGTTCGTAGAAGTCGCTCGATACACCACCACCCATTGCTTGTTGGATGTTGAGGCGCACAATCAGCTTCTCCTTCTTACGCTCCCACTCAGATGTCAGCCGATTTATTATGTTTAGATAAATTGGGGCTTTGTCCGATTCGTTTACCTGGACACCCTGCCCGTCGGAGTACGTCACATGGTTCCGAGCTTGTAGGAACACCAGGGATTCGAGTAGGTACTTAGCAGCCCCCAACTTGAGCAATGAAAAGGAAGGGAAAGATTCCGGCACGTAATTCCCGAGGGGGGAGTCGAGGTTGAAATCCTCAACGGCGTCGATGATAGCTGTGGCGATGGAGCGCTTACTCGATTCTTCGTCGGCAATGAGACGATTCAGTTCGGGGTAATCACGTAGATACGCGCGTACCTGCTCGACCATCTGCTCCAGCCGGGTTGCCATTAGGATTCATCCTTCTTCTTCTTTCGTGCCTTACGCTTCTTTTTGACCGGCTTCACGTCTACGATATCGTCAGGTGTACCGAGTTCCCCGTCAGGCCCAGGAGTCACGGTAACTTCCATGATACCCACTTTCACCTGGACCTTCTTCTCTTCCTTCTTTACTTCGGGGGCGGAAGTAGTTAGGAAACCAATCGAGATAAGGTGCTGTACCTGAGGAGACAGCTCCGGAATGCTACGCGTAGCTCCAGCCGGAACCTTCCCTACCTGCGGCACAGACACGTCGAAGTTAGTTACATTCCATACCTGGATCATTTCTTCTTCCCTTTCTTACCAGACTTCTTTTCGGGCTTCGGCTTGGGCTCGGGTTCCGGTTTAGGTTCGGGCTTGGGCTCAGGTTCGGGTTCCGGTACAATCTCCAACTTGGGTTCGGGTTTGGGTTCCGGCTTGGCTTCGGGAGCTGGCTTGGCAGGTGCGGGTTCGCCGACAACTTCGGGACCGTCTACGTCTTCGGCGGTCTCCAGGGAGAACAGGCCAGCGTCGATGCCAAGGTTGATGGCTGCTGCGTATCGGACGAAGGTGGCTCCATCCAAAGTAACCGCTCCACCAGGACCCAATTTCTTTGCGCCAAATTTCATAATGCCAGATTCGAACAGTTTACGGAGTTGGGGATGCCGCGACCGGGCGATCAGCCATTGTCTGGAAAAGGCTTTCGGAGCCCGAAGCGTGTATTGCGTAGCCATAGTTACTCCTATCAAACAGGTGAATAGCAAAGCAGCGTTTCTGGAGGGCCCCCAGTCCGAAAGGAGCTGGAGGCCCCAAGGTTACGGCGTACCAGGGCTTAGTATGTCCACAGACCCGGGTAGGTGTATCCATCTGCCATCTGATTATTGACTGCACCAAGTGCGGTCTCAGCGGCAGGTGTCGTTGCAGCACGGGCGGTAGCATCAGTCATGGTATCACCAGTGATCAACTCGAGGCGGTTAACTGCCGCGATGTTGGCGAGGCCCATTCCAATGTTTTCCCATGCCCAGAAGGAAATGCTGCGAGCTTCCTTCTTGACGTAGAACTTCACGTTATCCAGGATGTAAGAACGCCCGAAGAACGCAGGATCGGTAAAGCCATACACGAAACCGTCGTGCAACAGGTTACCCTTGAGGGTAGTCAGGATCTGGTAGCCGAGTACGGTGTTGTACTTGTAGCCCTTGATCATGACGTCCTTGGTCAGTACGTGGCCAAGGTCGGCAGCAGTGAGCTGGCCGAAGTCTGCGAAGGTATACTCAGTCATGAGGACCTTCGACATACGCAGAGCGCGACCATCGAGCGTAAACAATTTCGCCAGGGACGAAATGTCCTGCTTCTGGATCGCATTCACAACAGCGCTGGTATCGCCAAGGGCGGAGACCATCGCCAACTCACTCTTGACCGTGGCGTCCTGGACAACGGTACCGGCGGTAACAGCTGCACGGCCATTGTTGGTCCAGCCCGCGGGAACTGCGGGATCGTCGCCATTGGCGAGGGCCTGACGTGCTTCAATGCAGGACTCGACGTGGACGAGGAAGTAACGGTCTTCAACTTCCTGGATGTCTTTCACAATGTTATTCTTGATGACATCGGAAATCGGGTAAGTGTAGGTGCGGAGTTCTTCGGTGTAACCTTCCCATTTCAGGGAGCTAACGGTGAAGAACGCAACAGCCATCCGACGTCCCTTGATGAGCTGAGGATCCGGCTCGCCGCGGAACGAGATCGACATTGCCCGGGAACCGGGTTCGATATCGACGATCTTGTAGACGGTGTCGTGGAAAAGGGACCGCTGACATTCAGCAACAGTCACAGGTTTAGGCGGAAGAATCTTCCGACAGAAGGACATCTCTCGCAGCTTATCACGGACGTAAGCGGAACCGGCAGCAGCCAATTTCTCTTTTTCGCCACTCGTGTCATCAGCCTTGGAGATGAACAATTCGTTTAGCACGCTCGCGGGCATGTTTTCCATTTTGTTCCTCCTTATGTGATGGTGACAAGGTACGGGGTTGAGTAAATTTCGGCCTGGAGAGTACCAGCGTTAGCTGTGGCGGCACCAGTGGCAACGCCAACACACCAAACCTTGTCTGCGGCAGCAATGCCCAAATCGTCGAGAATCAGTGCAGTTCCGCCAACAACGCCAGTACCGATCGCGTACAGAATACCTTTGGTACCAGTGTAGTTGCTCAAGGTGGTAAGAAGTGTTCCGTCGACCGTGTCATCGCCCTGGATGTAAACGACGCCCAGGCGATCCCCAACGGAGATTCCCTGCGCGGCTTCGGCGATCCACATACCGAAGGTACCTTCTACGGATCCGCCACCTTCAATGATTGGCATCTTTTCAGCAGCCTGGACATCCGTACCACCGCGCTCAGACCATACCAACTTCGGCATTTCCGGAGCACTGGATCCACCAGCGGCGTGGACGATACCAGCAACCTCGGGGGTTGCTAGAACGACGGTTGGACGGCTCACCGATGCTGCTCCCTTCTGTACCCACTCGCCAACGTCAGCAAACTCGGCGTTGTTCGGGTTCAGCGAAATGGACGTGGCGACCGCGTGATCACGCACACGGATGTTGTCCTTAACGATGGAAGTCAACAGCGTAAGAGACCGGCCTTTATCTCTGTAAATTCCACAAATAGCAGCCATTGTATTTCCTCCTTAACTGTTTGTAAGAAAACTAGCCAAAGCATCGCTAGCATCTGCTGAAGAATCATCTACATCTGTAGAGGACAGGTCCCCGATTTGGAGCTGCACTGCCTGAGCCAGAACCTCCAGATCATCATTTGAGTCCAGAAGAGCAGCGACTTTCTCATGACGCGGAACGTCAGGGTCTACAAGTCCCTTTTCTTCCATCTCAACTACTAGAGCTTCAGCCTTAGCACGCTTTTCCAGATCAGCAGCCTGCTCACGAGACGCAGACACTTCTTGGGCAAGAGCACGAAGCACTGACGGGATCTGCTGAAGGATCTCAGCAACTTTTTCCATTTCTTTACTCATCGGTACCTCCCATAAGGTCGAGCACCGACTTCACCGAGGCCGGGGAAGCGGCGGGAGCATCTTCTTCCACCTTAGCTTCCTTGATCTTGGCTACCCACGATTCCAGGGTAGCTTTGACCTGGTTGTCGGCATCAGTTGTTTCTTCCGTCTCCTGCACCGGTACGGTCTCCGGGGTCAGGTGGGCCAGTTTCTGAAGGACTTCTCCGCGGAGTTGCTCGGTGTCCTGCTCCACTGCCTCGGTTGTCGCGGTCTCTTTGACCTGGGCAACCTTCTGCAGCAGATAGTCACGGACGTCGAGTTCTTCTGCAGGAGCTTCCGGCTCAGTTTCGAGGCCAGCAAGCTTCTCGAGAACACCCTCTACGGACTGGGCCACCTTCTCCACGAAACCGAGGTCGAGCTCGGAGACCTGAGCAGATTGCTCCCCATCGTCCGAAAGATTTCGGGACTCAAGGTCGCTAACTAGCAGGTCATGGAGTGATGACATTATCAGTCCTCCTTATTCTGCGTCCTGAAGGGCTTCGATCATCTCTTCTACCGGGTAACCGGCTTCTGCGAGCTTCTCGAAAGCGTGGACGGTAACGGCGTCGTCGAGTTCTTCATCTGCAGCAACCTTCTCATGGCCTTCCCCGAAGAGACCGAGGATTTCCATGGCGCGGTCATCAGCAAGAGCGTCGAGGGCCGAGGCGTTCTTCTTCTTGCCGCGCATCAACATGGCTCCGCCACCAAGAGCAGCAGCACCACCACCATACAGACCACCAGATTCAAGTGCGCCTCTACCGAAACGCTTGAGGCCGGACTTCATCTGCGACTTAGCCTGGGCAGTAGTCTTATGCTTTGCGCCACGCTTCATTTCGGTGAGACCGGCACGCAGCTTGGTACCCTTAGCAGCACCCTTCAGGGACTTAAGGGCAGCGCCGCCTTTGGCAGCAGCCTGGCCGGTCAACTTGCTCAGCCACGCGGGGATGCCCATGGCTTCTTTTTCCATCTCTTCGACTTCAGCGGCGGAGTATTCGTTGCCGTCGTCGTCGACATAGATGTATTCTTCTTCGTCGCCGGCTGTCTTTTCCAGCTCTTCCATGAATCCATGGGCCATTACGCGACCAAACGCGTCATAGGCAGCAGCCTGCTTTTCGAGATCTTCCTCGGTAAGCTCGTGCACTTCGCCTACTTCCACTTCTTCAGTCTCGACTTCTTCACCAGCTTCTTTCTCAAGCTGTCCCTGCTCTTCGAGGTCAGCAACAACTGCCTGCTCGAGCATTTCGAGTTGCTCTGCATCCAGATCGCTCACGTCGACTTCGTACTCAGACGCCAGCTTCTCGATGAATTTGGCCTGTGCCGCCTTCTCAAGAGCTTCCGTCCCATCTGTGCCATACATTGATTCGAGAATGTCACTCATCGTTCGTTCCTCCTAAGGAAATACAAGTGTACACCGATAGTTAACTAGGTTTGTCCGTGGGGAGTAGCGGGCTTCTTGCGAAACCCTGGTGGGCCTGCTTTCCAGCTTTTCCGACCCATGCAAGCCATAGTGTATACGCATTCCTACACGAATGGCAAGCGGTTGAAAGCCTTTTTTATTGCTTCTTGATTTAGACCAGCAGCGAGCAGACCCGAGGAAGTAAGGACCGGGTGCTTCGCTATGAAGCGCTGAAGCAGGTTAGGTTTCATGCCTGCCCGCTCACGTTTCCGCAAGTGAGCGCTGTACGCGTAGACTAGCGGGATAAGTAGCGCCCAAGCAGGAACCGACTTCAAAGTGCCGGCTAACCCGGCTACTGTAGCCGTCTTCTCCAGACCACCGTTCGAAACTACATCGTCCAAACCGGCGAGTGCCTGGTTACGGTAATCAATGTAAAGCTTACCTAGAAATTCTTCGTGCTCCCCACCAAGTGGGGTTTCAACGTCGATTGGCTGGGCTGTGGCCAATTTCTCTAAGCGCTTGTAACTGTGCGGGCAGAACATCGACCTGGTGCCGGAGTCGATATCCATGGGCAACGGGGCCCCGGCGAAGCTCATATTTATCGGGGAGGTACCAGCACCCCGACTCTGCGGGCGGAAGACAATATTACGTTTGAATAAATGCGAAGCTGTAGGAGCACCGACGGACTTCACAAGTACGATGCGCTGGAATTCCGAAGGCTTCAGGATAATACCTTTACCCAGGAGTGCTCCCAGAGCAGCGCCAAGCGGGCGCTCCGACAAGCGCTGGAGTGCCTTCTCAGGGAGGGACTCTTCTGCTTTAAACAAGGGATCCAGGTGGTTAGCCATTCCTGGGACATCCTTGAGGATAGTAGCACTCTTGCCCTTGGTCGCTGTTTTCACTGAAGCTACTTTCTCAAGTGCGAAGCCTGTACGATCCGCCCCTACCAATACAAAAGAAAGATCGAAGAATCGGGGGTTGGGGTTGAAGAGGAATACCTTGCGGCCGTCTGGATACGTCTTCCCAAGTTCGTTCTTCCCGTGAAAACAGTAATCGGAGCGAGTGCGGGACCTATGTCCGCAGATGCTACATACGTCGTAGGCAACTCTGCATCCCATGGATACAGGTACGTTTTCTCCTGCTTCGAGGCGAGCCACCAGCGATCCGTGTCCTTCATCGCGACCTTTCTTCATGTTGATCTCGATGACCAACTCTACGCGGTGCATTTTCCGGTTATAGACCGAGAGCACCACTTTCCCGAAACTCTTCTCGATATCTTTGTTGACGTGGTGGCGGTAAGTGCCGGCATTGTAGAAGCTCTTGTACCCGTACATTGGGGCCTGCGGGTGCAACAGCTGCTTCTCTTCGAAATAGTCATTGTTGATATTTGCACCGTAGTACTCCCCGGCGCCCAGAGCGGAGATCAAGATGTAGATGAACCCAGGCTTCTTCTTGACCCCTTTGATGTACTTATTGACTTCCGGGTCGTAGTCACGCTTAGTCTTCGCCGTCTTCTCGAACCCCGAAGCATTGGGATTGTAGGTCTCTACAAAGATCTGCCCGGTTTCGGGATCGATGCCCTGGAAGTCTAGTCGTTTTTCAATCATAACTAACGCTCGCTTCGTTCGCGATCCTTGTGCTTCAGGTACATCGAGAGCGGGAGAGTACTGGCGGCTACTGCGTTCCGCGGGGCATTAGCCCTGTCGGAGTCGATACGCGCCTGGATGGCTGCGGCCGCGTCTGCTCTCTGCTGGCGAATCTTAGAGTTGTAGGTAGTTCGGAACTTAGGATCATCCCGGAGCATACGCTTGGTAATTGCCCGCTTTGCTTTTGACTTAGAGATCGCCGGCCAAATGCCTGCGGTCGGGATTCCCGTCAGCAGTGGGTGCCGCATACCAAAGCGCTTACTGCGTTGCCGTGCTATCAGACTCCGGACCTTATCCTCGTCCTTACCACCGACGAACGCCCCGAGTTCGTCTTCTATATCGCCGACGCGGAGCTTAGCTTCTTTCTGCAGAGACACGTTGGCAGTAGGAGCGCACTTAGTGTGGTCATACTGGAACCGCTTAATCTTCGGTTCGTCGCCCTCTTCCATGTCGACATCCCACAGTGGGTTGCCGTAAGCGGACAACTTTTCGAGTTCATCTTCAAATGCTGCCCAAAATATGTTTTCCATTGTCAGCCCCTAAATATCACGTTTAGATATTCTACAGCTTCTTCGAGAGACCCACACCCTTGCCGGTGGCGCCGCGAATAGCATCTCCGACACCCCGAGGACCACGGGAACCCTGAATGCGGCTAAGGGTCTCAACGTCCTGTAGCGGGAAGCCAGCATCTTTAAAGTCGTGCATCCGCTTCACGAACGAACCAGCGGCAAGCGGATCACCCGCGACGTGTGGGGAGAAGTGCATCAATGCCCGGAAGTAAGGCTTAATGGAGCCCCGGTGCTTCTTGAGATCTGGGTGCGATTTGAGCATTCGCTTGAAATTGCGCTTCGCCTTGTATTTCTCGGTGGCGGCGTCAAGCCCTTGTGCTGCAACTGCCCCACCCGTAGCGAAGCCCATACCCAGAAGACCCAACTTCCCAATAGTCTTCCACATGGGAGAGGAAGGCAGTGGAGGTCTAGCAGCTTCCTTCGTCTTACCAAGAAGCTCCAATGTAGCGCGTGTGTTTTCGAAGTTACTTCCCATTAGAAATTACCCCCGGAACTTGGAAGTGGTTGGTAGTATGGTTGCATCTGCTGCTGCAAGGCAGCCATCTCGCCGCGGCCTGCAGTCGGACTTATGAACTTAGTGCGTGACTTGCGTAACTCATTCAAAGCTAAGAGCCCACCACCGGTAATGAACGGGTGACGCTGTGCTGCTCCGGCGACACCACCAAAAGACGTCTTACGGATAGCGGGTACTCTCTTGCCTCCAATCTTGAGCCAGGATACCCGGGCTCGTTTGGCCTCCGGGAGTGCTGCTAGCTCAGCTCTGGAAATTTGCTTGTATCCCTTGAGAGAGGAGGCATCCCGGACTTTCCATCGCAGGCGGGTATTCTTCAGCGGACCCGTGAGGTTCTTCACCCCAATGGCGGCATCCTTTAATCCCTTTGCCGCGGGCCGAATAGTTCCCTTAGTAAGCAACTTGCCGAGCATATGGATTGGGTTGAGAGGACCACCTACCTTAACGATCCCACGGGAGACCCGAAGCGGATTACCTTGCCGCATGCAGTAACTCCTTTACTCGGGGGAGGGTTTCCTTCTTCTTCTCCATGTACTTCTTGGTAGCCGTAGCGCACTCGGCAGCCTTCTGGAGCAGAGGATGCTCCGGGTTCGGGACCGCAGATACTTCGGGGGCACCCGCCCCGCGACACACGCCAGTACCGGCGCAAGCAACCTTCACAAACTCAGGAGTAGCGCCAGAGAGGCCCAGAGAACGCTCCACCTCGCCGATGGTGAGCTCACCCGTCTGCACTGCTTCCGCAATGTACGCTTGAAGAGCAGCTACCTTAGTTAGCGCCTGCGTCTTCTCATCTTCCAGAGCGTCAAGCAGGTGGGAGACCTCCTGCCGCAGCGCGACAGTGTTGACCTCAACGGAAGCTGTTTTCTCCTTCTCTTCCGGAGTTCCGAACAGAGCTGAAGCAAGCTTCTCGGTAGTTATGAACTCTTCCCCAGGAATATAATCTGCGCGAGCTAACTTCGTCTTCACTTCGGCACCCCCACATCTATCTGCGTCAGCCACGTCGAAGGTAACGTACCCGGCCTCCTTCTCCATGAGCAGATTGAATGCTGCATTGTTTGCTGCTTCAACTACGCGTTTTGTCTGCTCTCGGTTTAGAGAGTTCTCCTTCACAAACCCGGCGATGCTGGTGTTCATATCCGCGTCAGAACTGACCAACCTACTTGCGGCGGTTTTGCCTAAACCTTCCAGAAAGTCTTTGGTCTTATGGGACGGACCACACGAAGTTAGGAACTGAACAATTGAGTCCATAAGCGGAGACCTCCCTTGACTGTGTATATCGTAAAGAGAATACGCGACATATGTCAAGGTCACTTACAGTGTCAATCGCGTTGCATAAAAGCAGCCCCGGCGCTCATTAGGTCCGGCCTCGGGTGGCTAAGCATGCTAGCGAGGAGACAGTAAACGGAGGAGTGGAACGCGTCATCGGTGCCATCGACCAATTTGTCGTACACCATTGTGTGCCTATCCTCGCGGTACTCGGAGTAGATGCTCAGGAAGTCCTCGGCAAAGGGTTCGAACTCCTCCCATCGAGGGAAGCGGATGTGCCCATTCTTTACGGCATTGAAGAACCGACTCATGATTTCTGTACGATTAACCATGAAACGGGATAACGCGGGTTCCCACTTAACAACCGTCTTGGAATTGACATACTGGTACTTCGCTATCTTGCGCGGTCCGTATCTCGTAGTCAGTGCGGCGTTTTGGACAAACCCGCCGCCATAGTCAGTCCCCACCACATCTACATTGCGGGTATTTCCGTAGATCGAATCAATCTCGGCTATCTGGCGGTCCGGCTCTGAGAGCTCGCCCATAAACTTCTTGTAGTTGATGAAGGTGAACTTCCCGGTGAGGTACGCACCAGTCGACAGCACAGTGTAGCTGTTTTCCGCCGAACCCCAGTCGATGCCGAACCACTTGGGCTCCCGCGACTGCGCCCAAAAAGATGGGCCATAGGGATATTGGTCGCTGTACATGGAGACCCGTGGGTCGCAAGCCTGCCGCAGCTCCTCCTTCGTGATGGGGGTTGCGCCTACGTCGTGCGGAATGCCCAACACTTCGTTAAGGAATTGTGCCCGGGGGTACCGCTTCCGCTTATCTAACAGCTCGGGCCACGATACTCGTGGGGAAATGATCTGCGGGATGCGGAAACCCTCGAAGGGAATCTCTACCCCTGGGTCCGGATTCATAGAGACCCACTGTGAGGATTTATGCATTGGGAATATTTCTTTCCCGCATCTTGCGCATACCAGGCAGTCGGCCCCAATGTTTTCCTCACCAGGTAGATTCCAGTAACGGTAGTCACCTCCCCCGCAACCATCGCAGGGGATCATCCACTCATTCTGCGTTGAGAACTTATTGTACGTGCGGGAGAGGGTATTCGACTCTGTTAGTGGGGTGCCGGCGTAATGGAATTGTTTGTACTCCGAAGAGAAGGTGCACTCCTCGATGACCGGCAGTAGGGTGGCGAGCACATTCTGCAGTTCGTCCACAAAGAGGAGGTCAGCCATAATCCCGCGGATAGCATCGGCCGTCAGATAGGCATACCCGAGGCGTATCTCGGAACCCGAGACGAACTCCTTGTACATAGCGTTATCCTTGGCACCTTTGTTCAATTGCAAGTTACCAAGAACCTCCGACCAAAGGAGGGGTTGCTTGAGCCTATCTCGGCTAAACGTCTGGGCTTGGCCTTGCCGCGGAGCAACATAGAGGATCTTGACGAAGCGATGCAAGGAGGCCGCCGAGAGCATCTTATTGCCCTGTGAAGTTGATTTTTCAACTTGTCTGCCGCACATAAGGACGGTCTTTTGCGCTGGGGTGTCGTACACCCGACGAAGGTACCTTCGGCCCTCGAAGGAGAATGGCTGCAGCTCACCCCGAATGGGTAACCGGAAAACTGACTCTACGAAGTTGGATAAAGTTAGGCTAGCTTTAGATTGCGTCCCGGGTCCTGCGACCGGCTGCATACTTACCCCCTAGCATTGCGGATCTTCCAGGCAAGTTCCTGGGCCCTCCTCTTAGCTTTTACACTACCTACTACCCCGGCTTCCAGACTTTTCTTACTTAGGCTGAGAGCAGAGAGTACCGGGCGGTAGGGGTACCTCATGAACCAGGGGATCTTTGGGGGTCGCGGTTCAGGTACCAGGCTAGCGCCAATTTTCTGCAGGGTATTCATCTTCGGGGGAGGGGGCACCTTCGGTGGGGACTTGAGTTTAGTCGGTAGGGGTTTCAGCCCTTTCGGTTTTTTCAAGTGACCCAGAATGGTATGCGGGTTGTTAGCCCGAGTTTGCTGCGGGTTCTTTGTTATCTGGTTCTTCGGGTCAAAAGGATTTGCCATTGCCTATTTCCCAAAGAAGTTATCGTGCGCCCGGAATTGGCGCTTGGTTCCTGCAAAGCCACCGAACCCGGGTGCCTTACCCTTACTCTCGAAGCGTTTTACGTCGGCAGGCTTAGCTGGTGCGTAGCGGGGTGCCGGCAATTTAGCTGGTTTGAGCGTTTTCCCCGCCCTCGCCTTAAATGCAGGAGCTACCCTCGCCTTTGCGGCGTACTGCTGAGCGGCGTCCTTGCTTCCGTACGACATGCCGGACGTAGCCTTATCTAGTTTTCCGCCCATAGCCTTATGCTTTGGTGCCCCTCCGTAGTACCCCTGACTTGCTGGGTCCGCTGCCAATTTCTGGATCTCATCTTCAAACGCTGCCCAAAGAACTTCGTTCATGTCAGTCATTGTCTTCTCCCTACTGGTATTGGTCCATCTTTCCGGCTCTGGGGTTTGCTACGCCCCCTGAAGTACTTAGTGGAGTCACGGGCTTGCTTGGGTTAAAGCCAAACCGCGGCGTTTTCCCGGACTTCTTAATCCAGGGGTCTTTACCTCCCCAACTTCGGGGCGTCGGCGAGGGAGGTGTTGTCTTTAGCGTCTGCACGGGCGTCTGCGCCGCAGGGCGCGGGGCCTTCCGTCCCTTTGGGGAGTATGGGTTACTATCGGCTAACCAGCCCTTTGCGCGTATTCTGGCTGCTGCGCGCGACCCAGTGTCAAAGCTTAACTTCTGCAGCTCGTCCTCGAATGCTGCCCACAGTATGTCTTGCATCGTAACTCCTAGTGTTTAGGGTACTCATAAACCCACTCACCATTCCTGGGGTTTCGCCACTTACGTAAATACTTGTGCGTGCGTATCCCTTTCGGGGTCTTCTGCTTCAGCACAGTACGCATGCTCTCGTTCAACCGGTGCTTCCGGCGAGCTACATTGTACACCCACTCATCGACTGTGGCACCCGGCTTACGATTGAAGAACCGGCCCTTGGGGTACACACTCTCGTACCGCTTAACCACCACCTTGCGGTTTTCGGGGGCACGATGCTTCTGACCACCCAACCTGCGAACCCGGGCCTCTGCCTGGTGTACCCGCTCAGGGTTCCAATGGCCGTCCATAGAGAAGAAGCCGGTAGCATTCTTCAAATCCAGACCTTCGGCCCCGGCCCCCGAGATAAGCACTACTTTCTTCTTACCAGCCTTGAAGTCTGCAATATCCTGGTCTCGGCTGGCGTGCGTAATCTTCTTTCCGGCTATGGTCCTACCAGTACCGGCAAAGATGCCGAAGGGAACACCTCTTGCCTTCAAGCCCGCAGCTGCTACGTCGAGGCCACCCTGGATTAGATTACTGTAGACTACTGCTTTGCCGTCTGAAGTTGTAGCTAGATGCTTTTGCACGTCACCCAGGAGTCGTTGGACCTTCGGGGTGCGCGCGGCGGCCTCTGCTTTGGGCACCTTAGACGAGGATGCAGAAGAGATATCGTTAAGCGCGCGACGCGCGTGGATGATCTTACCGAATACGTGCTGCAGCTGCTGGGGAGAAAGGTTGGTCTCACCTGTAGCAATCATCTTCTTGATGGGCCCCAACTTATCCATGATGTAGTCGTACTGGAGCTTCTGCTCGGCGGACATCGGAACCTTTACGTTCTCCACTTCCTTCCGCGGCATACTCTTTCCAAGAGAGTCGCTGGTCTGGACGTCCACCACGGGCTTTACGTAATGGGCTACCTCTCCCGGATTGACGATTGCTTTGATCTTCTTAGCTCCGCCCCAGAACCCCTTCTGCTTACCAACTGTTTTCAGGTAGCGCTGCTTGAACAGGGACTTATTCATGAACTGGCCGCCAGTGGCGATGTTCACGAGGGTCGCGATCTCCGCGGGGTTGTTGTTTACCGGGCTTGCTGTAAGGCCAATGAAGTTCTTAGCGTACTCCCGAGCTTGCAAGGCAGCTTTGTGGGTAGTTGACCGCTCGTTGCGGATCTTATGGAACTCATCGAAAATCAAAGTATCCGAGCCGCTGCGTTGTAACAGCCCTACCGGATCCTTACGGAACATCTCATAGGACACCACGGTGTAGTCCGAAGTTGGCGTGGCGTCGGATATGTACCGGATGTGATCGTTGGGGTCCTTTTGCGCGCTACTCTTAGAGCCTACTAGCTGGTAGGTGGAGTTCGTAAACTTCTTGATTCCCTCTTCGAGGAAGTTAGTCTTCAACCCTGCAGGTACAACAACGAGGGCACGGTTAGCTTTCCCCGCAGCTTTGGCTTTCTCGAAGGCGAAAATAGCAGTGGCGGTCTTCCCCGTCCCAGTTGAATGCGCAAGAATTACCTGGCCCCGCTCGAAAAACTTATCTACGGCAGCCTCCTGATGGGGGTAGGGGCTAAACCCCTCCTTCACTCCACCAGTCTTCTCGAGACCCAGGTATTGTGTGAAGCTACTCATCGTACCCCTGCAGCAAGGTTATCGTCCGCGGGAAAGCTACCTTCTTCTTCCCCTTTGGCTTCTTCAGTAACTTAGCGAGCACTCCACCAAGCACAGCTGTTCCGAAAGCTCCAGCCACTCCGCGGCCCACAGTCTTCGGCAACCACTTCTTCGGCTGTTTTATCATACTACGATAAAACTTGGGGTCAAAGGTCTGCTTACTTCGCCGAGCATCGGAGAGCATCGTCTCGGACAACCCCTTTAGTCCACCAGCCACACCACCAAACGCAGCAGCCACGGGCAATATGCTCTTCGACTTCTTACCCTGCTGCGTCGCCTGCTGATTCTTCTTCATTTTGTGCGCCAAACCAAGGGCTAGAGCTGAGGCCATAGCTGTGGAAGTTACCCCTCGAGCGAGGCCCCTGGTGCCGAAGTGCTTCTTCCACTTGGGCTTCTTCTTAACGTAGGCTTCCCAAGCGCCTTCAATTCCGCCCTTCCCGTATCCATACGCTGCTCCGGAACCTACGACCTTGGCGATCCCTTTGTTGCGCTTATCCTTCTCACCGGACTTTAAGTCTTTGATGCCACTGGCAAACACAGGGAAGGTAGCTGTTCCCGCGGTGATCCCGCCAAGTGCCCTCCCGGAGGCCCGAGCCTTAAGAGCGCCCTTCACATTCTTCCAGGCAAATGCGGGGCGAATCGACTTCTTAGCTAAGGCACGGGTAGTGGCGTCCTCGGCAACAGAGTCGACGGCCCCTTTTGGGAGATCACCAATTAGGGACTTAGCAGCCCCCGCGCCTAAAGTAGTGAGCAAAGCATTCCGCTTTGTGTTCTTTTGCTTATTTGCCATCAGGCAACTCCTTTGTCTGCTCCGCCATGCGAATCACCTTCCCGCCGCTGGCTTCCAACTCGTTGATGGTCATGGGAGCATCACCGGAGAACTTGAGCATTATCATCTCCAGCATCTTCAAAGCGGTATCTGTAGAGGAACGCTGCTTATCCTGGAGGTCGACACCACGCAGGGCTATGTCGGCCCAAATCTTAGCGGAGGCGGATACTCGCTGGTCCGTCGGGTCTGTCGCGGCGATAGTACGGAAGTTCGTGTAGGCCTGGTCCGTCATGTACTTCAGCATGTCCTCAGACTTCAACTCCAAAGGTTCCCCGATAGCGAGTAACGCGGAGTTAGGGTCCGAGGCTACGTATATGGACCACAGCCCCCCGCCATGCGGGTACCCGTCCAGGAACTCTTTACAGTCATCAAGTCCCAGTAGACCAGTGTTCCAGAAGTAGTGGCGGTAGTAGTCAACAACCTCGGAGTCCACTTCCTTACCAAAGTACTTCAAGAGTACCTGAGTGATGGTCTCGTTGGGCACTTCGCCGATAAGCATCGCTTCAAGCTTCTGGCGCAGGTTACCAGTTCCCAGGAGGGCTGAGGCCGCGATTACTTTAGGCCGGCGAACCACGAGGTCATACACCTTTTGGTCCCGCAGCCAGCGAATACAGTGCAGTGCGTTTGGGTCGAAGGGACGTGGCTTAGTCTTAGCCATCTCTGCGCGTAGTACCTCAACATACACCGGATCCGGCTTCGGGTACTTGCGCAACATAACCGCATTCTGGATGTCCTGCGTAGAGAACGGCGGTTCCATCGCCAGTAAGGCACGTAACCAGTATTCGCACGGTTGGCGCATGCCCTACGCTACCTCCTCTCTACTCTTCAACTGCAACAACTCCAGGCCAGCGGTAATAGCTTCCATTGAAGCCAGTGCGCGGACAGCAGCATCTTCCGGTATGTCAGAAACACCCAACTGGGCCGCTACGAGCAACTCACAAATCTTTGCCGTAGCCTCTTCCAGGACTGGTAAGTAGTCAGCGAAGATAGCGAGATTCTCCGGGGTAATGAAGTTCAAACCGAGGACGGCATCCACGGTACTCTCTTCCTGAAGGGCTGCAGCGATCTTCAATAGGGAGTAGTCTTCTTCCGGGAAGTACGGCATGGACTGCGCCGCGGCTACTTTAGCCATCTCTTGCTGCTTCTCGTACGTTGCGATGGTTCGGTGGGTGCGTACCTGGGTGCGGCCAAACACCTGCGCTTCGGCTAGCTTGGCTTTACCAAGAACTGGTGGAACACCTGCGAGGCCCAGGAAGAAAGTAGCTTTCGGCTCACCGATGAAGGAAGCCGCGCCGCCCAATGACTGTACCGCAGGCCCATCCAGAGTGTACTCACCGCCGGAATGGGTAATGTTAAGCTCACTTCCACGCAGATTTGCACTTGCGAGTTTAACAGCGAGATCCTCGGTACCCGCCAATGAAGCTTTCTTGCCGAGGGGCATAAAGCTAACCAGGGTACGCGGGTTAGCTGCGTAGAGACCGGAGGCGAGCTTAACCACACCTGCGTCATGGGGGACTCCCTCGGTTACATGAATTTTCCCGGAAGACATTCCCGACTCGTAGTGGGCATATGTTCCGTCCGATTCTTCGTAGAACTTGATATCGACGGGAACGGAAGCCACTGCACCAGCAGAACCTTCCTTCACGAAAAATCCTGCCCCTCGAGGCATCTCTTGCCAGGTAAGATCAGTAAGCGTGGGTGGCACATTATCGGTGGGTGTCCCGAATACTTCCTCTGCGTACGCGTAACCCGAAGCAGTTTTGACCAACACACCATCCACAGCGTTCCCGTCCAGGTCCCGCACATGCGTGAACACCAACGCGGGCTCCACTTGAGCTGAGGAAGTTTGGATGTTGTACGCACCGGATGTCTTCACCTTCTGGGGAGGGTTACTTTCCTCGGGAGGCATAGCCAGGTTGCGGATACGTATGCTGTACCCCTTAGCATCGGCCTCTTTGCGCAACTCCGGTGGAAGTGCTGTTTGGGCTTTGCCTGTGAGTTCCTTCGAATCCGGGAAGTACGCGCGGGTACAAGCAGACGTAAACATGTAACCGTCTGCAGTCTTCTCGAGGAGGATAGCGTCCGTGGGCAGGTTGGCCTTCACTGAAGCGGCGATGGAACTTGCGCTAGCAGACTTAGCCTTCATAAACCCAACAAGGTGCGTCCGGAACGCATCGTTGTGCTCGATGCCGTGAAGCAATGTGGGATCCGCGGAGACTACCGCTGCAATCTTTTCCTTACGCGCAGGGGAGATAGTGCGCCCTACTACAGAACACAAGGAGGCTGCCTTTTGTATTCCCTCACCCGGAGTTTCGGGATACATACCCGAGCCCGACAGCGTGGGCGACCCAACAGCAGTGCTCCCTGCCACAGAGAAGGTGTCGGGGGTATAGAGAATCCCATCCACGCGTCGCTGCGACAACGGGTAAAACTTCCCGTCTGCCAGGTTGATGAAGGTGCTCAAGGCCTTCAGCTTCTTCTTCTCAACAATGAATGGAATGCGTAACCCGGTCTGGGGCGTCTCCGGGACATTGGGTCCCATGTCGGAGGGGCGCATGTCCGGAGCTCCTTGCTGGGATACGAGGTAGTACCCGTAGGCGTACCCACGCTTTTCGTCCTGGTCCAGAGTGGTTTGGTCTATTCTGTATTGGCCAAGATATCCAGCCTGTTCCAGTAGCGCGCTAATCAACTCCTTCGGCCAAAGGGAGACATCGTCGCTAAGAGTCTTCTTCGGTGCGGCTGTCTTTTCCTTGGCAGGCGGGGTCGCAGTAAACAAAGACTCCATTGTGTTGCCTCCTATGAAATTTTGGTGCTCCCAGCGAGCATGTTATTCAAGTTCGTTATCCATTCCGGTGTTGGGACTCCAGTAAAGTTCTTAACCCCAACTACGTGTTCATGTGCCGCCAAAAGCTTAATCAACTCAAAACCCAACACAGCGGGCTGCACGGGCCCTCTGCCCAAGTTTATAGTCTGGTAGTCTATGGTGCAACTCGCCGTTTGGGAGTTAGACGACATAACGATACCCGCGAGTGCCTTCACCACCAACTCCTGCACTACAATATCGAGCCCGTTATCCGCCGCTCCCGTGATCCGACCAGTACCACCGAATTTGAGGTCGAAACCGCCTGCAGCGTAGATGTGCGCGGACCCCACCTCCCAATGCACGTCCCCCGTAATCTTCGAAAAGACGTTACCCTCAGTGTCGATCTGGAACACGTACGTACACCCTGTATTCTCGGGATCCACGCAAATGGATACCAAAGTAGTCTCTTGCGGGTCATGCGGGTAAGCTCCGCTGAAGAGATGTGACTGCGTGCGAGTGGCTCCAAAGAGCTCATCCTGCTTGGGGGAGAACTGTTCATCACCAGCTCTGCCCGCCCTAACATTGATCGTCACGAAACTATCTTCTACATCCTTCTTCATCCCCCAATACATCTGGGCGGAAGTCATCTCTTCCCCGGTCTTAATCGCGCCGTGCTTCCAGTAGAGATTGCCCAACAAAGACTTGGCTTCGTAATTCTGGAAGAAGTGACGGATGAAGTTATCTATTGGGATATAGACGGTTTGCGCCAAAGGAGAGCTCCCGATCTGTAGGGTCCCGCCCTTACGGAGGAGCACCGTCGCACCCCGGGAATTGTAGAGTGCGATGTCCCCAGGAGCTAGGCCGAGCCGGCCACCCATGAAGTCATCCTCAGGTTCCTCGGCGTCATCAGCGGCAAAGGCGCCATGCCGTGGAGCACTAACCCACCCCACAACCACCGGATCAGACCCGTCGGAGAGAGATAGGATTAAGCACTTAGCACCTACTTCGGGGACGAAATCGATATGGGTACCAGTTGACACGTTGGAGTACATCGTTCCGTAGGCGATACTGCTGTGGATGTCAGACTCCCCAGAGAGGTCCACTTCGACATCTATTGTTCGAGTCTCCGGGTAGACTGCGACAACAGTACCAGTCGCGACCGCGGCTGCTGATGAAGTACCACTTCCTTGAGGCCCACTAACCATGTAAGTATCCTGTTGTGATAATTAGTAAGTAGTTCCTTCCTTCGCCCCAAACTCCGAGCCGTACACAATCCCAGGAATAGGGTGGTCCCCGTGTATATGGGAGATGGCCTGCTCCGCCCCCGCCTGCTTTAGCACGTCACGTAGATGCTTGTAGTTCAGCTTGGTGACCCAATCATCGTACAGGTGGAAGGGTAGCACATTCGTGCCACGAAGCACCGGCTTGAATTGCACCTGACTCTCTTTCTTATTCTCTGAGTTCCAGGCTTGAATAGCTCGGGTGGGTACAATATCCCCCGGTAGGTACGTCGGGTGCTTACCCGCGTCCCCTACCTCAGCGACATCCGTCAACGCTCGGACAATAACCTCCAGGTGCCGCCGCTTGGTGCCTTCTGGGTCGTATAGCTTCGCCAACTCCCCTACCAGGTAATTCTGGACTGTGGAAATGTTGGTCTGCTCTAACAGCTCACGGGGGTTAACCGGCCCACTACTCAGGGTGTCTCCCTTAGAGACCTTCGATCCCCGGACAACTGTTAGCCTCCTACTGGCCGGGACGTGGTGCACCTTATGGTTGATACTGACATCCCACCCGCCGACCTGACTCTTGTTTACGGAAGATACCGGTCCTGAGGCAGTAGCCAAAATTGCCGAACCCTTCAACTTCTGGGGCATTTGGAGTACCTGCCGCAAACGCTCGATACCGTCCACCAGGCCTGCACCACCCGCGGAAGCAGCACCGCCCATATGGAAGACTCGCATCGCGAGCTGAGTAGCCGGCTCCCCAATGGACTGCGAAGCCAGCACTCCGATGTTGGTGCCCATGGCAACCTGGCCACCGGCTGGGGCGGTACCGTAACATTTCTGGCAGATGCCTTTCTTTAACTGGCACTTCAAAGGGCTGCGGACCAGGATTTTGGAGATCTTAGCCTGCCGAATCTTAGCTACGACATCGGGAGTGATGGTACTTCCCGCGGAAAGAACCTCACCCTTCACCTTAATAGCTTGCGCAAGAGTTCTATCCAGCGCCCCCAAATCGCTTGTCGGTGTGAGCACACCCTTAGAGGTCTTACAGTCGTTGCCGCCGATCACGAAGCCCATGGTAGTCTTAACCACCTGCTTAGTGATCGCCCCCGGGTCCTGCACCTCTTGTGTCTTGGAGATGATACCCCGCCGGATACCACCGGAAGAGACCCAGAAGTCATGCAGGGAAAGACCTGACCCATACGCCCCCGAGATCGCCGCGGGGATGGGGTTCCCCTTTGCGTCGCTAACCATCATGCGGGCCAGCACTATCTGCTTAATCTGCTCCCAATTAGGTTTAACACCCGCCTCGGACATGATCCACAGGGGATTGTCGTCTTTACGGAGTTGGGCCAAAGCGTCCTTCTGCATGGCCGTCGATGCCTTGTGGTACAGGTCTACAATCTTTGCGTCCCGAGCGGCCTTTGTAAGACCCCGCTGTAGCTTGATCGCCGCAACCTTAGGCTCCACCTGCTTGAGCACCTTATCCCGAATGCCATCAAGGGTCTTAAACGCCTTGAGGCTGAAAGAGAAACCAGCCTTGTGCGCGTGGTTGAACCCCACGTCCTTCAGGACTTGCGCGAGGAGGGGGTACTCCTTCGGGCTGTTCTTCCCAACGTCAAGGAACATCTCCTTCAGGGACTTCTTATTCAGAACCCAGTCGTCCCCACTGCCAACCCTGCTACGCATGTTCTTCGGTAGCGCCTTGCGTAGGAACTCTCTACCAGCAGTCGTTTTCTTTCCGGCTACTTGCGTTGACATGTCCCAGGGGATGGTCTTCTTCTCGGCAGCCGCTATCAATTCCTCGGGCGTAGCGAACTTCTTGGACGACTTCCCACGCACTCGACTCAGTAAGTACAGACCAACCAGACTTTCCTTCACAGGTAAGAACATAGGGCGACCCGAAGCTGGGCTAATCAAGTGCCGGCTGGGGAGCATATCGTAAGCTTCTTTAACAGAAGCTTGCGACACCGGGACAAACAAGGAGACCTGGTCCCCATCGAAGTCCGCGTTGTACCCGCTACACACCAGGGGATGTATATGGATTTCCTTGTCTCCGAGGATCCGAGCGTTAAAGGCCATAATGCCGTACTTATGGAGAACCGGGTCACGCTTCATCAGTACTGGTCTTTCTTTTAGAACCTGCCCGAGGGCAATGCGGGCCTCCGGCTTCCCATCCCGAATAGCATCTCTGGCCTGCAGGGGCTTCAACCCACCACGCACCAGGTTCTGCACAACAAACGGCCGGAACAATTCCATAGCGGTACCGGCAGGGATACCTATCTCATCTAGCTGGAGGCTCTGATCGGGAACGATAACACCGCGGGCTGACATGTCTTGCTTCCGCTTAACCAACTGCTCCATGAAGTAACCGGTCTTCGGTGACTTCCCGGCGATGATGTCGAGGATACCCTTGGGCAGATCCAGCCGCTCACGGTCAGGACCGATGAGCCCAGCTAGAGCTGTAATGCCGTTATAGACCTCGGCGCGTAGCTTGACCAACTCCTCCTCCGGTGTCTCCGGAGGCATTTCCTTTAACCGCGAGTTGCTAAGACTCAACTCTTTGTATAGCTGGTTCAAGTCACCCCGATTCAGGTTACCGTCGTCCAGCACAGTGATGGGCCGGAACTGGGGTGGGAGTACCAACACGGACTTTTGCATGTAGACGTCCGCTTTGTTACCTGATCTCTTCAAAGCCCGGAGGTAACGGACTTTCTTGTTGAGGCTGTTGCGTGTCGACTCTTTGGCCGAAGACAATGCTTTTTCTGCTGCGGCCAACTCCTTGTCGATGTCGAGCTCCCGAAGCGCCCTTCCCACTGTTGCCGCTGGTCCAGTCCGCGTGGCCTCGTCGGCGGGAACGATCTCGCCTTTCGAGTTCATGCCCTGCTCCCCCGAGATGAGCGCCATAAGCGTATCGTGCTTCATCCCGAGTAGCGCAGCAATAGGCCTCTCGAACATGGGATTCGGGAACGACTCGGAAAGAGAGAAGTGGGAGAAGTGCCGGCCACCAACGCCACCTGTAATCTTCTCATCGAATAGGCCACCGGGTTCTGGGCGTAAATCCTTAGCCCGTAGAATCTTACCGGGATCCTTGAGTTCGCCATTTGAGGTGCCTTTGACCTGCTTCTCCGTGAAGGGTAACACGGTTAGGACATCACCTTCGCGCTCCACGTCCAACCCAAGCACATTAAGGTACGCCAGGAACTTACTGAAGGTAAAAGGAACCTTAGGGCGCGGCAGAGGATGGTTGAGTTGCACAGCAGTCCATATGTCGTCCTGGGACGCATCTGACTTAAAGGTCTGTAATTCCTGTATGTTATGCTTAGCTCCGTGGGCCAACATAGCAAAGAGGCCGAGCTCCCCGATACGTTGTGCTCCGTGCTTCCCGCCACCACGAGGCTCCATGTTTACCGTGTACTCGTACCCCGGCCCCCAGGATCTCGCGGCTGCTTTCTTTTCCGCTTGGTGGTTCAACTTAAGGATGTATTGCTTACCTACCAACACCTTCCCGAGAGACTTGCCGTTCTCGTCAAAGACCTCCTCTTCCTCGGAAAGCCCACGCTCCTTAAGCATCCGGGCGACTATCTCGCGGTAGTCTCGCTTATACTCGTAAGGTTCAATCCAGACCTTCTTCTTACTTTCACCTTTTGGGCCTGTCTTCAGGGTACGCCAATGGCCCTTGACTTTAATGATGCGCACATCAGGATCGGCCTGGAAGTTTCGGACGGCGATAGGTGACTTCTCGTAGTCAGCAACCAAAGACAACGAAGTCTCCAGCACCTGACCAGCGTTCATACGGCCGCCAACGCCCAGGGGATTCATAACCAGGTCTACAGAGTTTCCTTCCCCATCGCGAGGCATCTCATCATCCGGCAGCACCATAGTGATGACGCCTTTATTCCCATGCCGGCCCGATAACTTGTCCCCAGGCTGGGCAGCAAAGTCGGCCCGCACATGGACTTCAATAGTCTTACCGCGGCGCACGACGTCTACCACCTCACCGCGTACGGACTTGTCCCAGACCACAGAGCGATCTGAGTACTCCCTAACCAGGCTGCGGTGAATACCACGAAGCATTGCTTTCTCGGGGGACATGGTCCCCTTCTTAGCTGCGGCGATGAGCGAGTCGCCGGGTTCCACAGTTTGGCCGATCTTAATGACACCGTCGTCGTCCAGCTTAGCTGTATTCTCCTTGGTAAGACCTTCGGGGAAGAGGGTGCTGTACTTCTTCTTATTCAGGACGTAATCGCGATCCATGTACAACGAAGGCTTGAGCATGTGCTGGGAGGTCAACTTCTTAGAGGCCGTCTCCGATATCAGTAAGCCATCCTCGAACACCAACCCTTTATAGGGGACATACGCGACACGTAGGTTAGTGCCGATCGCCAGTACTCCGTCTTTGGTATAATTGGTATCGGCGATTATCTGCCCCTTCTTGACTGTATCCCCCACCGCTACAGAGGGGGTAGAGGTCACGTACGCCTGCAGCTCGTTAAGCGGGAAGTTGTCGTAGAGCTGGATCGTCTTCTTCTCTTTCCCGGTGTCTACGGTGATGCCGTCTTTAGTTACTCGGGTAACCTTACCATTCACAGGGCTCGCGTGTGCAGCAAAGGAGGCCCAAACCCTTTCGTGCGTCATAGAGGGATCGTCCATGGACCGGCTATGTGTTTGTACAAGCGGAGCTTCCCGGCCTTTCAACGGAAGCGCCTGCTCCATGTGCCGAACCGCCATCTCTACACGAGTACCGTCGTCATTCTGCAGGAAGGGGACGAGGTTAGTCATAGGGGAGAACATGGCTGTAGACGAAGGGAGGACGTAGTCAACCTTATCCGCGGTAACCACTGCCTTCAAGTCAGTCGCTGTCTGCGCGGTAACGTGCTTCGTTACTGGAGACCACTTGCCCTTCTTCTGGATGAATTGATCCGGGAAGGATACAGTAGCCTGTGAGAGCTGGAGCGGTGTCACCAACTCCATCTTCCCCTTCTTCATGTTATACGCTGGGATGTACACCGCCCCATCTTTCCGGCGAGCATCCGTTGTGAGCTTCAAGGAGATTCCTGCTCGGTCTCCTTCTGGAGTATGTACCGGGTCCAGGACGCCGAGCTGTGTGGGGTCAGCCGCTTTCGCCGAGTCCGTCACACCAAAGGAAGAACCGATGGCCCCAACGTCGCCCCCCAGCAATGTTGTCCCCAAATACTTAGAGACCATTGATACCGGGTTAGTCTGGGGAGTCTGGTTGGCTACAGCCGACTCCCGGAAGAAGGACAGCAATGGAGCAGCGAAAATATCAGAAGAGAATATTTCGCGGACAGTATCCCGCCGATCCAGGTTGTTACGTATCTTCCGCATTATCCGGGTTCGGGAACGGTCCAACCGGTCAGGGAGTAGATCTTCTACGCCGAGCAAATCTTTGAAGGGCAGGGCATCTCGGTTGTCTGTATCGCGCTCCCCGCGGTGTATCTGCAATAGGTTTGTTGACGCTGTAAGCAGCGCTTCGGAGTTCACTGTGTCGTGCGGCTTGCCGAGGGTGAGGATAGTGGAGTCTGGTCGGAGCTCTGTGCCCGCAAAGCGCTCCCGTATAGCGGAATCCATTTGCTCAGGAGTCTCAGGTATGGGGTCCTTAAGCGAGGTGAGTAACTTTTTGAGTGCCGAAGTTTTCTCTTTGGGTGTGGTCTTCACCGCATTGAGGATATCCTTACCCCATGCTTTCTCCATGGCGCCGTCCGATACACCCAACGCGTTAAGCACCGGATACAGCGGGACCCGGGCAGAACCATACTTGAAGTGGAAGTTCTTTTTCTTCGTATCTAGCGAGAGGCGGAAGCCACGACGGTTGAACCCACTTTTGAGGTTGAACATAACCTCGGGTTCTCCAGTGGCCGCGATACGCGAGTAGACCCCAGATTTCAAACGCCACACGTGGTCCGTCTGGTATTCCTTCCCGTCGAGGATAAAGCTATACCGCCGGGTTAAATTGGGCAAGCCTACGATCTTGGTCTTCTGCGAGCGGCTAAGAGTCTTCCCGGTCTTGTTGTCTACCAGAGAGAAATCACCAAAGATACCAACAGACCAGGTTCTCCCGTTCCGCTTAGCAGTATCCTGGCTCTTGATATCATCGACGGACTTGGGATCCGCTAGGACAACACTGTTGAGCTTTAGGGTATGCTTGGAGCCCACTACCGGAAAGAAACTTTCTACCTTGTCGATTACGCTTTTCTGGATGTCTTCAGTAAGAGTCTGCGGATTGAGGATTAGCATGGGCGCTCACTCCTTGGGGTGGCACTTTCGGGTCCATGATATTGGATTGGGTTCAATGGCGTCAACCTATTTACCATAACGGGTATAAGGGAAGTACACAGAGCACTAGCTACTTTCTACCAGATCGAACCCAAGGAGGGGAGAAATGAACAGATGACCTGTGACTACGACCCGTGGGATGATGACGATGACACATCCCTCGACCAATTCTCGGATGGTCTCGCTGAAGACCTAGATGATGACGATGACGGCTTCGACCAGGAAGACGACTAGCATTGTTTGGGCTGCTCGTGGTCAGCCATGTAGTGTTAGCGGCTGGCGCAGAAATCCTCAGAGAGTCACTGGTTCTGGCCTTTGAGATCAGCCCTTTGAAGTGGAGACGAAAGAAAAAGCTTTCAAGAAAGACTTCTTGCTAGAAATTGTCCGGTAGCCTGGGCCTTCGGGTCCAGGCCAATCCGGCCTATCTTGCTACTTACCTGGGGCGAATTTATTTACCTGCAACCGATCAAGCTCATCCAGGATCATGGGATAGAGCCCGGGCATCTTATCTCGCAGACGTATTAACGCTTTTGGACGCTCGAAGGCGGAGAGACCAAATAAGCTCCGCGCCGCTTGAGTCGCAAGCAACTGTTGCTCGGGACCGGAAGGAGGTGCGGGCGGTTGCTGCGTCTGTAGACGAGGCGGCATAGCCATCTCTTCTGGAGCGCCTACCCCTGAAGCTTGCATCTCCTGCGGAGTCATCCCCTCAGGTCCAGGGGGTTGGCCCCCTTGCTCAGGAGGTGGCTGGCCCGGTTGCCCGGGTTGACCAGGTTGGCCAGGTTGCGGCGGTGGTTGAGGCGCATTCTCTTGCATCACCTTTTGCTGCTCAGCCTGGTACTTCGCGGAAATCACGCCGGCCTCGCCGTTGATCTCAGCCCCATCCTCAGCGAGCTTCTCCTGCACCTTACGTTGCTGCTCAAGCCCATCGAAGATCTTCTCTTGTTCATCGTCCCAATTAAAGTCCCGGCTCTTCATCAAAGTCTCGGGGCTAAGGAACTTACGGTCCACCAACTGTAGGTCGTAAGCTGCCTTCTGCAGATCATCCGCCATACGGAAGGGCTTCTGCTTAATTTCGCAGATAGGGAGCCCGAAAGCATTTGAGATATCCCGAACGATGAACTTGACGAGGTGCTGAATATCCTCCCGCATACGCAGGAAGGTATTCTCTAAGGTACGCATGGATACGCTAGATCCCGACCACTTCAGACCACCAAATACGAATTCGGAGGGGACGCCCAGGCCCGCCAGGATCTGCTCCTGCAGAACTTTGATTTCGTTGTGGAGCAGCAACATCTTGCCCTGACCACCGACTACCTGGTGGCCCACGGGATACGGCATCACAGGCATGTAATTGGAGTCCTTGCGCCACATGGTAATCTCGGACTTTACATGGTCCTGCCAGTCCAGGAGATTATACGTAGTGTAAGGGTCGGCCTTTGGGTCAGCTGCCTGCGGGAAGAAGATACGCATGGGGACGATATGTTCTAGGGCTATCGCTTCCTGCGCCTTCAATAAGATCCGGTAGAAGAACGCTGTCTTCATCACCGGGGTGATCAGAGGAAGGCCCCAACCAGCATCGTGCCGCGAGATGGAAGTACGCTTCAAGTGGAAGATGGTGCCCGTCTTGAAGACCAGCCGTTTGCCGCGGGAGACCGCATTGATGTAAGCCTGCGGAATCGTGCGGAGCGTATCTTTCCGCCCAGTAGTAATGGCGTTCGCGATACTCGGGGGAATGGTGTACGAGTAGATCGTTCGCCCGGTAGCCGGGTTATGCTCAATGTCCATGTAATTTGGATTGACCCGGATCAACCGCAGATCCTTGATCGACTTAATGTACTGGTCCTTTACTTTGGCGTAACCCATGTGCCCGCACTTCGGGCATGTGAACATAAATTGGTACGCCGTCCAGGTGTAGTCTGTAGACTCGACTGGGGACAACGCTTTGCAGTCACCACATTCGAGCATCTTTCGCAAGGGATGGTGGACGTAGACGAAAGCATTCCCGTATGTGTGGTAGTCAAGAAGTACCTCGACCAGAGCGGCTCGGATCTGGAATACATCCTCGAAGATGTACTTGTACGTTTTGTTTAACCACTCGTTTTTATCTAGGAAAGATAGGTCAGTAATTGGGTAAGCCGAGATCTTCGAGATGGCCGCGTGGATCAACGGGTCCATCACGGAAAAGTACTCACACCAATTGAACTGTGACTTAACCGACTTCGGCAAGTACAGGTTTGACACATCCGCGAACACATTGGCGTACGGAGCGTAGTCTGTGCTCCCTGCGCGTGAAGCGTATCCACCGAAGCGATTCCCCGACCCTGGCGCTATATCATATGGGTTGCTACCAAACATCGGCTCTCCTACTTGGGTGCTTTCTTACGAGTTAATGCTTTACCGAGAGCACCACCAATGGCTTCCCCGGCACCCCATGTTACCATTGAAGGGAGCATCTTCATACGGGCACTTGCTAACCACCCCAGTGTTCCACCGACTCCACGACCTATGTGCATCCCCCGGTTCTCCTTCTTACCTTTGATAGCGGCTCTACCTGCCTCTAGCGCCGAGCCAACTAACATTGCACGCTGGAGGCTGGGTGCTAGCCGGGAAGGGATCTTCCCTTTGGGGGAACGGAGAATCCTCTTCCCTGTCTTCGACACCCGAGCAGGAAGCTTGCCTGCGACCGACTTAAGTATCTTCGGGGAACTCTTTAGCTTCCTACGGGATACTTCCCCGGAGCGCGAGAACACTAATTTGGGCAGCTTCCCTTTACGGGGTTTCACCCCTACCAGCTCTCGCTTAGGGCCTATTGCTGCCCAACTCTTACGTAGGGACTGCAAGGGACGCTTGGCGTATCCTACGGCGGCCTGGGGTAGCGTTTGGTACTTATGTCCACCAGGTAATTCCCCGCCATGGAACTTAGGCTTCGTCGAATATAGCCCCTCCAACTGACCGCGGTACCACGGCGACCTATTACCCGCGGCGTACTTAGTTAGCAGCGAGCTTGTGCGCGAGAACGAGATGTTCATCTTGGAGCCTCTTATACGCCAGTAAGTAGTTTTGGAGGTCACGGTGCTTCAAAACCTGCGCAGCCAGGATCGCGTCCTTGGGTAACGACCTATCCGCTCCGGAGAGGATGTTCTTAACCCGGGAGAACATATCAGGAGAAACCGCATCTGCAATCCGGCGGCCCAGGAACTCCAATTGCTTGGGGGGTACCACGAAGCCCTCAGCCAATAAGAGCCCCGCAAGGTATTTCTCTATATCTGTGGAGAAGGGCCTACTACGCAACTGCCCCATCACCCCTACCCCGTGAGTAGCTACAGCCACCGAGGGCTTCTGGAGGACGCCAAATTGCGGAATGACGAAACCAAAGGGGAGAACTACCTTCTCGAAAACGTACCAATCGTTGAAGGGAGCCTCTCCTGTGTGCGTCGCCTTACAGGCGTTAATTTTGGATTTGTTCAAGCTACTGGGTGTTTTCCCGAATACGCGGTGTAACTCCTGCCACACAGTCGCGGGCTCCCAGTCGATGTACTCAGTCCCGAAGCTCCGTAAGCAAAGAACATGCAGAGCAGTAGGGTGTGTAGTAGGGGACGTGAGGAAGTCGGACGCGTTCATCCATCAACACTTCTTAGCGATGTTAGCCAATGTCTCCTGGGTATTCTTCGGCAGACTCTCGAATACCGCAACCGGGTCTTCCCGGAACTCGGACACAAAAGACGTTGGGAAGCTAGCAGCAAACTCCTCCGATCCGGCAAGTTTCTCGATATCCAGGTCGGTGATCGCGGCGGAACCCAGGTGGAACACTCTGGTAGCGACCTTTTCAATCTCAGGTTCTACTTCGCCTGTACCGAAAACTGTCTCTGCCGGTGTTGGGATGGTGCTCCCCCAATGACGGTAGATGCCCGTAGCCTGATCTAAAGTGTCGACAAAGTGGAGCAGGCTGGGGCCAGTCATGGCTACCTTCTCGAGGGACGCTGTTACGGCGAGGCGGTCCTCCTCGTGGAGGTGTTGCATACGCAATTGTAGGCCCTGGGCTAAAGCTGCCACATCCACAGGTGCGTTAGCGGCCACTTTTTCCTTAGGTGGTAGGAAGTCAGCTACGACCTCTTCCTCGTAGTCAGCGTACGCGATTTTCTCACGCTCGGCACCAATAGCCGCAGCTGTCTTAGCGAACTCCTCAGATACTGGGGACTGCGCAATATCGCCGGCCGCGAGGGAGTGCAGCTCCTCGGGGGCGGTGAGTGCGTACATCTCACAAGCATCTTCCAGACGCCGGGCAGCCAGCTTCCGAAGAGGCTCGGGGAGCTGATGGGCCGTACGAGTGAAGTACATAGTGCTCAACCACACATTCCCACGGTCCGCCATAGCGAACTTCCGCAGAGAGACCTGGCTATCGCCGTAGGTCAGCGCCCATTGGTCCTGAGCTAGCTCCTCTGTGGGGACTTGTGCAGTTTTAACAAAGGTCGGGAGTTCGTCGGGATTCGGGAAGAGGTCCCGCAGCAAACACCCACTATCATCGGTCATGTCATAACATGCGAAGCGCCAATCCATGAGTTTCCTCCAGGCAGATACCACAACAATACTATTGTCGGGCCCGTTCCGGTGTCAAGGAGAATTGGCCTCGGGTAAAGATCGGGGAAAGCTGTTATAAGATGCATGCGAAGACTACCTGACACTTGGAGAGTAAAACATGTCAACTGACAAAAAACCATCAACAGTGAAGGCCATCAGAGTAATTTTAGCTGCACTCGAGGGAGCGCTCCGAGAGGTGCGGGACATCATCGTCAACGGTATGGACGACGAGGAGGAAGTAGAAGCAGAGCTTATTGACTTTCCCGGCGAAGGCCCCGAAGATGAGGCTGAGCAGGGAGAAGAGGTATGACATTCGTTCCGGAATTCGCAGGGCCAAATGAAATAGACCCGAACACCAGTTACCGCTCCGGGCGGCTATGGTTGCCAAAAGATAAAGTCAACGCTACGGCAATCAAGCAGTCCTGTACTATCCTGGTGGAAGACACTCGGGCTAACACGAGCTACCAAATCTCGATGTATGAGGAGACCGACACACATCTCTTGGTGCCACGTGAAATGTTCCCCTACGAAGACCTGCCCCGCCCCGTGGTGGGTTGCGTACTGGACGGAGACCCCTACCAGTTCAAGAGCAACATCACTCTCAGGCCAAATCAAGCTGGGGCCTGGGAATCGCTTAACTTTGCCCGTGGGGGAATTCTCAACCTCGGTTGCGGCAAAGGAAAGACTGTACTCGCGATGCGCAAAGTGGTTCAGATCGCGCGCGCGACCGTGGTCATTATCCCTAACACGGGACTAATGTCCCAATGGGAAGGTGAAGCCCGAAATAAATTGTTGCTGAAGCCCATGGACATCGGGGTTATACAGCAAAACCGCTTCGAGTGGGACAGGCCGTTTGTTTTGGCCTCCCTACAGACTTTAGCGAGGCGGGCGCGGGATGGAGCAATTCCGCGTGAAATGCAAGAGCACTTTGGATTAGCTATTTGGGACGAAGTGCACCATCTTTCGGCTCCGCTCTTTTCACTCACCGCACCCCTGTTCCTGGGGCAGCGGTTGGGATTGTCGGCTACCCCGAACCGCAGCGACGGTTTGGAGTCGATCTACATGGCCCACCTTGGGAAAATATTCCATAGTGATATATCCAACGAGATTACCCCGCGGATCTACTTCCATAAGCTACCCACGAAACTCGAGATGTATGATCCCCGCATCCTGGATCGCATTGGAAATTTCAATGTGGGTAAATTCTGGAGGACGCTTGGTGAGGATAACCACCGCAACAAGCTAATGCTGTTAGAGATCAAGAAAGCTATGGACATGGGCCGCAAAGTCCTTGCCCTTAGTCACTCCAAAGCGCACGTGGAAATGCTCCATAAGATCGTACCTTCCGCGGGCCTAATTGACGGAGAAGTGCCCCAACGAGAGCGTCAGCAAATCCTGAAAAAGTACCCCGTAGTCTTCGCAACTACCCAGGTAGCTCAGGAAGGTTTAGACGCTCCAATGTTGGACACGATTTTCTTCTTGACCCCCTTCAAGGAGTGGAATATAGTGCAACAAGGGGTCGGGAGAACCCTTAGAGCCCACGAAGATAAACGGCATCCGGTAGCAGTTTTCTTTTGGGATCATGAGGTTCTCGCAGCCCACGCAATGTGTAAAGCTATAATGAAGGAAATGCGTAATCGTGACTGGGATTTCAAAGTCGCAGGCTAGTGCACCCATCGGCGCAGCACTTCAGCATTTGAAGACCGTACAAGCAGCCTGGGCAACATGCAACAAATGTACTCTCGGAGAGGGTCAGTACCAGACTGTGTTGGGGACCGGTGAAGTTCCCACGCAGTTGGCTCTTGTAGCAGACTACCCCCTCGACGGCGAGGATAAGGAAGGTACGGCATTCTCGGCTGTAAACGCTGAACCATTCATTAGTGCAGTATTCGGCACTTTAGGCATCAAAAAGGAGGAAGTGTTTCAGACCTATTCTTTGGGCTGCCGCCCCGGCGATAGCCTCAACCCATCGCAAACCCAAATGAAAGCTTGTAAACCGCGCTTGTTTGCAGAGCTTTATGCTGCAGACCCACTGATTGTTGTCTCCATGGGCCAAATAGCTACCTCGATGCTGCTCGGTAAGTGGGCATCTATGGACGAGGTACTCGGGAAGCTAATCCCGATCGAATTGCCCGGCCAGTACGGGAAATGGCAGACAACATTGCTACCGACGTATGGGCTGGAACGAAGTATTCAGCAAGCCGCGCTTTCTGACAGCGATGAATCGACAAAAACCTTTAACCACATTTGCAAGGCAGTGGATGCCCTACAAAACTACCAAAGGTTACGGAGGACTCAATGGCAACAAGATTGCAAAAGGCCACCGAGGGGACTACTTCTCGGCGACGACGAAACCGGAGATACGACCGTGTAAAGGACGCCACCACGGCCCTTAACGCATTCCGGGCTAAACACGCACTCCTTCTCGACGAGCTACAGGTACTCGCCTCTGAGTACAACGAGTCCGTCACCGACATGGAAAAGCACCTACGTGCCAATCCAGAAGTCGTACACCTTGGCCCCTTCAAAACACGAACTCGGGCCGGTACCCCTAACATCGATTTCGTACACCTGCTAACCCAGGCACCAGCGCTACTCACGGAGCCGGGGGTAGTTACGCGAATCGACCTGAAGCGGGCTACCGAAGCTGCACAGCAAATGGATTGCGAAGAGATCCTCGAAGACGCTGTGGAGACTACGGAGAGCCTCGTCGTGTCCAAACCAAAGGCTCTCAACTTGAGCTGGCCGCTGGCGTAGGGGGCTGCATGAATAAGGTGACTAACCAGGCTACCTTGGGATCAAAGGTCAAACCAGACCTGTGGGCACAATGGCGGCAAAACTACAATAACACTCTCAGCGAATTTGAGGATGGCTCTGCTCGGGTAACCGAGCGAGTATCCTTTCGGGAAACACATAAGCTCCTGGTACCCATAGAAGGTGGTGCCCGGGAGCAATATGTTTCCATCGAGTTCGAATCCCGAGTTACCTTAAACGCCCCGCATACAGCAGATGGGGTGCTCAAGGCTCAGGAGATCTCTCGAGAACTGCTCTCCCACAGCCAGCTGGAATGGGCTGATGCTGTGCGAGATCGTATCCTCGATTATGCCAAGGAAAACCTGCGAAAGGGATAGAGCATGAAAAGTGGACTACCTTCAAACTTAACCCGTGCATTCGTTATGAAACTGGACTTAGTCTTTGGCCCTGACCAGCAAGCAGGAGGAACGCTTGGTTTCGGGCTTCTCGGGAAAGACGACTTTCTAGTACCCGTAAACTTCCCTCTCCCGAGGGAGCTAGCTCCCGCAGTAAACGCCTTCGTGGCTGAGGCGGAGAAATGGGTGGCTAAGCAGGAAGTTCTGTTTGCGCCGCAGAGCAACAACGAGATCAAGGTCGTAACCCTGGATGCCGAGGAAATACCTTCCCTCGTAACAGAGGGGGATTGACCATGAGTGCTTGGGGGCTACAACTCATCACCTCGATACTCACTGCGGATAACCCGCGGGAGGCGTTTGAGTATGTAGTAGAGACAAAAGCCATCACGCCCCAACACATGCTTAACATGGAAGCCAAGCTGGCACTCGAGTTTATGATAACCTGGTATGAACGCCCTCTGGAGTTTGGGCGGGTGCCCTCCAAGCAACGAGTGGAGGAGCAGCTACCGCATATCATGTTACCCGAACCGCGAGAACCACTAGAGGACTTAACCGAAACTGTGAAGCACGAGTTCCTGCGCCAGCAACTAATGGCGGCACATGAGGAGTTCGGCCTACAGTTAGCGGAGGCACCAAATCCTCTGGAGGCCCTGGAGTTCATAAGGACTAGCGTTGCGCAGATCGACGAGCAGCATGTCATTGACAGTGACATCGATTTCGCAACCTCCGGCCCGACGATTGTGGCTGACTACCTGAAACGGATACAAGAAAATGACGGTCTCCTGGGAGTACCCTGGCCCTGGACCGAACTAAATAAGGCCACACAAGGTATTCAGCCCGGCGACTTGATCGTCTTCTATGGGCTCCCAAAAAGCATGAAAACCTGGCTCGTACTGTATCTCGGTGCGTGGCTGGTGGACACAGGGCACAAGGTATTGGTCTTCTCGAGAGAGATGACCGCTACCACGATGTCTCTACGTTGCACATCAATCTTCGCCAAACTAGCGTACGGCCGGCTTCGCGCGGGTACCCTCAACCTGGAGGAGTACACCCGCCTGATGCACGCCAACGCCAAGGTGGAGAAGACTCTCAAAGATGGCCTACTAACTTTCACAAAAGCGTCGAAACCCGACGGCAGTCCTGGTGGAGTCTCCGATATCCACCGAAAGATTCTGCGGTACAAACCCCAATTGGTAATCCTGGATAGCGCGTACATGATGACTAACGATCGTGCGGGCGCGCATTCCTTGAAGTGGGGAGACCTCGCAGCTATCTCACAGGACGTCAAGCAGATGGCTACTTCTTCTGGTGTACCCACTATCATGGTGTGGCAAGAGAACGAGTCTAAGGCACTGAAGCATAAGGGTTCCGGCGCGCGAGGCACTGCTTCACTGGCGATGGCCTCGCAGCTGATCTACTACTGCGACATGGCTGTGCGGTGCATACTGCACCCCAGCACCAGCGAAATGACATTGCAATTCGCTGCTACCCGTGAGTTTGAGTTCGACGGGTTTACTATCCATGCGAAGCCCGGCTACAACTTCACCTTCTCTAAGTGGGAGATGTACGACGTGGCGGAGAAACCGCAAGAGCCTGCACCCGGGGCTACACCCACTACCCTTCCCGGGGCAGACGAACTGACGGCTATATTCACGGAGAGCTTGGGAACCCCAACTCCCCCTGACCTAGTAGGAGGTGGCAGTGAGACTCCTACAGACTGAGGTACTTAACGTACTACAGGGGAGACTAAAAGTGGTGTCCTCCACCGGGGACAACATCTCCTGTATCTGCCCTTTCCACAAAGGTGGGATGGAGACTCGGCCTTCCTTCTATGTGTACGTCGGCCCGCCGCATGGCCGTAAGGTACCGGGAATGGCCTTCTGCCACACGTGTAACAAAGGGTGGTCCCTTAAAGGGCTACTCTCCGAGCTTGGGATGCCCCGGGCTAGAGTTGACGCGGTCACGAAGCATTTGCCGGAGCCCCCGAAAAAGGTAACGGCGCTGCAACAAACTCGTGGACTCCAGTTTGGAAACCCGGTGCTGCCGGAGATCCTACTCGGTGTCTACGACCGATGCCCCGCACTGCTGCTAAACGCGGGCTTTGAAAAGGAGGTGTTGAAGGGTTTTGAGATAGGGTTTGACAATGCGCTAAACCGGATCACGTTCCCTCTCCGAGATCATTTGGGCAACCTCATTGGCATATCAGGGCGAGCAGTTGAAAAGAAGAACTACCCGCGGTACCTCGTGTACACCGGGAATGAACTTCGCCTGGCTGGTGATGATGACAAAGAATTGCTGCGGGCGTGCTCCGGGTACAAGTTGCTAAAGGGTAGGTTCCTTTGGAATCTACATACTTTCTACCCAACCGCCTTGATGGGCAAAATACCATACGTCTTTGTAGTTGAGGGTTTCAAGCAAGCTATGTGGATGGCGCAGGCAGGCTACCCGTATGTAGTCGCATTGATGGGGTCGCACATGACCCTGGAGCAGGTTACTCTGCTAATGCGACTCGGGGCTCCTATCTTCCTCTTCCTCGATAACGACCTCGCGGGTAACCAATCCACGAAGAAGTTATTGCCATGGCTGCGCAAACAGAGCCCTGACGTATACCAAGTACAGTACCCAGAAGAAGCAGCAGCGGGGATATCCCCAGATGATCTCACACCGGAAAGGATCCGGTCATTACTGATGGAGCAAAACTATGGGCAACAGATTAGACGAGTTCTCGAAACGGATGAACAATGCCAGAGCGCGACAGCAGAAGCTTAAAGCTAAGGTTTCCGGCGACGGGGGTGGACGTACAAATGCTCCGCCGTGGGCCATGCGTCGAGAACAAATCAAACTCACAGCAACACCAGTTACCGTGCGCCTGTACGCGGGTGACTACGAGGACATGCCGATCTACGAGTATTGGGCCACCTGGATCAAACGTGGTGACCTGCGGTTCGTCCTTTGCAACTGCCACGGGGGTTCCCGTGACGTGCCGTGCGCACTCTGCTACACGTGCGTGACGGAGAAGAACGATAACTACCTGGCTAAGCCCAGAGTAGCAATCAACGCCGTCCAACTCGCTGACTTCCATCGTATCGAGAAGACTAGTGAGCGCGGCACTGTGTGGCATGAGTTGGTGAAGTGCGATGGCTCGGATGCCCTCGGACGAAACCTGTGTAAGTATTGTGATGCTAACGTCCCAACAGTGTATGGCAAGCGCGGGTACCTGAACCTGGGTCCCGGGTATTGGAAGAGCTTCAAGAAGATTATGGCAGAGGTCCAGCAGACGTGTGCTACCTGTGCCGGAGGACTACATGTACTTCGTTGGAAGTGCAGTGAATGCGGTGAGATTCTCCTCGATCTCGATAAAACAACTGCCTCCCAGGAGCAACGGGCGCGGATGGAGAACGAGGATATACTGTGCCCCGTTTGTGTTCACACGGGGCCGGCGGATAAGGATGTTGGGTGCTTCCACCATGATCCGGAAACGGATAAGTACCTGGAAGGATGCGACAACCCTACCCCCGCCACTATCTTTGGAGTGGACCTCACCTTCCGCATTGATGGTGAAGGGGCCAACAGTACGTTGGTTTGCCAGGACATCAAGGTAGTCACACCCACAGAAGGGGACGATCCTATTAAGGAAATCTCCCTACCTTATGACTTCGAATCCTTCCTCGGCAGCATGTCTTTGGAAGAACAAGCAACAGCCTTAGGGTTGAAGGAACTTCCCGCCGAACTACTAGGGGGAGAGAAGGAACCCAACAAGACTGTGAATTACGAGTAGGAGGACGCAGTGCTCCACGCGGGATGTCTCATACCACCGCCAGTAACCGTTAGGACTGAGGAGCAATTTGGCAAGGCTATGGAAGAGCTGCGTGACGTCGAATGGATAGCGTACGATACGGAAACTACCGGTATCCAGCGACCCAAAGACGTTGCGCGCTTCCTGGCCCTGTCGGATGGGGTCAAGCGCTACTGTATCGGCCCAGAATTTATACAGCGGCCGGAAATAGCGGAGCTCATGGAGGACCCGAGTAAAAAGTTGATTGCGCATGTGGCAAACTTCGATGCGTGGATGATGCGCAACGTAGGGACCCACGTGTACAAGACCGCGGGCAGAACCTATGACACCGCCGTAATGCACCTGTTGCACGATGACCTCTCGCCACACAGTCTCGACTTCGTTGCTGCGCAGATCTGTAACATTTACAAGTACTCATTTACCACAGCGTTCCCCGAGGTAAAGCGTGGGGAGACACCTGGAGAGGTGCTCGATAGGGTCTGGGAAACTGACCCCGAGCGAGTGAGCCACTACGCCTCCCTGGATGCCTACGCTACCTACAAGGTGTTTATCCGCTTACGGGAGTTACTGCGCGCGGAAACTACATTGCCGGGGATGACCCTTTGGGATTACTACACCACGTACGAGGTCCCGTTCACGGATGTTTTGCTGGACATGGAACTCACCGGGGTGCTGATCGACAAGAAGAACTTGCTGGGTCTGGTCCCGCAATTGGAGCAGAAGCAGCATGACTTGAGCCGTTGGTTTACTAAGGAGGCGGGAACTATTATCCGCCCGACGGGGAAGAAGGTCACCGAGTTCTTCTACGAAACCCTCAAGCTGCCCCCCATCAAGTACTCCAAGGAGACGAACAAACCCTCCATGGATAAGGAGACTTTGAAGGTATGGGCTGCAGCCGGGTACGAACACGCAGCCAAGCTCCTGGAGTGGCGGCAAACAGAGGACATGCTCTCTCGGTATGTGGGTAACCTCTGGGACCTGGTGGACCATAAGACTGACCGTTTGCACACCACCTTCAACCAGCACGTGGTTAAGACCGGTCGTCTTTCGTCAGCTAGCCCAAACCTCCAGAACCAGCCTAAGGAGTTCCGCTCCATCTTTATCCCGGGCCCTGGAAAGCGTTTCCTGGTCATGGACTATGGCCAGGTTGAGTGGCGCATTGCTGCGCACCTCTCAGGTGATGTGCGAATGATTGCGGACATTAGGGCAGGGAAAGATGCCCACTCTAGCACCGCGGCGATCATGTTTGATGTTCCCTACGAAGAGGTCATGGAGGCTAAGAAGGTAGACGACGACGCCGATCTTACTCCACGCCAACAAGAGCTGCTGAAGCTACGCTCCTTTGCTAAGACTTTGAACTTCGGGATCCTATACGGAGAAGGTCCGCACAAGCTATCGCAGCAACTTGGGATAACGAAGGATGAAGCGAAGGGTCTACTGAAGAAGTTCCGGATCACCTACCCGCAGCTCCACCAGTACTTCCGGGACACTATCAACCTGGCTACCGCGATTGGCCACTGCCAAACGCTACTGGGCCGTCCTCGTCGGTTACCGAACCTTAGGTCCACCAATCGCGCACTTGCCGCAGGGGACCAACGAAAGGCCAAGAATAGCCCCATTCAGGGGTCAGCGTCCGACCTTATTAAGGCTGCGATGTTGAACCTCCACAAGAATTCCTTTTTCACCTCGGGGCAGGCCAAAATACTCTTGCAAGTTCACGATGAACTTGTTATCCAATTAGATGCGCACTTAGAACATGACGAGCAGTTTAACCGCGAAGTAAATTGGCATATGCGACACCCTCTCGGGGTCGATACGTTGGTGGTCAATCTGACTATCGATAAGTCGTATGCTGACAACTGGAAGGAGGGTAAGTAATGGAAAAGTATGGGGTCCACACAGACCCGAAGACTAAGACCGCGAGCACAGAAGATACGTGCCCTGACTGCGGTGGGAAAACTGAGAACCACGGTGCGGTGATTAAGTGCGCCGGGGCCTGTGGCACCAAACCCTTCGAGCAGGAAACCGATGGCGAAGAAAAAGAAGGCTAAACCTATTAGCGAGCAGAGTCTCGAGGAAGTCATGTCCGGCCTTGCCGCTAAGGCTCCGAGCATTACCTTCCGACCCGCCAGTGAAGTAGTGACCAGCTACAGCCTGCGTAGGCGTTTTGGTATTCCGCGCCTGGACATTGGGCTCCGTGGTGGCATCCCTGCTGGTACCTTGAACCAGATCTTCGGTCCAGAAGGTTCCGGGAAGGACTACCTGGTCAACCTCATGATTGCGGAAGTGCAGCGAGCATACGGCGACGACGCAGCAGTATTCATCGCCAGCTTTGGTTACAAGATGGACCGCACCGCGATGCTTATGGCCGGGGTGCATATGGAACCCTCACCGGAACTTGCAGCCCAGGGCATTACCCCGGACTCTCCAGGGTACGAGGACCTGCTAGTGCCGAAGGGACAAATCTACAATCTCGAAGTGAAGAAACTCGCAGAGGAGGGCCATCCAGCGGAAGCTATCCTGGAAGCGGTCCTCGCCTGCGTGGAATGCGGAAAATTCCAACTCGGTATCATCAATGAACTCCCAGCAGCGGAGACCGGGTATCATAAGCGGGCGTCACTGTTGGACGACGCGCGTCCTGCCTCGCTGGCCTCGTTACTTGCTGATTTCCAGCGTAAGTACTACAACGCCATGAAAGTGCTACCTGACAACGAGACCACGGTAATGGTCATCAACCAGGTCCGCGCTAACATGGGCGCACAAGGCCCTTATGCAAAGAAGACCTCCGAAACTGGGGGCTTTGCCCTGAAGCATCTGAAAGCTGCGGACATCCACATCAAGCCTGTGGGTACCCTGAAGAACAAGGCTGGAACCGCGATTCTCGGTAAAGAGATAGCGTGGAAGGTGCAGAAGGGTAAATGTGGGCTAAGCGAAGGTGCGGAGGGGAAATTCCAGTTCCACTACTACCAGGGAGCAGACCGTATACGTGACCTTGTAGAAGCGGCTGTTGAGTACAACTTGATGGCCCGCGGTGGAGCCTACTATTACTATGACGACACCAAGTTTCTAGGGATGGGGAACGCCCGGGAGTACTTCTCCGACGAAGAGAAGTTCAACACCCTGTATACCGCAGTACTCGAGGCCGCTGGGCTGAAGGGGATACGGTACAAATGAGCGACCGGGCGAAGCGAGAAAGAAGAGTAGCTAGGAAGCACGGAGGTAAGGCTTGCCCTGCCTCCGGTGCTTTCTGGGGTATGAAACGGGATGTACGTAAAGCCGGCCACTACCTCATGGAGCACAAGGATACCGCGGCGCCAACCTACCGGTTCGATGCCCGGGACTTCGTGTACCTCGAAAAGCAATGCTCTGACCCGTTACCTGTATTCCTCGTCGAGTTCCAAGGACGGGGGTCCCTGTATGTACTCCCGGCCTGGACCGATGACTCGGAGCGAGAGATTATCACATTGAAATATTTCTCGACCGATCTCGACCCTGTGAAGCACCGAGGTAAGAAACTCGTATTCACGAAACTCAACAAGACCGTCATTGCCGTCGACCGGCAAGAGTACCAGAGTATCTGTGAGGGATTAGATGTCGAAACCTAAGCCGACATACATCGGCGCCAAGAACCCATTGGAGTACCGCTGCTTCATGGATAAGCTCCCGCTGGAGCACATCGACTTTTCCTTGAAGGAAGCTATTGATGCCCACCTCAACGCGAAGGGGCACCAGGTAAAGGATAGCAACGGGTGGATCTACCCATCGTCTATCGGCAGCTGCGATCGCCAGGTCCTGTACAACCTGAAGAAAGGTACGCCGGGTAGGGAGATGTCTCAAGCCCCTGCGTTAAAGCTTTCCGGGATTGGGAATGCCTTACACGACATGTACCAGGACTGGGCCATCGAAGCATTGGGTGCCGAAGAGTTCGAGGCCGAGAAGTCATTCCGCCTGGAAACCCAAAAGCTCTCAATGAGAATAGATGGGGTCATGGCCGCGAAGGATTGGATTATCGAGTTCAAGACTTTGGGCGAAACCGGGTATAAAAACCTTAGGAAGCCACGGGACTACGACCTGCTACAAGTCCACTGCTACATGTTCACGTTGGATATGCCGCGGGCCATCCTTTACTACATCAACCGAAATACAGGAGAAGATTGCGAGTTCAAGGTCTACTTCGACCCGAGTATTTGGCAGGAGATTCTGAATACCATTGCCAGGGTAATGCAGCACGAGCAGGAAGGTACGGTGCCACCGCGAATCAGTAACACGTTCTGGTGCTCCCGTTGCCGGTACTTCGAATACTGTATGGACGATAAAGCGTAAGAGGTCTCTTATGGAAGACGAAACCCCCGGAATCCTTGATCAATTGGACGCCAAGATCAAGCTCTACAACAAAGTGCCTAAGTCCGTCGCTAAGGCATTGGCTGACGCAGGCCTGGAAGTTAACCCGAAGGAGCGGCCGGCAGCAGCACCGACGTTGCCCAAAGACATTTCGGTGTTAGACGAGAAACAGCTGAGCAAGTTGTACGACAGCTTTGCTCTCTACTACGATTACATCTCCCGCGAACTTTCGAAGGCGGAGACTAACCTCACTACGGTAAAGCGACTACGCAAACTGCTAGACGCCGCACTGCACTTCAAGTACAAAGACGACCCTAAGTGCACCTCCGCGAAGGATCGCTCGAACGCTGTAATCCTCGATTGGGAGTACGTACGGGCAGACGCCCAGGAATGTCACTTCCGTGGACTGGTTGATGCCTTGAAGCACCAAAGCTCTATGACCGCGCAAGGCCGGGACCGGACTTACCGAGAGATTAGCCGGCGCACCCAGAAGGAGCGCTCCTTCTCCCAACCCACCCGTAGCTTGCTGAAGGGGGACTAGTGGAGTGGGCTGCTACAGTTGATCTGGTCGATTCCTTCGGGGCTGTTTCCGTCAACCGCTTGTACATCACCCGCAAGCAAGATGGACGTAAGGCCTTGAGTAAGGTAGGTCGCGCATTCCAGCGCACGGTGATTAACGCCCTAATTCAAGAGTGGGGATTGCTGCTTGAGCCCGACCCGGATAAAGAGTACCGCCTGATACTACACTTCTACTTCCCGGCCGTGTTCTCTAAGGGATGGCCCAAGAAGGCGAAGAGTAGATTCCGCAAGATCGATCAGACCAACTTTGTTAAGTTCTTCCAGGACTGTGTAGCTACAGCCTCTGGGGTAGACGACGCTAACCACACCCTCGTGCTCACTACTAAGAGGGAAGACCCGGAACACCCTCGGGTCGAAATCCATTTGGAGGAGTGGGAATGGCCGATATCTATGTAAGCCGCGGAGAGCTGCTCGCCATTACACGGCGGGAAGGCTTCCCGGTAGACGCAACTGTCCCAACTACTGTGCTCCGCACGTTGCTCGGCGGGGTCAAAGTCCACCCTGGCACACCCACTCCTATTCGGGATGCCGCGGTGGAAATGCAAGCCTTTGTAGATGAACACCGGCATATCCTGAACATTGAATGTGATGGAGCCTGCCTTGAATGCACTGACGTTATCGCTGCTACCTGTTTTGTACAACTCCCAATAGTGAGGCACGAAATCAATGAAGCGAGTCGCGAAAAAGACCTTTGATGCGCTTAGTAATCTGGAACTCCGGGTGATCCTGGCCAACACAGTACGCCTCGACCCTACAGAGGTTATGCTGCTGAACACCCCTGAGCACCTTGTCGGCGCCCTCCTGGAACACCAGGACAAGCTCATGGAGACCATCCAAAGCGAAGGGTTCACGGCAGGCTACTGGGAACGTCTCCCGGATGACATCGCAGACTACCTTACCCTGTGCCTACGATTCTCGCTGGGAGAGATTCGTAAGGTTCCCGACCGCGCAGAGATCTCAACCGCGGAGGTAGTCCTAACCAAGAAAGGTGAGCAAGCCCAGGAGGAAGCTCCGGGGGCCGATGCAGCGGAAGAACCCGCAGAAGCTGCTGTAGAGGAACCGGTGGCGGAAGAGCCGGTGGACCCCCCGAAGCGTAAGCTGCGTACCAAGAAGCTCGGGGCGGCGAAGGCAGAGGAAACTCCCGCGCTTGCGGTAGTACCCGAGCCCGAGGTGGAAGTTGTTGTGGAACCCGAGGAAGAGCTAGCTCCCATCCCGGAAGAAATGCAGCCCGTCGAAGTAGCCCCACAGGCCCCGGCACCGGATTACAACGCGTTGTTCAAGGGACTGACGAAGGAAGTTATTGGGCTCGGCGAAGATATCAATGACCTTGCGGGAACAGCTAACGATACCAACGGCACAGTTGACGAGCTGCAGACCGAAGTCTCCGGCCTCGTAACTAGCATTAAGGGCATCGAGAAGGTCCTGCTGTTCATCTGCAACGAAGCGGTTCTTGACGGTGAAGATGAGATCAGTTCTTTCAAGGAATTGGTAGACCAGGTGTAAGAGAGGGAGGGGCGCAAGCCCCTCTTTTTACCTACTAAGTACTTACGTTACTCCCTGCTACATAGATGCTCGACCCCCCTGCGTCGGCATAAAGCTGCCCCCCAGCGTTATTCTCGAAGCAATTGCCGATAATGACATACTTGGTACCGCCCACGCGCAGCATTTCTCTCCCGACAGTGTCGTACAGACCACTCAAGACGTTACCGGAAATTGTGCCTTGAGCCCCACCAGCGTACAAGCACGGTACATTCGCCCCTGCCGCCTGCTCAGTGCAGACGATAGTGTTCCCCGTAATAGCCCATTCCTGCCCAGTAGTGTCAACATCCACAATGGATTGGTCGTGAGACTGGCCTTCCACGTAGTTCCCGGAGAACACCCCCACCTGCCCGTCGAGCCGCACCACGGGGTCGAGGGGTACTGCGTGAGAGCTCACAATCGTGTTATTGCAAATCACTGTGTTTGTTGCAGACTGATCTACGGCAAGGGCAACGGTTGTTGGCGGACCGCCTCCCCCAACACCAGGAGCGTCAATGCTGTTGTCCGAGAACGTAGTGTAGCCGCCATCCAAGCGGACTACTTCGGCCGTGTGCGTGTTATCCAAATTGGCGAAGGAATTTCCCCGGATCTTCGCGCGAGTGGCGGCAGCAGCTACACCCAATGCGCTAGTGGCGTTGGACGCACCATTAACTTCCAAGTGGTTATTGGCGAAAGTTACGTCGGTGCCGTCTAAGGTCACCAGGTCTACTGTTTGCGGGGAAGCGAGATTCAAAAACATATTACCGGAGATAACGGCCCGCAGGGTAGCGGCGTCCATATTTAACGCGCTTGCGGAAACCCCATTAGCCTCGATGTGGTTCCCGGAAAAGGTAACAAAGGCCCCGTCGAGCTCTACGACATTTGATGTCTGGGTACCGTTCGTGTTCAGGAACCGGTTACCCGTAATGGATAGCGTCGCCACAGCAGCGCCGACGCTTAGAGCTTCCCCTGTATCTTGCGCGCAAGATATGTGATTGTCGCTGATACGAGCATTGGCAACACCCACGTTGGCCAAGGTAATGCCGTTGCCTTCCGCGGGCAAGAACGTATTACCAGTGGCTAGTAGACCGTCCACCGCAGCCGTAACCGAGAGCGCCGGACCGTTACACGTACCGTCCACTGAGTTGTTCGAAATGACAACGTAATCTGCGGTCGCCGAAGTAAGAGCAATCACACCAAACCCTGCGGCCTCCCACCCAGTAACCGTATTGCTGGTGACTACTGTTCCCGAGCTGTTAGCTAGAATGGCCTGCTCCGCTGCGTCGCCCACCCTACCTACAAACGTGCACCCGCGTACCTCGCATCCCACGGAACCGTCAACGTACACACCAATGGTACCCACGGAACCGGACGACTGGTCTACTCTAGTATTGAGAATCTTGCTATTCCCGGCTGAAGTTAAGTAGATGCAGGCGAGCGCACCGTTATGGCCCGCTACAGTAGCCCCATCAACAACGCATCCCGTGGCGTTGACGGAGATCGCGCGACCCGTGCTCACGGTGCCACCACCGGTGTGGTCCACCAGTGTCTTACCTGAAACGGAACAATTGGGTGCACCTAGAGTGATCCCGTCAATCTTGTAATCGTAAACCGAGCAATCGCGGATGACCGTGTGATCCGCTGTAGGGCCCCCTACGAGGATACCGTAGTCGAACTCGTCCCCACCACCCGCTGGGTTGGAGTCAAGCCGCAGGTGGCAGCCGGTTATCTCCCGTCGGGCGAGAGGTGTATTCTGTGTTAGAGCGTCCGCAACCAGGTGAATGTAAATGCCGTAAGCCGCCGCTGTGTCCCCAGCCACAAAGAAGAAGTTCTCAATAACATACTCACCGAGGTAATGTGTACCGGCAGCCCCACTCACGTGGATGCCCGTCAGCGCCGAAGTCCAATACACATCCTCAATATGCAGTTTTTTTACTAGAGTTGTGCCAACGCCATCCTGATAGTAAAAATGGTCTGAGACGCTGGATCCGACCTCGCGGACGGATTGTATGTGTATACGTTCTAGGGTCCCCCCTCCCGCACCGGGGGGTGTTACCCGCAGGAAAGCGAAGCCGTTGTTGCCCGCCCAGGAAGAAAACACGTCGAAATTTCGAATGGTTACATTCGCAACATCATTCTCGACCTTGAAGAAAGAACGGGCGGCTCCACCGGGAGTCCAGGTATGGGTGTGGCTCCCACCGTCGATAACCAGGTCGACGTCAAGGTCGGTCAAATCGATCTCGGTAACAACCGTCGTGTCGGAGATAGCTCGAAGTTCGTACTTGAAGTTGAAGTCGGAGGTAACACCACTGTTGGCCAGGAATACGTTGTACTGTCGTACGAACGCCACCGCCGAATTCCACCCACTGAAGTTAGCTTCGCCGTCAGTGCCTACTGTGATCGGGAGTACGGAATCGATCCGCGCGACCGCCTTAGACGAACCGATTGAGGTAACATTCGACCCGGCGTCAGTGGTAAACCACCCAAGTATGACATCCCCACCTGTTGGGTAGGGAGCCGCTCCGGCTGCGTAGTAATCCGAGAAGGTTATGTTAGAGGCGTCAAAGTGGGCCTTGATATCCCTTGAGGAAGCTTCGTAGTAGACGAAAAAGGTTTTACTAGCGGCGATGGTGTAGTCCACCCCAGCGGTTAATACTGGGCTAGCAGCGGCTACCTTATGGGTGAGGCCCGCTGTGGATAACCAAACATCCTCCAGGAAGTTAATGTTATTGCCGGTAAAAGTCATACGCCCCTGATTGAGTAGCCGCGCTGAGTTGACTCCTTCATTCTGGAGTTGGCCCATAATGATATTCTTCTGGACGCTAACTGCTGTCGAGAGGTACGCGTCGTATGGAGCCACGGACTCATCCGCAGAAGCATTACCGTTATAGATCCAACCAGTGTCCGACACCCACATCATCGGTACCGCGGTGGATTCCTCGTAGACCGCTATCTGCGGCACGTTATAAGCATCGGCGCTGTGGTTGGTAACTCGAACCTTCAAGTCCCCTGCGCCCGACCGCTGGGAGATCTCCGCCAGGTCTGAGCGAGCGTTAAGATGTTGCATAGCGGGGGCCCGAAGAGCTAGCCCCGAAGCGGTGAGGGAGTTGTAAATGTCTTCGGTGGGAGCATGGATACCAATATTAAGGAAGTACCTGTCGGTTGCACCACCCGCATTATCCAGGGCAGCGGTGAAGTCGATAGTGCACGCATGCGTACCCGAGGTGCCCATAGGCACAAAACCTGGCGGGCAGTAAATGTCATACGTACCAGTCCCTGCACCCGTGTCCATAACCAGGGGTTCCCCAACATCCTCAATAGCTCGACCGGTGAAATCAACAGCGAAGCTGTCCCCCGACGCGGCGTTGGTGAGTACAAGCCCATCGGTAAGAGCATAGATATCGTTAACTGACCCAGCAGCCCAGTTTGGCCCGGTAAAGGTGTGGACGTACACCCACCCATTGGCGGTGTCTACGTCGAACACGTAGAAGCCCTGCCCGCCTGGCGTAGTAAACAGTGTGCCCAGGTGGCCCGTCCATGCGGGAGCCCCACCATCAACAAAGGTGCCCGCAGGGATTCGCTTAGCAGCGTTCTTCATGAGGGTAGCTGTCGTACCTGCCGCGTCGATAGAG
>Ga0080013_1000169_pt1 | contig 92268 bp, 127 predicted proteins | sample ETNvirenome_6_85_FD_69236 | JGI IMG/M metagenome (GOLD analysis project Ga0080013, IMG submission 69236) | Marine viral communities from the Pacific Ocean - ETNP_6_85 (SPADES assembly) (version 2) | ecosystem: Environmental > Aquatic > Marine > Oceanic | place: Pacific Ocean | collected 2013-06-19
AGGGTTTACTACTCCCTCGTCGTCAAACTGGATTTTAGGTTCGTTAAGCACAGGGTATGCTTTGATGAATAACTTCATAGCCTCTGCTGGTGACTTCGCACTTGTGCCTGTTTGGTCAGTGCCTAGCCATAGCACCTTGTCGGGATTCTTAATTTTAAGAAGATGACCATACTTTCTTTCAGAGGCGAAGATCTTATTTTTCTTTGCTCCCCGAAGAGTGCGTTGGGTGAAGTGCCATCCGTAGATGCCCGCTGGAGTATTGAAGGAAGTTCCAGGGTTGATGCCGACTTTGTTGATGTCAGAGAATGAGATGAGATGGTTCTCGTCGCCGACAGCCTTCTTAATGAGGTCGGCTTGAGGATGCTTATCAATACGGAGATCTTCTTCTAAAACCTCACTGATCATGTCTTTTAATAACTGCTTGATTTTACTCATTTATTTTATGTCCCGAAATATTATTCTATTCCGCCCATTTGTGTGGAGATAAGATGCTTTAATACAAGGAGAAGAGAACCCATAGGAAGGGCAAAGACTCCAGCAGTTATAAGTGCTTGTTTAAACTTCTGCTTGTCATCCTCTGAAAACTCTTCATTATTTAATAGTTTGCGAAATCCAATAACTAAAGGGTGGTCAGCTGCCTTGCTCTTCACAGCCATCGTGAGAGTAGTCCAGGTATCTTTAATCTTGGACCAGTTCTCACTGACCCAATCTCCAATTCTCCCTTCTTGGAGGGCGAGGTTAAGTTCTTCGATCTCTTGCTCAGACAAGAGTCCTTGTCTCGATGCGATGACATCTCTAATAACCTCTCCAAGGAGCTTATGAGAGATTTTGATCTTTCGATTCGCAGGAGGGGAGACCTCGGGGTGAACTAAGTGCGGGTTTTCGATAGCCCCTGGCCCGCCGAAAATCTCGACTGCCGCTTGAGCTACTCGATCTCGCAGCAAGGACACAGGAACCTTAGAAGCATCCAGGCCCTCATCTTCCAGAGAGTTACGGGCTCGTCGGTAAAGAGAAATAAAGTCGTTCAGCTCATCTGCTGACAGACTTTCAATTGCCTTTGAGCCGAGATTACGATCCGCAGTCCATGCCGCCAAGACACCCTTCACCTTCTCAGGAGTAAGGTATTCCCGAACAGTCTTCTTCATTGTCCCTGGCCACTGATCTTTTTAAGATCGCTTTTGTAATGAACACTAAGAACACCGTTGACTAGCCTAACTGCCTCGATGATCTTTTCCAGGGTGCTCGTGACTTCTTGTGAAGAAGGTGGAATGAACCGTACGATCATCGTAGAATAGAAGTTGGAATCATCGTCGTCGCCTGAGTGGGGAACCTGTTTAACGATGGTTATGTCGTCAATGGCCCTAATCTCAGCGAAGGTTTGTTCTCGGTTGCCACCAACATCCTTGGAGATGGTAAGCCGAGCAGAAAACTCATACTGGTTCTCGTCGTATTCCACGGCTTCCGTGAGGTAATTCCGGAACGACGAAAAAAATCTCTTCATACTAGACATAATTAAGCTCCCTTTAAGACACAGGTACCTGTGTCTATAAGTAGTTGTAAAATAGAAGAAAGAGAAGGGCTATTTAAGAGGCGGTAACTAGGTGTCCGACGGGAACAAAGCCTCGTGTGTGAATATTAGGAGTAAGCTCCCAGACCACTTGAGCACGTCCATCTTGGATTTCTATTACAATCCCACATAAATCACGATCACGATCCTCAGGGTTAAAGTTAGGGTTCATTCGTACAATATCACCAGTTTTGACCAAGGAGTTTCCTTTCGTTTCCTTCTAGAAGAGTATACCACAGATTTGAAATAAAGCAAAAAAAGAAGCCGAGTTTCCCCGACTTCTTTAAAACAATTGTTTTACTTGTTAGCCCCGTGGTGACTTAAATTATGGTATATGTATTATCCCCACTAACATCGACAACCGCAGTGTTTATGCCGGCGGCACCGGCGTGGAAAGTTCCATTGGGGTTTGAAGCATCAACCGACATGTCGATTATCTTCTCGATCATATTCCCGGAGGAAGACCCACAGAAGTGTGCCAAGTGGTTAGGCAACAAGTGGCCCGTACCATCTGGGTCGGCCTCGTTCTGACCCCACTCACCACCAGAAGGCCCAGCAGTATCGTGAGGGACAGACCCATAAAACAATAATGTGCCGATGCTGTTCCTTTCAACGGGGCAATGTTTCGGGTCGAAGGCGTTAGCATTTTCATCACCGAGATAGTGACTGCGCCAGGTCCTGCCTGTAGCATTGTCGGCAGCGATTGACCCCTGGGTGAATAATTCGTCGTCAGCCTCGTGATCTGATCGGAAGGTGAAAAGTGCTGGTGAGAGCCCAGGGTCTCGGGTGTAGCAGTCTTTAACCACAACATTGTCTATCCTGTTAAAACTACCGCCATCGACCTTCACTACGCCATAATTTAAATTATCGGCAACGATCGATCCAATGTGGTTGTAGTTGTTGGTCCTTGGCCAGCTGCCCTCTCCGATAACTACACCTAATGACGAGCCGTAGGACCAAGTTCTGTCTTTCATCCAGACAGCATTGGCAAAATAGTGATCAAGAGGAACCTTCGGGTTCTCACTCCATTGAGGATCATTTGCTTCTTTGCCGCTTAGGATTACCTTATCAACACTATTATACTGAGAACCGCCCGAGATATGAAGACCAGGGTCATCTGTCATTGTAACCCATAAGGTTCCGACAGAGTTATTTAAAGATGGAATACGCTGAGACAGATTTGTTTGTAAATCCGGATCGGTTCCCTCTGCCCGTGTGTAATGAAGCCCGTACCCTGTGCTGCCCCTGACAATAACATTGTTAATTCGGTTTCGCCGGGTGCCGTAGTTTTGAACACCAGATGAGGCACCGGATTCGTTTTCGATATATAATCCATTGATCCGCCAGCCAGCGTAATGAACACTGATATTATTAATAGTCCAGTCACATGCTGACTCATTGTCAAATGCGCTGTTTCTGAAGTTTACAGCAAAGTCGTCGTTATCTATTGCGGTTAAGGTCCCGCCAGTACCGGACCAAGAGCTGATCTCGAAGCCATTTCGATTGTAGTTCGCTTCACCGTCTAGGTGGCAGTTTTTACCCGCAGTGCGTCCACACCAGAAGCCGTAATAGCCATTATACTCTGATTTACAATTATAAGCCTTCAACACACCTCCTGAGGTTGCTCTGAACCCTGAGGCACTATTTGTATGAGCATAACAGTCGTGAGCGATAAGGATAGGGGTTCCAACATCACAACCTGGGTATCGACTATGAGGGCTTCCGTCTATCTCGAAGCCGTTCGCTCTGACGTTAGACACCTCGACATTAGTTAAAGTCGTTTTCCCGTCCTCGATAAGGATACCAGCTTCCCAGCTTGTGATGATCTCATTCGTCCAAGTGGCATCTCGTACTCCTCGATCGGCGTGGCCAGCAGGTAGATGGCTATTCCATATCTTGCCGGCGAACCTTCTCTCAATTGCAGCAAGTTGCGGGTCTACGGTGCGAGAGGTGACATACTCAGTTAGTGGGGTTTGATCGTCCATGATTAAGTTTGAGATTCTCACATTATTAGCCGAGATAGCCATACCTTCCGCCCCATTGGTGCCGCCGCCGAATCTTATGATGTTCGACGCTCTTCTGATTGTAGATCCTCCAAAATCTGCGACAAGACCATCAGCATTCCAGGTCGCATACACGTCTGCCGCTTCATCTGCCGCACTGGGCATCCTCAACGTTCTTGAGATTAAATACACTTGACCCGATTTGGATTGAAGTTTTTTTCCTGTAGCTGCCGCATCTTTAAATGCTGCTAGAAGGTTATCATAATCATCAGTCACCCCGTCGCCTACGCACCCGTGGTCTGCTACGGGGTCAACGACACCTGAAGCACCAGCAGCACCATCAGCACCAGCAGCACCAGTAGCACCAGTAGCACCAGTAGCACCAGTAGCACCAGTAGCACCATCAGCACCAGTAGCACCAGTAGCACCATCAGCACCAGCAGCACCAGTAGCACCAGCAGCACCATCAGCACCAGCAGCACCAGCAGGACCAGCAGCACCAGCAGGACCAGCAGGACCAGGAACTACAGAGTCTGCTCCGGCAGGACCTTGGGCGCCTGTTGCGCCTGTCGGGCCTGGGATTCCTTGCGGACCTATTGCGCCGGAGCCAGAAATCTCTTCGTCAAAGTCACTATCTAATAAGAGACCCTCAAAATCGACTCCTTGTCGGGCAGCTAATATCCTTAGGCGAGCGAGCGAAAGAGAGGATCCGTCGCCATCTTCAGGATCTAGTGCTACTCCTGCTAGTCTCGCTGGGAGTGCTGCTTTTCTCTTTTTGAACTTAAAAGTACCGTCAGAAGTTGATATCTTGTGAGTGTCGCCAACCCATAACGAGTTGTCTGATACAAACAAATCTCTAACTTTCTTCTCTGCTGAGCCTATGTCATAGGCATTGCTAGCGTCTGGAAGGATGGCGCCGCTAGCAGAGATCGACCAGGGCGATGACATAACGCCAGCAGTACCAGCAGGACCAGCAGCACCATCAGCACCATCAGCACCATCAGCACCAGCAGCACCATCAGCACCATCAGCACCAGCAGCACCAGCAGCACCAGCAGCACCAGCAGGACCAGCAGGACCAGCAGGACCAGTGACCCCGAGTTCAGCAGCAGCGACTAGTTCAATACCATCTTCGGTTTCTTTAATGCGGACGACGTAGCCGCTTTTCCCAGTGAAGGAAGCGGGCGTATCAGATAAAGCGGTCCAGGCGGTTACACTACTTGGGCTTCCAATAGAAATACCTGAAGTCGTCCCGCCGGATGATATAGGGACATAGCGAATAGTATGGTCTTCTGACCCATCATTGGCAGAGACGAGAATGCGGTCGATGTCTTCCCATCCAACCATCGCTCCTCGATCTCCGACAGCACCTGTAAGTGTACCCCCTGCGGTCCAGACGCCGGTTATAGAAGAACGAGTGGAAATTGTAACAGCTGCACGGGAATAGACGAACAGGCTAGACTGGCCAGCAGTTTTCTGCAAACCATCAGCAGACCCCGGTGCAGGCGTCGCAGAATAAGATGCTTCTCGGGTTACACCGTTGGATGTTATGTTTGTAATACGAGCGATGGGCATTGTAGTAGGCCTCCATAAAAAAAATAATATAACCCCCCGACTAAAAAAATCAGAGTATTTTATATTATAAGTACGAAAGCCCTAGGAAAAAAAACCTACAAAAGGCATTTTTCCAACCCACCCTTCAGCCGTTGAAAATTTCGGTAGACAAAACCAACATCTTAAAGAACGAACCGCACAATATCAGCCCACAGACAGAAGGCAACAAGAGACAATACAAGCACCACTCCAATCCCCGAGAAAATATTTAAGGCACGATTAGAAAGACGCTTACCTCTTAGCAGTTCAATCTTAGCCAGCAAAATATGGCCACCATCTAAGACAGGGATAGGTAACAGGTTCATAATACCCAGATTAATAGAGAGCAAGGCAATCCAATCGAAGATGAGGAATGGATCCTCCCCTGACTCGCCGGCTTCCAAAACATACTCAGTGCTCTTGTAGACCATGATGGGTCCACCTACATCTTTTGTAGATACTCCCTTAGAAACCATGCCACCAAGAGCTTCCCAGACATCACCGTACATCTTAGTGGAGATCTTCCAAGAATAGTGGGCTGCCCAGCCTACAGGCATGTTACGAACAACAGCCCCGCTCGGTGCATCCGCACCTCGCTCCACTTGCATAAATGCGGGACCAACCCACATCACAAAGAAATATAAAATAAAAGGAAGAACAAGGTTAAACGCAGGACCAGCAAAAGCAATAATGATTCGCTTAAGGGGTGGTATTCCAAAGAACGCCTCTACCGCATCTTCTTGTGGATTATCAACATCTCCAAAGGAAACATATCCACCCAAAGGCAATAAACTAATACACCAATCAATGTTCCACAGGCGGATACCGATTAGACGCCGACCAAAGCCAATGGAGAATCGCTTGACCGGCACCCCTAAGGATCGGGCTGCCAATAAGTGGCCAAGCTCGTGAAAGCCGATTAGGGCCATAAGGATGATGAAAAAAGCTAACATAATGATACCTGTGAATCTAAAGGGTTAAGGGTGTACGCTCTATAGTATTTATTTCGTACTAACTAAATCGTGCTCGTGGAACCAGAAATCTTTCACTTCCCCAGGGAATCTAACCCGGAATTGTGGAATACAGAGAGCCCAGACATTACCATTGTCATCCGACTCTTCATACATCTCCATCACAAGACCAGGGATCCCTACCTTTTTCGGGGGTTCAGCTTTACTTGCCGTTCGCCCGAGCGAGCCTTGGTGTCTAACCTTATAAACAAGATCGCCAACTCTAATATGCCGCATGCCGTTCTCCGTGTGGTCCAGGTGTGGTACAAGTATAACACAAAATATACAAAAGTCAAAGAAAGGCTGGGTGTTGCTAAAGGTGGTACAGGGAGCTTAGGGTGGGGCTCCCGAGCTTTACCGTTTCACGCAGTGTAAACGTTGGCTGCCGAGACTGCTAAGCCATAGGCTCCCTAGTCCACACCCTGATAGGGATATACCCTTAGTCCACAACTTCTACCCTTTATCTCCCTACTCAATAATCTACCACTCTCTATACTATAATGTCTATAATTTATAATGTGTTTTATTATTATATCTTTATGTGTATGCCCCGAGAGAGCGAGGGAGTAGACTGCCAAAAGCCCGTAGGGCGAGCGAACGCAGTGAGCGAGGGAATAGGCTGCTTTGTGCTTTGCCCGAGATTAGAGTAGTTCGATAATCTCTTCAGTGATTACTCTTACAGTGACAAGATCATCCGGGTGATTGGCGTAGCCGTCAAAGAAGTAGGGATTGGCTATAGTGTCTGTGCGAATTCTCTCTACTCTGAGATTTTCTGGGCGGATAAGTCCTGTGGCACCGTCATGGTATAGTACCTCAGCAATTGGGTGCTCGCCGTCGTCATCGACTATAGCATTGAGGGAGGTGATTATCGCTAGAGAAATATCCTCTATGACCTCAGACTCTCCGATCGGATCCTCCTTGGAATCGACCTTAACCGTCGTTTCCCTGATCGTTACTTTTATTAGTTGGCCGAGTTTGGGCTTCATAATGTATTTAGCCTCAGTGTCCGATTAAGATACAGGCTACAGGTAGCAGGCAGTGATAATGATCAAGGTAATGGCTGCTGCTAGTAGATGATCCCCTAAATTTGCTTTAAACTTCACAGTGACCCTCCTCCTGTGTTTTTATATCTTTTCTATTATTTGTTTTGTTTGGTTTCCCGAGGCTACAGGAGACTGTAGTTGGGCTGCCATCCTAGGAAAGTTGAGAGTTCCGTAGTAAGTTTAGTGTGGATGTCAATGTCCTCGTGAACGGCCATGGGATCCTCTGGTGGCCCTAAGGGCTTGAGGAAAAGATCGGATAGCATTGCTAGGGCAGGAGCTTGGCCGGCTTTATCTCCGATTACCACGTCGTAATAGTGGTTGCCGTCTCGACCTCTACAAACCCAAGAGATAACTACACCCTCTCTACCATTGAGTGGATGACTGGTGAGCGTGGGGTGCTGGATGGATACTGCTGATCCGTTTGGAATTCGTTTGTTCATGATGGCTCCTTGGGTTCGCTGTCCGGTTTTCTTCCTCTTGTATACTCTTCTAATGAGATTATTTTTAAGTCTTGTTCCCGAAATCTATGAGTCGTATCGTTATGTGGCAAGAACACGACACACAAGGGAACTCCACAGTCTAGGTAGGTGTACTTCTGAAATATTCCATATTGTTCGTTGATGGATTGTTGTTCTACCGTAGTTGGTTGAAGATCAAACTTAACTTGGACGGTAGTGTTTGGATCCATATAGGAAGTAGGATCTCTGGAATTTTTTTGGCGGCGATTTTTTAAGGCTTGGAAATTTCCATTATCTGATATTTTTTGGGGCGTCGGTGAAGACGTACTAAGTCGGCATATACTACCTACCCCCCTCCGGGGGACTTAGATCCCGGTATATCGCTCCCCTATGGTACCACCTCCTCCTACCCCTGTCAAGTCTTTTCTTTCAACCTTTAGAAAACGCTTAAGGCTAGTAGTGATCCTAAGAAACTTCCTGCTGCTACGATTGCGATGATTCTGATTAGATCTTTAGTATCGTTAGTCATTGTTAGTTCCTTTCCTTTTATATGTTATTGTTTATTTATTTGTTTGTGTCCCGAGATTATCAGGAGTTATTCTTTGATTTGAATTGACCAGGCGATGTCTCTATGTTCGAGTTCGTCTACGATTTCCCAGGCATCTTCCTCTGTGTAGCACAGGGTTGTAACGTGTTGCTGGTTGCCACTGTGCTGGTGTACGGTGATCATTGGTTAGCTCTCCATCAGGATATTACTATTGAAGATATCCTCTGTTGCTACGGTTAGGTCTACATTGAATCGTGTAGTGATGTTGTGGACGTCCATCATATATTGTGGGTAGCTACTTTCAGGCTTAACCATATTCTGGGCGGCTCTATCAATAGCGTCAAAGTATTCGAGTTGTAGTTCTAATTCCATTGTGCTATCTCTTATCTTTCTTTTTTGTTTATGTGCCGAGGTTAGTCGGTGTCCGTTGCTCGCTGACGTTCGGCTTCAGTCAGGGGGATACCAGCGTTACGCAGGGCAAACTGTTCACGAGTAGCCTCGTAATGCTTAATAAAGCTTTGCATGCGGTTGTGACCATCAACAGTAGGTCGGTTGTTGGCGTCCACCTCAATTAAAAATGGGGTTCGAATAAACATAACTTCTCTCCTTGTTTTCTATAGAGTTAATCTCTATTTCCTTTTAGATATGGATGGTTACTTCTTGTTGTGGCATTACTACTTCTACATTATTTTTATTATCTTTGTTTCCCGAGATTAGGGATGATACCTTATTGTAGATTGTAGAGACTACGTTAGAAGCTGATTGGCGTAAGTGTGAGGCCTGGTTAGGGTTCTCTAAGGCATAGCCGACAGAGTAGTAGGCAATGGCGATAACAATAGCGAGGCGGATCATTATATTCTCTTTTCTTTTTAGGTACCTGGGCTACAGGAAGCCGAGGAAGTGTAGGACGACTACCGTGTTGGCAGCGGTGATCAGGCTGATGCTTATGGCGTATTGTACAGGATGGGCGATTAGATAGTTGGATAAGGTGTTCATTCTTTATCTCTCTTTCTTTGTGTTTCGAGATTAGCTTAGGAGTTCGAGGTCACGTTCTGAATAGGTCGAAAGGTAGTTGACAGGACCGTGGCCTGTTTCGGCGTCAGCGAACTGGACTTGGTAGCTACCACCGTTGTTGGCAGCGGTCACCATGGCAACCTGACCAGTAAGCTTCCAACGGCCGTTACGCTTGTTGTCCTTGAAGCGGACAATCGAGCCGACACGATACTTGGGCGGCAGAGGAGCAACCCAATTGAGGGCCTGGGTGAGGTTGTCTACGAAAGACCCGGCGAAGTAATCGGTGTGAGGGTCGCTCACATCACCATCACGAGTTACCTTGATAAGGTGGATATCGTCCTTACCATTACGGCTGGTATAAAAACTGATGGTCTGGTTAGAGCCTTCAAAGTGAACATAGGCCTCATGCCGATGAGAGTTCTCGTCTTGAAGGGAGATCTTTACTTCAACGCCGACCTTCTTGGCTCGGGCATTGATCTTCTTAAGTGCAGCTTGGAGTTTCATATTTGTTTCTCCCTTTCCTCATCTCTTTTATACCATGCTTATCAGGTATGTCAACTTTTATTTTTATGTTTCCCGAGATTTATTGATTGAAGGCTGGGACACGGGGGCGGAAGGCACCCTCCTTGTTGTCCTGAAGGGCGTCAAGGGCATCGATCATACCTTGAAGGCATTCGTTGGCTTGGCCGCCGGCGGTGTTGTTGATGGCTGCCGACTGGAGGCTACGCAGGTGACTACGGGCCATGGCGAAGGCTGATTCGAGATTGTTCATCTTGTTTCTCCCCAGGAGGTCTATCCCTCCCGCATATTATTTATACCACGGATAGAGCAGGTGTCAAGTTTTTACCCTAATAAAAGCAAAGCCCAGCACGATGGCTGGGCTCTACCTTGTAACCAACACAGGCCAAGGGGGAAGATCAATAAAAAACCCCTTAGCCTGACTCCGGAAGGTTTACTGTTGCTTGTTATCAGCGAAGGCGTATAGCTCGTTGAATTCCTCGTTGAGTGCCTGCTCAAGACCACGACGTCGGTCGGCTTCGTCGGCGAGACGCTTAAGCTGCTGTTGGCTTTCGCCAATGTTGGCGGCAATGAGGTATAAGAAGGTGATCGAGAGAATGTTCATTACAAGGCTGTGAAATGAAGGGTCGGTAATAAAATTCATCATTGTTTGGCTCCTTAGCCGGTTGTTGTTTGTTTGTTGTTAGTTAGGGTTGGTTCAGCGGCCTTGGCCACGGTACTTCTTGCGGTAGTTCTTACTGGTGCGATTTGGGTCAGATCCCTTACTGGGGGTCTTGGTGTAAGTTCCACTTCCTTGGCGGGTCTTCTTAGTTCCCTTAGCCTTGAGAGCTTCCTTATCACCTTTGCGTGTTCTAGCCATTGTCCTCTTCCTTTTCCTTTGTGGCTTCTATATTAGCCGTTGTTGCTTCTATTAGATTGTTTATTATATGTCCCGAGATTATGGCCGAATGGCGATTACTCGTTCGTTGGTTTTAAAGTAGGGACGTTCGGCACAAGCCTGGGTGGTGATCCACATCCGCTGAGCTTTGGTTGCTTTGGGCTTGGGAGCCTCCATGTCAGTGAGCATGATCAGACCGTCAAAGGATTGACCGTTAGTGTAGTCAGCGACACAATTGAAGTCCGTACCACCGCACGACACACGCTCAGTAGCCTGACGCTTGCCCTTCTTCCAAGTATAGACCTTATCCTCTACAACACGAGTGTCAAAAGGAATGACCGTAAACTCTGCTAACTTAGCAAGGCTATTTAGCTCACTAAAGAACATCGCAAGCATCTCATCGTTTACACTTCCAGACTGATCAATAGCGATAGCAATCTTAGCCGTACGCTTGATCTTTTTACCGGGATGGATGTAAGCATAACGCTTGTTGATCCGCTTAACACTCGAACGCTTGTGGGCTCGTTGAGAGGTCTTAACGAAGTACCGTAGCACCTTCCGCCAATCGACGACAGTCTTAAGACGCTCCAAGATATCCCGCTGGACTTGCTTGGGGACGGAACCCCAGCCTTGGCCGCTAGCTGCTGATTCAGTTGCCGCCTCTTTTAGATCTTGCTTGAGACGTTCAGCCGCCATAGCTTTGGCATCATCGCTTACGTCGCCGGCCTCAGACCAGCCGTCGTGATCATCAAAGGAATTCTCAGGCAACTCGCTGCCAGGACCATCTGACCCGCAGGAACCGCCGTCGCCCTCTTGGGGCTCGCCTTCGCCGTCCTTGGACTTCTCACGCTCTTCTTGATCCTCCTGGATCATCGCAAGGTAGGCTTCGAAGCTCAACCCGGCCGGATAGTCCTTAAAGGGACCGACACCAGGCATACAAGCCATCTCCGGCAATTGACCCCGAAGGTGACTGTTGATCGCCAGGTCCATAGCGATGTTTTGGATCTTAAAATCCACGCCGATGATACGTCGAGTCGTGACGTGCTCAAATACTAAGTGGTAGAACTCGTGCTTAAGAACTCCAAGTCGCTGCTCATCCGGCAGGCTCTCAAAGAATTCTGGGTTGTACGCCATCTCAAATCGACCGTCCTCGGTAATGCGAACGCCGGCCGTTGGGACAGAGCGGTTTTCCACCTTGTTGATCTTGCGAGACAGGGAGGCAAAGAAAGGCTCGTTCAGTAGAAGGCGAGCCATATGTTGATTGAGATCAAAAGACATTGTTTGTATCTCTCCTACAATCATTTATACCACGGATACGACGTACGTCAAGTTTATTCGTCTTTATCCCGAGAATTGCCCGCTTCATTCTTTTCAAGCCAAGCTTCAACAACAGCCGGAATCTTGATCACGTCTGAGACCCAGCATGCGAGCCAACCGACAACAAAGCCAATACCATAGGTGATTAGGATACCTGTAGAATCCATTTTAGACCTCCTCTTTCTTCCTCTTGTCCGCTGCGAGGATCTTGTTCAGGTAGTCCCCGATGGAAACCCCGTTAACCTTGCAGGAGTGAAACTTAACCAGAAGCTCGGCTTTACCCTTCGAAGCTAGGGACATGATGACTTGCATCAGCTTAAGACCCGCTTCGCTAGGAAGGATGGTCATATAGGTAGCAAGGTTTTCCCACTGGCTGTCAGTGGTTTCCGAGGCGAGTACTTCGGCAGCATCAAGCTTTTCGATAAGAGCACAATGCTCGTTGAGACCGAAACCCTTCAACTGCTTAAGCTTAGAGCCGTCGAGCAACTGATCGACAGTGACCTGACGTTCGTAGTTCTTGGCGAAGTCGTTGAAGGTAACAGCAGCTTCGAAGCCGACAAAGGATTGGGCCAGAGTAAACACTGCTGGGCTGGCTTCCTCAAGAAGGTTCGAAGCGACCAATACATCGTTCAGGCGATGCCAGGACCGACGGCTCGGATACACTTTGTTGGGCTCAAACTCACCCTTGTGCTCAAGATGGCTACGATTCTGGTTGATGAAGTCCCAAACAAGACCATCGATGTTTTCCTTGCCCCAGGACAACCAGTCCTCAACAGTAGGCTCGACATCGAACACGGTCCAACGATCGAGTTCGGCAGGATCCATTTCCCCAACTTGGTACTGCTCACCGTGCTCGCCACCATTGATGGCTGCAACGATAACCGTATCAGGGTGAAGGTCGTGACCATTCAGCTTCCGACTGTCGGTCAATTCAAACAGACCCTGGCGTACTTCGAGCACCGCACGATCAACCTCGTCCAGGAAAAGCAACTTGGGCTCATCGCAACAGGCCTTGAAGAACTCCGGGGGATTGAAGATCGTAGCACCGTTCTCGATGGTAGGCAGACCAATAAGGTCACCCTCGGTCATCTGGCTGGCACGACGCTCGACTACATCTAAACCCAAAGTGATGGCCATCTGGTATACCACCTGGGACTTGCCAACCCCGTGGCGACCACGAAGTAGGATGGGCAGGCGAGCACCGCTTACATGGGGAGCGACGTTAACAAAGGTCTTGAAATCTACAGCCATCTCTTTTCTCCTTGGGGGCTCGTTGTATCCCCCCTACATCTTTTTATACCACGGATCCGTTAAAGGTCAAGTTTTTAAGGGTCTTTTCTCTATTATGTTTCCCGAGCTTAAAGCTAGGGTTGAGCCTAAGAGCCCTAAGTTAACCATGATAGATGTCGGACTGAGTGTAGATCTCTCCCAGGAGAACCGGCTCATTGGCAGTGAGCCAATAGTTCTTGGAGCAGTACACCTGCTCGGGGACAGGTGCATCGTCGTAGTTCTCCTCGCCACGGTAGCCCTCGCCAGATACACTCCAACTGGACCCTGGGATCAACGAGACCACGCCATAGTTGTTCCACCCGTTCTTAACCTCTCGGGGTGAGAAGTCAGAAACACAGGCGGAAAAGCCTTCGTACATCGAGATCTCTGCTCCCGGAACTGGGGACCAATTGATCATCAGGCGAGCGACTCTGTTCCGCAGGGTGCCCCAATGGAGTGCATCGGAGGTGCTCGGCAACCCGTCTGCATCGTCTGCTTCGGCGATATCTTGCCAATTGATGCTAGTGATGAAACCGTATTGCTCGACCAGCTTCATCGAATTGTAGTCATATGCCTTGCGTGAAACCATCGCTCCGGGAACGAGGCCGTAATCCTTGAGGATGACCCCTAGGGCATAGTGAGCCTTGGCTGTCTGGTTACGCAGGTCTACCCGGTGCTGTTTAAGAGTCTCACACGTTCGCTTGTTGTGACCGGCTTGGGCACAAAAGGAGCAGGTGCGAGGGGTCTGCTTACGTTGCTCGTTTATTCGGCTCTGTTCCTCAACGTAGCGGTAGTCCCTACGATCGGGATAGTCGATCTTGATACCTTCATCGCTCTGAACATAACACGGGCTGTGCTCATCCCGGCACATTGCCGCTAAGGAATCATAGCCGCCATTGATCATAGCTTGCTCAACCTTCTTGTGGTGAGCGTGAACCTCAGGGCAGGTCCGCTTATTATGTCCGTACTCGTAACACGCTGTGCATCGAACCGATCTAGCCATCTTATCTCTCCTTGTATCCTTTTATACCACGGATCTGGGTTCTGTCAAGTTTTGGCGTAGTTTCTCCTAAGGGATGTTGTTCTTAAGTCCCTGTTGTTACTCCTTTGTTTATGTGTCCCGGAATTATCTGAAATAAAACGACGATTATTGAAGAAAGTGCTTAAAATCCCTGTTATTATCAGGTTGGAAAGAAAAGGTTGACGTTTACTCACAGAGGGTATACTTGATCACTCGCTCACTGCGTTCGCTCGCCCTTCGGGCTCCTTCGGGCTTTTGGCTTACTTCCTTCGGGCTCCTTAGGGCTTTTAGCTGCCTAGCTGCTTTCCTTTTGTCACCTTTCTTGTTCTGCTTCTTCCTTCTATACTCTTTCTATCTAACTTTCCTTTACTTTCCCTTGGTTGTATACGTTCTCATATGTTCTCATACGGGTCTTTCTTCTTATACGATCAGGAAATTTTTACCGATGGGTTCTACATCTTTCTTCTCTTACTCTTGCTGGATCCTTACTTGTTCTTTCTTCTTCTGTGTTTCTTATCTATTATTATTTGTTGTCCCGGATTAGTTGACGGGGTTGTTGATTTTGAGATTGACGTCTCTGATTTGATGCTTTGGGCTGTTCTCCCCTACGGGGAGGAGCTAGATGCTATCTCTTCCAATCCTTGACATTTAAAGCCACGAGGTTTTGGATTGTTGGTTTTACACTTTTGAGACCACAGTCAACCGATAAAGAGGTACATGTTTTTCCGGCAACAAGACATTCCCGGTGAATTCATCTGCTTCGTTTAGAGTCCACTTAACTTGGACATATTCCTCCTCGTAGTATTCTCCAACACTGTACTCATAAAGCTCTTCGTCGTACTCACCGATGAACGCAGGAGCAGAATACGGTTCGCACAAAACAATCCCGTAGGTGTCCGTCAATTCATCGTAGACGATCGCCCCGGTTTTATAATCTTCCTCAAACTCAACACAGTCATTAATCGAAGTCATGAAGATAGAATCTTTAACCGCCAAGTGGGTACGTCGTTTCGAGAATCCAAATTGATCTTTAAATCTTCGGCAAGAGGACATGGACTCCATGCCACCTTGACGCAAGTTTCTACCATAATCTGATGGTCCGTGTGAAGGAACTGATCATAAGGTTCCTGGGTTATAATACCGACTGGCATTAGAGTTCTATATTCATTGATGTCCGCAAGAAGTGGATGTTTCGGGTTCACAGGTGGAACACTAAGCTGGACTAAAGTGCCGAGCTTGAAAGGGTTGGTGGGCTTCTCTTCGTCATTGCTGGTCATTAAGTAATCCTTCCTTCTTGATTTAATCAAGTGTAGGGTGGAGATAGCGATGGAAACTTAAGTTTAAGGAGCGGCAGCAGGGCAGCGGTCGTACCGAGGGCAAGCCTGTTGAAAGCCATCGTCCATCTCTATTATGAAATTTCTTCACACTTCGTAGTCAACAAGCCAGGCGTAACGACGACGGCCAATTGATAAGTACTCGGGATCATCTTCTGCCATATAGGCTTCTTGTTCTGCTCGGATTCTATGATACGCCTTGTTGGCGGCAGAGGTAAACTTATGACCTCGAATACTCAATTGACCTTGCCAATTATGGAAGTATCTAATCAAGCCATGTAGGTAATCCCAAACATAAACAATGATCATCCCAAATAAGAACATTTCTAATGTCTGCTGGAAGTGTATCGTTTCATGTCGTCGAGTGGTGTCGTCTACCTCTCCCCTCGCAAACACAACAAAAAACATCGTAATGGCGGCGATGTTTAGAGGTGCCACTTTGGAGAGCCACACGGGCACTCTTGAATTCTCTATGAAGATAGGTTTCCAGTTTCTCATCTTAACTATCCCGAGTCTTTTCCTGTTCTTTTTTAATATGTTCGGTCATTGTGCGAGCGGTAGCATAGTCAGCCCACTTGTTTACGAGGTACCGAGTAACTTCTAGATGTAACCGCTTTGGGACAGGCAACCCTGGGAAGGCTGCATGAACAAGGCTTGCCAGGCCTCGTACAGTCAAGGACACTCCCATGCCGCCAGCAAACCTAAAGTGACTCCAATAGGTCTCGTTGTTGTCTTCTAGATGGCCCATTACTTATATCGCCTATTCCTGTTTCGGTTCCTGTTTCGATCCCGGTCTTCTCTGTCCCGGTCTCTACTCCGTCTTTCTCTTCTTTCTCTCTGGATCTTCCTCGGTGGTCGTTGCCGTGGTACTCCCGCCATATCTAACAACATATCTATTTCTATTTGGTCGAGGGCGTCCAGTGTCTTCCTGTGTCGGTTTCTTTTTTTGTTGTCCCGGAAATCTTGTTCGTTTCGATTTCGGGTATGGCGCCAGTTACACTGTCTGACTGAAAGCCAACCCATCTGTTGCATGACCTGTTTAAGAACCCGAGGGTCTGTGCCCTTAAGGTAGTTGGTCACTTGGAGGGCGTGGCGGCGGGCCATGGCATGCTGTCGCTGCTTCTCCGTTGCCGGTGAGCCAAACAGCAATGCTGTTGAGATCGCTAAAGTTAACATTGAGACTACCTCCTCTTAGAAGATGCTAAAGTTGTAAGTAGTATTCCCTTGTTCTGAAGTAGCTGCCCTACAGCAAAACCCCTCCGAAGAAGAAGCCTTGCTGCAAGGAAGCATACTTTCGCACAGAGAATCCCGAGATGGTATCTAAACAAGTTCACTTTTCTTATTCTCCAAATGACGATTTAAATACCAAGCGGCCTTTTCCAGATCTTCAATCTCTGAACCTTTGTGCGGAGCACGGAGCATATACTTAATAACATTGCCCACGTTAAAGTTCAGATCCCACTCTTCAATGACATCGATCGCTTCTATATTGCCCTTGTTATAGTGGGCAGGGTGATCGACGTTATTAGAGTCGCTCAAAGATCACCACCGTAGAAGAGAGGCATATCGATTTCATATGGCTCAAGCTCTCCCACCTGGGTTGTCTTATTGAAAACTCGCCAGTCGTGCTCCATCAAGTCAAAGACTAATTCTGAGCCGTCTGGTAGCTTTCTCGAAGTGATCTCTGATACATCGGTACCAAAAATGTCTCCGAGCATGTCCTCTGAAAGATCCTGGGGTCGAGCGAAGAACATATCTCGAAGCTCGCCGCTCTTTTTAACAAAAGATCCGTTATATCCTGTAATAACCATTTTAGTTTTTCCTTTTCTGGTTAGTTTTTGTTCTTGGTGTTGTTGACACGCTCTAGAAACTTAGCCACGGTTGATGAAGCTTCATCCGAGGCGGATGACCCACCACCAGCAGCGGCAGCGGCAGCCTTGGCAGCGGCGATGGCCGTTGAGGCGTCAGCAGGGGCGGTCGTGGTCGAGGTGGCCCTGGTTGTCGTCGCTGAGGTGGCTGAGGTGCGGCTTACCGGGGGCACAAGGTTGGCTGCCTGTAACGCCTCTTGATCCTCGGCGGCGAGCTGGGCACAGGCGAGGGCCTCAGCGTCAGCAGCGGCAACAGATGCCTCAGCGTCAGCCGCTGAATTAGCTAGCTGTTGAACGAACTGGAATAGTTCATTTTCAATTGTCAGCGTCTCTGTAGAATTAAGTACGATAGATACCGCTTCATCTACAAGATTCACGATCTGTCGATTCGTGACCACTTGCTCTACTGCTGGGTCTAGTACTACTAGCGGCCCTCCGTTGGCACCGTTGAGAGTCTCTACTAGTTGATCTCTAATCGCAGTGATCATAGCGTTCTCTCGTGGGGTCAGGGTTAGCCCTAGGTTGCTATTGTTGTTTGCAGTTGTCATTTTCTCTCTCTCCTTTTGCCGTAGTTAAAAAGTTATTCGGCTTTGTTTAATTTACTTGTTTGTTTCTTCGTTGTCCCGAACTATCAGGTCAACATCCGCACTGTCTGTTTCCAACTCAATCCATACTCTTGCTCCGCAACTTAATGGTTTATGAGGGCTGTAAACTACACGGGCTAGCTCGACACCTTCTTTAGTCTTTATTACCGCTTCATGAGCATAACAGTTTTCTTTGTAGGTTTTAACTGTTAATACTGGCTCGTCAGTTCCGTGCTTTGTGTTTCGCTTGATAACGTGTTGATTGACGTGGATTATCTTTTTCATTTTGATCAGCCTAATCGACGAACCCTGGGAGCACAGACTGCTGTGGACACGATTCTATTGGAAGAGCGGCACGGTCATCTTCTGTCACGAGGGACTCTTGCTGTTCCTGCTCACGGGAACGCTCAAATTCTTCAGGTTCCATTGTTCTCTTAGGTTTGTGAGTTTCCGTGGATAGCACTTGCAGGTTCTCGACCTCATTGCTGCCCCCGAGGCTCAGAGGATAATTGTGATCGACATCAGTCTCACGCTTCTTTATCATCACTGGTGTGACCTCTTCATCAACCTTGAGTTGACCTAAGTGAATGAGATCCTCTTGTTGCTTATGGGTTAACTGCTTGCGCTTGTGTTTTACAACCACCTCTCCGGCATCATTCTTCCATTCAATTGGGTTGTTTTTAGTCTTCTCCAAGATGTATGTATTTATTGTTTCCCATCTAAACTTGACCGCATTTGGTCGCCAGACATCATCTGTAGCAGCTTTGTAGTCTGTCTCTACTGGGACTGGTAGAGTTTTAAGTTTTGCCTTGTCTCCCTTACGGTCAGCAATTGCCCAGGCTTCGAAGTCTTTGGGGTCCATCATGATGGTCCTTAGTCGATTATCCATTTGAGTAAACACGTCTCTGAGGATATAATCTTCATCCTTAATTTGGAGTTTGTTTTTATAAATGGATACAGCAGTTAGGAACATCTCCATGATATCTGTGTTAGAGATATTAATATATTCCCCATCCTTCTCGTGAGTCTCCCACAATTTCATGAAGTAGTTGTCATAAAAATCATCCCACTTCTTGATGTAATCTGGGTCATTGCCCTTTTTGCCTTTATAGAATGGTGTGAGCATCTTATCGTTAGTAGCTCGGGTTTTAATAAGTGCGCTATCCACAAGTAACGACAGAAAAAGACGAGAATAGCCTGCAAAGTACTCGTGCATCTTGTGGCGTTTGTACCAATCACTAGATACATTGATTTTTGCATCTGCTGCAACCCACGCTTTAGTACGGATGTTATTACAGATATCTGTTCCATACCCATTGCGAATTTCGGCTTTTCGGGGTGGCTTTCCTGAATTAATTGCGTTAAAAAGACCTCGATAACTGGCGAGGCTGATTTTATCATACACAAATACTGGAATCTCTGTGTTTGCAATGTAAGTTTGCATTGCGTGACTCAATTGAGAAAAAGTAACGCTATTCTGTCCAGTAGCACCAAAAATATCTGGATGTTGCATCCCGAACTGCTCAGATGGGGTAAAAGCATACCGATCTGCAAGAAAGTCCAACAAGCAATCCAGCGCACGGTTTTGACCGTCTACTGTAGAGTAAGGTTGTAATTGATATTCGTCAACTAGTTCTTGAAAGTATTCCTTGTCTTTTGGGGTCAGCCCTTTAACGCCAAGTACACGTCCGATATCGACCAGAACAATACTTGCCTGATGGAATCCTAAGAGGATACTCTCAATAAAGCTGTTTCGGTCTTCATCATCCCAGCACTTCTCTCGCTGGATCTTTCTATCAATAAAGAACTCATCCACAAAAGGGACTTCTCCGTTCGGATCCCTGTCTCGGACCAGTTGAGCGATCGTAACACCGAGGGTGTAATAACTAATTCTTGGTTTAAACATATTTTAATTCTCCTGTTGATGTCTTATTATTAAATTTATTCGCCATGATCGAAATGGCATCTGGGTTTTTTTCAAACAATAGAGCCTTGCGGCCAAGATTCCGAGCGGCAACACCTGTGGTTCCCGCACCCGCCATCGGGTCCAGAACAATATCACCTAGGTCTGTCGTCATCTCAATGATCCTCTCGACGAGCTTTACTGGCTTCTGAGTGGGGTACTTCCGCTCTTGATCACCCATGGCAATCGAGTGAATATCATCCCACAAGTTTGTTGCAGGCTTCCCCTTTGACTCGTGCTTGTATATCTTCCTGTACAGTTTAGAGCCATTTTTAGATGGGATATGTACCCGGTCTTCTGCAATGAGGTCTTCTAAACCCTCTCTTGAGACCCGCCAGCCAAACGGTGCTGTGTAGTCTACACCCTCTATCGACATTTTATAATATCGATCATCTCTTCCCGTCTTCTGGGTTGCGGTGTAGGTCAGATGGCCCAGGGCATAGTTTCCCCGGCTATCCTTGTTCTTGTATGAGTTCTCTGCATAATAGGCATCTAACGGTTGATAAACTAAGTTATACTTTGGCTTTTTCTTGCCTGAGCACCAGAAGATAACATCAGTTACTGCCCCTAGTTTATTCTTCACATTGTTCTTTGACCGACATCTGTTCCAGAAGATGGGTTGAACCTTTTTGAAGTGTTTCTGACAAAGAATGTGAGGGATCAACATCTCCTCAGCAGAGATATGAAAGAAAAGTGACCCATCAGGTTTAAGAATACGCCGTGCCTCTTCAAGAATAGGCTCAACGAGGTCGATGTACTCATTATCAGAACTGAAAACATCACTGAAGCCGATTGCGTCCTCCTCGGTGTTCAGACGGAAATCGTTTCCCGTGTTGAACGGAGGGTCAAAATAAACAGTGGCGATCGAGTGACCAGGGACCTCTTTTATAAGTTCCCTGGCGTCACCCAGAAGATATCGGATATCCATATTCTACTCCTTAAACCTTGAAGCTATTATAACACAAATGTTTGCGCATCTTTAATCTGTTCTAACATCTTCTCTGGTTCGTCCTGTTGAATTTTGATCGACACTACTGAGCTATTGTTTCTGGACCATTTTTTTCCGGCAAGATGTGCGCCCATGCCGTTATTAAGGGTAACACGCAGGCGTAAATAGGTATCGTGAATACTGCCGTTGGGCAGCTTACACCAAATGCGCTGAGATGCCGAACGATTCTTCTTCAAGAAAAAGGAAACGTTTGGATTGTTCAGCAATCCAACCAGGGGAAGTTCCCTATTGACTTCAAACCACACCGATTTCTTTTCCGGATAATGAACAGCTACATAGAAATCACTTTCCTGGGTGTATTTCTCAAACGCCTGAGATAAAATGACCCTGAGCATTGCCGGAGTGATATCATTCAAACACCCGTTGGCGATCCTGTTATATTCAGCCCGATAGGGCGCAACGAGAGATTTAACCTCTTTCTCGTTTTCGGATCTGGTAATTACAGAGCCCCGATGGATTCCCTTTGTTGACCTGTAGTACTCACGCACTGGGCTCAGGGCGGTGTCTAAAGAGGGTAAACTCGCAGCAACCCTAGCAAGAGTGGTGTTTACCCAGTCAAAAGTCCCCCCGTTGCCCGAGCGAGTCTTCACTGATACCCCTAGCTTTTGACCCGTTTGACGAGCAATGCGGATGTCTGCCTTGTTCGCTGTGCCCCCGAGGTGGCAAGCAGATTTCACCCCGCCCAGGTACGTCTGTAGTTTCGGGTTGGCTCCGATTTGGCTAAGAATAATTTTCTCGCCAGCAATGCCGTTGTAGTGGCCGATCCCATTAGTCTGAAAAGGCATTATTCCCTCTCCTCCTGTCGGGTTCATCCCGACCATAACTTAATATATCAAAGGTTCTCACACCCGTCAAGTTTTTATTTTAGTGTTTCCCGAACTTTAATCGATCGAGTTGAAATCACGACGGACTCATCAGCAATGCGATGCCCCGAGGGTTTTAACAATTGCGGAGGGCTTAAACTTAAACTGTAGGTTAGTAGGGGAGCCTGTACCGCCCTTCCTCTGAACAGTGATGAAGGCGCCGAGAGATAAAGAACCCCTAGGGGAGATGGAAACGTTTCCAGCTCCAAGATAAAACCCCACAACTTTGTCCATAGGGATGAGATAATACCCTGGCTTCTCACCGTTGGTGATCTTGGTGATGATCATATAATCTGGCCTTTGTTTATGTGAGCCGCAAAAGATATGATCTACGATCTTTCCTGAGTTGTCTCGAAAGAAGCCTAAGGTGTCCTCTACATACCTCTCTTTAATTTCCCGTAAGGTCGCTCGCTTACGACTCCTGGTGTGGTTGACATCTTTTGCAAGAACATCAGGATTATCACAAGGTAACACCGAGCCAGTGAACACTTCTAGACACTCTCGAACAGTATCGGTGAAGCCAAATGATTTATGATAGCTGTCAACTGAAGACCTTGCAACATGGTTATAGTCAGCACCAGGCATATATTTCTTTGCAGACACCAACCTACTCTCGCCCTTGATAATAAGCTCAATGTCTGCCTTTACTGTACCTGGAATTTTAGTGGCTGTAACGTCACCAGCTAGCAGTTCGGACGGCTCGAAACCCATCTGGCGTAGCATTTCTTGAGCCTCAGGGTGGTCTTCAAAACTCTTGAACATCTCGACAAGACGATATTCGTTATCGTAGCCAGATTTTGCGATCTCAGATCCGTTCATGACCTCATTCCCCTGTTCTTTTCAATCGATCAACCGATTCTTCAAAATAAACCTCATCAAGCTCAAAGCCGATATAGCGTCTATTAAGCTTTTTTGCAACGGCTGGTGTCGTGCCGCTTCCACAAAAAGGGTCAAGGACTAGATCGCCAGGGTTTGAACTTGCCTTGATAATTCGCTCAAGCACCTCCTCCGGCATCTGACAGGGGTGACTCTTAACCCTCTCCTTGAATGTGCCACAGAGTCTCGACATCTGCCAGGTATCATCTGGGACTTTTCCCTTGCTGTTCGCTCGCTTGTCGTTATATTTCAGCTGTCTCGCAGAGGGCACCCTGATTTCATCAACATTGAAAGTAAAGTCCTTGGGGTTTTTTGTGAAATAGTGGATGTGAGTGTGAGTTCGGCTAAACTTCTTTCTACAATTTTGACCGAAGGTATAGTACCAGATAATCCAGTTTCTAAAACTTAAGCCACCGTCCTTCAAGATAATATTTAGTTCAGCAGCATATTCATCGCCAATAGCAACATACATCGACCCGTTAGGTTTCAATACCCGCACACACTCACTCACCCACTTACTTGACCATTCTTTGTAATCCTCGTAAGGCTTATCATCCTTGTAGGAGTTGTACGAATAGCCGATGTTGAATGGCGGGTCGGCAAATACCAGATCAACACTTCCAGAATCCAAGTGCTTTAAAAGCTCAAGGCTGTCTCCAAGGTAGATGTTGTCTTTCTTAACTAGACCTGGGAAGGTTGATCGCAGTCTGCCCCTGTTCATCTTCTTCTCCTTCTGTCGGGTTCATCCGACCATAACTTAATATATCAAAGGTTTCTTGATCAGTCAAGTTTTTACTTTAGTGTTCCCCGAACTTTAATCGATCGAGTTGAAATCACGGAAGATTTGTTGAGGTTTAACCTTTTTCCACTGGATTGTTCGGTAAGGCTTCCTAGTGACCTTCGTCGAAATCAAACTCTGTTCATCCGAGACGCTAAAGACAAACTTGCACACTTCTAGCCGTTGCTTGATGTCTTCCAGCACTTCCGGGTGGCTCTCCTCCCTCCCCGCAAACACTAGCATCATGCAGTAGCGATTAAACTCGCTCATTTCCTTCGTCCGTACCTCTATCTGTTGACAACATTGTTGGCCTTTTATTGGGGTTGAGGTCGAGGCACAGCCGGATAGCAGGACAAGAAAGATACCAATACTGATGGCTTTCATCTTATTACTTAACTCCAAAAACTTGCTTGCAAGCTGCGAGGCCTTGATTAATATTTAACATCGCCTTCGAATCGTCGTTGTATAGAGACTTGGCGTAGGATAAGAAAAGGCAAAGTTTTTTATATTTCTTCATCTCTCGATCCCGGACGCTCAGTCGTTGCTCGCAACTAGTTGGCGAGGGTGGAGGCCCAACTGTCGCAAAACAAGCCGGGGTTGCCAAAAGGGTAATAGCTAGCAGATACTTCATTTGTTCACGCTCCTTAAGCGGTCCACAGGTAGGCATACCTTGCCGCTGCCTGGGGCTCCTTTAATGTATGAGTTCTTGTTAAAGATGATAGTCGCCCAACCATGGCTATAGATCGTGCCCTCGCCAACAGGTGCCGGGGCAGGGGGCAGGTTGCCGTCAATGGACATCACCACCCCCACCGCTCCAAGTTTGACCAGATAAGGTCGGCCATGTCTCACCCCTGACTCCTGAAAAGCACGGAAGTACTTGGGATCGGGTAAGTCTGGGTCTTCTAGTTCTAGTTTAACTAGATCTCCTGGCTTAAGCAGACGAGGAACTGGACTCAATGGACTACTGGCTCCAACGATCGCTGATGATTAGAAAACTGCCATCAACCAAGTCTTCATCCGTGAGGCGGGAGGCTTGTTCGTCGCCTAGCAACTGAACTACAACTTTCTTGATTGCAATTCCGTTCTTACGAAAGTTATATTCCCCTCGATATTCCCCTTCGGTTAGGGCCGACTTGAGCCGTTCAAGTTGAGCTAGGCGAGCTGTCACTACTCGTGCTCGAAATTCATGAGCCCCTTCTTCGTTACTGAAGTTCGCAATGAGTTTTCGGCCTGGTCCTAGGACTGTCCAATAGATTAGTTCGTTTTCGTTCATCTTATCCCTTTCGCACTCTCATTGTATCAAAGGTCTTTTCGTTTATCAAGTTTTATTTTCGAAGTATTTTCTCTTGGTCTCTGGGTTCTGTTTCTTCAGCCAATATTCTAATCTCAATGCCTCTCCGTGTTCCATTGGTTCGGAGTGGTTTATTAATATTGTTTGTTTTCCCCGAGTTTGTTTTACTTTGTTGTTTTGGTGGTCTTTCAGTCGTTTGGATACATCCTTAGCGATGCCGACGTGAAGTGTAATGCGGTTTGTTTTCTCGGTCGTACACTGTAAGATGTAGACAGAATAGAGGTTAGTCACTAACGAGTTCCAAGCACCCGACAATGACCCTCTCGTCATAGGTGCCGTCAGACCAAGTAACGTCAGCAAGGAGAGTCTCTTGATCGTCGTCACTATACCATTCAAGATTAGTGACAAGACCACAGGTTCGAAGGTGCTGCTCGTCTGACCAGCGATACCCAACATACTCTACAATTGATCCAACTCGCATTACCACAACCTTTTCGTTAAATCTTGGACGTAGGCATGGCCCTCTTCGCCGTCAGGAAACAAGAGCCGTACATGAGTCGTGGCATAATGCTCCGGGTTTACAACTTCCATTACCAACATGGGCGTCTTGTTCTGAGCGGCATCAACCCACCAAACAGGGGAGTCCGGATAGATTGAGGACATTCGTGCTCGTACTAGATCGCCGGCTTTGAGCTTGTTCATGTTGCTGTTCTTGTCTTCTAAAATAAGATGAGGTTGTAAAGCTTCTCAAGCACCCTCTGGACCTTGGTGATCTCCTCCGATCGGCTCCACAAGTCCAGTTCTCGGTACGCCTCTAGCCGTTCCTCAGATAACAAAACCCAGTTGCGAAGCTCGTTCCACTCCAAGAGGTCTCTCGGCGTCCGAAGGGGATTGCTCTCTAGATCAGCTAGGCGCTCAAGCTTTTCGATCATCGTCTTTTCCATGTAGTAGATATGACGCAACTTTAGTTACTTGGAAATCAAACCTTCTTGGAGCATCTGATAGGTAGTACGACCATAGTGACCTTGGAGGTTCCACGCTAAGCCAGTGTCATAAAGTTCCTGAAAGAGAGCGACCATTTCGGCTTGGTCCATTTCTCCCTGTTCATAACTAACAATTCTACTCGTCAAGTCAGACATAATGTCATCCCTTCTTCTTGGGTTGGCGACTCATCGGCTTCAAATACCGATCCTCGATACGAATAGTCTTACCCTCGACCATCACGTCTGAAGACGGCAGGAGGCCGGTGGGGTAGTTTGCCATAACCAATACTGCTTCGCCACGGAAGTCCTTTGCATGGTAGGGCACGCTCTGAGAGTCTCGGATTCGGGCAATGGCTCCGGTAGGAAACTTCGGAGGATTGGTAGCAGTAGCAATTGCCTTGAGGGCGTAACGGTTCTTGGTGACCGCTGCAAACTGTCGCTCGGTGGGAACAAAGCCCTCATCAGACAGGACCTTCCCAACCAAGTCTTGAAAATACTGGGTCTGGGCGTAATACTTCACGCAGATAAGCATCGTCTCCCGATGGTTCGCCTGATAGTCCTCAGTCCATACATTGCGGGCGATAACTGCCTCAGGGGAGTGCCGCTCCTCACAAGAGACAAGACACTTAAGCTGCTTTTCAGACAGGTCACCCCGTTTTTCAAACTGCTCCTTGAGCGAATTCATAAACTGGCGATCTTTTTCGCTAAGTTTCTTCTCCAAGAGCGAGCTGAACCGCTGGTCGCCATTTTCCACCGTAGCACGGGGGGCAGGGACGTAAGAGGGGCGCCGTAGATGAGTTCGATAGTAAGTCATTATCTCTCCCTTGTAACTCATACTACCATGAATACCCCTCAGGTCAAGTTTTATTTTGACTTTATTTCCCGGATTTTACAACTTTTCGTAGGCGGCGGATGCCTTCCTTAATCACCGAGATGTCAGGACCGTAGGAGAACCTGACGTGATTGGAGAACCGAGATGTCCCTGGGCGGCGCTTGCCTGGGTTTACGTCGAAGAATTCGCCAGGTACAACGATGACCTGCTCTTTCATGGCTGCCCTGAAGAAACTCATCCCGTTGTTGACCTCTTCAGGTAAAGCTGACACATTACCCCAGGCGTAGAACGCACCATCAGGTTCCCTCTCAAAAGTAACTCCCATCTCCTGTAGCCCGTCGAGCATTACTCGGCGCTTCTCTCTGAAGTTTGCCTTAAGAGCAGTAGCTTCCTGTCTCATCGCTGCTGGGTCTAGTAGTGGAATAATCGCTCTCTGAGCAGGGCGGCAGGCACCGCCGTCGAGGAAACTCCCGGCACTGGTTACCGACTCGATAACTTGCTCAGGGCCGACGATCCAAGAGATTCTCCACCCTGGGTATCTCCAGTTTTTAGTGGCACCGTCGAGGATCACTACGGGGTCGGTGTTGACGTCCCCTACATACTTTGCGGCGCTTAGTGTCTCATGTGCCTCGATCCCAGAGTATACATAAGAACTGTAGAACTCGTCCATCAACATGTAACAGTCAAAGTCTCTGCCAGCCTGTACCCATTCCTCTAGGGCTCTCCCCTTGATCGTCTTCCCCGTTGGATTACAAGGATTGGACACGAGCAAGGCGCCTAGGCCACGGCCATTAACTTCCTTTCGGAGATCGTCGATAGTAAAAGCATAGCCCTTTTCCGGCTCTAGCAGAATTGGGATTGGGTTAAAGCGGTTGAAGGTGGCAAGCAGTTCCTCATACGCTGTATAATCAGGGACAAAGTGACCTAGGTTTATATTACCGAGTGAGGCGGCAAGACGAGCAAGAGCAAGGCGGCCGCCAGAAACGACCGAGACGTTCTTCGCTGTATACTTGGACGCTTTACCTTGGCGAAAGGTTTCGTTATAATAGTTAGCAATTGCGGATCGCAACTCGGGTAGACCTGAAACAGGAGCGTATTCATTGTCCGCATCCGTCACTGGGATGTTCTCGATCCTCTCTACGCCGCCGGCAATTAAGTCTGTTTGGGGTTGCCCTTGTCCCAGGTTGCACCATTCAGGGTTTCCTCTATAAAAACCTAGTTTGCTCGCTTCTTGAACAACATATACGACGCCTGTTCTCGGCACCTTCCTAAATGTATCTTCTGACATTCTTTTTTGTTCTCCCCCGGAAATGGCTAAAGGTCACGAAGTATATAGAGTATCCTTTTATCTAATAGATAAACTATTTACTCTGCTTAAATCCTCAAAAAAGGTGGTTAAAATGAAAGTAAAATTCACAACACAGATGATTAGAGAAGTTGTTCAACTGGCTATCAAGCGATTGAACGAGGAAGAAGAAGAACTAGAAGGCGGCATGACTGTTGATGTCGATGCTGCTGCTGAAGAGCTTGGCGAGCTTCTCCCCGATGATGAAGAAGCACAAGAGAAGATCTTGGATAGGGCAAAATCCAATGTCGGTAGATAACAAACGAACAATCACAGAAACAGAACTAAAACAGATTATCCAAGAAGAGTTGGAAGGCGCACTTGCCGAAGGTCCTTTCTCCGGCATTGATCGACGAAAGTCACGTCCCGCTGGCGAGGAGGAAAGTGCCACTGCCGCTACGCCGTTGGATCCAGAAAACGAGCGGCGATTAGGTCAAGCAGGTAAGCGCATCGATATCGCCATTAGTCGTATACGCAACGAATTTAACGACGTTGCTGGTGACCTAGAGAAGCTTGGCTTTGGCGAAGACTCCCTCAAGGGGCTTAATGATGTTAGCGATACGATTGCTGCTCTCGCAAAAGAAGAGCTAACTAAGATGGGCAATGAGGTTGCTCGCAGTCAGACTTCTGCGGATAAGCAACCACAAGAAGACCCTCGGCCGGCAAGCGGTGAGCCTGCGGGGGCTCAATAACGAGCTAGGTCCTCAAGCCTCATATTAACTCTTTGAGCACCAAGGCCGGGTGGTACGAACACCCCCTTGACCCAATCAACTTCAGCTATGGGATTTTCAATAGTTCCGCAGAACCCCACGATCACACCCAAATTACCAGGGCGGGTGGCAAGCTCAACAGGTGAGTTCTCGTGGAAACCCTTCTTGGAAGCCGCCACGAGAAGAGGATCAATTACTTTTTTTCTTTTGAAGAACATGTCTGATACTTTCTATATCTAATTTACAGGGAATAGATAGACTAATCTAAAAGTTTTAGCAGAATAATCATAGATTTATTTACTGTCTATTTATTATATCGAAAGGTAATAAAATGACTTCGCACGGTGGCAACAGATCTAAAAAGAAAAAGCCGGTTGGAAGGCCGAAGAAGCAGGATCCTCAAAAACCGAAGAGTCGCTCCATGGATCGGGCTGATCGGCAGCGAGCGAAGAAGTCCCGCAACAAGATGAGTCGGAAACAGGTTGAGTGGGTCCTATCCCAAAAAGGTACGGGCAAGGGGTGTCGGGCGATATCTAAAGAATATAAGAAGAAGTATCACGGCATTCATCGGATAAGCCATCAAATGGTCTGGAAGATCTGGAAGGGGCTAGCTCACAACCCCGATGCTGTCGTAGCGAGACAGGAAGTTAAAGAGGACGCTGACACCGAACACGAGATATCCATCTATGACCTGATAGATAACGCTAAAAGCTTAAGCGAAGACGACCTCGACGATCTCCTAGAGGATATCACAGACAAAAAGGTACGTTACTGAGGTTGATTGTCACTTACACATGAACTGCATGCGTCGTCGGCAAGTTTTTTAACCTCCTCCGAGCAGTTCTTTTTCCCTGACACCTTACAATAGACTGCCCAGATAATCGGAACAGCAACAGGATGTAGGCAGAAAAGCCAAGCTACCGGCATCACAGCGTAGAAAGATGGATCAACATACTTTCCAAGCAAATATGCCATAACAGGGAAAAGGATGTCCTCGATGATCTCCCACACTATAAATATGATCAAGAGCGCCTTCCCGTGTTTCAGGATGACGCTCTTGAGATTAGAGAAGGTCCAAAACTGAACCCGATGGTTAATCGCTCTCTTAAACCTGTTGATCATACTATAAATATGAGCCTAGTTGTTAGTTTCATCCTTACCTCTAAAAAAACCTTCTGGTGGGGCTTTAAGTTTGCTTATTGGAGGCAGTTCGCTTTCTTTCCGTAGATAAGTTGCCTCGTCGAAAGACATCGCTGGGAGTACAAGGCGGGGAACCTCCTCGACGCTTTTATAGCGGACCATTGTCTCACGCTTACGCTTTACCATTTTCCGATATCGTTCATTCATTGTTTTTTCTCCTTTTCTGTCTCAACCTAAGAGAGGTCGAGATCCATTAATTCTAAAAGATTAGTAATTCGAAACTCGCCCTTGGCGTCCTGGTTATAATGAGCGTCAAAGATAATCAGACCCTCTTCACCACGGTAGTCAACCCAGGTCTTGGCAAACTCTGGTGAGTCGTCTACGAGAAAATCTAAATTCTCTCTACACTTCTCTGTCGCAAAGATAAGCTTACGGAAATTAAAGCCGTACTTGGCTAGCCATTCCATAGTCAGGCAACGATTCCATTCCTTCTGGCTCGTTACGCAGACAAGTTCATGGCCCTTTTCTTCCGCCCATGCTTTAATTTTTTGATACGCTTCGACTGAGTTTCTCAGCGGCAACGCATCAACATATACTTCTCGGGCGTGCTTGCGGTTGTATAAATCCGAGATCTCTTGCGGATCCATCCCGGTGACACAGGACAACTCCCAATCTAGGGGTTGAGTCTCATCAAAGTTTTGCGGGTATTGCCCCCTCATTACTTTTAAAAACGCTTTCCCAAAGTTACGCAACACACCGTCGCAGTCAATTCCAATGATAGCCATAATACTATCCTCCCTCTCCTTGTTATCTCTTTCCTTAATTAAAGAACACCAGGGAAAGAGTAAAAGTCAAGTTTTACTTCACTCTATTTTTCACCATGTAGATCGTAGATTGAATAGAATGCAGGGCGACCTCTAGGTCTCGCTCGGATTCAAGAAGCTCGTTAAGAATCTCTTCATCCGTATCTTTATGGGTTACGATCCCCCTTACGGCATCGTAAAAATCCAACAAGAACTGCTGCTGTTGGTTTTTTAGATCTTCAAATCGTTGTGGCATGCCGAGTTCGTCTTTCATATAAGACGGCACGACATCATCGTAGGCGGCGGCTGTATTCGAGCGATGGATACACATCATTTCTCCTCCTTTTTCTTCTCTTGGGTTTTATTCTTAGTCCCGTATTCTACGGCGTGGCCTTCGTTCAACAGGATGTTATTAATATTCTTATTCTCGGGAGTGAACACTTCGACTAGATATCGTCCGTACTTTCCCTTCTTGTCACGGATGGTATTGATCGTTAAATGAGTGCCCTCTGGGATAAGTTCCCTTACACGGGTGGTGGCTTCGAGGCCCTTTTCTCTTTCGTCGCCCCGGACTTCCCAGGCGTCGATTCGATGAAGACGGGTTCGAATGTTGGCGAACACGTTTAGCCCTAAGTCTACTCGGAAATCAATTGTATCCGCATCAACAATGTGCAGCACCTCTGCATCGTAAAAGTAATCAAGTTTGCTCATCTGTCTTTCTCCAAATCTTTAAGGATCTCGTAAAGAAACCCTGGTGACATATTTTTTTTGTCGTGCAGGCATTCAATAATTCCGGCATGTCGAAGTGCATTAGCTATCCAAGAGGAGCAGTACCACCGATTTGCACGGCGAACTTCAAAAGGAGTAGTGTGGGTAAGAATCATTCCTATCCAGTCGTAAGTGTCTCCCTCTGTCTTCAGGTAGAACTCTTCAATCTTCCCTGCCTCCTCATCTGTAATCTCCAGGGAGACTATTTCCCAATCGGTGTTTGGGTAGTGCCTGCCTTTAAGTTCCCTTACTGCGGCGACCTTGTTGGGGGTGATTCCAATTACTTTTCCCGAGGGAAGTAGGATCTCAGCGTGAGTCATTGGGCTGCCTGTCCACCAGCTTATAAGTCTGTGATGCCAGCCGTCGAGACCGGTGTAGAATACAATCTGGAGTATTTTAGACTTTACCCCAACGGCATCTTGGCTTCCTCAGGTGTAACAGGTGCGTAAATAACTATACAGCAGTATCCAAAATATTCAACACTTCTTCCAAAGTGTGTTGATCATTCGTCTTGTTGCGGATCTTATAGATCTGAAGTGCTGCTTTGAACGCCCCAGTGTCCAGTCGTTCCTTGAATTCTTTGAATAGTTCCTTGCGGTCCTCTCTCAAGGTCTCAAGCTCGTTGTCCAAGTTCGACAATCGCTCGATCAACTCACTAACTGTTTCTTTAAAATTGTTACTCATTTTCTTAGTTTCCTTTCTTTAGGATGAATTTAACTTTTAACCAAGCCACATGCCCAGGCCGAAGCCGAGAACGAGGAAGATTGGGTTTAAAATGCGATGTAAGACGACCTTAGAATGCCAGAACCCTACGGCAGCGATAAGTGACTGCATCACCCACCGAAGAGTATTCTCATCTAGTGTTTTCGGAGCAAGGAGTGCCTGAAATACTAGATCGGGGTCCGGGTACGGTGCGCCTGAAAGTGCGTCGTCGTCGTTGTCATTATTATTAAAAAAGTTCATAGATCTCGACCTTATGTTGTTTGCCTGTTCCGTCTTCAACAATCAATAAAGTATAGTCGTCGAGGGCGTGCAACGCCTTTCCGGTTAGTTGAACTCTCTCAAAATTCTTGACCCCACGAGGGCTGAGCCGCTCCTCAAGGTGGTTCCACTTAACGGTCTTATTGACCCAATGCGATGCAGAATTACTATAAATCATGTTCTGTCCTTTGTTTGTTTATCAGTGAGAAATTAATGAACTGTGGTTTCCGTCTCAGCAGAAGTTAACCGTTCTAGACTACTTTCCACAGTGATAGCAGTCATGAGCAGTTGCTGTCGTCGAGTCGGGTCCTCAATCTTATTATCGTCTAAGTAGGCTAGAAATTGAACCGGCGTGACCGCTGACCCCATCCCCTCTAGGATTTCGCATGTGTCCCGCCACAACTCCCGCTGGTCAGCAAGACCCAACTTAGGTGGCGCAAAAGATTCCGAAGATTTTGAGATTTGCTCGGCGATTAACTGAAGCAAGAAGTCGTCCATGGTTCCTCCGTTTTAGATGGCTCTCTTCTACATTGTTATATTAAGCCATGATCCTATATCTGTCAAGTTTTATTTTTGATGGAGCCAGGTGGGATTCTTATAAGTCCTGGTCATTTTAACCATCTTCAACAGTCGGGCAATGGGAAGAGCATTCCATTGCTTCACCCTGAACAGGCCATCTTGGTCGCCGACGGCGATCGGCTCACAGCCTAGCTTAACCAACTTTTTTACCAAGAATGTGAACTTCTTCTGGGTTTCTCTCTCGACATACACACCAACCCATTCGTCGCCCCAGCCCTCACATAGAGTGTCCTGGCCTTTATAGGTCCCCCGGGCGGTAACAATAGGCAGGCAATCAGTGCCCCTCTTCAGGCGAAGGTTGTTCTCCCTTGCCCATTTTCTAAATTCTCTACGGGATTTCTTATCTTCTTTCTCGGTCATCATGAGATACCTCCTCGGTTGTCAAATTCTTTTTTAAGATATCTTCCGACATCAGAAAGGGTAGCGCCGTGATCAATCACGGCAGTTTCGATATGTAGATTCCCTAGTGACACAGGGACGAGATAATCTTTCCATACAAGAAAATCTAAATCGTTAATCTGTTCAAAGTCATGGTTGGATAAGTGGCGGTTCGTCTCCTCCCTGGAGAGCCCCCTCTTCACACACTCAAAGATAATGTACCGTTCGTTCAATCTCACCTCTCTTCCTTCGTCTAGTATACCACGGTTCTGCCAGAATAGGAAGTTTTATTTTACTTACCGAGTGAACATATCGGCAATGTCTGCTGCCCAAGCATTAGGCTTGGTAACCACGTTACACCCACAGCCTTTAAGCATCCCTGTGAGTTCTTCATAGGAGCGGTTACTTACGGTACCCTCCTTTGGATTGATGTCTACATGTACAGTGGGAAAGATACCTGTTTCACTCTCCACAGCCTGGGCTAGTTCTAGTGACAGGTAACACTCGGCGTACAGTCTTTCTCTAATTGTCTTATATGCCTGTTGCCGTTTTCTATTATACACGACGATAACTCCGGAGCCCTCCTGTCGAAGGCAGATGGTAGATACCATCAAACTGTAGTCTGAATAATTCTTACTGTCTACGCCAACATGTAAGGAACAGTCTTCTCGGAGAGGGGTTAGCTGATCGAGGAGTTCCCGTATGTCTTTTATCTCTTCACCACCGAGGCCTACCCAGGCACTATTGTCGGTGACTTGATGCCTCACCGTCCCGCCCTTGCGTCGGCGACGGCCTCGACAATGAGTATTCCAGCTATCGCTGCCAGGAACGCTCCGCCAAGGATGGCGCCAAAAGCTGCACTGGAAACTGTTTCAAAAAGATCTTTTCTCATTATTTAGCCTCCCAGGGGGGTACACAAAGAACAAGAGCGATAAACGCTCCTGTCCTCCCTGCCTTAACTGAACGGGATCCACCCCCCTTCTTTTTGGTTAAAATGTTTGTTGTGGGTGTTCACAGCAGGGTATTTTTACCAGTCATCTCTATCTTTGTCTGCTATAAACTGTGCCGCTTCACGGCGCTGAGTTGCATAATAAACAAAGCAGATCGGATACGCCATACTTACTAGGTTAAAAGTGCCCAGGAAGATGTCATAGAAAAACAAAGCGACGAAAACCGTCATAAAAAAGTCATAAAATCTTAACATATCAGTGATACTCCATGGAAATGCCCACCCTAGAAAGGGTGTCACGAAAGAAATTTACATCATCATTTAAAACGGCGAAGGTCTCGGCCTGTTGGCGAGTGAGCACAAGGCAACCGTCCTCTTCTACTACAGGGCATCGGCTGATCTCCTCTAGTAAGTATTCCCGTTGCGCTGCTAGAGTAGCTATCCCAAGGCACACCGTCAGTACCCGGCGGTCGGTCATGTACTCCTCTCGGGTGTCTTGGAGGCTGTCCCTCAGATAGGCAATGTCTTCTTCAAGCTCCCGAATACCTTCATCATATAGGTCTAATGGCATGATGTAGGTGGTCTCGCCTTGGTTCATATTGCCGCCCATCGTCTAATTTTTTTGTACCCAGGAAGGGAACGCTTTAACTAAATAGGCTCGTTTGCGGACGACTTCTTTCCTGTAAGCAACAATCTTTTCACGATTTTTAGACTGCCGCCACCCATAGCCGCCGTTGTAACAAGCGAAGATGTTGTTTTTGCGGCAAAAGCGAGACCAAGACAGTTTTGCCATCACCGCAAAAGAGTAGTGAGCATTTACCAACGGCTGACTTAGGGCTCGCTTGAAATCTTTATAGTTCGAGAATCCAAGCTGTTTGTGATGCCAAAAGTAGTTGATCTGGAATAGTCCTACGTCTCTCGTACCGGATGAAGCCTTTGGGTTGAGCGAACTTTCGTGCCACGCTAACGCCACAAATGTATGCGGACACAGGCGTTTCTTTTTTGCCTCACTGATAATCAAACTGGCCATCTGCCTCTGCTGAGCGGACCAGCCAGCAGGAAACGAGAGCGGTGAAGCTACCGTGGGCTGCTGTACTACCCCGCTCAACAGAAGGTTAAGCCAGGTGAGTTTAATCCAGAGAAACATCAACACTGATCTCAAGATTTAAAGTTGGGATTCGAATGTGGTTTGCGAGCTTAAACTTGAGACACTCATCAGCGCTCAAGAACCAGTCAGCGTGGCCTCTCTTGTGGACTTCCTTCTTGAAGAAGTCTGGGCGTTTGCCGCAGTTTTGAGACATCATTGTAAAGATCATCTGATCTAGCCGGTCGGCCTCGGCGGCGTCAGCCTTAACCTCTTCTACCTTGCCCTTGCCACCAGAGGATACGTCATGGATCATGACCGTGGCATCGGGAGCAATAAAGCGATACCCGTTGGTGCCGAAAGTAAAGAGGACAGCGCCGCATGACATCGCTTTGCTTTCCACAATTGTCGCAATTGGCTGGTCTGTGTTTTTAATTTCAGCGATCATCGACATTAGTGAATATACTTGGCCACCATAACTGTCAATAACAATAGGGATGATTGGTTGGCCAGAGTTCCGGGCCAGGTCCATATCCTCAGCAAACTTTGCTGCTGAATCTTCCGTAAACTTGTTCACTCGGACGATCCGGGGAACAGCATGTAACTTGATTTCCTTGATGCGTGGGTCGATTACTCGATCGAAATTCATTTATTCTTTATCCTTTTAAAAGCTGTTTACCTGAACTCAAATACTCTTGTAAGTCGTCATACCCTCCGATGAAACGAGTTGAACCCCCATCTAGAACTTCCAAGATCAAGGGCACAGTCTTCCAGTTGTAACGAGAAGACATTTCGGTTAAAAGTTGAGGGTGGTCATCCGTAGGACGAAGTGAATACTGGTTGCCCGTTTGCTCTAGTAGCCGAGCCGCAGCATGGCAGTAGGGACACGCCTGTCGGGTGTAAAGAACAAAGGTTTTCATCTCTCTTCCTCCCTAACAGTATTTAGTGGGTAGCAATCACTATTCTCCACAAACCAAACCTCTCCTTCAAAAACTACACGATGGCAGGAAGTAGAAAGACAGGACCCAACACACACGGTTGTGAGCGGTTCTTGAAGTCGTCGATACGCAGTGATACCAGCACCTTCCTTCTTTACGAGAGTTACCTCTGATGGGATGTAGACTAAGCCGCCCTCGATCAAGAGCCCTCGCCTTCACCACCCAGTTCTTCAGAGTCTGTCAAAGGCCCTATTGACCCGTTGTTAATCTTGCGGATAAAGTCATTAAAACCTGAAAGCTTTTCTGTCTGCTCTCTCATCTTCTTCACCGTGTCAACTAGCTGTTCAGTATCCGGGGTGCTATCCTCGCTAGAAACAGAAGTTCTATAAGTGTCCTCAGGGGATACAACGCCAGAAAGGATATTAGACAGCTGATGTAGCTGATGGTCCACATCGGCTAAGTCTAGCCTAATGTCGGAGATTTCCGCAATCGCATCTCTGATCTCTTCTGGGTACGGGTCTCGGCTTCGAGAGTGGTCCGTGTCAAAATGACCTTCAGGGTCGTAGAGGGCATGAGATACCTCCCTAGCCAGCCGTCTCAGATTCGAAGCTTGTAGCGCCAATAAAGCATCTACATGCCGAGGGACATCATCCACCCTCACTTGCAATGTTACTTGAGCATCCATATTTTCCACCTTTACTCTTCCCAACCCTTTTTCCATTTAATTTTATGTTTGGGTTTCCGAGAAGATCCTTTCTTTACGTTTTTATCCCGATTCTTATGTACACCAGATCCTGTCTTAAAGGAGTTCTCGATGAATAGCGGGCTCTTTACAGTATACTTTGTTTTCTTTCGGGTTTTAGCCTTTTTTTTATTAGCCATTTTATTTCCCGATTTCTTTAATGATGATTCGTTAGCAAGTCCATAAACATCTTAACCCAGGCAGCAGCAGAAGTCAACACTAGAGCCCAAATAAATTTCGAGGCGCCGTTTTTCCAAGTGCGTAGCTCTCGGACCTCGGCTTGAAGATCATCATACCCTTCCAAGTCCTTGTCAAGGTTCTGTTTCCACATCTGGAGTTCTTTATGTTCTTCAAGTAACGGCCGGGTCTCAACAATATATTCGTGGCGGCGATGAGATTCTGCTTCCATCTCTCGTACTCGACTAAACAATCCCGAGTCTGGCTCATACAGTGCCTTCTTGATTGAGCGTACATCGTTGGCTGCCGTGTCAACCTGCTCTGCTAGTTTGTCAAACCCTCCGTTGAGTGCTTTGGAGCTAAGTACTCTCGTCTCAATGATAGATAACTTATCATACAAAGATTTAAATATCTGATCGTCGTCCATGGGATAGGTCCCCTCCTTGGTATCTCTCTAGTAAGTAGCCCTGAAGGAGGGTTATTCTTTGGTTTCCCGCAAAACGGCGCAGTTGGTCGTAAGGAGGGTTCCGGCTGCTGAAACAGCGTTGCGTAGGGCAGACTTAGTGACCTTCACGGGGTCTAAGACGCCCGATTCAATAAGGTCTTCGAACCGCCCAGTTTTTACATTAAAACCGAAGTTTTCTTCTAGCTCCGAGCTTGGATCGTCGAGAGTTGCCAGTACAAGGTCTGAAGAGATTCCTGCATTGGCTAGGATCTGCTTTACAGGTGCCCGACAAGCACTGACTACAACCTGGGCTCCCATGACCTGATCTCGGTTTTCTAGCTCCAATTTGAGCCCACGGGTGGTCGTAACCAAGGCAGTGCCACCGCCGGGGACAACCCCCTCCTCTTGAGCAGAGCGGACTGCCTCTAGAGCATCCTCAATTCTGTGTGTCTTTTCAGTCACTTCGATCTCAGTCGCACCTCCGACACGAATGACTGATACTCCAGAGGCTAAACGAGTGATTCGCTCCTGGGTTCTCTCAGCTTCATGAAGGTTTTCGGTACTTGCAACCTCAGCACGGAGCGATTCTACTCGGTCGTCAATTGATTCAGGAGTTCCCGAACCGCCAGCAAGAGTCGTATGATTCTTTAGAACCTCAATGCTGCTGACTTCTCCAAGATGTTCTAGCTTGATGTCCTTGATCCGGATAGGCTGGTCCTTACTAATAAAGGTTGCCCCTACGGTGACAGCTAGGTCCGATAGGAGGTTCCGACGTTCTTCACCGTAACGAGGTGCCTTAACTGCGGCGACCTTCATGCCGCCCCGCATTCGGTTCATAATCAAGGCTGCTAGCAGCTCCCCTTCAATGCTTTCGGCAAAGATGACGAGTGGTCGGCCGTCCCTAGCTGCTACTTCTAACAGAGGAAGCATCTCGTTAAGATCGCCGAGAGACTCATCAGTTACCAAGACTAGGGCATTTTTATATACTACAGCACCTCGGCGCTCATCCGTAATAAACTGAGGAGAGGCATAACCCGCAGGTAATTGAAAACCCTCGATTACATCTAGGCTTGTCTCTAGTGACCGACTTTCCTCGATAGTGACTGCGCCGTCTTTTCCGGCTGCGGCGACTGCCGAAGCAATGAGCGTGCCGATGGCAGCGTCGCCGTTAGCAGAGACAGTGGCGATATGAGCAATATCCTCTTCACTTGAAATTGGCTGGGATAGTGTGTCGAGAGCTTCGAGGACGCCTACCACTGCCGAGTCCATACCTCGCTTAAGTTCTACTGAATTACACCCAGCGGCAATATGCTTATGTGACTCGTTCAGAACCGCACGAGCTAATACGGTAGAGGTAGTGGTCCCGTCGCCGGCTGAATCATTTGTAGCAAGGGACGCTTGGCGGATTACATCTGCTCCCGCATTTTCAAAGTCATCAGCCAACTCGACAACACGAGCAACAGATACGCCGTCCTTAGTGATTACCGGTGGCTTTCCTCGCTGATAGAGAATGACGTTTTGACCGCCAGGTCCAAGTGTTGAGGCGACAGCATCGGCAAGCTTGTTGGCGCCAGATAGTAGTTTTTGGCGAATTTCATCGCCGAACAAGATGTTGTTACTCATGTGGTTTCCTTTACCAGAAGTACATTAATGAAACATTAGGGATAGGGTTGACTCCGATGAATCCGCCCCCGTTATTTACAAAATCAGCGCCAAATTGAACGGCTTGAGATGTTGTCGCAAAGAGGGCTAAGCTGATTGTTAATAAAGATTTCATCATAGATTTCCTTTGTTTTGTCTCTACAAACAGTATACAGCATAATATTGTACCTTGTAAAGTTTTATTTATCGGGCAGGTAGAGTACCCTACAGAGGCCTCGAAAAATCCTTATCTTCTTCGGGCTCGGCTTGTGGACGCTCAGGTTCTTGCGGCTGTTGATTCATAGCTGCGAGCATCGCCTTGATACCCCTAGGTCCTTCGACCTCCTCGAAAGTGTACGGACTTGGTTCAACATCTCGTGATTTAAACCGAGCGGTGGCGGAGTATGCGCCGCTATAGTATACAACTTTATCTTCAGGATCCACGGGCGATTCCCAATGTTTATAAGACACTTCGCCTGTTTCCTTGTCTTTTACTTTTGCCCTTCCCGATGGTCGAGGGCGAAGCTCAACACCGATCACGCCGGCAAAATGAGGGACAGGTAAGTTTGCAGGATTGCCATCCAAATAGTAAAGCCCCTTGCCGCCGACCTGTATATAATAAATAGGTTGTTTTTTCGAAGCATATATCTTATCAATATAAGAAGCCGGCGCCTCTACTGGGGGGAGACGCCCAAAGCCGGCGCTAGCCTTGTTCTGGAGTCCTGCCTGTTGGGCAGCGGCATAAGCCCTATAAGTAGTCTGAAACGTTCCCATCGCTTTGGCCCCTGGTATCAAGGCTCCATCATCGCTGCGCCACTTGGAACTAGCAGGTCGAGCGGGGTCGATCAATGCAGTTACCCAAGCTAGGATATCTTCCTCTTTCTCCCTCAGGGCGGCATGAGTGACGGTCCAGCCATCATCCCCAAACTTCTCTGGCTTGGCGGGGGCAAACCTTTCACCATCAGGGTTGCCGGGGTAATAAGTAATACTGCCGTCGCCCATCTGAGCATTGGTGTTTTCTTTAATCTCTAGCCAAAATGGCTGCCCATCGATGATAAATTGTGCATCAGGGCCGTTACTGTTTGCATCGGCGACCAACATAGAGCCGACAATCCCCGTGGCAGCGAGATTATCTATTATCTCCTGCTCGCTTCTTTGTACCTTCTCGCTAGCAGGGCCTTCTGTAAATACCTGTTCAACTTGTCTATCAAGAAGCTCATTCAGTACTCTCAAACCCTCACTAATATAACGAGCTTCAGCCGGCTGATTGACCTTCTCGATTTCCCCCATAAGAGCAGGACTGTGCCAATGAAGATCTTCAACTACGTCAGGACATCCGCATGACTGAGCGGCTGACTCTACATAATCACCCACGCTCGTAGCTGCCAGCCCATCAAGAAAAAGACCCTCAATGAATGCCTGCTGTGCTGTGAACGCCATGGTGTCCCAATCACGCTCATAGTTGAATCCATTTGCTCCGAGGCGGCGAGTTAGTTCTGCGATTTTCTCTTTGTATTCACCTGAGATATCAGGCTTATGAGCCATCGCTTGAGCTTGTTCTTTAGTTACCTTGTAAGGCATCTTTGATCTCCTTAGTGACCAATTGTATCAGACTTTCGTGTTCGATGTCAACTTCTTGATCACCTATCTTTATTTTTATACTTGCCGCAGTTTCTGGTTCGTCGGCAACCGCAATCATCTCACCGCACTCGACGGCGAGGCCTTCTTCTTCCAACCGTGCCTGTTCTTCCTTAATGAGTTGAGCGAGGCGACCTTTTGTAATTTTTAAAATGTTTGACATGTGCTTGTCCTCCAATGTCCTATGCTATATAGGTTACTGTATTTCTAAATGAGTTTTAACTGTTCCACTTCTTTAATTGCCTTTAAGTGGCCCCTGGCAATGTTTGTTGTTCCTGCTTCGGATCGCATATACTCACATTCTTTCTTGTTAGTGAAGAATCCGTTCTCAGTTAGGATAGCAGGCATCGAGGTGTATTTTAAGATATAAAAGTTTGCTGTTTTTATTCCCCGAGATTTTAGTGAAGTTTCCCCTTTAATATGTTGCTGGAATATTACCGCTATCTTGTGTCCCGAAGTGGAGCCGGCATGGTGAAAAGTCTCCAGGCCGTGAGCGGGAGACCAACTAACCCCGTCGCCAGCAGCATTGCCGTGGATGGATACTAATATCTTCTTCTTGGTGGAGGGGAGGTTGTTTGCCCTGCGACACCGCTCGCCTAGGGAGATATCTTGGTGATCTTCAGGGACCAAGAGGTGATAGTCTATACCCTCGGCATGAAGGTCGGCACAAAGCTTCTGAGCTACTTCCCGATTGAAGTGATATTCAAGCAATTGCGTTCCGTCTGAAAAGAATGGAGACCTCTTCCCCGGAGTCGAACTCGCATGTCCGTTGTCAATGATCCATAGATAGTTACTAGCTCGTGTAGGTGTCGGAGGAGTAATTTCGAGCGGGTCCTGCGGAGCTGATTTATTGTTAGTGTCTGTCATTCCGAATAACCAATCCAATAATATCCTTAGCAGTTTCATGTAGTAATTAGAAAGTTGTATCCTAAAAGCAACAAAGGAGAGCCCGGTGGCCCTCCCTTGAGACAAGTTTTACTTTACTTCCTACTTGGCTTCTTTACGAAGCAAACGCTCCACAACACGAGCGAGGACCGCTTCGACTAGTTCGGTGTCGTTGACGACCTCGACCTCTTCCAACTCTTCAGTGTCGGTGTCGGCAGCAGTTTCATCAGCGTCAGCAGCTTCGGTGGTGACCGGGGTTGCTGTTTTAGCAGCGGCGTCTTCGTCTTCTTCCGTGCGGTTGGCTGGTGGAAGCTCAAGCTCTTCCTCGGCTGGCAATTCAGCGTCGAGGGCGGGCTCTTCAGCATCTAGGCCGGCGAGGTCGTCGAGGGCTGGTGACTCTTCGGCACCACCTTCTACGTCAATCGCTACGCCTGTTTCAGCAGACAAAGCGTCTACGACAGCAGCAACAATATCTTCAACACGAGCTTCTAGCTCGGGGGAAGGTTCTTCAGCGGGCACTTCCAAGGCAGCGTCAGCATCTAGGGCTGGTTCCTCGGCGGGTAATTCATCGGCCATTTCCATGTCCAATTCGTCCTCGGGCATTTCGCTCAAGAAGTTTTCAGTTAGAGGTGCGATAGCAGCAAGCTTGCCCCAACGGCGGATCTGCTTTTCCCCTAGAAGTCGTTTGCTAGACATTGTTGTATTTCTCCTTATATGTTCTAAACCAAGTAAAGTAAAGCGTTGATTATCAACATTTATAAATAGGTAGTCTTTTTGTTAAAAGCCCACTAAACTCAAAAATCATCAAAGGCCTCGTTCGTGAAGTGTTTCATTAGCTTTTTTCTCAACTGCTGTTCGACCTGATACACCCTTACATGACTGACCCCTAGGCGTTTCGATACTTCCTCAAGAGTTAAACCATCATCGTGTTTATTGGCACAGACGATAGAACAGTTGGAATCCTCTGGGAAGTCTACCCAATGCCTACATTCTTTAGTGTCGCAAGCAAGACAGTTTAACTCCGCTAGTTTATAACAGCGGCGACCGTTGTTGTCGTTCTTCATCTTAAAACCCCATGTTATTCTTTTTTGTCGTCCCCGGAGTATTGACAATGTGAGGGCGGCTTTCAGTGTGACCGGCAGAAGTCTGTTGAATCCATCGAGCGTTGCATCGTAACTCAGCTAAAGTGCGGGCGTTACTATAACTACACCCGCTCTTTAAACCGCCAACCAAAGTGTTGACAACATCAGTAACCGAGCCCTTACAGGGGATAAAAGTCGCTACGCCTTCCGGAGAGGAGTTGCTGCCTCGCCAATCTACTTGAGCGTCTTTTGACGCCATTCCTCGGTACTCCTTAACTCTTGTGCCGTCAGGAAGGCGGCGGACTGCACCGGGAGCTTCGGTCGTCCCGGCAAGAAGAGAGCCGCACATAACAAAATCTGCTCCGGCGGCGAGGGCTTTAACTATATCGCCGCTGTTTTTAATCCCGCCGTCAGCAATGATCTTTACGTCCCTGTCGGTGCGGGCACAATCAATAATTGTTTGGAGGCCTGGCACGCCGTGGCCCGTCTGGACTCTAGTTGAACAAATTGAACCTGACCCAATATTACAGCGAACACTGTCCGCTCCCCAATCGGATAAGTCGTTGACGCCTTCGAGGGTAGCCACGTTGCCCGCCATGAGGTGAACCTCACCGATCGGATATTTTCGTCGAAGCTTGAGAAGGGCATCCCGCATCATAATATGGTGGCCGTGAGCAACATCAACACAGATGATCGTTGCACCTGCTCGTACTGCTGCCTCTGCTCGCTCCATAAAACCTCCAGATACCCCGACTGCTGCGCCGATGTTTGGCAAGAATATACAGTTTGAAAGTAGCTTCTCGTATGCCTGCTTGATAATCGCAGCCTGCATCTCAATGGAGTTATATCGGTGGACGATCGCACATCCGCCAAGAGTTGCCATCTCCACGGCCATGTCTACGCCGCTTACCGTATCCATGGGAGACGCAATGATCGGAGTGTTGAGACGAAGGTTAGAATCCAAATCAGAAGATACATCAACCTGTCTTCGACTGGTAATCTCGCTATACTGTGGTTGAAGCAGTACGTCATCGTAAGCTATCGCTAGTGGAGCATCAAGGTCGTTTCTATTACTCACTTTGTTCCCTTTCCGGGTTGATGGTGTTGATTAATTCTTGTGTTTTAGTAGTGCAAGTGGGGCAAAACAAAGTTACCTTCTGCTCCTCTGCCTTCACTACAACTCGCCAAGACATGTGAGCCTCCCTGGTCTTTGGGAAATCTGTGGAGCAAGCTGAACAGGTTGTTGGAAGTTTATTGAACAATCCAACCTGCTCCCCTAAGTCCTTCTGTATTTTTTTTTCGATGGGATTTTTTTGGCTGGGTTTGTCTTTCTTTTTCTTGTTTCTTTTGAGTTGCTTCTTATGTTTCTTGTTGTTCATTCTTTTTAGTCCTTCCCGAAAAAGGAGTGGGCGATGAAAAGAGCTAGTGCGCCCGAAATCAAGAGCCCTGAGATAGAATAGAAGAGGATGTCAAAGCTGGTGTCCATACCCCCTACACTCCTGTCGAGCCGAAGCCGCCTGATTGGCGGGCAGAAGATGATTCGCTATCGTAGATCTCTTCTTGCTCTTCAAACTCTAAATCAGTCGTAATCTGAACGAAAACCGCTTGAGCAATTTTTTGGCCGGGGCGGATGCGGACACAGTTGTGGCCCACGTTGTGGAGGATTACCTTCACTTCCCCGGTATAGCCCTGGTCAACCACGCCGCCCCCAACATGAAGGCCACTCTTCAGACTCAGCCCTGACTTGTTTTTGATCTCAAGCATGTGACCGGTGGGAACCTCGATGCGTAAGCCCGTTGGAATAAGGGCTCGCTCCGAAGGGGCAATGTTCAAGGATGCTAACGAGCTTGAATCCTCTGGGGCAAAGCGTAGATCTGCGCCGGCGTCCGTTGGATGGGCTCGCTCCGGCATGATGGCATTTTCTCTTAGTCGATGAACACGGACTTTATTCAATTCGTCTCCACCTTCAGGAGTACAAGTCCCTACTTTCACTTTGACACCCGAAGGCTGATCTTTACAACCGGGGCATGCCTTCCTCAAATTGCAACCGCAATTGTAGCAGTTACCCTCGTTCTCCACCAAGGTTTGTCCGTCAATCATTCTTCTCCATTTTCTTGATAAATTGATCGAGAAATATTCTTTCTTTATTTCCCGAGTTGTTGATTACTGTTGCTGATAAGGGTTGACCCTTGCGAAGGCGAGGATGCTTGTCAAGTACCATGCCCATACATTCGTATACTGCTGTTTTTTCGCCGTCTCGTAGGTATGGATTTACCTGGGATAGGTCTCTCATGACCTTGTACTTGATTAGGTCTCCGGGCTGTAGCTCCGCCCATCGTTGTCTTTTAGACACAACATCTCCCATCCATCTATTAGTATATTACAGGGGGTTTAGGATTCTGTCAAGTATTTGTTTGGGAATCAATCCATTCTTGTGCCACAGGATTCCGGACAGGGGCGTTAACAAACTTAGCAGACGCCTTCATAATATCATCGGCTACTGGCTTGTACTCATTATTGTCGATATAGACAAAGTTTTCCCCAAAGAGAGAGGCGTACCTCTGCTTATTCTCTTGGACCTTGTGCCAAAGGTCGTCCACCAAGTCCGCACCAAGTTTTCGCTCTCGTTTAGCGTTACGCTCTTGGGCGACGTCGAGGTCAACATCGATGAACACCATCATCGTGTCGTAGCCAAGGCCTTCGAGCATCTCTTTGTTCCCAGCAAGCTTTTTATATTTACCGCCGGTTCCGTCAATGATAACCCCGAGCCTGCCGTCGAGGAACATATTAAACCTTTTGTTTGATAAATTTTTAGCGACGTTTCTGATTGACTCTGGGTCGGCGGGGCTCTGGATCTTGTCCCACAACTCAGGATCTTCCTTTGCTATACGGGCAAGGTCGCCCTTTTCTATGCCGGCCTTCTCCAAGCCGATCTCAAACAAAGTATCTGAGTTTACCACCTTTAGGCCCGTTGGGGAAAAGGAAGCTTTGTCGAAAACCTTGTTTCCGTCTTCCGATCTTAAGCCAAATAGAATGTCTGTGACAAAACTCTTCCCCGAGCCAGGACCGCCGGCCAAGAACACTGCTTTAAAAATCCCTGGGTCGTTGACGCCTTCGTCGAGATTGAGAGGCGATTCCAAGAGAACATCCCCGTGGGTGAGTTGTTCCCTAACCAAGCGGGTTATATCTTCTTTTGTAATCTTCATTATATTTTGTCCTCGGAGTGGTGCGGCCAACTCTATAAGTAGTTGCTTTTAAGTCAATCTCTTCAAATTTTTGGACACTCCGAATGTACTGAAGCCCCATTTCTCTTCATGCTTTAACTTGCCCATGTAAACCTTGTTCAAGTGAAGTCGATCTGATTCTCTAACTCCCCAACACTTAATATCCTCATCGGCGCCGTTAATATCAATAACCTTTAAGATCCAATACTCTTTTCCATTCTTTGTCTTTCTTTTGATTACTTCCCGAGGAATAAACCAACAGACCTTGAGTTCAGGGTCGAACTCTGAGATTGGAGGACAGGCGTGAGTGTATAGCTTTTCTTGCAACTCTTCGGACATAACCGCATCTACAGGGAAGATGCCCGTTAAAGAAGCGAAGTGTTCAATCTTCTCTTCGTTGGAGAAGTCTCCCTCGGCGGCATAAGTCTCGATGTTCTCCAAGAGCTTCTTTTTGGACTTTGGTCGATCAACTGCTACGGCTGACCAGTAGTGGTTAAGGCCTGTGAATCGAAGGTCCATTAAATCATTCAGAGCTTGGGATCTTACGAGGACATCCACAGCTTTCTTGTTCAATTTAGAGTAGACGATCTCCTTATGAAAGAGAAAGTCCTCGACCGTCTCGAAGGGACGATGAGCAATAATCTGGTCAATGGCAGCGTCGCCGAGACCCTTGATGCCCCCGAGCGGCTGGATCAGCGTCTTGCCGTCCTTGCTGATCTCCCATACTCGGCCGGAGTTATTAATACTCGGAGGAGCAATAGAAAAGCCAAGCTTCTTCGCAATGTTAATGGCAGCAGCCTTACGCTTTTCAGGTTCTTTATCGAGGAACGCCGCAGCCCACTCAGCCTCATAGTAAGTTGAAAGCCAGGCACACTGATAGGAGATAATCGCATAACTACAACTGTGCGAGGCATTAAAAGCATAAGCATTGAAGTAAATGAACTTCCGCCACATATCGTCAGCTTGGCGTTCCGTGATGCCTTTTTCTAGGCAGCCGGCGACAAACTTCTTCTTGATCTCTTCCGCTTTACCACCTTTTCCGGTGCCTCGCTTGGTCAGCACTTTTCGTAGAAGGTTGCCTTCGTCAAGTGAAATGTCTTTCCCGAGCTTGTGGGCGAGCATTGCCAACTGCTCTTGGAAGATCAAGAAGCCGGTGTCCTTAAGAATTTCTTGCTCTAGTGGATGGATGTACTCAACCGTGTCTGGGTCTTCTTTCCACATTAAATACTGATCATGAACTTTTGCCGCCAAAGGACCTGGGCGATAGATCGCAGTAATATTTGATAGTTCTTCGATCGAACTTGGACGAGCCGCTGTGCAAAACTGTTGAACACCCTTTTGCGTGAACTGGAATGTCCCTACGAAGTTGCCCTTGTGGAATACATTTTCCCAAACATGCTGGTCCCCAAAATCAATTGTCTCTGGGTTGAGGTATGTGTTGTAGTAGTCCTTCACCTGATCAAATGTCGGGTTTTCAATGTTCTTGTGGCGGCGAAGGATATGCTCAATCGCCCCTTGGATCATACGCAAGGTGCTGAGCCCGAGAAGGTCGAACTTGATGAAACCCATAGGCTCAAGATGTCGAACATTCTGCCCCTCTGCCCAGGGCGTCTGTCGCTTCCCTTGGAAGTTGATCAGCGGCATGTGGCTACTGATGTTCTCCGAGATAATCGCACCGCCGGCGTGAGTGGATAGCCCTCTTGGGTTGCCGAGAATGTTTTCCACATGGGTGGCAATAGAAGGGTGCTTTTTAAAGTAACCTTGTAGGCTTTCTGAATACTTCTTGACCTCATCGTAAGTAGGGGCATAGACACCGGCGGTGATCCCGTGTGCCTTTTTTGCTTTAGGAGTTGCTTCGATAAGCATCTTACCGGTAACGTTATTTACCTCGGTGAAAGGCACGTCGTAAAACTTACTAATATCCTTAATCAGGGATCGGAGCTGTAACGTGTTCACATTTGTAATCGAAACTACCGAGTCCTCTCCCCACATTTCCGTAAGGCTATCTACTAAGACCTTTCGCTCGGAACAGTCAAAATCAATATCCGGCATGCCCGAAGAATACTTACTCAAGAATCTCTCGAACTGTAAATGGTATTTAATTGGGTCCACCTGAGTGATCCCAAGGACATAGGACATCAATGCACCGGCTGCCGAGCCACGGGCAGTCCCACACAACTGGGTTTCCCACGCTTTGTCACTGATCGCCTTCATCGTCAAGAAGTACTTGGCGAAATCCCGCTCTTTAATTACATCGAGTTCATACTTTAGACGATCGACATATTCCTTGTTCCGGTGAAGATTCTTTTCTTTTAGTCCCCGAATACAATCTTCAGTCAAAGCTTGAATCGCCGTCTTCCCCTCAGGTACTACGAAATCAGGCAGGCGAACCGTAGTATCAGGCTGAAAATCCTCGATAAGCTCGGTTGCGATGTAGTGGGTGCGTTCGATGGAGGCTCGCACTAAATAGTCGTCATACTCTACCCCACACTTGGCGGAATACTTTTTATATGCCGCCCACATCTCATCCCCATTCTTAGGGTATAGCTCGTAGCCGATCTCGTCCGTATTCTCCGGTAGCATGTTAGGGTTCTCAGCCCACTCGGGAGCTTTACCTTTACCTGCCCAGCCGATGCGTTTATACATCTCTCGGTCTTTCCACATATCCGGCTCCGGATAGTGGCTGTCGGCCGTTGAGATAAGCTCAATGCCCATCTCGGTACATGCCTGGATCACATAGTTGTTGATGATGTGTTGGTCAGGAATGGCGTTCCACTGGAGTTCTCCGTAAAACCTATCCCCGAAGATGTCTACAAACTGAGCCAGGACATGTCGAACTGCCTCAATAATATGATCTGAAGTCTTGTCCCGGTTGTCATAGTATGCACGAGCAACGATGCCTGACATGCAAGCGGTACTGACGATTAACCCTTCACTGTGCTTAGCCAACATGTCAAAATCAACACGAGGGAAACGATAGAAGTTTTCTTGTTTGTAACTGTCCGAAACCAGCTTGAACAGATTGTTTAAACCTGTTTGGTTTTGTGCCAATACCACGAGGTGGGCACGGCTCTTGAGAGGGTTCCGCTTCTTTTGGCGGTCTTCGTCCTCTACAACAATACCGTAGTCTTCCTTTTTAACCTTCTTCTGGGTCTCTTTCCAATCTGCGTACTCCTTGCGCCATTTCTTGTGGGAAGGGATGAAGTACATCTCGCAGCCGAAGATGGTTTTGATATCCCGTCCTTCGCTCTTCATCTGTTTAGCGTGTTCAAGATAATAGACAAGAGAGTTCATGTTGCCGTGATTGGTCGTCGCAAAACTATCCATACCGTTCTGATAGGCAAACTCTAAATGTTGAGACGGCTGGCCGAAGCCATCGAATGGACTCCCAATCCCGTCGTGGGTATGTAAATTCACAAAAGGGATTGAGGAGGTTTTGCGAGAAGTGTCGCTCATAGGTTTGACCTTTCAGATGGTCGGTCGTGTTTTAAGGAGTGGGCATTGAAAGAGGGGGCGTTAAGGGGTCTGCCTGGAGCATGTGTCTTTCTAGCTCTGGGAGGCCGTAGCCCTTGATCCTCCAGTTTTCCTTTGGACGGCAGCCGATAGGAGTCCATAGATTTAATTGCTGCCTCATCTCTTTGGTCTGCTCTTTCATCGCTTCAAACTCTTTGGCATTCTTTTTAACCTCGACGGTTAAGGTTCTCACCGCCCGTGTATTCTGTGCTGCTATTTTATCATATACCCCGAAATAGTCAAGGCCAATAAGCACTGCGGCGACAAATAATACGCAGACAATGAAAGTGGTGATTGCCGTCCAGACGACCGCTGAGATATAGTTGGGGCGGACTTTCTTCTGAGATGTCCCCGCTGCTTCAAATTCATAAACCTCTTGGACATTCATCGATGCCTCGGCATCTTCTCTTAACCGCTGCCATGTTTCTCTGTGCCGGTCGTCGTTGTTGTTATTCATCAGCCTCTTTCTTTTCATCCGCCGGGTGAGCCATCCCAAAGAATTGCTGCTCGCCGTCTTCGAAAGTAATGATCGTACCGTTTTTCGGATGGGGTGCGATATGAGTAGTTACAAAGTCATTCATGGAATCGAAAATCGCAATAGAGCCTTTCGGTGAAGGCAGGAGCCAATGAACAACCGCTTGGCCAGTTGCCAACTCAATGCCCTCGATTACGATCCCTTCGCCACTTACTCCTGACTCGTCAGCTTGGCGGCAAACCGTAAAAGTGCGGATGCCTTGAGGTGCTTTTCGGGAAGGTGGCTTAGGCTTCAGCGCCTCCGAGGTCGTATCTTGTTCCTCTGCTGCCTCAAGAACAAGGTCCTCTTTCTCTTCACTGCTCACTTAAAACACACTCAGTCGTATCATCAAGATCACGAACGACTGCCTTAAGGTGGTCAAGTTCAACTGGGCGGATTTCATCAGCTCGGAAAGTATACTTCCTCGTGTCCTCATTGCGAAGGTGGTTTGTCCACTCTACGCCTTCGTTATATACCTGATCCTGTACCCAGTCAACCCGAAAATGAGTCCACTTGTTTTCTACGAACTTCTCACGGACAGTCCCAAAGCGGAGGAGGCCGTGGTGGTAGTTGTAAACAACGCTTCCAATATCAATTCCCATATTCACCTCTCTAGAGCCTCACGCTCTTCATCTGATAATCTCTTTGCCTTTTTCGGCACGAACAACGAAACAACATCAAAGCCGCCGCCATAAAAGACTCCATCATACTTCTCACGGAGTGTGAGCAACAGCTCGTCCCACTCCACTCCCTTTCTCAGCCCGTATACCGGGTGCCTAATCTTTTCCTTATAACCTTCCGTATCTGTTCTTAGATCATATACCCGATTGGCGGGAATGTCAAGAGAATAAAGATTAGGGGTCACAGTGAGGCCCTTCTCTCGCTGACCTACATCTACATAAAAGAAGGTGCGAGGGACAGTGCTTACATTATATTCATTACTGGAATATGAGCTTCTCGTCTTCTTGTCCGCAAATCGTGCTGGGTCAATCTCTAGTTCTTCTTGGTTTGCCTTAGAGTAGTGATAGAGGCGAATCATACCACCTTCAATATAAGAATTCAATTCCGCTTCCGGGATTAAATACTTGTTAAAGTTTTCTATTAGTTTTTTCATTTTGACCTCCCGAGATTGTCATTCAGAGTATCTCTTTCACCTAAATAGGCGTTATTCGAACGAACAAACAATTGAAGATTCAGGAATAAAGGTAAAAGTCTCGTCACCGATCTCTACTTTTTCCGCCAAGTGGGACATCGCTACAACATGAGTGCCCTCAGGGTATTCATCCGCATTACCTAGAGCACTTCGCAATACCAAATAAGTGGTATAGATTTTAGGCTCCTTGTTAAACCCGTCAGGTACTAAAAACGCTGAGTCGTTAGCCAAGCTAGGTAATTGAGGTTCTGCCACAAGTAGTCGTTTATTAATTGGTCGTAAGTTTTTCATTTTAATATTCTTCCTTTGGTTTCCTTATCTTAACTCACTTCGGGTGATTTGTAAAGTTTCTTTTTATGCCCCGAAATCAGACTATAGTACAGGTGCCGCCGGCGCAGGCCAGATTCTCCGCCTGGGTTGTGTTGTCTTCCAGTTCCACAATCGCCGTGACATCTACATCAACCAGTGCTGCCATCATTGCCTCGTAGGTCTCCTTTGAACAATCTTCGAATGGAGCCTGTTTGTAAGTGTGGGCAGCGTCATCATGAGGAAGGAGAGACAGGCCTGTATAGTGGTCACGGTTTTTCCACATCCATTCGGAAAGATCACCCCATTCGTTGTCCCGAACGCTTACCGTTGCCGAGACGTTGTTCTTGTTGGACCCTCGACGGTGACCTTCAGATACCCATTCCTGACTAACCTTCTTCACCCGTTCTAGGAATCGGTAGGCAGACTCGTCACGAATAATTGCACCCTCCGGTGCTCTTTGCGGGATTGAGATCACAGCAGTGTCGTGAGGGCGGAAGAATTCATCTTCCACCAACTCCGGGTGGTGGACGGCGAGGTGGTGATAGATTGCCTCATTCTTACCTACCCGAATACGCCGGATGTAATAAGGAGCATGCCAGGCGTGGATTCCCGAGGAAGTGCCAAGTACTAATGAAGTTGTACCTGCGGGCTTGACCGCCGTAGTTCGAGCGGCGGGGCGAATACCAAGTAACTCTGCAACTCGGGAATTCTCGTCCTTGACCACTTGTGCCGCCTGCTTCATTGAGATTTCCTCTCCCAATACAGCGCCGGAAGCAATGCCCGTCATGGACACTCCGATGAGAGCATCTCGTTCTGTGTTTCGCTGCCAGCAACCACGAAGGTAGTGAAAGTCAGTGTATGACGCCTGTAGGGTAGCGATGAAAGCACCCGCTCTGGCCCTGGTGTTCAGTTCCTCTTGGCTCTCAACATCACTCGCATTGATTTCAACTAGGTTGCAAAAAGTATTATTTTTAAGGCTGATCTCGTGACATGGGTTAAAACCCATTTCTTTATCGTTTGACAAGCTAATGCCTGGCTCGCCTGCTTTACTAGCCTCCGTTCGAGCTAGAAGATCCATGAAGAACTCTTTGTCAACACGATGACGCATCACTAATACCGAGTTGTTAGCCCTGCCTCGCTGAGGGTTACCTTCCCACCAGTTGCCAGCCTTCGCACCGAGCATCTCTTCGTCGTCGGCGCTGAACAAGGCAATCATAGCTGCTCGCCGGATACCGCCAGCAAGAACAGCATCGGCGATATGACACATGATATCGTGAACCTCGACTGTAGTGAGTCGAGCGCCCACCTCCTTTGCTTCCAGAATGCCCTCTAGCTTCACCAGGCACTCTCGCAAGGGCTGTGGCCCAGGAGCCTTACCCCCTGAGGTAACCAAAAGAGTACCCTTTGAGCGAATATCGCTGTAATCGAAGCGGATTTTAGAGCCGCCGAAGTAATAAGAGCGTACCAGCGCCTTAATAGAGTCTGCCCAGCCTTCGATGCTGTCCCCAATTAAAAAGCGACGGGTGCGAGCACTATTCGGATGGACGATCTCAGGTAGTTGCTCTACATGGTGTCGTTGGATCGAGTATCCAACCCCGCAGCCTGCTAGTAAAAGAAACATCGCTTCGCTAAAAGCTCGATAGTCGTTTACCGGCATATAGGAACAGTTGTTAATACGGGCTGGGTTTACCTCAATTGGCTTGCCGGCGAATTGCATTGAGCGCATCGAGGGTAGCACCTTCTTGGCAGAAACAAAAGTATACGCCTCGTTGATCTCGTTTTTCAACTCGGGGAACTTCTTAATGTGCATCTGTTTGTTGCGGGTGACCATTTCTTCGTAAGTCTCCCGACGGTTCTCCTCCGGAAGATATTTAGCATACTTCATGTAGGTCGTAATGTCTGATAAAATGTCTACGGATCGATCCCTCATTTTTGCCCCTCTTTATATTATCATGTGTATTGTATTTCTATTCGACTGATGAAGGCACTTTACCTTCTTCCTCTAGTCTCTTCTTCAGACTCCTCAATGAATCTCTGAAGCTAGCCTTTCCGATATCTTCTATTTTCAAGGACTGGTCTTCTGGCTCCGCTGCGGTTTCTTCCGTAGGAGGTGCCTTGCCCTCTGTACTGCCACCTTTCTGACCTCTCTTCTCCGAGAGGAACTTTTTATATTTACTCTTCAGGTGGGTTTCTTGTTCTTTTTTTGTGGTTAATTTTGTTTTCCCGAAATTCATTGAATCGTCGTCCTGGGGGAGGACGTGCATGTATACCTTTGACAAGTCAATACTCATTGGAAAGACCACGCCGTCGATGCCGTTACGATTCTTGGCGATAAACATCTTGCCAGTGTTTTCGACCTTATCTTCCTTAGTCCGAGCGATCGAGCAAATGAAGTCAGCTACAAAACACTTGTTGAACGCCTCGCTGATGCTCTCCATCGTGATGACCTCTGCGTTGATGCCGCTGCGGTTTGTTTGCGAACACGTCCAAAGCGGACAATCTTGCTTCTGGGCTAGTCCTCGAAGACTCTCATAGATTCCCTCCAACCCATGACGTAATTCCTGATTGCTAAAGCCATTCCTCTCAGGTCGCAGAAGGTCCGCATAGTCAACGATGATCATATCCGGATTGATGCCCCTTTGGCGGAGACGTTCTAAGTGAGTCTCGATCGTCTTGACCGAAGCTGACTTTGTTGGGTACTCCTTGACGATCAATTGACCTTCAACCTGTAGAATCTTTTCCTTGATCTGGTCCTTGCCTTCGTGTAAGCGACCCAAGTTGACTCCGGTAATACAAGAGTCGTAGCGTTGAGCAACCACCTTATCGGCAAGCTCCAGTGTGTAATGGACTACGGTTTTACCTGTCACAAGGGCTCGTGAACCAAGATGGACCATCGCCATACTCTTTCCCGAACCAGTACTTGCAATGACCACTCCGAGTTCTCTCTTGCCCAAGCCGCCACGGGTTACTTCGTCGATTTCTTGCCAGCCGGTTGTGATTGGCCCTCGGATTACCTTTTCATATCTTTCCTCAAAGTCTTCGACATATTCATGACCAAAGTTGTTATCCTCCCCTAGGAGCATTGCCTCGTTGATCACTTTAGAGATCTGCTCAAAAGAGGAACTCTGGAGGAGGTTCACACTCTTAAGGATTGCCTCTTTTAGCTTCTGTTTGCGGCAGAAGTCAAGGGCTTTTTCTTTTACATAACCGATATCTTCGTTGTCTACGTCCTCGGTCTTAATCCGTACAAGCAAGTCTCTCACCTGTTTTTGGATGATCTCTGAATAGTCTTCCATCTCTGTTCGGATGACAGATGCCATAATACTGATCGTTGGATGGACCTCGTATTTTGACTTATAGTCGAAAATAAGCTGAGTAAACGCCTGTAAATACTTTAATTCCAGATACTGAGTATCTAGGACCTCAGTCATCTGGTTTGCAAATGGGCGATCGAACAAGATTGCCTTTACTAGTTTTTCTTGAAAAGACTTTCCGAATTTACTGAAAGTCTCCTGTTCCCGATTAATCAAGGGAGTCTTAGTCATTCACCCATCCGTTCATTGTACTAAACATTTTCTCTAAGTTCACATTCAAGATACCGTCTTTTATCATCATAGTTCGAATCGTCGTCTTGTTTAAGGAGTCGCCTGTATTTTGGATTGCCCAAGATAGCTCGCTCATTCCCTCCAAGGAAATGTTCGTATCGTATAGCTGCATTATAGCATAGTTGTCCTGAACTGTCTCTTTATTTTCTAATATTTTTTGATATGCTTTTCCCGAGCTTTGCTCTGCGAAGGAAATTAAGTCATCTGGGGAGTAGCTCTGTTCTTCGATAAGAAAGGGGAACTTCGATACCACCGTCTTCGGGCCGATGCCTTTGACACCTGGGAGGTTATCGGATGAATCGCCGATCATGGCACGAGCTAGAGCAAAGTTGTTAGGGTGGATACTGTGTTTTTCCAACACCCTAGGTACCGTTAACACCTCTTTAGCGATTGGACGAAGAAGAATAGTATCCTCGTTGCATAGCTGGATAAAATCCTTGTCCGAGGATACAATGACTTTTTGGTAGTCTTGGAATTCTGGACTTTGACGGCAGACCCATGCAATGATGTCGTCGGCCTCTTGGTTCGCTAGTGATAGCTGAACGACTGGCATTTGTTCGAGATACTCAATAAGGCGGAACTGCTGATGGAGGCGGTTCTTCCGCTCATCCTCTGGGTTGGACATTTGGAACTCTCGGTTTAGCCGAGGTGCTTTCCTGCCGCCTTTGTAGTCCTCGTTGACCTCTTTCCGCTTAGAAGAATTGGATTGTCCCTCCCAACAGACAACCACCTCATCCGGGCTGGTCTCTCGAATGTTTTTCTGTAGGGATTTCATAAACCCCGTTAAGCCGCCGATGGGGTTGCCTTCACGGTCAAGCTGAGGAGACATTACCCAATTCCTCGTAAACATGTGTGCGCCGTCTACAACAAGTACTCGTCTTTTCCCGCTATTATTGACCATCTTCATATTCTCTAAAATCTAAGGTTCCTATGCCAAAATCGGCAGTAAACACTGCTTTTCTAATCCCGGCTTCGCTAATTGCTCTTTGACACATCTTACAAGGACAAGACATTCCTGGTTTTTCATTTCTCCCCTTGCGAGCGACATAGATCGTTGCCCCTTGGAGCTTCTCTTTGTCCTTTACCCGATTAATCGCATCCATTTCGGCGTGAATCGAGCGACAATATTGACCACCGTCAGGGTTAGTGCCAACTGCGCCAGGGTGAGTTTTATACCTGTTTCTCCCGATTGAAAGGACATTCCCGCCTTTGACCACCACCGCCACATGACGATGAAGGATGGAATCGCTATAGTCGTTGCCGTCGATCTGTCTCAACGCAAGTCGCAAGTAGCGATTTTTGATCTGCTGCCGCCCCTTGGACGGCTGAATCGGGTCTGAGATGTCCATACCTCTTCACTCCTATTCTCTAATAACACCCTACACCCAGTTGGGCTAGGAGTCAACTTTCTTTTTCAGCCGTCTTAAGAACTGTCTCTTGATCTAGGATCTGGAGTACTCGCTCCTTGAACCCTTCATCTTCGAGCATAGAAAGCCAATGACCTTGTTGGAACTTCTTAGACATGGATCCATCTGAGTACTCCAGAGTCTTCCAAGTAGTGCCGTGAACGTAGTCAGAGTCTTTAATTGCTTCAAGCCAACTTTCTTCATCTTGGATCCCGACTTTATCGCCGCCCCATAAGATCTGGAATTTACACTTGCGACCTTGGGTCCCTCCACGAGACTTTTCGATCTTTGCCATTACGGATGAGCCGATGCGCTCGCCAAGGGAGTTCTCAATGAAAGATGCTCGGGCTTTGCGGCCGGTGAGCCAGATTCGCAAAGTATAAGCATACAAGAGGGCTTTTCCACCAGGGGTGAAATAAGGGGTAGTCAATGCCTCGGCTGGTGTCTTTGGGATGTTGACCCGAAGTTGGTTAATCACCAAAAGGGAGTGCTGACCTGCGTTGAGCGGGTTCAGTAGTCGTTGAAGACCAGAGCCGCAAATCTTTGGCTTGCGGAGCATACCACCAGCATTTGGGTTCAATGTCTCTGACTCATTATCTGCGACGCACGGAGTAAACGCTAGGCTGTCCCACACAAAGAGCACTTGGTTTTCAGTCTGGGCAATAACAGCATCAATAGTGTTGAAAACAAACTCTACCGAAGTTGCTGGGATATAAAGAAGTTGGTCTAAATTGATCCCCGACTTTTCTAGAAAGGCGGCATCAATGGCTGATTCTGAATCAAAGTAGACGACATCCATCCCCATTTTTTGGGCATTGACGGCTGCTTGGACCGCCATATAACTCTTGCCAGTTGCCTCAAGACCTGCGACCTCTGAGATCTTCCCTACCGGGAATCCTGCTCGGGTGCCCTGCTTAATGATATTATCCAGCCAGCGAGAGCCAGTTGGAATCCAATCAGTAACGGTTGAAGGATCGTTCTCGGTGAGATTATATGAAACCTCAGCCTTTTTATTCAACATAGCCTTCAGTGCCTGAAGGTTGCTATGGGATTTCTTTGCTTTTGTAGCCATTCCGCTTCCGCCATTTAAAAAGAAGATGAGACACCCAGTTTATCCACATTTATTACTTATGGATGGGCTGTGCCTCCCCGTGCCCTTGTTCTCAATTATTAACTTAGCAGCTCGTTAAAAGCATCGTCAATATCAGTCACGGCGCCTGAATCGCCCTTAGCTGCTTTAGCTGTCTCGGCAGAACTGTTACCGAACTTAACAGTTTCGCTGCTGTTTTCTTCAGCAGTAGCTTCCGTGCCGAGTGTCTCCTCAAGGACAGCAGCAACCTGTGCCGTGGTTCGGCGCTCAAAGTGGTCGTCGAAGTTGGGCATGGTAGCCACTAGCTTGCTAATCTCTTCGTCCGTCTCAGCCAACGGAGTGGTTTTACGAGCAGGGCGAACATCCGTAGTTGGCCAACTCTGGCCGGCAGCCTTACCGTAGTCGATGCGAAGGTCAGTGCCCTCGTGGACATCGGTGATGTCACCGTACTCAGGATCAAGAACGATACCCATCAGCTTCTCATAAGTGGTTTTTGAGAAGCCCCAGAGTCTAACACCCTTGTCTTCTTCTCCTCGAACCACTACAGGTGCGAAAACTCGCATTTTAGCGAAATAGTTACGGGCAAGGGTCTTCTCCTCGTCAGAACCGTTCCAAAGCTGATTGGCGAATGAACAGACAGGGCAGTCATCGCCGTAGTTTCGCTGTGGACACAATAGGTTAGTGCGTTCGTTGGCGCCTAGGCTATAGTGAAAATGAAGGTCACAGAAGGGATCGCCATCCGCTGGCACCACTAGGCGAATTACCTGAGTGCCGTCTTGAGGTTTCCAGAAGGACTCGTTAGTGTTTCCGCCCTTGTTAGTAAGTTTCGCATACTTCTCTCGCATGCGAGCAATGTCCAAAGCCATAGCTTCTTCCTTTCTTGCCGGGGTTCAGCCGGCTCTGTTGGTTTTTTGCCGAGACAATCTCGACGGTTGTGTAACTCTATAATACTAATATACAGGGCGATCTTAAGTCTGTCAAGAAAAAAAGTGATTTATTTTTCGTTCTTGCTCTCGGCGAGTAGATCCACGATGTCATCAGGCTGTCCGTCCTCTGCTGATACATATTCTACCTCAAGAATGGTATCCAAGTCAACCTTTACCGCACGCATAGTCCCCTTAAGGGTTAGCAGGATGCTGTTCCGGTAGGACTCCCAGTCCAGTTTCAAGTTATTGCCTCTTTTGCCATGCTCAGCTTCAATCGCAGCATTTAGCCCGTTGATGGTGTAGAGGGTGTTCGTTGCCTTCTTTCGATGAAGTCGCAAGGTGAAGTATGGGGTCTTGGTAAACCGCTGCCCGTCAGGGATAGTGTTAAAGGTGACAACTCTTCTTTCGGGATTTTCAATATCCTTTAAGACAAATAAATGCTTGTTGGATAATTCATATGCCTCTAGAATCGTGTTAATTGCTGTCTGTAGCTCTTCGTCGCCTCCGTTAACAAATGCTGCTAACAAGACCCCTTTCGATGATTTGATTTCTTCGCTCATTTACCATAGTTCCTCCGCTCATGTGCGTTAGAATAAGTAGTTGAGCGGGGAACAAACGGATCTTATGTTTTCTGGGGTTCACTAGAATAGCAAGCTCGCCAGATCCTAGGGATTTCGAGTTCAACCTCGTGAATGCTGAACCCTGTGTTCACCCCTTTATCATCCTGAGTCTTCATGAACTCTTTGATTTTCCTAAAGAGTGTTCCGTCTTCTTCTAATTGTTTTTTTGATACCCCGAAATAGTAATGACGGGTGGTGGTGTTCTGAAGGGTGAAAAAGTCCTGTGGATTCGTTTCAAAACTAAATGACGCCAAAGTGCAGATTCTCGCTCCAAGAGGAACTTCTGTTGGAATATGAACAGCCGGAGCCACATGGTTGAAGTAGTTAATCATGGAGAAGTTCGAAGTAATGTAGGTATTTAAATATTCTTCATATTTTGCTACGGGAATGTTCTCCAACATCCCTTCTACCCTGTCCACGTCAATAATATACATCTTTTCTAATAGTCCCGAGCGGGCTAACTCCTGAAGGACCCCAAATGTGAAATTGTGGTTGGTATCCTCTTTTGTCGAGAGCGATGCCAATGACGGGATCAGATACAATACGGAGATGGTAGCGTCCTTCGCTTTTAAGATCTCCATCGCCCGAAGAAGAATCCCATTGACGGCAGCACCCGCATGTACTACGAATACAGCGTCACAGCCTCGGGGTGCCTTACCTCTAAATGCCTTCTTTATCGTAGACTCTGGGAACTGTGCCTCATATTCCTCCATAGTATCCCCCTTCTTGGAGACCTCTAGATGGACTACAGTATAATTTTCATCTTTCCCGAATTGAGTCAAGACAGGTTTGACGGCTTCGCCGGCACCGATTATAACACGCACAGATAAACTCCTAAACTTTCATTTTCTTGAGAGTACCGAGGTCGGTACCGGCAGCGGCGTTAATCTTAAACTTACCCCATTTTGTCGCCTGAATAGTGTCGAGTATCTCTTTTAACAAGGGCTTGTCCTCTAGAGAGAAATCGAGCACCACACTGTCGTGGATGAGGAAGGAGATTTCAGTCTTGGCTGCGTAAGTGTCTAATAGATTGTCGAGGCGAACAGCAGCGTCGAGCGTCATGTCCGCAGAAGTGGATTGAACCAGGAAATTCAACGCATGATATTCATCCGTTTCCAAGATCCGATGGAAATCAGTAGAGATGGTCTTGCGATCCCAATAACGATCGAGCAAGGCGTCTTTGTCATAAAACTTCTCTAACACTTTTCCATACTTTATAATTTTAGGATGGCGGGAGCCGTAGAGCCAGGCAAAGAAGTTTGTCTTAGCTTCTTCTCTCGTGATGTCACCGTCAAATACATTATCGACATTCCACTGATGTACGTCCACAGAAGGTTGCTCGTGTCCTAGCATACCTAATAGTACACGAAGTTCTGCCCCGTTGTAATCAAGTTCTAAAAATAAATCATTCTTAGGCTTGATCGCTGTACGCAGTTCCTTTTTCAGAGTCAGGATCGGAAAAGACCCCTTTTCTGTGGTGAGGCGACCGGTACGGGTGCCGAACTGGTTATATCGAGTATATGGAACAGTGTCCCGCAGGAGCCTTGCCATATTAACGGTGGCCTTGTCTGAGGAGGTCAGCCAGCGTTTGTCCATTTCCACTGTGACCCGTTGTCGGCGAATCTTCTCTAAAAGCTTGGCGGTTTGGAGTAGATGGTCATAGTTTGCCGGGCGTTCATAATTCTCAAGAACATGTTCTGTAATCCGAGTCTTCACTTCGCACAGTTCTTTGATGTCTCTGCCTGGGATCATGTCCCAGATGCAGTTTGCGTTCGTATCTACTTTTGCAATCTTAAGCGCTCGGTAATGGGCTCTCATCTTGGCAGTGGCGTTTTCCCACTCCTCTAAGAGGTGATCCGGGCATACTTCTGCGATGGTCTTTCCCTGGGTATATAAGAAAGCGTATTCCTTGTCTTGATACTTCGACAAGTGAGGGGAGTATTTCCAAGTTGCTTTACTTTTTTTGATTATGTCCCGAACTTCGGCGTCGTCGAAGATCAAATTACCTTCGTGATAGACGCCGACGCAGGCTAGGTTTTCATCAAGTGTTTGAAAAAACACGGATCCCTTTCGGTTAAAGGATGTTCTTCTGTAAGTGGTTGGCTGCCTTGACAAACGCAGCCTCTTCCCCACCTTCATCTTCTACACTATTATAGTACACATCGAAGAGTTCACGCAAGCCTTTTTTTGTCCTAAGTGCGTTTCCGCCTGATTTTGTTTCGTATAGACGGCAATAGTATAGCGTTTTCAACATCCAAAGCCATCCGTAGGTTCCGGTCTCGACATCAAATACGCTTCCCGAGACCATCTCCCGTAGAGTCGCTGAAGACTTGATCGTCGAAGCTTGGTCGTTGGAGATGACAGGGCCGAAAGCATTTGGCTGTCTCTCCGCAAAAGCATTATACATCGATACAAGGTAAATCTGTAAGAGGCCGACGTCCAAGACAAGAGATGGATAAAAATCTTGCTCATGGAACGCCTCTAAGACGGCAGAAGAGGCGGGACTATTCAAATTTAAATTCTCTACCATATACTCCTGCCCCTTGGAAGAAGAAGTGTTGAATATCAACCGCCAAGGAGCGTCCTCGTCTATAAGGAAGCCGTGTTGGGCGGCCACATTGGCAAAGAAAGGAAAATTGAGGTCGTGAACATATAGCTCACCCTTTGGGAAGTCTAAGTCATGAGGGGCATCCGCTGTATCAATGATCAGTCCCGATATATAAGGGGAACAGAAACTGCTCTCAATAAAACCAGAGCGAGTGACGGGCAGGACCGAGGAGGTGTCCCTTACAAACCGAGAGAATTCCCTTAGGAAATCACCAAAAGTTAGAATCGACCGCTGGCGGCGGGGGTCCTTTAAGTATTCATTTACAAAAAGAGGATATACAAGCCGTTTCATGTGACTGTCATAGAGGTCATCTACGGCGGTCCATGCCTGAGTTGCCTGAAGCATAGCAAATGGACTATCCTCGTGTATTCTCCCCTGGCCAGCATACTTTCTCATTCTAGTAACGAGGTCATCCCACGCTTGACCTACAAAATCAAGGGTGTACAACACGCTTTGGTCCTTAGTATACCTTATCTGGGTTAGGCTCTTCTCCCTCACTACAAGCGGGATACCATCCGGAGATGACTTGCCGTATTTTTGATTTACACCCCGCAAGGATGTTTGATTTCGAATTAACCCTTGGGGAAAGACTTGCTCTTTATATTCCTTCCGAGAAGAGAAGGATTTTATGGTAGATAAGTCATTTGACCCATATGCGTTGATTCTAAATGGGTTTTTCTGCTGTGCCATTTATTTTGTCCCCGCTTTTTCAGATTTAACTTGACTCTTCGACGGGGGCTTGGGGGGCGGAGGCTGATAATCGTTTTGCCAGATACACTTGATCTTCGTATCATATTTGTCCGCACTCAAGTCGTGAGTGACCTTCGAGATGAAGTAGTAGCCACCTATTTTGAGTTTACGAGCGACTTCCTTCCCCAAGGCAAATTCAGCGTCAATATAGACTAGGGAACCTTGCCTGAACAAGGTGGTCCCGACTAGGTTAAGCTCTGCGTCCTGAGGGAGGGCGAGAACGCCAATCTTATTACTAGTGGAGGCGCCGGCCATGTTAATGGCGTGCATGTATTTGTTTTCCTGTTGGGAAAAAGAAAAGGACTTAACAGGTCCTCGATCGCCGCCGATGATTAAATGGTATATCCCCCTCCCGAGATCAGTGTCGTAGCTTCCCGTGCCCCTGTACCCTTCCCTTGAAAGAATAACAAGGTAGTCGTTATATTCCGACTGGTCGTAGCGCTCAGGCATTACTTTAGTTCCTGGGATGCCTATTATCTCTTTAGATGCTTGGTCATACGCCTCTCCTTTCTTGAACTTCATCGGAGTGGTGAGGTTGGTGAAGTAAAAACTGTACCCTGACTTTTTAGCAGGATCTCTTGGTTTTAGTAAACCCGGCTGATTCATAGCAGGTTCAACTAGAGCCTTTAATATATCCTTGATGAAGGTTCGATAAGGATAAGTAGCCCGCTGTGGCTTTACAACCTTTTTCAAAAACCAAGCTTCGAATCCGGACATCGAAATTGGGATATCAGCGATATTGTATCGGCGGCTGTTTATCCCAGGCATAGTCTGAGGAAGTACGAACTCGGCGAGGATCAACCCTCTTGTGTCGTTTTTACTTTGTTCAGTTAAGTCATAGGCTGCATCCAGTAGGTCCCCGAGAAGCATGTAGTTCATTTTAACCTCTTTGTCACTGCTCCTCTCCTTCTGAGCGGAGCTTATGGCTTCCTCTCTTTCTGTTTTATCTGTCATCGCTGCGGCGGCAGTTACGGTCTCACTCAAGGAGGAGAAGCCTGATCTTGCTATCCCGAACATTTTCTTGCGGGCTTTTAAACCTTCAGTCTCTAGGAACTTTTTTCGCTCCGGGGTCACGGTATCAGTGACCCAACCACTGTTGTCTAATCCTAGATATTCATCGGGAATAGTAAGCTGATATATTTTCTGGCTGTCGTTCATTTTCTTTAAGAGAGCCCCGTATCTCTCAGCCCTAGTAAAGGCGGCGATCTTGGCGGCGAGCATTTTAGACATCTCCAGAGCCTCTTCCGCCTTAGTGATCTTATCCTCGTTTTCTTCGTCGTCCGCATATTCCAGCCTGGCTATCTCTACCGCAAGAGAGTGGATGCGAATATCTGTCCTCGCCTTTCTTTCTTGTAATCTTATTGCTTTAACGGAGGGGTTCTTTGAAAGCTCCCCTAAGAAAAGCATCCGCACATAACTATCCTCATCTAAAGACTCGAAATCTGATTTGGCGCCGCCCAGAGTCCAACTATTTGTTAGGTCTTTAATCGATATCATTACGCCGGGGGCATGGGGGCTGCCGACCAACAGGTCTGCCGTTGGACCAGACATGGCGCTATCAGCACGAGCAACATAACTTATCTTCAAGGTAGCTTGACCCTCTGAGCCGAAGGTTAAATCATACTTAGTCATCTCTAAGATGATAGTTTCTTGAGATGCCTTTACAAACTCCGCTATTCTCTTGTTATATAAAGGAGAAGCCGGGGTTATCCTCGGGGCTGCCCAACCGATGACTGCTCGAATCCTTGAAGCGGGAGGGGTGCCGACCTTTGAAAAACTTGTGTTGATCGCCTTCTTCTCTTTTTTCATTGCAGCGAGTTTTTCCTCACTTGAAATCTCCTTACCCGATGGATTATTCATAGGAGAACTTGGGTTATCTGGGTCTAGTACCGGGACTATGAGTTCAATATATGGTCCCGAGGCTAAATCAGAAATCGATTGAAAGAATAGCTCTACCTCCGCAGTCATACTCTTCTCACCGGGGTGGTTTGTATGCTGATCGTAGGAAAAAGATTTAATGCCAACCCCCCTACCGAGGGCGCTCTGAAAGAACTGTTCTTCAGTTGGAGGGCCAGGTGTTGGCTCGTATGGCTTCGGAGCGTCCTGTCCAACTCTGATATGGTTGCCGAAATATACTAATGAGTCTTCTAGCTTGCCATTTTTATTGGTAGGCATATATAAGCGGATCGAAGGTACCAAGGAGGATATCTCCTCAGAAGATGCCGTTAAGAAATCCTCTGCGCCAGTTGTCTTGTTTAGAATGCTGATCAATTCTGACGAGGATATTGTAACTGGTGTGATGTGTTTAAATTCTTTGTTTTTAGGTATTTTCCTCTTGTCCCACTCGGGCGTGCCGGTATACGGGTAAGCCAGCAAGTCCATATTCTCGATAAGAAATTGCTGCTTGTTTAATCGGGTCCTGGCTATTCCGGCTTCGTCATGGGCGCTGACCGGCTCGGGCTTCTTCTTACTCTTCGCCATTTTATACTCCGTATGCTCTTAAAACTCGCTCGATTGGGTTTGGGATATTCACTCGGTCGCCGATTTGTAGATCCGAGTCCATTGCTACTTTGTTAAAGAAGGCGATAACCCACCAATAGGATGCGTCGCCGTAATGTTCAGCGGCAAGTTTATAGAGTCTGTCACCATGAGACCAAGTTACACTTATGACCTCCATTTTCATTATTTCATCCACCGTAGGATAAAATAATTTCCCCGTGGTATAATGAGTGAGTTGTTTCAGGTCCCGATCACGAAGATGGGCATCGACGTACCCCTCGTCCCTGTTAACAGTTTTACCTCGTCGGTTGAATCTTGAGACAGTCATTAGTGATCCATCCCACCACCACTACCGGGGTTGGTGGTGTTCCGAGGATTACGGTTTTGAAGAGTCGCTTTCAAATGAGCCTCTCTATTAGCCGCTTCCCTGTCTCGTTGCTCTTTTGTTTTGGGCTTTGCCGCAGGAGGAGGTTTTGGGGCGCCGTGGTGGATGCCGTGAGGAAACTTAGAACTTGGTTCGAGGAAGTTACCGGCCTTGCTCCAGCCGAGGTCGTGATCGTGAAGAACCTTGAAGTTAAAGTCCATACTGTACTGTTTTGGCAGAAGCGCCACCTGATTATCGATTTTGGTCGTGATAAATCCCGCATCAATATCAGGCGCAAGGCTGAACTGCTTCATAAATCCTAATAACCCGAGTCCTGCTGGGTTTGTTATCAAGTTCGCTAGTTTCGTCCTTATAAGGGGAGGTGTGTCTATAGTTGTAACACTGACCGCCTTTCCCGTGCCGAGCTTGTTTTCCCCGTAGGTGGGGTATAGGAACTTTTGTAGTGTGCCGACTGCTGCGAGTAGTTCCTGAGCATCTGCGACATCGTAAGGCACTATTTTTATTCTTGCTGTTATTTCCCGACCAGTGCTCTTATATATGACGATATCGTCCATGCGACCATACACAGATTCAGCGCTGGTGTTCGTTGTGAAAGTGTCATCGAAAGATTCCAAGGCAGCGGGGAGTCTAACCAGATGCCCAGTTGGAACATGAGTAAAGGTGACATATAGCCCTGAATTTACAAGATCCCCAAAACCGCTTTCTTTACTGTGACTCTCTAAAGAGCCGCCCTTCGATTGTACATACTTACCCATCTATTTCGCTCCTTATCCTGTGGCTGTTGCCAGGTCGTACCGTTGGTCAATTAAATCAGCGACGATTGAGCCAAGTTCACGTTCCTTAAGCATTAACTTAATGGTTGTTGGTGAGCCGGATGCAGCGCCTTCTTTCTTCCCGGATTCATCAATACCTAGTATTCGCATGATTTTATCCAACACATCTTCCTTCGTGTTCGCTTCGTCTGTAACCCTTATTACTTGATCTACCAGCTTTTCTACATTTTCGATAGAGGTTGGGTCTATCTCAACCGAAGCCTTGATGAGATTTTGAACCCCATCAAAAGCACCCTGAAGGGCAGTTGCACCCGCAACCTTATCCGCAGAGAACATGTTGTCGAGCATCGTAGATAAAGACCACAAGCCAAAGAGAGTGATCGGATTGGCGAAAGCTAGCCCAAGAGCGAAACCAGCCATAGAGAGAGCGTTCATGGCGGTAGCGAGAGAGTAAATCCCTGATGCGTCGATTGCATTTATAGTATTTAAGAAGGTGACGAAACCTTCCATGTTGGACCCGATCAGCCCTAAGCCTAACCCGAAATCAAGTAGAGAACTACCCAGTGTTGCTAACGCACCTGCACCAATAACAATCCCACCTGAATAGAGTGCTAATTTAGCAACCGCCCAAGCAATTTCACCTATTCCCAGAGCAAGAGCAGGCAGCGTAGACACGTCCACTGATTTCATCTGATCCAACGCTTTTGTGAAAGATGTTAAGGATACCCCTAATACTCCTAATGCCGCAGAACCAATTAGAACGCCTGCTGAATAAAGTGCAACCTTGGCTGCTGCCCAGGCAATCTCGCCTATTCCGGTCGCCACTGCGGACATATTAGATGGATCGACCGAAGATATAGTGCTCATGGCAGACGCAAATGGGATTAATGCCAGGCCTAGGGCACCGATAGCTAGGGCGCCGATGAAAACCAAGGGTGCGATTACTCCGAGCCCTGCGGCGGCGAGCCCAATAAGGCCGACGCCAAGAGCCGCTCCGATAAAGGTGCCGATGCCGACGCCTGCCATCATATTCATAGCTAGGGCGAACGGGAGTAGGGCGAGGCCAACGGCAGCAATAGCAAGAGCCCCCATAAACACGGGACCCTTGCCCAGTGCGGTCAACCCGGCGGCGAGGCCTGATAAAATACCTTTGATGCCTTTACCGCCTTTGTCGATCTTGCCGACGAGAGCGATTAGAGCTAGCCCTGGGGCCGCAAGTAAAAGAGGTGCCGAGGCGAGGAGAAGGACGCCAGCTCCAGCGGCGCCAGTGGCGAGTTGGGTCAGACCTTTTCCTAGTCCTGATAAAATGCCCTTGATACCTTTACCGCCTTTATCGATCTTGCCGACGAGGGCGATTAGAGCTAGCCCTGGGGCTGCAAGTAAAAGACCGGGCGCAGCCTTCAGTAGGTTGAACGAACCCTTTGCTACTTTGCCACCCGCTAGAGACTTTAAGCCTTCAGCCAAGTTTGATAGTTTTTCCTTTATACTTGACCCAATACTTGGTGATTTTACATCGGCAGTGTCTGTAATCCCTTCTACTGCCGTTTGAGCAGAACCTAGAGCGTCTGTTGTTTCTTTTGCGGCGGCAGGTGCTCCTGTGAGGAAGTCATAGAGTTTTGATCCAGCACTTTTTGCGCCCGAGGCAATTGATGTTAAGGTCCCTGGGATGTCCGTGAAGGCTTTTTTCAGCGTGCTGCCGAAGGAGGCAACTCCAGATGCCCCCTTTTTAAACAGCCCAGGCAGAGACATGATGCCGGCGGCCGTTTTCTTGATTAGGCCGATGCCTACGTTCATCGGTTTATTTACCAACCCCAGGAGAGCAGGCAAGGCTCCAAACAGCATTTGTATTTTACCGTAAGCGAAACCTACGGCAGCCGTGAGAGCCACAAATGAAGCGCCGAATGCCAAAACGACTGTTATTCCTGCACCAAGCTTAGTGTCCAAGAACCAGACAAGCCCAGACAAGACATCGACAAATAACCCAATAGCAAAGATCCCGACTTTGATTGCAGGCATTGCCGCAGCTAAAAAGCTTTGGAACAATGCCGTTATCTTATTACCAAGGGTCATAAACTCATCTGCCAGCTCTTGGGCAGTTTCCCGCCCCTTTGTCGCCTGCTTAAAGTCGTCTTCGGAACCTAATAGGCGAGCGGCAAGAGACACGTCACCACCAGTAGCCAAGTCGGCGGCTGCTTTCTTCTCCAGTCGAGTCATCGTTTCAAATGATTTACCAGTCATGAGGAATTGGTCTCTGATCATTTGTATTCTTTTTGTTGGATCCTGTTCGTTCATCATCGCAACTGCATTCAGGTTCAGTCCCATTTGTGCATTTAATTTCCCGACTCGTGTCGCTGCCTCTTCAAAAGTATCATACCCTTCAGCTATTGACAACAAGTCCTTCATGTCTACGCCAAGAGAACGTGATTGCTTAGCCAAGTTGATAAAAGTAGACTCAGCGTCGTCGCCGAACTGAACAAGATCTTTTCCCATATCCTTGAACACAGAGGCAAGCTTCGTAGCTCCGATGCCAGTTTCGGTTCCGAGTTTAACTATTGACTGGCTGAACGCAATCGTCGCTTTTGTGCTGCGACCAAGCGTGTTCATCATCGTACCAGCGATAGAACTGAAATTTTCGGCGCCAAGGCCTGCTTTCTCATATGCAACGGCTTGTTCTATTAATGCAGCACGATCAGATTTAACTATAGAGGTCAGCCGGGGCAAGTCATCCTGAAGAGCCTTAACCGCTACGGAGTTATCCTCAAGGGTTGCACCAAATTTTGCCGTGCTTTGCCACGCTGCGGTGGTCTCGCCGCTGAACTGTTCAACTAGACCAGTCGCCTTCCCTAGAGTTTTATAAGCATCGTGTACCTTAATCACCTCTTGAGAAAGTTTTGTTGACAGACCGACCATTCTGTTGAGCGAAGCCTCGGCAGCCTTTTGCCTTTCTGCTGTGGCTTCGGAGAGGGCCTTTTGCCTTTTTGCCTCTGCCTCGTCGTCCTTTTTCTTTTGGTTAGCGATTCTTTCTTCCTGAACAGCTACCTTCTGAAGGTGTTCAGATCTTTTGACCACTCTCTCTATAGCTGCCTTGTCTAACTCACTGTTCTTCTTTAGTTGGAGTTCCTCAGCTTGGATAGTTTTTAAACGATCTTTAAGAAGATCTGCCATCTTCCCCGACGAAGCGGCAAGGCTTTTTTGAAGATCTGCCTGCTTTGTTAGTAACCCTAACAGTTCTTTTTCTGCGGTGGCCTGGGCCTTCGGGTCTATGGGATTATCAGCCATCTAGGTCACCTACTTGATAGGCCAAGTAATGCCTGTTTCCTTCTCAAACTTCTGGATTGACTTCTGGAGTAGTTGTCTGTTTTTGAAGGTTAGCGGGTCATCGAGACCGTATTTCTGTACAGCGGTCATATATCTTTTTTCCCCGACAAGGGTGTCAACGAAGCGGCCGACTTCAATTCGGTTGCCTCTTACTTTTACCGGGACCTTGATTCCTCGAAACATCTTCTCGATGAGGTATTGTACCCAGGCGGCAAATACCATCATCATGTTTTCATTCAGTTCGCCACGGCGGTTAGCACCGAGGTCGATCTCTATATTGGAAAAGTCATCAGGATTTTTCATTACTTATACCTCGTTAGTCCCTACTCTATAAGTAGTTATAGGTACAAAAAGAGGAGGATCAGCTACCTCCTCTTAGCCTTTGCTTTCGCAGCAGCCTTCTTTTGTTCCTCATTTTCTTTCTTAATCTGGTCAGCTAGACGCTTTAGGAACCATCTGCGGAGTTTAATAGGTAAATTATACGCCTCAAAGAAGCTCCACCCTCCGTAGTACTTTAACTGAAAGAATTCCTCATAAACTAGGCCAGAATACTCATCATTTAGGCCAAAAAAACTCCGCAGTTAACGGAACCTCCACCTCTTCTTCATGCCCGCAGCTTTCGCAAGCGAAATTCTGATGAAGAGTTAGATTTGGAGCCACCTGAGCGTATGTTTCTCGGATAAAGCGAGAATCTCTGGCTGGACATGCAGCGATGAACGAAGATACGACATTTGGGGTAGTGTCGCCGGCAATAGATACCACAATGTGACGCAGCTGGTCGGTCAAGGCAGTCTCGCCGAGCTTTAGCTTTTTCTTTTGCTTCTGGGATTTGATCATAGACTGTTCATCAGTGCCAGTTAGTAAGCGACACTCGACTTCTAACTGAAGCAGTGGCAGGGTGAAAGTAAAAGTCCCCTTATCGGTGAACTCGACGCCTTCGACGCCTTCGCCGGTTGTAATTCGCTGAGCTTCCTCTAAAAGGAACTCATAACGTTGTCGAGTCTCGCAAGCAGGACAAGTAACCGTAGTGTTATACTCGCTGCCGTAGCCGGTGATGCGAGTAGCCACCAAGATGGCGTTCTTGTCCCCAACTAGGAGATTATTTGCTTTTACTCCCTTATCAAGAACCACACTCTCGATAAGACGGTCAAGGACTACACCGTTCTTAATAAGAGCCTGGGATGTTAGGATATCTTCCTCTTTCGCTGTCATGAAGCGGACTTCTACGGATTCCTTATTGTGAAGTGGATGACCTTCACTATAGAATCTCCCCCCTGAAGGCAAGGTCACGATTTCCGTTGGAGTGCTCCAAGAAAGAGGTGCCTGTCCTGTTGAAGAGGGTCCTACTGCGACAGCAGGTGCAGGGGTTTCTGCGGTAAGCGTAGTTGCCCCTAGACGATCATTATTATTTCTACTCATTTATAAAACCTTTCTTAGCTCTATGCTAATACTTTTCTTTTCTTTGTTTCCCGAGATTATCGGTTATGCGTCCTGCGGTATAACAGTGCCGTGTACAGTCATTTCTGCCCAGTCATATTCGATGCTGAGGCTGATTTCGGTTAATTCTTCGTTGTCATATGCTAGTTCGCCGTACTCAACCTTGGAGATCCAAGCGTTGTGAAGCTTCCAAGTCTCGACTGAGCCGCCATCAGAGTCGATCTGATCGATCTCGACGCTGCCGAGGGCGCTGATTGCAGCTGCCTTGTTTATCGTTGTCAAGTCGGCTAGGCCTGCGTCCGGTGCTACATAGCCAGCAGACTCAACAGCAGCTAAGACGGTGCGTGCCATGTCTGGATTGACCGGATCTACAACCGTGACATCAATAGGCGACTGCCAGGTTAGCTTACCAGGGTATCTAAATTTGTGATTTAAAAAGTCATGTTCGACGACGGCTACCTCAAGAGAGGGCTTAGAGACGGTCTTGACAACCCAGACGGGCCAACCGCCAATATTTAATATAAATCTAAATCCTCTTTTGGGATCTGAGTTTGGTGCTGACCAGAAGATGTCTGCCATTTTTATGTTCTCCTATAGTTCCTATATTATATATGGTTTATTTCCGAATTTTAATCGTCAAATGACGCCCCGGAGTTTGTAATAACGAAGTCTAGTGCGAAGAACTCTACTGAGCGGGTTGGCTTGAGTAGGATCTTAGCGTAGATTGCGTTGCGATCTACTAGATCTGGTGTTGTTGTAGTTTCATCTAGAATCAACTTGAAGTCGTCTAGGCCGAACTGGGTCTTGACGCCACGAAGTAGCGGTTCAGCCTGGCCCTTGAAGCGGTTCCAAGTCGTCTTGGTGTTTGGATCAAAGAGTAGGCGAGAAGCAATAGTGCTAATCTCCCTCTTCAAGTGGATCATCAAGCGGCGAACATTAACTCGGTCAAGAGCAGATGGGACAGCCTGTAGGGTCTTCTGACCGAAGATTACGATGCCTTCCGCTGGGAACTTGGCGATGGGGTTAATGTTTGCCTCGTACAAGTCATCACGATCGTCCGCAGTTAGACGCTTGGTTGTATCGATGACTGGGATGCCAGCCGCTCCTTCTGAAAGGCCACCACGGGTGAAGCCAGCAGGTGCGAACCAAGGAGCCTGAACACGATCGTTGTGTGAAAAGGCGCCGAGGGCGGCGATTGAAGGTGGTGCCCAAAGAGAGCGGCCGCTTGATGTATCTTGGATACGAACCCAAGGATAGTAAGCACAGGCATAAGAACTGTCAAGTCCTCTTGTTTCTAGGGTACTAACTGCAAGATCAACAGAGATGTCGTTACGGCTAGCTTCCGACTCGGCATTCTCCGTATCGGCAGTGTATACATTTTCGATATCGATGATCGCAATGGCGTCGCCACGGTTTTCAACAGCTTCAATTAGGTGATTGGTTGCTGCTGGCTTTGTGATGCCAGGTAGTGCCGCTACATGGAACTGTAGTGACTCAGGATCGCTGCAAATATCAATCGCACGCTTAATAGAGTGTAATTCATAGTTTTCAGTTTCATCGTTGCCGATGTTTCGGTTAGCAAAAGGCTCACGCTCTTGGATGTTTAATCCGTCGAAGCCGCCAGCAAACACCGCATTAAACTGGTTGAACCCGGCGTTTAGGACTTCAGTGTACTCCTGCTCGCCGGCTACACGAGAGTTGTATGCTGTTTGATCAGCACGGGCTCCACGAGCGTAGGTAGCAGAAAGTACTTTTGGATCGTAAACAACGTCATCTAGGGAGAATACCCAAGAAGTGACGAGAGGCTGAGTGAGGCGGTTGGCAACTGCGTCAGCAGCAGCAACATCAGTAGCGTCACTTGGCAGCCCCTGAGCGGGCAAGTGTAGTAAATCGACCATCTGTTCTGATAGCTTTGGATCAGCAGATGAGCGACCAGTGAATGCCCCCCAGAATACGTTTTTGACGCTGTTAGAAGCGCCCTGGCTGGCTGCCGTGCGGAGGTCAAGCTCAGGCATTTTAATGCTTGCGCTCATGTCGAGGGCACCGACGTTGAACATTTCGGCGCCACCGTCGTGACCGCCATTAGCGCCGAAGTCGGCAGCGTTGCCGCCGTTCATCATTGTGTATGCGCCGACAGCAGAACCCGCATTACCGAAGTCACGCAGGCCATCTGAGCCAGAAGTGAAGAGTACGTCTCTTGCCTTGGTTGGACCTACGACACCGAATGGTAATAGGCTGGAGTCTGTAGAACCACGGGCGACGTCCTCATTCATTACTACTCGGACGAGGTTCGAATTGTTTGCGTAAGAGCCTCGAATGATGTTGCGGCCCTCTGTAGCAGAGTATTCTTCGAAGCGGTCGCCGATTACAGCGGAAATGAACTTGTCAGATGCTGGGTTGAGGTTGAGGTTGTCGAATCGTTCAACCATAACTGGTCGCTTGTCTGTGTCATTTGCCTTGCGGATAAACACGGAGAAAGAACCGTATGGATTGTGCTCGTTACCGGAGGCCTTGATGTTGGCGATCGAGACCTTGTAGTTCTTCTGTAGGTCTTCACCGACAGAAAGTGCTTCGAGTTTGAACAGTTGTTGCATATCTTCTGGCTTGTACGCTGCGAAGTTAGAGCCAAGATCCTGAGCGATGAACCAGCCAGTAGAACCCTTGGCGCCGTTCTGGCGGCGGTCACTGTGCTGAACTCCGGTTAGTACGCTTGTTGACCCCATCATTGGGACCATCATGCCTACTAGAGCGGCGCCGGTATATGCTGATCCAGTGACTTTCAAGTAGTCACTATCGACATTACGCTCAAAGCTTTCGCCGAGGAAGTAAGTCTTGGTCGTAGAGGTGATATCACTGTTTGTTAGAGTTGGGTTAGTGTTGAACACCTTGCGGATACCACGGGCTGAGCTTGGGTCAAAGTTGAACTGTGCTAGATCAACTGTTGCGCCAGTGTCGTCAACAACCGCAGCAGTAAATTTACCACTTGAGTCGGATTCAATCATAGTACAGCCGGCTTGGACAGCATTGCCATCACGATCTGAGCCGGAAAGAAGTACTCGACCTTCCTCACAGTAGAACACAGCAGCGAGAGTGCCAGCAACGTCTGCATTTGAAGAAGATGGGAAAACCATCAAGCCCCAAGCGCCGCCGTCGGCTTGGTCGCTATTAGCTTCGCCGACTAACCAGCCAGCAGCACCAGCAGAGCCATCAGTGGCATCGGGGTGTTGTTGACCAAGGAGGCGAACCATCGTTAGGGTTGGGTTATTCTTCAACCATGCTTGTGCTGCGAAAGCACCATAGGTTGGAGCAGTTCTATTTCCGTCACGCCAGATGTCTCCAGTATCACCACCTGCTAGTGGTTCACCGAATACTTCTACGAATTCAGAAAAGGATGAGACTGTAATAGGTTGCATCGCAGGGCCTCTACGAGTACGACCGATAACTAGTGGGCCTACGGCTCCGGGTGTCTGTGGGAGTTGTGAATTGTCGATCTCGTTGACAAAGACTCCGGGGGACACAAACTTAAATCTATTGTTCGCCATTTAACTATGTTCTCCTGTTGGTTCAGTATTAACCGCTCTTACACGGTGCAGATCTTTACTAAATAAATAGTATGAGTTTTTTCCAAACTCCAAACTATATTAGGGTCTGAATTTATTGTTTTGATCTAGGTGGAATTGAACCTCGTCTTGAGTCATCACTCTTTCCCGAGAAAGCTTTATTTCAGCAGCAGTTTCTCTTACTACTACTGTAGGTTGCTCTTGGTTCTTGTCTGCACCTATAATATGACCTAGCACCTTAATGGTCACCGTGGTCTCAAAAGTTCTTTCGTCTTCTGTCCCGAGATTCGTAGCGTTGTTCTCTTGTGAGAAGTCGGGCTGGATGAAGGATTCGTATCTGTTCCCCTCATGTTCGATGAAGAATGTATGTTGGGCTCCTGTGGTTGTCATGAAAGGGGCAGTTGCCTCGTTCATCTGCTGGATATACTCAGTCTTGATTTTGATCTGATACTCGATATCCAAGTACACCGGAATTGGGATTGACATTACTTCATATACGACCTTCGTGTTCTCTCTTGGGAAGGTTTGTCTATTCTTATCTGTCTTAGTTGCCGATTTTCTGATGGCGTCGGCGTTGGCTCTATCTCTTGACTTGATTTGTTGTACTTTTCGTGCTACAGTGATAGAACCACCCATAGCATCTCTTACTGCGGGGACGTTGATCCCAGGGGCTAATATGCCTCGCTTACTTACATCTTTTGTAATATTAGTACGTTCTATAGAGATAACAGGATAGATGATGTTGTTGTGAGCGTCGTGAGAGTCCTTGTCGTTCTTACTGTGGAATACTCGATCAGCAGTGGCAAAAATAACAGGAACCTTCTTAAACCCCTTATTGGTATCGCAATGGATGTTTAACGTATCATTGATGTGTTTGTACATGGCAAAATCAATGTCTTCTAGTGTAGAAGGGTTTAACGGGACAGAAGACTGTAATTGCTCGTTAGTTTTGGTTCTATGAGGCATCGAATAGCCCCTCTCGTGCCTTACGGCAGGTTACTTCTACTTCAAACTTGGAAGATCCCTCTCCAAATAGAAGCTTAGGTTGTTTGATCTCGGTGATCTCGTAATATTTCTCATCAAAGCACACAAAGTCGCCATGTCTTACGAAAATATCCTGATCTTCTGTCAATCGGCGGTTATGGAAGTGAATTACCAAAGTACTGTAACGATCAACACCAAAACGATCGGCAATAGTAGTAGTACTATCGTTCCATTCAACAAGAGCATATACTCTTACAGGAGGGAGGAAGGTTTTCTTAATAGCCTCGCCGTAAAGCTTATGATAGTTTGTCTTCTCCATGTCAATAGAGTAATATAAGATCGCCTGGCCTATTACCTTCTCAATAACCTCGTCGTTAATCTGTTTTACAAGGTCTTTCTCCTTTTGTCCCGTGAATAACGGGGGTGGAGGAGCAGCAGGCTGAGTCCATTCGTTCTTCTTAGCCATCTATCTTAACCGACAAAGATACCATGAGGAACCTTAGTTAGGGTCTCAATGGTGGCGTTGTGTAGAGCAGCATCGCCTTCAGCGAGCTTCTGATAACTAAGATCATCGAACACTTCCTTTAATTCATCTCTTAACGCAAGTTGTTCTTCCTTAGCTTCAGAGATTAAAGCGGGACCGTTCAGTGTTAACTCACTTCCCGGAATTGGGATAGAAGCTAGCTTAGAGCGAACCTGGCCTAGCGTCTCTTTTGCTAGTGAGAGAGCAAAGCGGCGGATCCACTGTTTCCCGATGCTGTTGATCTTGTTATATGGGAAGTTAGGGAATGGAAGGGCATTCACATTATTAACTCCGTCAGCGCCGTATCTGCGGCCGTCCTCTTCCTCATACGCTTCTTCAGTAGCTCGGAAATAAAACCAAAGCTTTTCTGGGTATGTTGAATTAGGTACCGGGAATACTCTTAAGTGGTTGTTCTTCAACTCATAAGAATAATGAGAACCTCTCACCTTGAGAGCGTGCTCATAGGCGTTCGCCTGAAGTTGGTTCTGCCATACCGGAATGACTTCAAACTGTGAATCATCCGCATACATTCCATAAGTTGATAGATTGCCTACCCCAAGTGGTCCCGAGCCGCCGAAGAACCTCCAAGTTGCCCTAGGGGTCTTGAAGAAAATCTTCTCGATAGTTACTTTGTTTTGTCCGATAGTACCGGAGAATAAAGAGTCTGCTTCGAGAGAAGCACTATACACCGCATCCTGAAGGTCGTAATCCTGTTTATCGGCCACGATATCGACCGAGGCTGAGTATACTCGTTGATTCCCTCCCATACCTGCTTCAGCAGAAGCACCTTGTGCGACCAACTGTGGGTAAGAGAAAGTAAATCTTGGTAATTTAAGAGCGGCGTTGACCTGTGGGGTTACGAATTCGCCATCCTCGTCAAAACTACCAGTTGTTCCGCCAAGAAGATCAGAAAGGACATTCTTAGCCTGGTGGGTGTTGAGAAGGTATGAATACTCCAAACATGATTCTTCGTATGAATTGTATACGTTTGAAGGAGTAAGTTCAAGGTTGAGTATGTTGCCACCAAGTTTGTTATAGACATAAGCTACTTGATCAGAGGCGCCGCTTAAGAAGGCATCGGTTGTATAAATCCCATAGGCTAGGGTGGCAGCGACGTCACCTGCCGTTCCTGTTGCTGGGAGTACTACCGTGCTTGTACTACTTTTTGGTTCTAAATCACAATTTCCCATTTATATGTTTCCCGAGATAGCTGTGGAGTAGGGTGTAAATCCTCTTAATAAGTAGTCGAGTATTTGGGAAGGCGGCTATAACATTTTACCCCCAACAAACAAAAAGCCCCGCCGAAGCGGAGCTTAATGTCGTTAGCTGTCTTTAACTACCTGGGATTAGCCGAGGAGGTGATGAACAACAACTAGACCATAACAGTCTGGTACAACCATCTTCTTGGCGTAACGAGTCATCACACCACGACGTGGTACGAAGTCTTCGGTGCCGAAGATTGTTGGGGTGACCTGTAGCGGTACATAGGGAGCGTATACATAACCGCTCTCTAGGAATGCTGAGCCACGACGACCAACTAGTGCTAGCTGGCGTGGGAAGTATGGATCTACGAATACATCCATCTTCTTGCTTAGAGAGCCAGCCTTAAGCGCACCCCAGGTGCCCTTGTCAGCATCGTTCTCTACAGAAGCACGGAAGCCGCTAGTGAACTCTAGGATAGAGGCAACTTCTGGTCCGCAGACTAGGAAGTTGGCGCCACCACGGAGGGTCTTGCGGTGCATGCGAGCAGAGAGGTCATTGACGGTCTCTAGTAGGGTCTCGTACCATTCTGATACGGTACCGGTGAAGTCGCCGCCAGCGAGAGCTTCGCCGCTTTCACGGTTTACGAAGTTACCTGGACGGCGATCCCAATGTAGGTTGCCGGCGGTGGCGCCTTCTACGAGGTCCTTGAGGATCTCTTGATCGATTTCTAGAGCGATGTGCTCAGAAAGGATGCTTGTAAGCTCAACTTCGGCGTCGAGGTTGTGATAAGCGTTGAGGTCCTGAGCTAGCTCGGGGCTCCACTTAGCTTTTAGCTTACGAGTCATTGCGGTTACAGCAACTTGGTCAACCTTGAGGTCGATCTCTGGGATGGTCTCGTTGTTTTCGAGGCCCCACTGAACGTCACCGACTACGCCGCCAATACCAGAGGCATTGAAGTTGTCTTCGATGGCCCACTGCATGCCCTGAGCGGCATCGAGAGCGGTTTCCATTTGATCAGTTGTTTCACTACCGGTTGCTTCTAAGACGATAATTAGCTTCGAAGCGTCTGCTGGATCCTGACGGGTTGCTCGGCGAACCTGGCGGCCGTGAGCCAAAGAAGAGGTAATGTCTACAGTGATCAAGTTATCTTCATTCAACTGAGCTAGATCAGATTTGGCGATAGTTGCAATTACAACCTCGCTCCCGCTCAAGTCGGGGTCAAATCGTAGTAGATCGTCAGCATCGGCGAGACGAGTGCCGGTCCATGCGCCACCTACGGTGCCAGAAGCAATGATGGTAGTAGCAACATCTGACTTGCCTGGACCGATGGGAGCAGAGTAGCCATTGTTTAGGTTGTAGAAACCTGCTTCGGCGTTTGCACCGCCGAGGCTTACACCGTCAACGATTTCTGCACCGACCTTGCCACCACCGTATACAGACGCTTCATCTACGGTACCTAGACGAGCACTGTTGTGCTGGAAGTCCATGAAGAAGATGAGGCCTGATGGAAGGCTCATTGGTTGTACGGAGACAAGCTCCTGGGCCAATAGACCACCGAATACACGGCGAACGATTGGGAAAGCAACTGCGGCGAAGCCTTCTACGTCACCAGCTGACATGGTTGAACTCTCACGAAGTAGTTCGGCAGCTTGGTTCTCTAGTAGACGAGCCATGTTATTACGGGCGTTGTCGCTGTTTAGACCTTCGAGAAGACCAGTTTCTTCCCACTTGGCTAGAACAGCATCGCCCTCACGAGATAGCATTCTTGATTGAATACCTTCTGTAAGTTTCTCTAGCATTTTATTATTCTCCTAATGAATATTGTTTTGTTTTCCCGAACTAACGCTATTGCTTTAGTCCGGCGATTTTGGCCCACCGAGAAAGGTGGGGGTTATCGGTTGAAACTCGTTCTGGTTTCCTAGAACTGATTACAGTGGAAGACTGTCTGGTAACTGCCTCGGACAATGATTGTGCTGAACGCTTAGAGCGAGCAGCCACTGCCTTTTGAAGGGTTTCAAAAACTAATCTTGCTTCGTCAACCGATTTTGTTTTCTGGATCTGTTCAACAATCTTATTCTTCTGTTGCTCATTCAAGGAGAGATCCCGTAATACACGGTTAGTGTAAAGTAGGCGAGCGTTGGAGAGATTAAGCTCTTCCAATTTCGACTTCACCTGTAAAAGTATTTCTTCGTAATTCTTATTTCTTCCTGCCGTCTCTTCAAGCTCTTGCTTTAAAGTAGTGGTGACAGTGCGTAGCTCTTCTAGTTCTTCACGATCCTCTTCGTCAACACCGTCATTGCGGGTTGGAGGTTCGGTTGGCTCTTCTTCGTCTGCTTCTAACTCATCTTTGACTATCTCTTCTTCTATAGAAGCAGGATGGACATCGACTGTAAGCATTTCTTTAAAAAGGTTTACTAACTCTTCTTCGTTGATTTCGATTTCCTCTTCCCGATTCGCAGGAGGAACTTCATCAAAACCAGGGTCAAGCTGTTCGTCCTCGTTGGGGAGTTCGATGCCGACTTCAGCGGCAACTTCTTCACGATCCATTGGCTCGCCGGCCTCGGGGCCTTCTTCACCAGCCATGGCGATGATTTGATCTAAATCGATTTCGACAACCTCTTCGGCTGATTCGTCATGAGACAAGGGGATTGCATCCAAGGCAGGGTCACTCTCTGGAACGTCCCCTAGTTCGGCTGGGTCAGCAAGAGGTTCTTCAATGCCGAGGTCAAACTCATCTTCAAGATCGTCAGGACCTTCAACTAGTTTCTCGACGGCCTCTTTTACTTCTTCGGCGTACTTGTCAACGACAGCTGCTTTCGCTGTCTCCATGGCTGCTTCACGAAGCGCCTTGGCATCAATGATTGCTTGTTCTAACATGCTAGACATAAATACACATCCCCTATTCTACGCAAGGTTATACAGATTAAATAGTGTGAAAAAAATCAAAAGGTCCTGTTTTATCAGTCCGTAAGACCGGAGCCGGTAAGAACAAACATTTCTGAGGACTCAATACCAGTTAATTCGGCGAATAATTCGAAAGAACTTCCGCCGGCAGGGTCGGTGATAAATACCTCTTTACACTTCACATCGAAAGTCATTCTATCGACTGTACCGCCAGCAGTAAGAGTTACAAAGTGTTTTCCTGAAGACCAGTCCCCTGTGTTCGCAAAGTGGACTCGGATGTCGTTCTGGGTAGCCGTGACAGTTACCGACCTGGCGACGCTGGGAAATGAGACCGTCTCTGTTGCCCCGGTGGCAATCGTTGAACCCGTCATATACGGCTTGCCGGCAACCAAGTAGGCGCCAGTTTGGCCGAGGCCCGGTCTATAGTTTGAAAAGTTTGACATCAGTTGTTCCTCGGTTTACGACTCTTGAATGTGAGACGTTTCGATGTAAGTAGTTCACTACGGCGTTGATTTACCTTCTTAATAACTCGGGCACGCTCTTCTAGCCGTTCTTGACGGACCTCGGAAGGCTTCTTAAACTGTTGGCGACTGCGGCACTCATCAACGATGCCATCGTTCTTTGCTGCTTTGATAAACCTTCTCACCATCTTGTCTGCGTTGTAGTCTCCACCGAAGTCTTCGGCTCTTACTTCTACACAGGGACGCAGCTCGTCTCTGCGACTACGCTGATTAAAATTCTTTCCCTTGTTGTGCCTGTTCATTTAGAGTTCCCTTTCGTAAAACAGGTTAATTTTAGTTGTTCCCGGATCTGTTAGCTACTTTACCCCAGGATCCGGCGCCGGGGATAGAGTTAAGGCTTACGCCTGAGTCGCCGGGAGCGAGAGTGGAAAAGGAGGCTACCCCTTTTGGACTCTCCGCTTGTACCGGAGTTGTACCTTCGAATAAGTGCCCTAGTTTTGGGTTCTTAAGTAGAGGGCTGTCAAGTTGTACTTGATTCTTTTCTAGACCAAGAGCCTCAATGACCTTCGATCGAACTTCTGAGTTATTATTAGCTGCGTCCTGCTTTTGAGGGGCGGTAGTAGTTGATTGGCCTGCTGTTAAAACAGTCGAGCCGAGACCAGTCGCTACTTCTTTTATTAAACCGGATAGCATTCCATCTTCGAACATGACCTCACGGACACATTCCTTGATTACTTCCTTTAATTCTGACTTCTTCACTGTAAAAACCTTTCTATGATTCCTAGGAATCTAGTATTTCATTCAATCGCCGATTAATACGATCAGCTTTAGTAAGAATATGCCTTGCTAGCGATTCTTTCATCATGAAAGCACCGTCAGTTGATGGCTCGGAAACCATATCGTAACAAAGCAAACTGAAATCGTCCTCTACCATGGTAACGCCTTCTACTTGGCGAGTAGATCCGAGTCCTCGGCTGGAGATTCCGAGAGTTACGCCAGCCTTGACTAGCTCTTGAAGGATCTTGCCCGACGGGGTGTTGAGAATTTCAATCTTCCCCATTACGTCGTCCCCTTCCCACCAGGCTTCCGTGACCAAGTGAGATACATTCTTCAACTCTACAACTGAAGACTCAGGGTGATCAAGTTCCCCAGTTGCTCGACGCTCTTTAATAAGCTTGGCATAGTTCTTCATCTCTCGTTCTAGTACTGTTCGAGGATATACTCTTCCGTTTCCGTTTTGAGCGTCTGCTCTCTGCATTACTCCTGTGAGGAAGAACTTCTGACCAGAAGCAACTTGAGCTTTTTCATGCTCAGTTAAGAAGTCCTGACATACACCACCATCACATAGGGTGTAAAATTCTCTTAGTAGTTTTTGATTTGCCATTTTGTTTTCTTCTTTTTTATGCCCCGAAGTTATTCGGGGTAAATATTGCTTCCCTTACAGCACCTTCGGCATACCGGGAGCATCCATTTGATTGTTGTCTGACTTTCTCGTGTGTTCAAGTTTTATCCCTTCGTCTCCGAAAATACTGCATAGAACATATGAAGCCCCTGAACTAATGCTCCCTAAGATTAGGACATTAGTCACTGAAACTTCAAACATAAATAGTTCTGTGAAAGGATTTAGGAAGAGGAATAAAACGCCGCTGTGAAACCCTAAGCACATCGGACACTTGAAGAGTTTTCCTAGAACGCCCTGAGTGGGTCTTATTCTATCAAAGATGCTTCCATATATAAGCATCTGCGTCAAGCCGAAGGACGCAAGTATAAAATATATGAGTTCCATTTAGTATAGGAAGCCCCGGCTCGTGTAGTAGTAAAAGGCTCGGGAAGAGTTCTGGGAGTGCTCCCGCTTTCGCACATCTTCTTCGTTAGGGTACTGTCCGAGTTCAGTACTATCTTCCTCATCTGGGTTTGTGAAGTTGTCGATCACATCCTCTTCGTAATCTATTGCCTGTTCTATCTCTGCCACTTCCCTCTTTAAGATGTTTTCTATCTGGAGGAGTAGCACCTGAATAGGACTTATCTCTTCGCTCTCGCTTGCGGCGATCGTTGCCTCAAACGCATTGAAAAGGAAAGTACCCTGTATTGATCCTAGCTCTAAAACCCCTAAGCGAATCAATTCGTTAAGAAAGGATCGTTGAACCTGATATGCCTCTTCGCCATACTCCTCTTTTGGAATGGTTACGATCTTGTTCCGTGAAGGGACGATCATAATATCAATCATGGGATGATCGAATACCGTGATGTTTCCGTCTAATGTCTTGCGGACCTTGAGCCGGATAGTCGCCTGTACGGGGCGTTCCTGGGTTACGGGAGTCGCCGTGTCACCGATCTTAATTGTTATCGGCATCGCTCTTGTACTCGTTTACTAGTTCTTGTAATTTAAGAATCTTAGTGAATAACTCCTCGTTCAGATCTTTACCTCTAAAAGAATCGATAACTGCTAAAACCTTTCTAGTGTTAGTGGTCATCTCTTCATCAGACTCGATCTCTTCTAGCTTGAGTGACCCCTCTACTTCTTCTCTTAGTCGAGTGATCTCATCATTAAGAGCGACTTTTAGCTCGGTGCCATCGTCGGTAAAGGAAGAGATGTACTTAGATAACAAGTTCTTCTGCTCAGGGAGTAACGCCTTATAACGATTGTTATACTTCTCAATAAACGAATTAACTACCAAGGTATCAGTTGTTGGAGTGTTCACAGCTACCTCGTTGATGATCCGAGCCTCTTCTAATAGCTGGCTCTCTAGCATCACCTTCTTCTTTAGTGATACTTTGTCACTAAACACTTGATAGATTGTCGCTAGGCTTTTGTAGTTTGGAACAAAAGAAGAGAAGGTGTTTGGTGATAGAGTATGGTTAACCTTCTTTATAAGTCTGGATTGTTCCTTGAACAGTGTCGCTGTGTCTATTCTTCGTCTCCGAGACTTTACGTCCTGTAAATATCGATCTGCTTGGCTCTTCTCCAAGCCGGCTATTTCAGCAGGCATGAGTGCCTTGTAACACTTAAGATCTGCCCACAAGGCGCTGTTCTTTTGGAAGCCTTCTTTGATTACAGAGGCGAGGAGTTGTTTCCGTCTTTCGTCCTTCGAGACGACTGCGGCAGTAAGCTCCCTTACCAACACTTCATACAGGAATGCGGTATTACGTTTTTTGTTGTGATGGGTCTTTGTCATTTTTCTCATCTCGGTTTTTCAGTTCTGAAATTAAGTTAGTGATATCGTGACTCGTTCTAAATAGTAGATTTTCGTCAGTTTTATCAGTTGATTTTTTCCCTTCGCCGAAAGCGCTCAAGGTTCCGACCCCATCAGTGAAGCCTTTAAACAGGTTTCTTGTAGAAGAGGAAGCCGTCTGTTGGCCGCCAGCAGCGGTCTTACTGCGGTGGCGAGCGCCTCTAGGACGTTTGTCGTATTTCTCTGGGTGGTACTTCTTTCCTTTTGATCCGGGAGTGTAATAGCCATCGTCATCTCGTTTACCGGGAGATGCGAGAAGGGTGTCGTCGCCTTCGTCCTCGGCAGGCTCTTCCTCCTCGCCGCCCATGTCGAAGTCTTCCTCGCCTCCACCAAAGTCACCGCCGCCAAAGTCGCCGCCTTCAGCCTCAGCTTCAAGCTCACCAGCAGCCTCTTCCAACATTGCATCGTGGCGCTTGTCAAAGAACTGTTCTTGTAGAATACGATCTACCTCGGCATCGCCAAGCTTGAAGATGTTTTTATATACCCATGGGCGTGAGAAGAAACCGTCAGTGGCTGCGCCCGCAATTTCGAACTTCGTGCGAATATGCTCAAGCTCTTGCAACTCAGCAATCTTAGATGGATTGTTTAGAGAGATATTGAAAGAAGTGAGATCCTGATTTCTAAATCCTAGAGTGTAGAGGTGTACGATACAAATCTTCTCTAGTTCGGATACCATTGCTCGCTGGATTCTCTGAATGGTTCTTGCGAAGCGGATATCCTTCTGAGCGAGAGTTGCCTTGTCCTCTGAAGCATCTGCTTGGGCGAGGTAAGACTTGGGGATCTTGAGCCCTGAGAATAGCTTGTCTCGTAGATACTCAACATCTTCAATGTCGCCAGTGATCTGGCCACCAGCAAGTGTTTCAATTCTTGAGGACTCGCCGCCACGGGTAGGGATGAAGAAATCCTCTTCCAAGTGCATTGGATTATATCGAAGATCAACTCGGCCTGTCTCTGGATCCACGATCATGTTACGCTTCATCTGAGTCTTAACTTGTTCCATGAACTGCTCGACCTGATCGGACGGAATATTGCCGATGTCGATATAGAATACTCGTCGTTCTGCTGAACGAACTACTCGATATGCCATCATCGCATCTTCCAGCAAGGTAAGCTGACGGAACACACGGCGAACCGGCTCTAGGACGCTTGATCCATAAGGAGCATACTTATCGTTGCCAAGGATACGGAAGTGGGCTAGCTGCCAGTTTTCAAAGGTAACACCCTCTGAGGTCCCGCTTTGCCAAAAATATTGCACATAGTTTGGATTACTTGGATCTTTTCCCTCAATGCGTTCAATCTCTCGGATAGGAAGAGGAATTACATTAGTGATCCCCATCTCCTCGTCAATGTCCATATAAAGATAGTAGTCGCCATACTTACACAAGCTGCGAGCCCAACCAAACATGTTAAACTCGACGTTGATCACATCAGATAGCAATGTTTGCAGGATATCCTTGATCTCTTGGTTCTGACAGTCGATGCTAACTAAAGGACTCATCTCCGTTGAGGTGGTGATTTCGTCAGCATAGATGTCCAAGCTAGAGGCGATCTCTACAACATATTCCATTTGCTCAAAGTCAAGATAGCGTTGTTCACGCTGCGACTGGGCTAGAACATGTGCCTGGATTGATTCAAATGGGTTATAGTGTTCTTTCTTCTTGAACTCTTTCCCCGTGTTGCTTCGGAAGGTGTACTTCGAAGGATCGGAGCCTTTTGATCGCTGAATTGCCTGATGTCTATAGTTAACAATCGGTCCACTGAAAAGTCGAGTGAGCCTTTTGAATAACTTAGATTCTGCGTTGCGTGGGTTTGATCCACTGTCGTTCTTGCCTGCCATAACTTCTTATCCTTTGATTATCCACGACAAATCATGTTCTCTGCCGTCTGTTCCTATATATGTAGTGTTCGCACCTTTATTGTGCTTGTACCCAGTCATTCCATGTATCTTAGTGTCCATTGCTCCCCGATTTGTAGAGAAACCGGAGATCATTACCTTTTTATATTCTAGTTCTCTCTGGTTTATTGATATGTTGTTGTCCCGAACCTGACAGGCGATCGCATAAGGTATAACCAAGTCATCGTTGTATCCCCTCATCGCTTGTGGTCGGCCATACTGCCAAACAAAAGTCCGTACTTCATTTATAAACCGTAATGAAGGAGATTTTAAGCGTTTATTACGAATATATTCTTCAAACTTGGCTATTGCTAGGGGTCGAGTGTTTTTTGACATCGTAAAACCCGCTACACCGCCCATTGCCATGGCTTGAGCCTCATCAACCTGTTCATGAGTGCCTTTTAGGGCGTGATAGATGCTTGGATAGCCCATATCCTTGAGTTTTCCGAGAATTACGCCGCCAACATTGGTTTCTACAACAATATTGCCCCAATTATACTCTTTTCCGACCTCAAAGAGCAAAGGAGCGAAGATATCCGCCACCACTTTACCTTTATACTCGGCTACAACCTGCATTTCCTCTTGATCGAACACTACAATGGTACTATTGTCCGCTCCATCACCTCTAGCAACGTCAGCGGTGATCAAATATTGCTTTTCTTCCTCAGGTTTTTCCCAAATCCAATAGTTGCGGTCCATTCCTGTCTTGATCTTTGGTTCCCGAACCTGTTCGTCAAGCCAATCGATGTCGTCAGCATGGACAACAGTCTCACCTGAGGCGTTGAATGAACATAAAAGTTCCTGAGCAACATCTCTTTGGGACATATTCTTGGCTTCGTTGTCAAACCACTCTTGATCATGGTCTGGATGGACACTCCACGGTAATTTGATATCGTTAAAGTTGTTCTTCTTCTCTTCGGCTTCAGAGTATTGCTTGTGAAACCAGCCACCTACGCCATTTGGAGAGGAAAGAGCAATACAAGAGCCACCCGTTGAAAGAGTAGGTTGAAGACCAGCCCATAATTCCTCTAGCCCTTCCACGAACGCTGCTTCATCGATGATAAGACAAGAACAAGCTTCTGAACGACCAGCATCGCCTGAAGTAGAGACTGCTTTCACTTGAGATCCGTTCTCTAATTCCATAGACGTCTTGTTATCAATAGCGAGATCTGAGATCCTAAGCCACGGTGGCAGATTCTTATACATCGCTCTGGTCTTTTTTACCAAGTTAGCAGCAGTGCTTAATTTAGTTGCAACGACCAGAACGTTTTTATCTCGATGAAATAGAGCCATCCAACAGGCGTAAGCAGCAACCGTAGTGGATATCCCCAACTGGCGGGCTTTTAGGATGATGTTGTATCGATGTTCTTGGAAATCCTGTACTGCCTCCATCTGGAAGTCGTACATGTCAAAAAGAATCGTACCCTTAATCGGGTGAGCGATCTTAATGTAATTCGTAATGAAATATAGTGGGTCCTTGCCGCACCGGATTATTTCTTTACGGATTTCTTTTTTAGTTTTAGGAGTGGGCATTATGCCTCAGGGGTGTCGGGGTGCTTCTTGGCTTTATCGTTGCTTGGTCTTTTGTTCCCGACTAAATCCATGAATTTCTTGATGTTTGAATCAAGCTTTTCCTCGGATGGTTTTTGGATGCTTTCGCCGCCCTCGGCATTGCCGATAGAGTATTGTTTCTGGGCTTCTACCCAAGAACGATGGCGAGAGACTGTTTGGACCATGATGTTGGCATCGCCCTCAGCAGCTAGAGATACAGATTCCTTGCGGATCTTACGGTACTCCTTCTTAAGGAATTTAGTAATGTCGCTGAAACGGGCCTCGATCTCGTTCTCAAACTTATTCCGTGGGTTGACCTCTGAAAGGTGCATTTCACTCTGGTAAGTTACGATCATCTTTGTTCCAGCGAAACGAACCTTGAAGCCGTCTTGGAGTTGGCGTTCGTGGATTGATCGCTCTTCATCTCGACGAAGGGTTAGACCTGTATCGTTACCTGTCTGTTGGTCATGACCTGCGTAACCGTGAGCGGCGGCTTGTGCCAAACCTTGAATTACGTCCAAAATATTACTGTTCTTAGCCATTTTTGTTATCCTTTAAAGCAGTTATGCGTGATTCCGTTGGTCTCCACCCCGCTTCCCATCGTTCCTCTCTACCTTCTACAAAATGAACATAACAACGATGGCAGGATTGATACCTAGCCATATATAGGTCATCTTTAGTGGAAAAAGAATAAGTTTTACACACAGGACAGGTTCTCTCAACCCTTTTCGTTGCCGCTCGCTGCGAAACAACTATGTCCTCAGATAAGGAAATTTTCTCCGGGGTGCTCTTCCGATTCCGATTCTGGCTGGAGCTTTGCTTGAGATACTCGGCTTCTTTCTCCTCAGACCAATCGTTGCGAAAGTCTTGGACCGCCTCTTTGCCGTACTTCTCCGACATTGCTTTTTCGACTCGGGCGATGTAATCTGTAGTATGTTTCATGCTATTGTCTCTGATAAATGGCATATGTGATCGCAACAGTGGTCGCTGCGCCGACAACAAAACCTGTGACCATTCCCAAAGACCCCTTGTTCCTGGAAAACCAGTTATTACGTTTGTCCAACTCATTGGCGAGGTTGTCGATCGACTTCTCATATATCTTCTTTTGGGCGGCGCATACTCTTTCGTCAATCTCACACTGAGCGGCGAGATGTTTTGTGTCGAGCTTATCTTTTATGATTTGCCGAAAGTCGTTCTCGGAAATTAAGATTCCTGAATAGGTCTTGCCATCTTTTTCCACAACAGAAGGGATAGGAGAGAATTCTTCCTCCACTCCGTGAGAACTTGTGGATATCAATAATAGAGCAAGGAAAATCGCCTTATTCACTTTACTACCTTTCAGTGGAACTTCTTAAGACCTTCGATGCGTTTAGCAGGACGAGACAACCCGCTTACTAAAGTGTACGCTACGAGCTTCTCTCGATTTCCATCTTCATAGATACCACGGTGAATCATTGCTCCACCCGTCAAGGCAGCCAAAGTATCGAACCCGAACTCAATACTGTCCATAAGACCAACAGTTTCCTCGAAGATTTCCTCGCCGCCGACGACAATGCAAGCAGCAGCCGAAGCGGTCGTAAGATCAAAACCTTCTGCTAAGAGGGTCTTTTCTAAGTTCTTCTTAAGCGCACTGGAGATTGCAGTTTCACTATCAGCGTCTTTCACCGAAGTAACACCCATGATCATCGCACCGGGTTGCTTCATAATACTGTCGTAGTCGGTAGCGTCAAAAGTAGTGTATTCTGAATCCTGATTTGCCAGGACATTAAACACATGGAATAAACCGGCAACAGTGCTGTTGATAGTCTTCCAGAACTTCTTGACTGTTAGCTTAGGATACAACTTCTTGATTTTGTCGTTGTCGATCATAATAAGAGGGGCGATCTGCCCTTCTTCTGCTAGAGTACACAGTTCTTGGATTCGGTTGTGAGCGTTCTGAGCAACCTTAGGAGAAGCTGATTCGCCAGCAGTGGGGAGTGAAGCGATCACGCCGACTCGACTGTCTACATCTTCAACTCCGATATAAGTGAAGTACTTCTTTGAAATCTTGATTAAAGTGTTGACTGTACCGCCACCAGAACCACCAGCGACGCCTAGACAAATAAGAACACGATCAACATTGGTTCCGAAAATCTCACGGAATTTATTGAATACCTCTTGCTCTTTACGCTCGATTGCTTCACGAGCCTTTTCTTGATCCTTGCCGGCACCCTGCTCACCATGTTCATCGATGAGGAATTTTTGATTCTCTGGGATGTCCAAGCCATTGAGGTCTGATTTCGCAGTGTTAACGGCAATCGTCTTCGTGTATCCGAGGTCATGGAACGCCTTGGCAATTCGGCCACCGCCTTGACCTGCGCCTACAATAGCATAAGTTAGGGCGCCGCCAGACGCATCTTGTACAGAATCATTGTTTTCTTCTAGTTCGGGATCGTAATCCTCGATCTCTAGTTGTGGGATGTTTAAGTCTAAAGCCATTTTATTATCTCCTATGAGTTGTTCAACTCTTCGTATATCCTTATCAGTTCTTTTAAGCGCTCTTCCTTGTCCTCGATCTCTTCGCTCTTCTTTAACCTATCCTTATAAATATCTTTAATTGCCTTTATTTTCTCTTTTTCGAGTTCGGCTTTTATTTCTTCTTCCCGAATCTTTACTTGAGTGGTTGATAAGATACCATCAATGTCCACTTTTGATTCAGGGCGAAGTAGCTTATAGAGATAGATGAGGATTGCGAGGGTTAGGAGGGCTGCGGCGGCAAGCTTCCACCCCCATACCTTTAACTTGTTTTTTAAGCGGTTGATCATATGCTTACTTGCCGTGTTTCCATTTAGAAGCAAGATCGACTGCTGCTTGGGTGCCAATATAAACCAAACTGATGGCGACCCAATTGTCGCTCGTTACGGAGCCTGTTGCGAGGCAAACAGTTGCTGTAACCCAAACCATTAGTTTTCTTGACGCCCATTTCCCGAGCAGCTTGTCTATCTTCCCTTCCAATTTGGACCCTCCTGTCGATGTAGTAAGTAGTTCGCTGAGCTACTCAGGTACTTTTTCCCAATACCACAACAAGATCGTCCTCGTGAATTTCATATGATCCGCCCTCGATTTCCGTGAGTTCATCCTTATAACCTGCCCACTGGACATCCCAGTAGCCAATATGACTCCCTTTTGACATAACGAGGCCATAGCCGCCTGAGCCCGCAGAATCGAAAAGATTGCTCTGGACTAGATCTCCAGCCCTCATTGGTCGTCCCCTGCGAGGTTGCGGGTATCTTGACGCTCAATGTCAATAGTTTTATTATTTGTTGTTGCCTTCAAGATTTTAGCCGAGATGCGTGTCTCGCCTTTATCAATCGCTTTTTGTAATCTGTGGTTTCCATCAAGGATACTCTGGAACTTGTCGTCTTTCGCTACCACGATTATTGGAAAGGATAAATCTGCTTTCTCTTTTCTGTCGGGCTCAGTAGTAGTTCTGCGAAGATGAGTTAGTGACGTAACCTCTAGTGGAATGACTGGCTCGTCACGCAGGTCTTCTAGGACTTCTTGTATCGTTGTCCTGTTTCCTCGCTCGTCTTCCCAGTAGGTTTGTTCCCAGTTCTTACTGATTGACATAAGCCTACCCGTCTTGACGTTCAATGTCAATGGTCTTTTTATTTGTTGCCTTCAAAATAATCACCGACTTTCACTTATCTCTGGGTCGTAAAAAGTTTGGCTCATTGGACCTTTGTAATCCCTCTTCCAGTAAATCGCACCTATACCATTTCCCATAGGAAATCCTAATTTACTACCAGTTCCATACCACCTTATTTCTTTTATCCCACCATATTTTTGGGCGGATGTTATAAGTCCATAAGCCATAAATGCTTTCCAAACAGGGATAAGATACACTACATTATCAGCCACCTCAAACGAGTGAAGGAAGAATTTTCGTGCGAGAGAGTATGGTGGATTAGAAATAATCCAGTCCACTGGTTTGTCCCAATCAAAGAAGTCTCGTCCCTCCGTAATTTCACACCATTCTGCTGTTGGCATTAGATTAGTAAAAACTCCATCGCCTCGGCAAGGCTCTAATATATTACCTGTCGGGGCAAAGTGGCGTACCATATCTTCCGCAACCCAATCAGGCGTCATAATGACATCGTTGCCCTTTGGCTTGTTCTTATCCTTTTGCCTCTTTTTTGAAAGTTGTTGTCGGTACTCACGCTCTCGCTCGTCCTCATTTTGCGGGGACGAAATATTATTATTGATTGACATAAGCATACCCATCTTGACGTTCAATGTCAATAGTCATATTGTATTGTATCAGGTTTGGGGGAGTTTGTAAGTTTTTTCTTTTTGCCCTAAAATCCAGCAGCGTTATAATACTTATGTGTTCTCAAGAAAGTGGCTGAACCTTATCTACCGCAGCGACAACTTCGTCGCCGACCTTGCCAAAAACTGGGCTGTCAGCGTTTTTAGTCAGAAGAAGAACAACAGCAGGCTCGCCTTTTGTCGTTTGTGTGAGTTCTATAACTTCACCTTCAGCACCAGCCAAACCACCCGTGGACACCTGAACTTTGTTCCCCACTTGGAAGTCTTCAGCCATAATTGCCTTCATTTCTTCTTTGATTATTTGTCGTAGTTGGGATTTGGTGATTTTCATTTATAAGCCTCCGCAGGTATTATAAATAGGCTACATATTTCCATTTTGCGGGAACATAAAAATACTATTGCGAAACATAAGCATACCCATCTTGACGTTCAATGTTAATAGTCATTTTATTTGTTGCCTTCAAAATCATCACCGACTTTCATTCTTCCCACCTCCTTTGTCTCGTTCATTCTATAGATGACAAAGCCCCGGCGTTCAGTCACCACAGGCAGCTTCAGTTCCACCCACCTCTGCCAACATCCCCGACCTTGTTGACCGGTGCGAGGTATGTCT
>Ga0080013_1000170_pt1 | contig 92228 bp, 87 predicted proteins | sample ETNvirenome_6_85_FD_69236 | JGI IMG/M metagenome (GOLD analysis project Ga0080013, IMG submission 69236) | Marine viral communities from the Pacific Ocean - ETNP_6_85 (SPADES assembly) (version 2) | ecosystem: Environmental > Aquatic > Marine > Oceanic | place: Pacific Ocean | collected 2013-06-19
TTATACGATATTCATAGTGGTATTTTAAGTTGCGGATATGCGTATCCGCAAGGTGGGCGAACTTCATCGGACTCCTATTTTGCCTCTCTTGTTACTATAACACAAAGTATTTTGCTTGTCAAGAATTATATTTCGGATTAACAAGCTTATCTCTTATCGGCTTCAATTTAGTTATAATTTCATGAATCTTTTCATATACGCGGCTGTCTTTCTGGTCGCCAGCCAAATACATTAACTCTTTAATTACGTCACTAACTTGTTCAGACAGCGCTGTACTATATGAAGGAATATTCTTCGAAGGTGTGGAGGCGCCGAGTTCTAGAGGATCGCCGGCGCTGGTGGTGGATGCGGTCGACCAAACATCACCGAAGAAACCTTCTGACATATTGTTAAGTTCTTCTTTAACGATTTGTTTTAATCTTTCAGCCGAGATCTTCATCTTCGCTTTCCCGTTTATCTTCCAAACATTCTTCGTGAGTTTGTCCCTCATGAGCCTCTTCACATTGTTGTCCCGGATGGGCGCAAGGATCATACTTGCCAACAAGACTCTCCACGTCTTCATAATAGCTTCTATATCTATCTTCGTCAGAAGGGTATTCTTTCTCTTCCCATGTTTTCAAGATCTGACCTAGTTCCATCAAAAGATTTGTAAAATCCAATGGAGGCGTTTCAGTTTCCTCCCCATGAAATTCGTGTAGTTTTTCAACTTCTTCTTTAATGATTTGTTTTAATCTTTCAGTCGAGATCTTCATTTTCTATTTCTCTTATTTGTTTTTGGATATAAGAAGCAGCTTTAAAAAAAATGCTCTTTGCTAAATTATAATCACCATTTGTATTCTGAAGAGTTAGAACAACAACTTCTTTTGCAAAATGCTCTACAATTGCTCTTTTGTCGCCTTCACTTAGTTTATCTGTTGTGTTTAATTTCATTTCTTTTTAGGTCGGCCTCTGCGTGATTTAGCGTTGCATTTACCTTTGCAGCCTTCGCAATTGCAACAACCACAACAGCAGCAGCAGTGGTTGTCATTTAAAAGATTTTTCAATCTGTGTAATAAGCCTTTCATTTTATTTCTCCGATCGCTTCGTATAATAAGTAGTCATTAGAATCGTATAATACCGCTTCATTTTTTCTCTTTACAAATTGATCCTTTGTCATCGATCCAATGTCATCATAACCAGATGTATCAATCTTATATATTTCAATTCCATAATTTAATAAATCCTTTATTATCTTGTTTGATTTCTTTTCGGCATCAATATCTAAACCAATATAAATTGGTGTATCATTCTTTACAATCAGCTGAAACAATTTTGTGTCCTCGCGCAAAGTGGAACCAAGAATTGGAACAGCGTTTGGGCCGGCGATTATTGCGTCAAAGATACCTTCAACGATTACAAGATCTTGATCGAGATCTAAATATAGTTCATTAAATATAATATCTTTTGAAGCGGGGGGATTTAAGTATTTCTTCCATGCTCTATTAAACGTTCTCGCAACAAAATAATTAATATAACCTTCTTCGTCAAAAGAAGGGATAATAACTCTATTATTGTATTCGCCTCGCATGCAACAACCAATTTTCCAACGAACAATATCTTTCTTTGTTACCCCTCTGTTTCCCAAATAATTCAAAGCGGGCATCATTGCCAAAGGAAGATCTTCGTTTGCGAGAGACATAAATTCTTGTGGCAAATCAATCCTTTGTAGTGGTTCAACTTCATTATCTTCTGAAAATATATCATCAAATTTTGTTATATCCTCTCGGCCATTTAATTTGTCCCACTTTTGCAGTGTGCGAAAGTCGCTATATTTTCTTACAATGCGGCGGATGGAGCGCCCATAATAATCACAAATCCAACATTTAAAAGCATTTTTCTCTAAATTGATAGAGAGTTTGCGCTTGTGATGTTTACATTTTGGGCAATAAAAAAGGTGCTCATCGTTCGAATGATGAAACTTTCCAAAAATACTTTTTAGTAGTTGGAGTTTTTCTCCTTCCATAAATTATAACCTGCTCTCGCAATAATTAAACTGTCTGCCCGATCATAAGAACCGGGCTTTGGATTTCCTTGCTTTGTATATTCTACCACAAAATTTGGTTCATTGTCAAGAACATATTTAAGAACGACCTGTTTTGCCTTTTGGCCTCGAGGGATTTTAATTCCATTTAATTTTCTAGCAGTTGACGCTGAAATATATTCTGGTTCGATTCCCACCACATCTAAACATATGTAAGATACTATACCATTAAAGCGCGCCAATGTCAATAATGTTTTTGCTGAAGAAAATCCAGACCTAAATGCTTGTAGAGATTGTTCAACGAAAATATATTCAATGCGAAATTTCATAGTCAGATCTAATAAACTGTTTTTAACAAAGTCTGCTTTTATAAATGGGCTTGGAAAATGATTTTTATTTCTCATATCCAAAGCTTCGCAATGTAATATTTTGCCGTTGTCATCAAGAACAGTTACGCCAGTTATTGATGTTGATATATCCAGGCCAAGAATCACAATTATATTATACTAGAAATCAAGCTTTAATTTAAATGTAAATTCTCGATCTTCAGTTTTTTTCACCGGTGTTGCTAATTTGGCAATTCCAACTAAGTTTCTTTCCTCATCAAAAAGACCGATTTGAGAAATATATGTTTGCTTTCGAAAACTAGCACTGAAGTGCGGATGAGAACTACTAACTATATTTTTAATTGCAAAACTATTATCTTCCGCATAATGATGAGATTCAGTAATAGTGAATTTCATATTTTTCGTATATGAACCAGATTTCAAAAATGTAGGATTGTTAGAATCATTTAATAATCCTTTTGGCGCATGAGCTAACATTGTTAATGTAGGAATATAATTAATGCCTTCATATTCTAAAGAAAAACTAGAAGATGGAGCCGTAGTCGCAGTGGTGCCGTCAGTTGCGCCGGCTCCGAAGAAAACCCACTGAGGATCTTGATTTCCTCCTCCAGCTCCCTTATATGTATCTTGAAAAGTTCCCGGATGCATATCCCATGCTCCAGTTAATACAAGAAACCCTTCATTATATAACACAACTCCACCAACATTTCCAGTTGCATGGATTGAACTAGTAACTTCAATTAAGCTACCATTTTTATCTCTGTCATGTAGTTCTCCTAATAATGTTCCACTAATAAAAAACTTAAGATGTACGGAACCCTTTCTAATAGAGGAGCCATAAAAAATTGAAGGAATGCTTACCAGACCCAACGCCTGTGAACTTTTGTCGCAACCGGGAACCATTTGTGCCTGTGGGTGAACTGTTTTTAGTGTATCCCCAGGCTCTGAAGACGAATAAGCATAATGCGGGCTTATGTGTACATAATAATCTAATGTGTTTCTTAGCGCTTCTACTCGAGTTCTAGTTGCGTCAGTATCAAAAAAATCTCTTCTTATTGATGACGACAACGGATAAGAACTAGTCAGAATATCTCCATAATTAAAATCTGAATTAAACTCATTGGAACTGACAGTGCTAAAAGACGACAAGCTTCCATTCTTTGTTATAAATGGATAAATCATTTGAGTTGTCGAATCCGTGGCAGTCTTTTCTCTTTCATCTCTATGAACATTTAATTCATATAAACTAATAAAGCCGGTATCGACATGTGTAACGTTTGTAGTGCGAGATGGAAGGCTTCCGGAAATCATCGCATCATTGTTGTAATAAACCTTATTGGCATAAATAACAAATTCAACTTTAGGATGAGTTTTTATCCTATTGTGAAATATATCATTTGGCCCAAATTCATAATAAGGCATCTTAGTAGTCCAAACGAACCCTCAAAGTTAATTCTGTATCTGGAGTCTTCTTTAATGGTTCTGAAAGCTTAGCAACTGCCAACAATTCATTATCGGCAGAATACAGACCAACCGTTGTAATATATGATACCGGTTGATCCATCGATGTATTCTTAACACGCAATTTACTAGCGCTCGCATACGTCGGATTAGAACTATAATTAAATTCATTATGATTTGCTCTACAGAAATAAATTGACGAGTTTAATTCTGTTGTGTTGTTAAAGGAGATGTTTTGAATCCTGTGTCTCAGTGCGTGGGCAGTTCCGGAAATAGAACTACCGGTCAAAATACTAGCCCAGATGCCGCTGCTATACAACCCGTCGCTCGCGTGTGTTGCAGGATCGCCAATTGAGGCAGTGACAGATCTCATCATATCATCGGAACAGGAAAGAACCATAATGCCAGCTTGATAAAAAAGCAAGCCCGATCCGGTTATATTGGTGTTGGCACATTCATCAGGTGGATTAACTCCTGCCAAAACTGAAGATGTAATTATAGCATATTCACCAGCTGGAGAATCTGTATAATATGTGGTGGCGGCGCCTTCGTCATGATATTTTCTAAGCATTTTGAATGCATCGTGGTCTCCGCTGTCACTATAGGCATCGCCAGAGTTGTAAGCAGAACCAGTGCCTACAATCATCGCGAAGGAGCCTTTTTTAATTTCATCTTTTACTAACAATCTAGAAAAATTAATGAAATAGGCTTCTAAAATTTCTTGACCATTTGGAAGTTGAAAAGGTTTAATATTTCCCTTAATGTCATGACCCATTAACAATTGGGCCATTTGGTTGTAGATGTTTTTCTTTTGGCTGTTCATTGTATTCGCGATAGTGTTTATTCTTCTGTTTCCTTCATTGGCGGCATTCCCATCGGCTTGATCACCACCTTTATTAAATTGAGAGCTTGAATGATAACCAAATGTAATATCAAAAATATGATTTGAAGATGAACTTAAATGCGGATAATCGTAAATCGATTGAAAGAGTCCATGGGAATAATTTTTAATATTTGGTTCACTTCCAGTGGCGACCGTTTGCCCACCATATGTTCCGGAAACAATTGTTCCTGTAAGTGGAATCGATTCATGAAGTAGAGTTCTAGTTGTAGAAACATCGTTATTAGCAAAAGTTTTGAATGTTGTAGCCATATTTTTTTACCTTTTTAATTTAAGCAGTTCGTTTAATAAATCTAAATGGGAGATCGATCCTATATCCCGTTGTAACCCCAACAACACGGATACTCGAATCAATATAATTTACTGTGGCGGCGGCGAGCGCAGAGCCAGTTGCACCTTTAGGAGTCCAACTCTTACCGGTCGAGCCCAGTCGAGTAAACAAAAAATTACTCGTTTGTAATTCTGTTGAAGCGACCACAGTAAAGGCGATAGACGTTCCTCTCGGACCTCTCATATCACGCTCCGGGAAGTTAGTTTTTGCTTTGTCAGTAACTGAACTAACAAAATCAGGATCAGTGCCCATGGACAAGTAATAGCTAGCCACATTATCATCATCAATAAAAGAGACTGCAGCCGTGATGCCTCGTTCTTTAGTTCCTTTTGAGCCGGCAGAAACGATTGTGCCAAGCCTATTGTCAATTTCGATAATATATTGAGTTTCTACCAAATCACCCGATAAGGTATGAGATGGATCAATTTCGGTTGTGTCTAGTCCTTGAACTATCTCAACAAAAGCTCCATTGTCAGTTTCTGCTTTCGGATCGAAACCATTCATCACTCCGGCGGCCGATGTGTCGTTTGGCATTAATCCGGCGTCGAGGTCTCCGGCTTCTGTTTTCCTACCCGTTCGCTCATCAACTGTGACCACAAATCTGCCGTTTGCCTGAGCAGTATCGCTATTTCTTCTTGTATTACCTTCGGCTTCTTTTAATTTTAATATAGGGAGATACAAAAGATTTGTTCTTGGAATTGAAAGGAGCTTGTTTTTCATTGTAGACGTATTATTCGTAAATGCTTCTAAAATAGGAGTTTGAAGAATATCTAAATCGTAATAAGCAGAGCCACTAGCATGGTCTTTGTTATATTTCTGATAATCTATTTCATCATCAGCAAAAGCATATTTTGCAATTTTAAAAGTTCCATCGCCTTTAGAAAGTCGCATTCGACCAGTATCAGTTAAAACCGCATCTAAAATAATATCGCCACTGTTGTCAAGAAAAGCCATAAAAAATACTCCTTTTTTTTAACTAGTTTTTTCTATTATAAATAGTCCGTCTTTACTATTATATCATTTTTTTATAATCATTTTAATTAGGTGTAGTTGCAGAGTCGCTATCCTTAATATCTGATATTTGTTTAACATTTGGATTTTTATGATCATATTCAAAAGCTAAATTAAAATCAATCTTTCTCCCTGTCGACTTCGAAATAAGCCTGACCTTAAAAAACTGCCTTGGATTAGTTGCATTATATATAGATACTTCCGCAGTTCCCAAGACAGGATTTTTGTTGACAACTGTGTCTTGTCCCGCTCCCAGGTCATCAAACTCCAAACCTGATTCTTCTGCATTAAGTATTTTTTGTTCGACCGCAGGAAGAAGTGAAATAAATCTTTTCATGTTCTTCCTTGTCATAGGTTTGGGGGCGTAGTCTTTGAAATTAAACAACTCTACCAAAAAATAAACAGCTCCTCCGTTGTCAACTATTTCTACTTTATAAACTGGTGAAGGATTAGAAATGTGGCCATGAATATCTACAGATCTAAATGTATAATAATATTTTGTATTTGGACTAATAGTATCAACAATCGAAAAAGAGGAAGCTGCGGTATATTTTGGTAGTGTGGCTGTATTATATTCTTTCTTGGTTCCAGCAAAATCCGAATAACTTTCTGGAGGCCTATTAATTCTAAAAATCTGAAATATTTGTGTTGGGTCATCACTTTGAAAAAATAACGGCATGTACGTGTTAGTATCGCTGTCGGAGGGCGCGCGTTCCTGAGCTTGATAACACTCAAGAAAATTATCATGATCGGGGGCGGAATCGATCAGAATTGGAGGCTCTTCGGCTTCACCAGTTTGACTGGTCAAATTAATCAAAAATTTATTTCTATTATTTTTGTAAGGAATCATGTTTACATTTGGTGCCAAAGGTGGAGTGTCTACAATCCTAGTTGTGGTAGAAAAATAGGGAACTTCAACCATCTTGACAATTGGCTGCGATTCAATATTAACATCTAATTGCCTTAGTATGTTTATATTCGATCTCATCCGCGCGATCCAACTTACAGGCGCCTTCACTCCGGCAGGTAGATGCTTATTGTGAACCTTATATTCGTACTGGGTTCCAAAAATAGCCAACCAAGAATACACTCTATAATGATATGTTTTATTATACTTCATTTGTGTATCGACATGCTTTAATATATCCAATTTGCTAGTATTTGTATAATAATAATTTTGCACATGTCGCAACTCTTGATCTTCTTCATCCGGCTTGTGCACGTAATATTTTTCAATCTTATAAGCAACTACTTCAGAATATGCCTTTTTACCTTGCAAAATAGTTTTAAAACTTCGAGTTTTTTCTTTTAACAGTTTGTAAAACTTTCCCTTGAAGATGGCAAACAAAAGTTTATTTATAATTTTTCCTTCGTTACTTTCGCCTTTGTGGAGCGTTTTATAATAATCAGAATCCTGTGGAGCTAAAGCAGCGAAACTGTCACTATTAGGCCTGAAAAATATTTCGGGCCCTTTTGAACCGTATTGGTGAATCCAATTTTTTCCAGTGTCATCAAAAAATTTAAAACTATTTCTATTTTTTAATTTTTCTTCTGTTTTGACTTTGTCGTTATGGATCCAAAAGTGATCCCTTTTGGCGCCTTGGGTGGTACGAAAATCAAGCTTGTCCTTCATTCCATTTCCAAATTCCTCTCTACTGCCCTCAACAATTGTTTTTAATAATGGACCGTCCAAACCAAATTCATCTAATAAATCCGCAAGTTTACAATTTGTGTCAGTTGCAAACTCTAGATCAAAGAACATTGGAAACATAAAACGCTTGTGCTGATATTCAGCTACTTTTTTATTAAGTTCGTAAGGCATAAGAATATCTTTGTATTGGCCTAATAATGCTAATTTTTTGGTCTCGTTCATACGTCCATATGCATGTCGCCACTTTTCAAAATATTGACCATTACTAACCTCTTTTATTTTTTCTCCCTTCTCGTTCATAACATCTGTAAAAGCTTTTTTAATTTTTCCACCTAACGTTATAAAATCATGAAAATTAGTTTTCTCATCATCATCTCTCGTCATTTCTTCTAACAACATCACATTGATGTTTGGTAATAAAACTATTCTTTGATTGTGCATCTTTTCGCTTAGATAATTTTCATAAGATTTTATGTAAAAATTGTAATCAGATTCCGCTTTATAATATAAAGGTCTATTAATAACTCCTTTATCTTCTACTTCTTTGTGAGAAATGGCTTGAAAATAAGTTGTTGTATAGTCAACATGCTTTTTTGAGCCCCCAGCAGGTGGAAATTGTTCTCCCTGATAATGTTCCCTTTCAGCAACGTTGGCCGCCAATATCACTAGTTCAGGTGTTGATGCATCTTCAGCAAAGGAAATGATATTGGATGGCGTGCACTCGAAACAATCTTGAAAGGTTATTGTCTCCTGTCTCCATGGGACGTTGTTCACCGACGAATCTACTCCATCTACAGGTTTTAGTATCCAATCAGTTAGTCCTGAGACATTATTTGGGCCATGATCCGAAAAAGGCGGCGCGGCGCGGTGGCCATCGGGTGTTTTAGAATAAAGGCGAGCGTCGGTGGGGTAATTCCAGGAATTGGATTTCCAGGCGCGACGCCAAAAACGACCCATGGCAGCACGTATTTCATCTTCTGTATGGGAATAATAATTTTCCCACCACGATATTTTTGCTTCAGCTATAGATAAGTTATCCTTATACTCCTGATTTAACTCAACAAACTGTTGTGCAACAGAATTTTTAAAATAATAAGCTGGGGTTTTGTTCCCATCTTTCATAAACCGGAATTCATCATCAAAAAGAGTAAATTTTTTGTCAGAAAAAAAGCTTCCACCTTCCGCAACTGATATGTTAACTACACCTTTTGTATCTCCCAGGGTTGCTACTTTATCTTCTTGCTCTGTTGCCATTTAAATTAATTCCTTTATTGATATTCCGGGCCTGAAGGACTTGTCAAATCAACACCTCCGGGGGCAGGAGACTCAATAGTTCCAGCTCCCGTAACGCCGGGGGCGTCGGCGGCGGAGTGTGGATCCTTCGGTTTCTCACCTTCGCCTATAGTGGTCTGTTCTACTCCGGACTCAGCGGTGGCGCCTGTCTCTGCTGTTTGTGTCGTGGTTGGTTGTGGTGCTTGATCTATGTATTGGTGCTCGGGCCCAAATAGATTATATGTTTCCAGTTTTAAGATACCAAAATTAAAATCCGTCAAAAAGCGCTTTGCTAGTTTTGAAAGAACATATGTAGGATCAAGAGAGTCCCATGATATAGCGTTTAATCCATATTTTGATTTTTTAGAAACAACAGCTTTTAGAAAGTCAACCATATCAAATCCGTCCTCGGCATCAGCAACCTTTTTCGAACTATCAAGATTATCACAAAGATCAGTAATTACATTATTTTCAGTTTCTGCTTTGAATGCTATCATATTGTTTACAGTACAACTTTTACTAGCCATGAAATCGATTAAATTGCCGCGCACTGCTTGTTTATCAGTACTTATCAAATCGTTCTCTTCAATATTATATGGCCGGCGAAAAAGGCTTAAACCATTATTGTACCTAAGAATATCCAATAATATTTCACTATATTTGTCAGAATTGTAAAAAGCATCAGTTTTATTAAAACCGTCTCTTAAAACATCAATTTTGGCTCCGGAAGGGACGCGAATTCGGCTAGGTGCCAAATGAGAATATTTAAATCTCGATATTGACACAGGGTGGGAAAAGGCGGAGGTGGGGCCGGCCCCCAATTCGACCATGGTCGCCTGCGGCTGATCTTTAGCAGTTTGATAAGGAGTTGTTAAATCTACACCACCATCAGACATCGGAATTCCGGATTTCGACGTGGCGGGGTACATAAAAAAATGTTCATTATATATTGGTATATTTAAAGCTTCAGTCTGATTTCCGTTAAGACGAAGCCTACATAAAATTCCGGGAGACTGGCCTCTAGAAGAATCAAGGTCGCCTATTCCATTCCAACGAGTAGCGTCCAAAAGATTAAATCTAGGTTTTTTCATTTGAGCTTCATTTTGGCCTGCTGAATTGTCTACGTTATAACCAGATAAAATTTCAACTTTTGCCAAATTTATAATATTTGTATAAATAAAACCAAAAGTGTCCTGTTCGTTCCACAAAGTTCTAAATTTATCCCAATCCACTAACATATCAACAGGAGAAGGGCCACTTATTATAGTTGGATCAAACAAATAAGTAACAAGACCATATAAAGCCTTAAGTTGATTTGGAGAATTAGCAAGAGTTTCATCCATATGATTGGTAGGGGGCTTTGGCAGCATCCAATCACTCCCTGGTCCAAAAAATTTATTTGTTTCAGCAATTGCTCTTTCTAAATAATCGGCCGTATTGATCGAAATCAGACCCATATCATCGCCCCTAGCTAATGATTCCGGAAGCATATAAGAAGTAACATAATCAACACCAAATGATTTGGGAAAATCAGCATCAAATATTTCTTCCACATCAGAAAAATGTTTAGATATTTTAAAAACCCTAGTAGCATCAACTTTAAATCTAGACAAAGGCTTCTCCGGAGAGTCAGAATTGGCTGGACTTTTATTCACTGGGCCACTTATGGCAGAATCTAATAACGTTTTCATGCTGCCTGCAAGACTATTTAACAGCTTTATAAACGTAGAAATTCCAGTTGGTGTTCCGCTAATAGGACTTAAAACTTTGGCTAATCCTTCAATGAATTTGTCGGTGTCTTGATCTCTGAGTTCACCTTTAGTTAATAACTGCAAGGTGTCTAAATATTGATTAATGTGTCTTTTAATAAGAACTCTTGAATCTTCTCGACGGGCTTCAAACGCTATTAAGGAGAATGGATGATCACTCTCATATTTTTCGAGCTGCTCTAAAAACTCCGGTATATACTTTTGTGCTACTAAGCTAAAATTATGTATCTTTTGAGCCCCTCTGACTTCTTCACCAAAGTTAGATAATGCAACTTGATTTGTATTTAAACCAGAAGCAAGAACATAATATTCTTCATATATTGTTATCAAGTCTGCAAGTTCTGACAGTTTGTCTTCCATATAATTAACTGTCGGATCTTCAATTTCAATTTCAACTCCATATTGATAAAAACCATCTGTCATCATGGAAACTTCAAAGTCAACCCCTGAAAAATGTCTCATGTATGGATAATTAGATCTACTTTCTCCTATAGGGGTCAACAAATCAACCTCCTTTAGAGAAGCAATTGGTATCTTGCCTAGATCCGGATTTTGCATATCGTCATCTACAAAGGTATTACGATTTCTTTTATTAGTTTGACTCCACAAGCGTGTTCCCGGATAACCGGGTGAATGGGAGCGTGCTTGGTCACCGGTTCTTATCAAAAAATCAACAGCCTTATTGGAGTCAAAATCAGAGGGTCCTTGAGGTTGACCAAGTTTGTTTACTAGTCCAGACCTATTTTTACCTTTTACTCTTTTTCTGAAAAATTTAAATTGACGAATTATAGATTTTCTTAATAAGTTTTCTATTTGCGAATTTGTAGATCTATCAAAAAGAATTTTAAAAACAGAATTTTTTTTAATCATGGTTAAATAATCGACACTGAAGAAGAACCTATAGTTCCCGCTGTGGTCTCTAGAAGTAGAAAGAGACGAAATATATGAGGGATCTCTTACTACATCTAAATTATCATTTATAAGTGTAGATAATTTAGGCGAATTAAAGCCAAGTTTATTGTTTTCTATTAGAGAATAATCAAAAGATATTTTTTCAAGCTGTTTAGTTATTCTCATATCTTGTACTACATTATTTTTAATTTGTCTTATAGTCAATGGCGCGTCATCCATCTGTCCATGATAGGCACCTTTCATCCACCCTCCGCCTGGCATTTGATGCGCTTCCCCTGCATAAATTTTGCCCCGGGCGGCTGGGTTTTCAAGAGTAGGTATAAAATTATTAAGCTCTTCAGCAGTTGGCGTCTCATAAAAAACTCTCTTTCGCGCGCTGGTTTCTCCGTTATGAATGATTAACTCATTTATTATCTGGCCAAAAAGATATCCAGTATCGAGATCTGAAGCTTCAAGATCATAATCTATTTTGATCTGATCAAAATCTATATATGGAACTACAAAAAGGGACAAATGTTCCGGATAAGGTTGAGAAAATTCTGTTTTATGAGAAAAAGGTACACTATAAACGTAATTATTGCCGGCGGCCACTCTTTCTAAAGATTGCAAATAACTGTTAATGTCTTCTTCGCTAGTTAAATTAAAAATACCATTATCACCTCCCAAACTTAACACTTTACTTTGGCCCCCGGGGTTATTAGAAGCAAAAGCATATACAAGTTGGTTTAAGATTGATTTTGTGAGTTGTGTTTGGAGGTCGTTTATAATCATTTGATACGTTTCACTGTCGTTCACAAGAATTAAAGCAATTTTATAATAATTTAAAAAATATTTACTAAACATCCAACTGGACATAAGGTCTTTAGAGGCTTTGTTGGCTCGTGTCTTAACTTTTAAATTAAAATCAACTTGAACTTGTAAAACCTCTGGTGTTGAAGACTCTACTAATTGAACATCTAGGGTCGGCTGAACTATGTGTGGATCTTTATTAAAAGGAGTCCCGGCCGGCGAGCCGCCGGCGATATCCAGAACAACCCGATTAATAAACACACCAGGTAAATCCGATGCAAAATAACTTTCTACATTAGTTTCGGCCATTAACAGGGCTCCTCATAATCTTCATCTGTAATGAAAGTTTCATAAACATTTCCAATTGGTTCTCGAATATCGATACAATCAAATGTTCTATCCTGATCTGAAAAAATATGTTGTTTTTTATACAAGTGATCTGAGGCACAAAATATTTCATCATCTATCTCATTATCCACTAATAAATGGAAATAATATTCAACATGCCTGGGTGTTAAAGGTTCATCATCAGATTCTCGAAACAATAATAATTCTTGAGCATCATTATCCTTCTCATCTTCAGATCGAAGACATTTATAAACTTCAATTTCAAAATTCTCTTTATCAAATGTGGTATTTCTTTCAAATACTTGCATAAGAAAATAATCTTCCTTAATTTGGAATAAAGAACCATCTTCAAATACTTGACCAGCGAAATCAGTACCATAATCAAGAGAAGCCTCAAAAGAAGAATCAGCAAAGATTCCTAAATCTAGCTCGTCTGGAACATAATCTTGCACTAGTTCACCATCGTCGTCGATAAAAGTTGTATATATCTCAAAAGAACCAGTTGCGTACAATTGAGGTATAGGAACAATTCCAGACGAGCTAGAGTGAATAGATTGAGATCCGGTTAAAGTTCCATTAATAAATTCAACAGACCAAGAAGGAGAAAAATTTGAAGCATAATCTGAAGTCCCCAACGGTAAAGAAAGTACATAATCTTTCATAGAAGAGGGCTGAATCATTTCTTTTTGTAATTTAATTTTTTGTTCTTCTGTAAGTCTTGAATCTCGTGTATTCTCAATTGAAGTATCATTAAACTCGGACACAAATGAAAGAAATTCTTCCGATCTGTTGTGAAGTATGTTTATATTGGCCTCGCGAATTTGTTTTTCTGGACCTGGACTGAAAACATATTGAGTCTTTGGTCTAATAGCGTCTTTTATTCTTTGTTCGGAATCGCTTTGAGCTTCAGCTTGGTAAGTTTCGGGTGGCGCGGCATCGGCCCATCCAGTGTCATATATAATATCATTGTCAAAAAAGGCATATTCAACCGGTTTAAATTTACCTTGAGATAAAAGATATTTTCCATATTGGGTAAGTTGTATTTCTATAACATCTTCTTTTTTGTTAAAAAAGGTCATAAATTAATTTCCCCCTGGCTTTCGTGGGGCCTTTATAGTTGTTTCTGCCTCAATTTGAACTAATTCAACTAAAGAAAAGAAATCATATGGCCAGTTATAACTATATTTTGGTTTAACTTTTGATTGACCAATATCAAATTTAAATCTACTATCATCATAGGTGTCTGCTGTGACATCATAATAACTTTGTTGTGCTTTTTGTTTCACCTTAAAAATCATCCATCTAGTATCGGAAGTAATGTCGCCAATATTAAAAAAGTTGTGTGAGTCATCACGAGTATGAGTGATTATAGATTCATCTTTTTGTGCTTTTTCCGCTATCCTTGGCATAAGATTTTGCCATATATCAGTAAGATCCTTTTTTGACAAACAATGATGAAATTCAAAAATATACATGGCAAATGGAGCAACGCTGTCCCCAAATGGCGAGTTGGGCGTAGGATGTATCCTTTTGCCGTCATATGTCAAGAAATCCATATGAGGCGGAAAATAATATTTCTGCATTTTGTTTACCATATCTATAGCGGCTCTAGAACCCTTGCCCTCGAGGGCGTCATTGATACGCTTTCGTGTGATGGGAAAGAACGGGAAATCTTGATTTGGCTTATATGGAACAGCTACCACAGCCTCAGAAATTATCTTGCTATTAGCTACTTGTCCAAGTTTTCTTGTTAGATCACCGGATTCTTCTTTAAAGCCCAAAACTTGAAGCAATGAACCAGTTTGCCCTGAACCATCAGTAAGAGTAGAAATGGCTGTGCCAATGCCGTGTGTAGCTGCTTCTTGCGATGTGGCGCCGCCGAGCATTGCCTTAAATACAGCATGGGGATGAGATTCTCTTAATTTCATATATAACCCTTGACCCTTCTTTGGCTCAGTTCCATACCCATACCATATGCCTCTAGTAAAATAAGGTTCAGCGTTGCCAGAGAAATTTAATACTGGAGTTTCAAATTTGGGTGAAATAACCCAAGAATTATATGCTCCCTCAGATTTTTTGTATGTAATGCCGCCTGGCTTCCATTTAGACACGCCCTGTGGGGCCCACTGGGCGCCCTGTGGGCTGACTTCAGGCTCCCACGTAATTTCTGGTTCAAATATTTTTCCAAAAAGTTTAATTGAAGCGTCAATCCTCATTCTACTTTTGTATGCCAAGCTATCGCTATGAGGAACTGGAGCAATTGCGCCTGCGGTAGTGTCTCCATCATGCTCTATGGAGCCATGGCTTTTGTTTAATGCCCAAGATTCTTGATCATTGGGATCATATATTGTTTCAGTTCTAGCTCCATTAATAATTTCATCAATCGTAAATGACCCATATTCTCCATGATTGCTGCCCAAATCACGTGCCGATAGAAGATCTTGATGCTTATGAGGAGAAAACTGCACTCTAGCAACAGACTTGCCATAAAAATATGGAGGAGTATAAGGTGCGTAACTAGGATCTTGACCACCTTCAAACTGTTCATTCGCTCTAGATGGACTGTCAGTATAATGTGAATACGTTTGACAAGACGGACCATAATGCATTCCGCGCGCAGAACCGGACGGATAAGGGGAGAAGTACTCCCGAGGAGCTAGCTCAGTTTGGGCCCATCCGCGAAGCGCATCCGTTGAAGCAGTAAAAGCAAAATCTGGGCCCTCATATATGATCAAATCTTCTTGACGATCTGTTTTTTGTGACTTATTAAGAGTGACATCCATAAAATATGTTGTGCCGGATAACAATTCAAATAATCCAGTTTTAGACTTGAAAGATTGAAACTTGCCATCCTCCAAGAAAAATCTAGGAATTTCACCAAAAAAATTGTTGGCAGCCATGCTATAATTTGGTTCAAAGTCCCCAGTGTAAAGAGTATATTTTTCTGGAGCACGAACCGTTGACGTTAAATGATGTGGCGGTTGTGTTAAAAATATTTTTTTCTGTTGTGCTGTGTCATTATTGGCAACATTCTGCCCAACACTTGGAAAATAATCATGAGGTTCAATAATCGTTTCAAATGGGTATCTTATATTATGATACTGGCTTGTCTGGTTTTGGGCGAGGTGGCCGGCGCGCAGTTGGCGGTACCGCGCAGCACCGCCGACAAACGCGGTGGAACCAGTATAACCTGGCCAATCAACAGCAATTGCTGATTTAATCGTGTTATACATAATACCAGGAGCATATAATGGCTGTAATACAGACTGCAGTCTTTCGTACTCATGAATGATTAACGCGGAATCTTCTCCGTCATCATCCATAAGCTCCAAGTGCGGCGCATAGGACTGAGAAAACAAAGAACCTAGCTGAATACATCGATTCACAGGATAAAAGCCATTATATGGTAGCAATTTTTTAATCGCTTTGCATCTTAAAGTAAAAGATCCATGCACACCTTTATTTGTCTCCGGAGATTCTGGCGAGCCGATATAATCATCTTTAATAATATCTACAAATTTGAGAAAATCAGAATGAGAATAAGTTCTATAAAATGAATTAATACTGTCTCCATCTTCAGTGTCGGCGCTTGAAGTGAACACCCCTCCATCCAAAGATAAAAATTTGTTATTTATTACCGGTTTAAAACTATTATCTATATAATATTCCATATGATCGGAAATTCTAAATTCCGGAACAATAGAATATCCTTGTCCCATTGCCCTTACATCGACTGCCCAGTCATCATATGAATCGAACATCGGACTTTTAGTTGAAAGAGTGCTGGCGCTATATTGTGGTTTGAAGAGTGCTCCGGAAAGATGGGCGGTTGGGGATTGCCATTTTGTTGCAACAATTTGAGTTGTTTCAGCAGGCAAAGTTCCCCAATATGGTTCTGCTATCCCCCATGGGGCAAAAATTGTATTGTGCCTATAAAGAGATGGCCAAAAGAATGTTTGTGAGGCGGTGGGGGAAGTGTCATTTTTTGCATAAGTTGCAAGGTCGGAGTTGTTTGAAGCAGACATCCAAAGATATGGGTTGGAGTATAATTCTCCTGTTTCACTACCAGTCGGAGAAGAGTCCAGCGGCCATATACTTAGATAGCTTGGAACAAGAACTCTTCCGCCTCCGCCATTGGCGGTGGTACTAGGGCCCTGATACGGATCCAAAGATAACGGACCATAAGATATGTGTCCAATCGGTTTTTCCGTAGATCTTACACCAATAATCGGTATACCCATTGAGTTCAGCGCGCCGTTTCTCGCGGTGCCGGCAGAACTAGTATTTCCATCTGTCCTAAGTCTATCTACTCTGTTGGTCCTCCAGAACGTTCTATGTTCACCATGTGTTCGATCATAACTTTCTGAACCATAACCTGAACTCTCTGTATAATGTTGTCTTCCACGAACTTTTCCTAAATAAGCATGTTCTTCGCGTGGAAATATGATTTCCCTATAAGACAAATTTTTGAGACGGGAAGAACCCTTGGTACCATATTGAAGCTGTACCGGTGCGATGCCGCCTCCGGCGAATGGCGAAGGCGCGTAGAAAAATGTCTTAACCTCATCAGTTATTTCATCATATAATACTTGATCCGGATCTCTTTTAATTCCTAATTGAAAATCTAACACACCTCCGCTAATTGGCCAATAATTTAAATTATTCCCATATGTATGCCTTAACGAAACTTGCACCATTTTCTGCTGTTCATATGATTTTTGTTCAAGATGGTGTGTCACGGGCTTATATTTATTTGTAACCGGTGTTATCTTGTATTTAACCCTTTTGTCTTCAAAGACAGATTTGTATGATTCTTTTTTGTTTGTAGATTGCGCAGATTGATTTAACTCTCCAACCCCCACCGCGTATGGGTTTGATGGATGACCAGAAGGTTCTTCGCCAATTGGATTAGTCCAATTATCTGGATATAATGGATCCACAAAAACTTCCTGGGGTCGGTCGACAACAAAATCTAACAGATTGTTATTTCTTTGGTGTCTTGCAACTGGATGTTCACCAGTTCTAATTTGTTTCCAAGATGGATAATGATAAGGCCCATTTCTGTTGAGCATGAGGGCATTGAAAAGTGACGAAGACCCCTCAGTAGGGATTGGAGTTGCCGCATAAAAAGCTTGCTGTATAGGATCTGCGACAGCTATTCCTATCGTTCTTAATTGACCTTGTGGCGCGAGCTGGTCAATTGGATATCCTAAATGATTTAAGCTTTCAGTAATTGGTTCGACAATATGATAATTTAAACCAACAAAATCAGTAGGCATAAATTCATTAGATGATTTTTGATGATATGTGTTGCCAAAACGACGGTGATTGGAAAGTCGATAAGAGCCAAAGTCACTTGCGCTAGCAAACATAATATCAGTTGAAGCATCCCATGTCCCATAATATGAAGAAGAGACACGTGTATAATTTGATTTTTGATATCCAAATGCTACTGAAGAGGTAAGCAACTCTGCATTTCCGTCCAACCTTTTAACTTGTATTGGATCGACAGTAACACCAGTGACATATAATATAGAAGCGGTAATCCATTGATATTGAAGATCGCTTCTCGGGATTGGGCGCTGAACATACCAATTATCATATGACGATGCTGTGCCGATTCTATCAGTACCCAAAGCGCCGCTGTATACAATTTTATAAGCAGCGTTTCTTGGAATTTTATGATAAGATGCGCTAAGCACTGGAGTAGCAGCAAAGGGATTTCCAATCAGGCTATCATAACCAAATTTACCCATATGTCTGGTTAATACAGTCTGTAGAGGTTGTCTTACAGCAAGATTTCTATTGTTTAAATTATTATATACTGAAAATTCTTCCGCAACAGGATCTAAAAATCCTCTGGACATGACTTCTGGGCCGCCCGGAGCTGAAAATTTCTCCACAATAATAGAAGAATGCCGGCCTCGATCCGGCAATGCATAATCAATAACACCAGAAAAAATACTAGTTTCTGCTGTTGCTGATAATATACCATTGGTTTCAACAAAATATCTAGGATTATCACGCCGGCCAGATGTTTGTAAAATCTGATAGTTTTTTTCATAGTTGCCAATTATTGTTGCAAGATGTTCATTGGATCCGGTTTGTTGAAGAATGTTTCTAATATTTACTGGTCTTTTGGCTAACCCATCGCGTGAAATATAAGATTTGGGACGATGAGCATCTACTTCAACAAACCTGATCTGTGTGGGGTTTCCAACATCGCTATAATTTTTTAATTCTACTTTCCATGCCTCACTTCGTAATGGATCGTTGGGTGTAATAGAAGATGTTGGAAAAAACACATGTCTATGAGGCATACCACCAACATGTTTTTCCGTAAATGGGCCCTGCATTGGCACCTCTGCAGAATGTCCGTAACCGTCATGAAGAATATTTGTTATATGATTTTCAACTGAACCAGTTCCAACTGAGGAACTATAAAGACTAAACGGTGTAATTACATCTCCTTTTCCAACAAAACCATCCGGAGTTTTAACCGTATAAGATTGTTCTACTTTTTTAATTTTAGTAATCGCTTCGTCATCAGAACAATAACGATTAACAAAATAACTCGAAGATATTTCAAAATAATTATTTGATCCAGTAGCTAGCCAAGCTTTATAAAATTCATAGTTTTTAACAGAAGGATAATTGTGGCCTCCATGAATAATAAGATTATGGTTGATTGAGATTTTAAACGGCTTTGTTAAGTTCCTAATTACATAGCTTGCTCCAGAGCCTGAAGCTCGCGAAGTTGTAGTTATTCTTCTAATTGTTTCTCTATCTTCGTCGACATTATTAACAGAAGAACTCAAGCCTGCTATATTATCTGTTCTGACAGCTCTGTCTTTCCACCAAAGGCAATTATCCGCTTGTGTGACTGGCCCGACACCGACGCCACCTGCTAATTTACCGCTGGTGAGCGCACTTTCATTGACAAGAACTGTTCCAACTGTGTCTGTAATTGCGATATTATTTCCGGCGTCACCGGGAATGTCAGCGGTTAGACTAGCATATGAATCCGTGGTCGTCACTCCATCGTATGCTGTGAGACCTTTAATGCCAACTGTGGTTCCGTTTGTGACGCCAGAGCCAAACTTCACTTTTGAAGTGTCAGAAGTGCCATTAATTGCAAGTTTTAAATTTGCGATTTTAGCGGTGTCGCCGCTCGGATCAAGGTACCAATGAATTTGATTTGCAGATGGGGTGCTTCCCATCGACGTTCGCGCCATAACTGTAACAGTGACACCGCCGGCTAATCCGCCGGCATTTTCAGGAACAAGAACAGTGAATGCATCGTTGTGATAGACCGTGCCGAGTGTGATTTTAAGAGCGTCTTCTGCAGCTGCGGTCTGGGATTCTGGTGGGGCGTGACCCTCTTTCCATGGGTATAATAATTCATTAATACCAAGAAGGTGTGCTTCTGGATCGCTCTGTTTCGAGTCTAGCGTTGGAAATTTGGTCCAGTATTTATTTCTTTCAAGGACGTGGCTTTCAACCATATTTCTAACAGAATCTGTAGCATCAGCTGACATTGGAAAGAATTGTTCAATCAACATATCAATTGAAGAGTCTAACCATTTATAAAAATCAATGTACCTGTCTAAATCTGATACTTCTTCAACTCTTTCAAAGAATAGCTGTCTTAATTTGTCCATTCTCTTGTATGTTGGACGATATCTATTAACAGGCTCTCCAATAAGAGAATTAAAATCTTTAATTGTGGCAAACATTTTCAACATTTCTTCTGAAATTGTCTGATACATGCTTTTCTCAACAGAAATAAAGTGAGTTATGGGTCTTGTTTCTCTTGTGAAGTTTATATCATCTTGAGATCTGATCTCGATCATGTCACTACTAGCAACTGATTCTGGTAATCTCTGCTTCGCAACAGGAACGAAATTTCTATCTACAACTTTGGCATTGGAAGCTGGAAAACCATAACCTGTGGCCGTATGTTGAATTTTAAATAAATTTCCTATGTCACCATATTGGCCGGTTGCAGCGGTTGAACCAGAAGAAGCGTCGTCTACAACAAATTCACCGTCAGAATTAGAACCAGTAATTTTAGCAAAATCCCAATTAAGCGCCAATGTATCAATTCGTGGAATAAAATGATTGAGTAATTGGTTAGAACCTGTCATCAAATATGCATGCTGATATGGACTAAGAACGCCAACATTAGTGGCATCTTTGGCATGTGCCATAATAGTTTCATCAGACAAATAATCAAACCAATATCTTACAGAAGAAATTTTAACATCTGTAAGCTGTTTAACAGTTCCAGTAAAGTTTGTTCTTTGCGCGCCGGCATAAACTCTCTTTGGCGAACCAACTAAGTGATTTATTTTATTCCCCAATAGAACTGACTGTGTCACAGAGAATTGATTTTTTATATAATTTTGCGTTGCATTGTAACCACAAAATTCAACCGTTCCGGAACCATGAACATATCGGTCAATTGAGCCACTAACTTTGTCTGCCATTGGGAAGGTGGATGGTCTAATCCTAACAGCGAAATTCCACTTTTCATCATCATAAACATCATAAAAAACAGACGATGTTAAATTAACTTGCAACAAACTTGATGTACATCGAAAATATACGTTTTCGGAATTATAATCATCTCTAACGGAGTGTACTTCAATGGGCATATCCGGAGTCGAACCACCTGCTAATTTACCGCTGGTGAGCGCGGATTCGTTAACAAGAACTGTTCCAACTGTGTCTGCAATTGCGATATTATTTCCGGCCGGGCCGGTGTTGTCCGCAGTTAGACTAGCATATGAATCCGTGGTCGTCACTCCATCGGATGCCGTGAGGCCTTTAATACCAACTGTGGTGCCGTTTGTGATACCGGAACCAAACTTGACTTTTGAAGTGTCAGAAGTGCCATTAATTGCAAGTTTTAAATTTGCGATTTTAGCGGCGTCACTGGCCGGATCAAGGTACCAATGAATTTGATTTGCAGATGGGGTGCTTCCCATCGATGTTCGTGCCATAACTGTAACAGTGACATCGCCGGCTAATCCGCCTGCACTTGCAGGAACTAGGACGGTGAATGCGTCGTTGTGCTGAACAGTTCCGCCTGTGATTTTAAGTGCATCTTCTGCTGCTGCTGCTGCGCCACGAGCCCACGTTGTATCATTTTGAGCAGACTGAGCCGAAGCCTTATTTGATATTGCAGTATGAAAGCCAAACAAAGATGATGACAAGCTTGGAAAATAAGTGTAATCACCATCCGTCGCATTCGCTCCCTTAAACTGTTCTGGAAAAATAACTTCAGCTTCCAATGTTATAGCAGTGCCGCTTAAAAGTTCCTCACTACCAGAAATAAACGAAACAGAATTCGAATTGCTGCTGGCTGTTTGTTGAAAAACTGTGGCCGCGAATCTGGAGCCGTGATTAAAATCAATATAATTTTTCTTTCGTATTGTGTGATTATAACCATCTTTTAATTCGTATGTTATATTATTAGCATACACATTAACCTTGATTAGTTCATCATCTACGCCATAGCATCTAATTGCATTTCTAAATGCCTTTTCCGTTCCTTTTGATTTATAAAGATGAACTAAATTATTATATAAATTTTGATAAATTAAATTTTTTGTATTATATATTTTATCTTTAAAGATTATTTTCTCATCTCTCGCAGCAAATTGAGAAATCACATCAGCATCAATAAATATTTCTGATGTCATTAGGCCCATCGACTCTACTAATCTATTGGCAAATGGTAATGGTTTATATGAGTGACTTCCAGTGGAAACAGAACTTGTTGTTTCATATGAGGCCGAAAATGGAGTATAAGATGCGTTCTTTAATGATGGCAAAGCTTTTGCTTGCAGGGCCAAACTGTCAAAATAGCTTGACATGATTTGAGTTAATTTTAATAAATGTTGGCCAGATTCTTGATCCTCAGACCTAATCCACTCTGGTATACCATTATAAATGGAAGCATTGTTTGCATAGTCATAAATTCTTCCAGATTTACTATAAGTGTCCAGAGCGCCCGAAACGGCTGGATGATAGTAATAAACGATAGGATCGAGATTTTCATGATTAGCGGCGCTGGCGGAAACTATAGCGGAACCAGTATTTCTGGATGTCGATGTATAGCCTGTCCAAGAGCCTGATGATAATCTACCGGAATAATCTAAAGCAATTGAATCAATACTTGATGTAGCTGTTATACCTTCATTAAATTTATAATATACGCCGAGTTGGGTATTGGAACCATCAGTATTTGTCCCACCATGTACTTCTGTAAACCAATAACGACCTATTTCTTTTGGGTTTCTAGTTTTTTTCCAAAATCTAAACTCATCTATTGATCCAGATAATTTACCAAAACCAAGAAATCCTGACGCCGGAAGGGATATGTTTGATCCGGAGGGGGCCCAAAAGAGCGATCCAATTGTCGCATGTAAATTGCCACTAACATAACTAGCACTAGTGCCAGTAGTAATTTCATCATTTAATGCGCCATCAATATACAATCTTGCCGCAGTTTGGCCATCGTCGGCGCCAGATCCTGTTTGTTGAAATGTGAATGCGTAATGATGCCAGCTATTATCAGCAACAGAAGCTGTAGTTAAATTTTTTCCAATTGAGGCACTTGCAAAACCATATGTACCCGATTGATATGTTACGTAAAAAGGAGAAGTGTCGGCAGCGGTTGCCACGCCATGGCCAGAAAGTTCAATTGTCAATCTGCCATAATCAGTGCTTGAAGTAAGTGTCCCAGTAGTCCATAAATCAAAAACAACTTCTTTCTTTGTTTTTGTTACATCAAAAGGATTTTTATAAAGCCAAAACTCAACAGTATTACCATCCTCTCCACCAATTTTTAAATTAGATTCCCTGTTTTCAGAAAAATCATAAACATTAGCTTTCCCATTGACAGATGGAAAAATATCTTGTAACCTGGTATTATCAGGATCTGCATTTGGACCACCTTTAATTAAAATATATTCTTTTGTTGATGGCTCTCCATATCCTTCATCAACGCTACTAGCTTGTGACCCCCAACCATCGGGAGAAAAAATAGCATATCCTGTTGTCTTGGGATATACTGTATCAAAAATATATTTATCAAAAAATGAAGAACTATTATGCCACTGGGTTTTTTCTTTTAAAGAACCATCATATGGATATGTTTTATAGATTCTTTTAATAGATTCTACATAATATTGTTCTGCGGAGCCAAATCTAGCAAAATTTTCTGGTTTTGAAAAATCGACATGGGGCTCGAAACGATTTTTATTTTTAACTTCTTCTTCAATCGCTTCAGCAGATTCTACTTCTAAACCAATATCATTGGCAGACGCAGATGAAATAATTTGCTGGATTGGTTGTTTATTGTTAAAATAATCTTTAAGACTCATAGTTACTCAACTCTAAATTTAAAAACTTCTGACTGTTCATGATAGGCACCATTTACATAATAGGCTAATTTAATTCCATAAGCATATCCGGCCTCAAATAAATCCATATCAAGATCAAAATAATTTCCCTTTGAGTCATATGAAAGGCTAGTGTATTCTGTAACACTACCAGTTCCGAAAGGTATAATTGTAGAATCATCGGAAATTTGAATAATTTTGAAATATGCCTTGTTTATAATACTTGATTTTATGTTTTTTGTTGCAATAGTATAAACATTTGGAGACCAATCTTTTTCGCGAACAAAAACTCTAAAGCGCGGGATTTCGTCGCGGCTATATGTATCCTTAAGATTTGTTATTTTTGTAGCATATTTCGGGTTTGGATTAAAATTATCAGCTGATGAAGAAAACTGATTCATCACAACCGATCCGGTATAATACACCGTAGCCGATTCAATATCTACGCCGGCGCTAGAACCACTAAACCAACGATCATAGAGAACGCTAGCGGTTGTGTTGACAGCAAAACTACATGAATATATTCCTGTCGAAACATAACCGCCCGTTAAAGCGTGCTGTGGAGGTTTGTCTCCAAGGGCACCTGTTTGTCTTATATTATACGGAGAACTGTTTTTAATAAGTTCTCCATTTGAAGCAGAAGTATAAAGTTGAACAAATATAACTGCTCCAACTGTGCCAACGTCAGGAAGATTTCTGAGTTGCCCTCTTACATTGTTATATAGAAATACTGTATTTATATTCTCTGCATTTGTAACCAACGAACTGCTGACAAAAGTATTTCCTCTATCATCTTTCTTGGCAGAATACCACCTAGCTTCGATACACGGTCTCTTGAAAAAATATTCTGAACTTCTAGAAAAGAATTTTTTAGTATAATAGGATTGTACCGTTCCAGCCAAATTGTGTAAAATAGAGCCGGTATTAGCAGCAGTGGAACTAGAAAAATACCCTTCTAGGCTTGACGTAAGAAATACTCCTAATCCATAATTATCCTTTGTACCAGCTATCCAATCTTCTACAACCTGTGATATATCTATTTCTATGTCTTCGGCTCCGTTAGCAAAGTGTGCCGTATAGTTAGAATTTGTCCCGGAATGAAATTGTCCACCTTTTGTATCCCATGCACTACCGGATGATTTGTTCACCCAACACGTGCCGGCACCGTCCCTCGTTTTATCAGAATATTCTTCCATATCAAGACCAATGCCCTCTTCCCAAGATTGAGATACCGGTACAACTGATACTGTAGAGCTAACAGGTAAAGTAAAAGAATGTTTGGCATTATACATTCTGAGATAAAACTGTACACTTCCACTTCCTGGAATAACACTGTTTGTCCTATCTGTGGAAACTTCACTAATTGGAAATTTAATTAAAGCTCTTGATAATTCTACAGAACCTGAAGAAGCATCTGTATATTGTCCTAGTGGTCCTTGGTTAAATATAGAGAATACCTCCATCACGTCGGATGCTCCCATATTAGATCCTGTTGCACGATTTCCTTCTCTCAGATCATGTCGAAAAGCATTCGTAATTGTAGTATCAGCGTCAGCTATATATCTTTTAATTCCCATTAAACTATAGTACCTCTAATATCTTTTGTTGGATATTTTATTTCAAATATCACATCTTCAGGAGCAATTAACGTTCTACCATCAGCGGATGTGTTTTTGTTAATGTTAAGACCGTAACCAGAATATAGACCACTACTTTTGTTAGTAAATTTAACATCTAATGTATCTACTACTCCTGGTATAAAATTCAAAATTTTGAAAATCCTTGTTACACTAATTGATTCCCCTATATCAAAATCCATATCAAAGGCTTTTTGCAGTTCAGATGTAGCAAGAGATAAAATATCATATTTATTTGTTTCAGACTGTCCCAACACTCTAAAATCAATTCCAATATTTACAATTTTTGCATCGAGAATATCAATTGTATCGTTTATCATTTTATAACCATTTAACCATGTTTTTAAGTTTTCTTTTACAGTATTATTAGTTGTTACCAATTTTTGACTTTTATTTTCAGATATAACATAAAAATTTAAATTTCTTTTAAAAGAATCATGATCTTTTATAATTGTACATCTTTTAACTGCACCGAATTGTGGTGGCATTGAATAAGAAGCCATTATATAATCCTGCTTTGTTACCGCGCGGTTTTGTGCAGCAAAGCCATTTTTAATCCGGTGGCGCAATTCATCGATGTCTGGAATAGTAACAGAACCTATAATTCTTTCTTCATTTGAAGATTCTAAACTGTCAATCACACTTTGAACTTTGCTACTGTCTAAACTTGTCCTATCTTTAAAACTGAAGTTCGGAAGTATTACAGTATTAACAGATCCAACAGATGCGTTAACTGTATCCGAAGTGTTTGTTCTATATGTTACTGTAAGTATAGTATTTGATGGGGCAATGCCAAACTTGTCTGTTGCCAATAGATTAGTTGGATCTAAAGAAGTATCGGTAATAAATCTTTTTCCATGTACTTTTAATACCAATTCGCTTGGATCTGCTATAGAATCATTAAAAATCTCTGAATCAGTGCCATATCCAAATTGTAAATATGTTCCATTTTGTTCATGTTCCACCACATATCTTCTAGCTACCGGGATTGCCTTCAAAATACTAGTAGCTTGTTTACCTGAGCCTCTATTACTAACGGCAGAATAAACAATATTCTGTGAAAGATAACTTACCTCAACATATCGATGCCCCTCTGAATCAAATATAGATATAATTTCAGTAATATTTGTATTTCCTAGTCTAACTCGCAAAAACTTTTCAAACTCACCTATGGTGACTCGCTCTTGTTCTAAAATACCAGAAATTACTTGCCCCATGGCCTTAACTGCATAATATGTCGGGACGCCGGTAGTAGAATTCACGCGAGCAACAACTATTTCATTAGTGGGATCAGAAAAATCAATATTTTCCGTCAATGTAAATATCGTTCCTTCAGTAGATGAAAACTGAGTACCTCGTTTCAACACAGGCATGTAATTCAGATCTGGAGTGGTCCCAAAAGAATCAGCAGGGACCATAATATATAAATTTACTAATCCATTTGCCGAATATCCTCTTTGAAGCTTGTATCCCAATGCTTTGCCGTGTTTCAAAACATTGCCATATTCCAATGCTGTATCTAAAAATGATTCATTTGCTTGATAATCTAGATAAAACGATAATATATCTCCAACATAGGCAACTGAGTCGAGCATTAGAGCGCCAAACGAAGCGTCATTAAAATCTTTAAAATTATCTGGATAATATCTTTTTGCATATTCAACTAAATCATTTTTAATAGAAGTATAATCTCTACTAGTGTATTTAATTGAGGCTAATTGTTTGGATATTTGGTGACTTGTTGTTTTTTTTGCCATTACATACTAATCCTTTATAAAAATAATTAGTATTACTTGATAGTTATTTCTAGAAAATCAGCAACACTAAGAGGAGTTATTTTATATCTTATTTTCATAGCTAATATACCAGGCTCAGCATTTGGATTATCATCATGACCAGAAAAGATAACATCTATGACTTCAACAAACGGCATATATATTTGAGTTTGTCTATCGATATCATCAACAATGCCGCCTCTTATAGTACGCGTATCTGGTTCAAACAAATATGTTAGAAGACCGACACCAAAATTTGGATCCATCATCCTTTCACCAGGAACAGTCAAAATCAAATTTTTAAAATTTTGTTTAACCACCTCAAAATAGGTTTTGTTCATTTTATATGCGCCATATTCTCCATCTAGAGTTAATGGTAGTTTAGGTGATATTGCGGGCATATTTGAAAACCTCTATTATATATAGATCTTTAGCGGTATTTACGCTATCTAATGATAAAAAGAATAGACTTATTCGTCTGTGTCTATTCCTGCCGATTTTTCTATTTCTTTTATTATTCCTTCCATGGTTTCTTCAAAATCTAATTCGCCACGTAACAATTGAAGGGGTTGGGGATAGAGGTGTGAAACACTTGGATCATTGCCGGTTTGAACAGCAAGTTTCATAAGAGTATATATATGTTCTTTAGTTTTATTAAAGACGTTAATATCTTTTAATCCATAGGCCTCATCCAAATTTTCACTCGATACATCAAAATTTAACGCGTCCCTAATTATCATCAAGGCAAGTATTCTTTGAAGTGGAAATATATATTCAAAGAATAACCTAAAATCATCAAGACCTTTCATTTTCCCCCACAGGGCCGTTACATTATTTGCGGCGGTTTGGCCAGTACTAAAATTATCAGCAATGTCTAATATTGTGTTCGCCGTCACCGCCGACGTTGACTCTATCAATGGAAGCAAAAAAACATTATGATCCAGATGATCAGTTGAAACTGCATCTGGAGCTTCTTTCATAAGAAAAGTTTTTGTGCGGCGGACCGTTTCGAAAAAATCCTCTCTACTTTTACCTACATCAGAGGTGATGAAGCCTTCATCTCCGGAGGCCAAACCAGTATCTTGTGAATATGAACCTCCCACAAAGTTAGGATGCACAACGGCTGCAGTTCTAATTCTACTCCATAAGTTTGTTTCGTCATATTCATTCTCGACTGCAGCCAAATCTCCTTCTCCAGCTGGAGGAGGCAAAAGATATGACAAACGTAATCCATATTCTATATCGGCGAAATCTGTAATATCCTTTTTAGAAATTTCTTCAAGCTCTTCAAAAAGTCCGGTATCGGATTCAAGTGCTGCAATATCAACTAAATTACTTTCGCCGTTTTTATCTTTGGTAAAAATATCTAATGGTGTTGGGAGTGTGTTGCTTCCTACTACTGTAAATTGCGCGCCCTGATCTAATTCTTGTATGAATTGCATACCATTTTTATAATATTGTAGCGCGTAATACAAATGACCACCAAATAGAGCCGTATAGTTTTCTCCCATCGCACTATCTGTGTGAATTCCTGTTTCAGTACAGTCGTCAGTAGGCCAGGTATCTGGGGTAGCCCACGAAAATTTCCATGCGTCGTCGAGGCCCGGGCGTCTTTGGGCGTCGCCAATTTCGTAACAATAACAAAGGAGTTTAGCCAAGTTTTCAAACCAGACACCATGTGCGATGACGTCCCCACCTTCCTTCACCTGTGTAGCCGCGTGTTCGTCGTCCCAATATCTATATCCCAAGTCTCGGAAGGGATCGCCAGCCTGGTTGCTGGGATCTTTTATGGGAGGCAAATCCCAACTGTATTGTGTAGCCAGAGTTCCTTCTTGTATAAGAGGGGTTTTGTATGCTACGCGGATCCTATAACGTCGGTCATCATCGTGTCTGTCGATTCCAGACCAAAAATCTCCGTCAAGAGGTCCTCTGAACATTCTCTGCGCGAATAATATTTTAAATAAATCATGGAACGTTGGTGGAATATGATACCTTTTTTTATTGTAGTTGCCTTGAGAAATAGAATAAATTCCTTTTAGTTCGGTGGACTTGCCTGCCTCATCATATTTCTCCCATGAGTGATACCACATTGATCCTGGGGCGCGAAGGCCATGACGGGGATTACAAGATCGGTCAAGGTAGCCTGCTCTCTTAAAGAACTTATCTAGAACTTGCCCAGGTGTGCCGGAGATGCCCGGAATTTTCTCATAGATGGGGTTCACTGTGAACGCTCTAAAATCACCGAGCTTATATCTTGAATAAAACCTAAAAGCAATTACCATTAAGTCCCACTTATCTGCATTAGACAGATCACCCCACCTTATTAAATCACTTTTTATATCAGTCCACCAATGACGCGGGTCCATCCCGCCGGTGCTTGTCCACTGCGCAGTAAGCTCAGCCTGGTAGTCATCTTTAATTAAGCATCCTGAATCATCTTGGGCGGCGGTAAGGCCGGCAGCGGCGCAGCCGCCGCGATCAACAGCGTCAGAGTTGGAAGCCTTGCTCCAATCTCCTACATAATTCTTTATGCCGTAAGATCTTTGTTTTACCCCGGGCATGATAGCGTTTGAATGATTATTTGTAGTCAGAGGGTGACCATCGACATTACCGATTCCATGCTCGTCGCGGAAGCCTTTGTGAGCTTTCCTGAATCCTTGTTTATCCGGGTGGCCCTTGGCTTTTAAATAAGGTGCGAGCAGTCTTTCCATTAAAGCAATATGTCTTTGAATTTCAGCCGATCTAGAAATCGACACTCTGGGATCATTGTATTTTTCTGGGGTCCATGGTCCGCTTGTTCCAACGACGTCGCCTGGGCCTTGCTTCCCATCATTATGAACTTTGGCGTGCATATCTTCTAATTTTGAATTAAAATCGGTGGCAGTGTCGCCAAGCTGTCTCCAAGAGAATGTTGAAACATCAACCTCGGCCTGCTCCTCTGGAGAAAAGCCAAAATTCGTAAAAAATTCAGTATAATAATTTCTAAAATCTTCAACACTTAAATATACTGGAAGTTTTTCTCCGTCCGGAGTGTTTGGGTTTTTAGAAAATCCACGAAATTCAATTGGCCACTTCTTCCAAGCTTTATAAAATTCTTGGTTGCCTATCGGAGATTTGCGCAGAGCTTTTTTCCACTTGATTTTTACGTATTTTTCTAAAACAAATCCTGAATCTATTTGTTCCCCATCAAGATTGCGATATCGAAATTTGGTGAAAAGATTGTTTGAGATAGTGGCAGCGTTGTCTTCAAGAAAGGCTGTGTCCTCATCTAAAAGAGGCATGATTTTTGGTCTGTTTGGAATCACGCTCTTTCCAATGCGCGAGAAAGGAGAAACACTTGCTAGATCATATATTTCAGGAAGTGTTAAAACGTTTTCTGCAGCGCCATCATATGAACCTATATTTGGTTTATATAGATCTGCTATTTTTTCGGCCACTACCTTAACTTCTTCTTGAACTATTGGTTTTATAGAATCTTCAAAAGAAACTTCTTCTCCTTTGGCTTGACTAGCCTTTATTGTTACAAGTTCTCCAATTTCTTCTTCAACACCCGCTTCTTTCATAGAAGCGAAAATAAATTCTTTCATTATTGGTTCATAACCTACTTTTTTAACATTAAAAGCGCCGCAAACAAGATATGCCTTTAAAAGTTTTTCAACAACAAATGTTCTAACTAAGAGTCTAATAAGAGCCGGATATGTATCTTCTTCTTCTTTTTCTCGTAATTCATCTTGTTCTTCCTGAGTTTTCCCAATAAATCGCGAGGGATCCCTCTTCGGATAACTTATCAAGGTTTTACCTATTGTTGGAACTCCGAGAATTTCAGAAAAGTCCGCTTCTTGCAGAAAGTCTTTGTGTTTTTTTATTGCGTCAGATCTAATATCATTAACGTTTAAGATGCCATCACCACCAGAACCATAAAATCGTGGAATAAGTTCTCGGACGCCAGAAATTATTCTTGCCACTCTATCGGAAAAATCTGTTCCTGGAAGGCTCATGCCAATGCCATATTTAACTGTAGATTCGGTCATATTTTTTAACAACGTTGTAAAAATATGGCCATAAAAATCATATTGCCCGATGCCATGGTTGAACACATCATCCAACATTGCATATGGGGACCATTTTTTCCACGTCGCGGTGGCGAATTCGCCGTTGCTTTCCTTGTTTGTATTTTGCAGAAGATTAAGGTTGCCAGATTTAGTAATATTTTTAATAACCACGTCGGTAAATACTCGTGGGGGGACGGGGCGAGCGCCCACCTCAGTGGGAATTTTTTCCCAGTCACTAGTATAACCATATAAGCCGAGTAGTTCTTTACCCTTTTCCTCAGTAGGTTCTGCGGTGCCCATTTGGGTGTCAAATACTTTTATGGTTTCATTATTATTATAATCTACGATAATTCTCGGCAGAAAACCAGTTGATGACTGCAAATATTTGAGGATATAAAAATAATACCGGTCAATCATACAGCCAGATGCGCTATCAGAATTCTTCCTAAAGGACGTGAGAGGCATTAGTTCATATTCTATTGAATACGTAGGATTTTTCTCAGGTAATTTTGGTTTTTCCGCATCTGGTTGTTTGGGCCGGCAAAATATTCGCCATGGCGTTGGTCTCTCCAGTGGTATATACGGCGCTTTTTTCCCGGTTTTCGGATCCAAAAGAATAAGCTGCATTACACCATGGTCGCCTTCGCCTCCTCCTAATTGTTCAACTGCGGTGATCCCATTAGGAGATTGCCCGGCTTCCCAGTCTGCAGCATTCATGACAAATATTTCAGGAGGTATTATGTTACCCTCTTCGTCGAATTTATACGCGTCAGCCGGTATATAGCCGCCCGGGCCGCCGCCTGATTCATAAAATCCCACATGATCTTCAGTATTATCGTCGACCCATTCACCTCTCACCAAGTTGACGATCCCTCCTTCATCGGCGCCAACGATGCCTGTGCCGGCTGGGCCTGGGTAGCCAGGGATACGGGTCAATCCCCATTTATAAAACTGAAGGGCGCGCATAAGATGACCGCCATACAAATTATCTTTCCAAGCACTAGAATTGAATCCCGTGGTTTTCACGGTCGCGCCGCCGCCCTTAAAGATTGGAAAATCTGTCACGGTGTCCTTTCCTCGATCCCAAACAAACAAAAGAAGTTGAACTAATGCTGTTTTTAAGTCACCCATCGACCACGTGGGATTTTTAGGTACCCAATGTCCGTAACGTTTTAGATATGTCGGGTATTGGTGCTTAATGTAAGGAGTAACATCTCCTCCAGCGGCATTCGAATCCCAAATTTCCGCCGTCGCGGAAATTAATTTATATTTGCCGTCATTCCGATCTCTCTCGGCATGTAAACGCTGAATCAGTTGATACAAAGGAAGCGCCTTGTCCTCGGGGTCTGGTCCAGGCGGATTATGGAACCATGGGTAAGCTGTATAGCCGCTTGAATATTTCTTATGTATTCCATAACGAAAATTAACATTACCAAGATAGCCCCACCAGGCCGGAACGCCTCCTTGTTCGTGGAGCGGGTCATAATAAAAAGAGCCATATGGTTTGGTGTCGGCCCGAAGCTGAATTTTGGAGAACTGGTTTTTCTCTAAATTGGTGTAGTCGTGTGTGAATCTGCTATAATACCTGAACGCAATTACAGCCAAATCATCAAACTCTTCTGGTGTTAAATTTTTGTATTTATTAATTAAATTTCGATGTGGAATGCGCATATACGAGTGAGTCAGTATACGCCATTTGTTCAATGTGCCAGCGGAATTGTACATTTCGGTGAATTTAGCTCCGAGTCCCTCGCCGGCGATGTCAAGGTCGACATCGTGAGGCCAATAACCTCTTGTGGCGTCGAGACCAGAGCCTGCGCCAGTTTCTGCCCTATCTGCATCTTTCAAATCTTGGTGCATGGCTTCTTGAAAAGATTCCATAAGAGCCACGTGGCGTCTCCACTCTTCGCACCTGGCTTTGTTGGCTTGAGAAGCTAGAGCTACTTCCTTTGCTTTAGCTTCAAGATATTCAGCTGATTGAACAGTGATCTCATAATCATGAAATCTGTGTCCAGTGTATGTATTGGATTTTCCTTTGAACATACTTTGTCCCATCAAGGTATCTAAATCTGCTGTCATTCTCCTAATAAACGGTGCATTTGATAAAACAAGAGCAAATGTATTCAAATCTGATTTTGACATTTCTGGAATTGTGGCGAAAAAGCTTGCCATGGTTACGCCGGCAGAAGCTTTGAGTGCGCCGGAAATTGACTCATTCAGTTGTTTTTTTGAATCTTTTTTTAATTTTTCAGATAAATCTCCAGTGTTGGAAAGTGTTTTTATAGCATCTAAAACTAATTTTTTCTTGCTGGCGCGGCGGTCGTCCACTTGAGCTTCAATTTCTTCTTCCGATAGGCCTTGCGCAGCAAGAGCAGCAATTAAACTGGATTCTTTTGGACTGACAGCTAAATCGACACATAGATCCGAGACTTGTCTGTTTGGTATAATTTCTAATCTGTCACAAATAGAACTATTTAATTTAGGCCTAATAGAATTAAAAAAAGCAACTATGTTTGCTGGAGATCCTAATCTTCCGGGGTTTTCATCGGTTCCAATAGCGCTCAGTGGCGCCTCATTTACCGGATCTTTTGTGAACTTCATGATAAATTTCAGCACTTTTTTCAATTTTGGATTACTATATGGTATATTTTTGCTTAAAAGTAAACAAATTTCTTGAGGAGTTAGCGCAGCTAATAATCTAGCCAAAAAATCTGAGGCACCTTCTTCGCCCATAAAATATGGACCAGCCACTTCTTCCAGGCCGCCTGGTGCAATAAGCTGCGGAGGGAGAGAGCCATACTCAAATTCATCTTCATTTCCACAAGCTTCAAGTATCTGCCAAATCCAGTCTCTTAGTGGTTTGATAATTTCTTCTTCCAGCCATTCCATTGCTTCTTCTTCGAGTCTCTTTTTGGCATACTTTAATGCCATGTCCCAGAGAGTTTCCAACAATGGCATCGCATCTGGCCAATCAAAATTAACATCACATTTTTTCTTTGGTGGGCGTTTATTCACGTCGTCCGGATTCAACCCCAAAAGCCATATTATGAGGTAAACTAATGCTGCTACAGCAGCAAACGGACCAACGATTAATACGGCACATATTATCTTCTTCGTATCATATGACGCTTGTTGTATAAAAACGTCTCCTGCCGGTTGACCTGTGGCGACTGAGCCGGCAATTGCTCCCTTTATTTCACCAACAACATCAGTAATAGATAAATCAATGTATTCGCCTCCAAAAGGGACGAACTCACCGCTTTCCAGAAATTCTATTACTGATGTGAGGCCACCATCAGTTTTTTGATCAACGGTTCTTATCATTTCGTCGCAAAGCCACTCAAGCAAATCATTCAAACTGACGTCAAGCCCTAAACATGCCAAATATTTCGCTATCAGAGTCGGTATATCAATTCTTGCTAAAATATATTTCCATGCATCATCAAGTGATCTAATTTTTTTTGGTGAGGCCGGCATTTGTTCCCAAACCATATCAGCAATATAATCACTAAGATCTGTATTCATGTTTTCCATCATTTCTTCTAATACATCACTTGCCGACAGATCAAGTTCAATGTCAATATCTCTAAGAGATTTAAAACTTAAATCAAAACCGGCCAATTTGTTAGCAAAATCTAAAATCGATTGTTTTCTAAAATTTGATTCTGGAGTTGGAATAAGGCGCTTTTCAACAAATTCATCAACTGGTGTTTTCTTTTTAGATGATGGAAGTGACGGAACTGTTCCGCAAGGATTTTGCAATGCTTGGGCCGTTTGTTGAGCGGCCATAAGTTTAGCTTCTTCTTTAGTTGGTATGTGTGGAGGAGGACCTCCCAAATCAATTGCCACAACTTGTTTTAAGTTTGCTAAAAAGTATCTTACTCTATCATTATCAAATGGCGAATCAATGAAAACTTTCTCGGGTTTGCCGGCGAGTTCAAATTTCACTTCCATGGCCCAGTCCGGTAACAGTTTATTAGTAGGATTCAAACCCACTGATATGTCTATGTTATCGGCGGTGGCCGCGATATTTATTGAAGGTGAAAGATCAGGTGATGTATATATCCTAACGCCGGCTTTATCGCCTCCAGCGGGGGCTCCGATATATCTTATTCCTGGCGCGGAGCCATTAATCTTGGCTGCATCAATGATCCTACCGGTAAGACCATAAGTGCCGCCGCTGAAATCTCTCTCGACAAATTCTTGAAACCCAATTTCAAAAGGCTTATGGCCGCTGTGTCCTATATTATACAAATAATCTGTAATTATTATGCCGGCATCTCTTACAAGTTCGGCTATATAACGTAAATCTACTTCCTCGTCATCATCAAGGTCGCCAGGATATGTATAATACCAAATTGAATCATCTATTTCATCTTGATACTTATCTAAATTTTCGGCTAGCCTGTCGATGTGCAATTCAAATTCATGTGCGTTGTTAAATGTTTGACGAAATCTTTTTGCTGCGCGCATGTTAGTGCACGTGGCGGGAGAGTCGGCGTCGCAGGGGGTGCCTGGATAAGTTCCGGCATCGCCCAGGTCCATGGCATCCTCATCAAAAGGATCCAATAAGGTTGTTGGAACAACTAAAGCAGTTGCTACATCAGGCTTTAGTTGATCGATCATATTTTGTTCGAAAGTGACAACCCAACGAAATGGCGATGGCTCACCTGGTCTAGGTATATATTTTGGGTTATTCCATGCTGGCATTAGAATAATCCTTCCTTCTTCTAGGCCGACTTCTTGTTCGGTGAACTCAAAAACGGTTTCATAAGCTTCTCGTGCCGGCGCTGGTCCTATCACCTCGCCATAAGAAATAGAACCTCCGCTTAGGCCGGCAGAGGCTATACTATAATGTTGTATTACCAAATGCATCGCGCGTCGGGCTATAGCGCCCTTAATCGCAAATTCCCAGGCAGCCGGCACAGAACCATCAGGAAAATTCATAATTTCGTTGTCTTCAGTTTTATGGCCTTTGCCAGACAAGCCCATTAAAGACATGTGGATATTTTGGAATTCGGCGGGTTGGTCCATGTTCTGGAAGAACTCCATCTCCCAATCGCCCAATCTCCAATGCCAATTATTTTCATTCGGAGGTGTGGCTGCGATTACAACTGCGTAATTGCCGTCTCTATCCGTAAAAACTACTTCAGGTTCATTTGTATTTATATCAGAAATATCAGCCATTATTGTCTCTATGTTGTGTGAACATTCTTACTTAATAAGTAGAACTTTGAATTATTATTATGAGTAAAATTGAAATTCGAAGACCACATATTATTTTTATCTACCACTATGCGTTGTTTAGTTTGAGTACCGAATATTGCTGTTGTTTCACTGCCGATTGCACTGACGGCAGGATTTACTTCTGTCATGCCGGGTGTTGGGCCGGTTTGCCCAACAAACAGCGGTTGTGAAGCAATTGTTGTCATACCTGTTACAGTTGTGGTAACTGGGCCACCCCATGAGGCCACTCCAGCGCCGATCCCGGGGGTTGAGGCCAAAGGAGGAACTACTATCGGTGGCACCGGATGTGTATGAGTTGTCAGAACTGTGTTAAATTTGTTTTGTTGTTCTACAATGCCGTTAATCGTTGTCATAATTTTATCTAAATATTGAAATATATTATCAACAGCTATTGCCATATTTTTCCCCTTAACCAATGGCTGTATATCAGAAGAATCATTACCAGCAATAAAATTAATATCGGCATAACTATCGACATTACCTCCTTGAGAATTTGTCCTGTTGGCGCTAGTAATAAGTTTTATCCCGCCGTCGTTGCTAAGAATCCTTACACTATCTGCCTTCATAGCAACAGCAGAACGTCCATAAATCCACCCTGCTGTTCCATAAGCGCAGTTAAACCCTGCTTGGTCATCATCAATATCTGTTTTTTGACTTAAATATATAGTCGCAGCATCCAGTTGATTGTTGGGGCTCATTCTTCCTTCAGGGGGAGAAACATCGATGTTCCCTGGAATTTTACCAACCTCTCTGCCTCCCATTCCAGCCGTTAATCTTATGGCATGTGCAGCTCGTTGATTTTTAACTCCGCCATAACCACTTATTAAATTTCCTGGTCGGTCACGCCCAAGAATTATAAGAGCGTTTCCTCCTTTACTACGCAATACTTCTTCACACTCACCTTTATTGTATTCGGGAGCTGTCTCCATCTTTATCTTTTGCGCGACGCCGCCTTTGGCCTTTGCGCGCTCTGTGGGGGTCATTTCTGATAAAATCTTATTGGTTTCGAAGCTAGGTCCGAAATCATCATCAACAGGCTTAAATGTAGGTCCAAAAAATACCATAATTTGTTCTCCTTATTAAATAATTAGGCGGGTGAGGATGCGCGGGATTCGAATCCTGTTCCTTTAGAAGCAACAAGTCCACCTTGACTAGAAATCAGTAACTCTTCTTGTAACATGTCTCCATAGATTTGTAACTTTTTCTTAAATTTCCTATTGTCTGTGGTCCAAACTCCTTCGACACCAGGTTCTATTATTTTTCCGTTTTCTTTGACCGGTCGTTTTCCTCTTTGCCTTGTCCCCTCTAATCCATAACAACTTTGATATTTATAACACGCATAGGGTAAACTGGCCCATATTTTTCCAACCCCCTTGCCAGGTCTATCGAAACATTTTTTCCATATTTTTAAATGTTCATTATTGGCAATACTAGGAGAATTTCCTAACGACTCCAACAACTCAAGTAACGATTCCGGCGTACTGCCCCAGCCAGACCCAGTGCGGTTTTTGATAGTCCTGCCTCCCTTCTGAGAGGTGAGAAAAGCATAACAAATCCAGTCCTGATTCCCGGGAGAGAAATCCTTTTCTGCTTCTTGGAGGGTGCGCGGTGGTTCTCCGGGGCGATGAGTTCCGTATGTAGCCCAACCCCGTTTTCCGTACCACGGAGCCAGCGGGACGTCCATATATTGATATCTACCATTTGCATTTGATCTAGGTCTCAAGACCGCTACACCAGGATGACCATTAAAATATCCGCATTTTGCATTATAATTAGCCCATTTACCATTTCTGAATTCCAGACGACCGACGCATGAGGCTTTAGTGTATTTATTTTTTTTCGCCGTATTTACGTTGCCGGCTCGCGAAGAATGGCCCCTAATCGACAATTGATATGGGCTAAATTGTTTACCTCTATCAGACCCAACTCCATGTTCGGTGTGGGCGCCGGCCTCACCTATAGAAATCATTCTCATAAAGGCTCTTATTCTTGGATCGCCCCCAACCATTGCCAAAGTTTCAATACCATGGGCGCCTTTCGTATACTGTATATCACCTTGTGGAAAAAACCACCCATCCCCATTGGTTTCACCATCCCATGGTTTCGGAGGCTGGCGAGGTGGAGATGGTCGTGGGGGCGTAGGTGGTGGGGTTATCCCTTCGACCGCATCTCTAGCAGAATTTTTTGATTTAGAACCTATTCCTGCTTGCTGGCCGGCATTTATAGTACCAATAAGTTCATTGTTATCCAGTACACCTAAATACATTCCGCCAACAAAATTTATTCTATCTTCAAAATCAACCTTGACTATTTGTCCCGCGCGGGGCTTCGGCGGGAGTTGGCCATTTTCACCAGGAAAAGAAACAAATTTTGGATACATATCAACAATTTTAAGATCATTATTATAATGTTCAGACTTCGGATTTAAAGGTATTTCCGAAGGTTCAGGTAAACAGGCACCACCAAAGGATTCAATAATCCGCGCCTTGATCGTAACAACATTGTCGTCTGATGTCTCTACATCAAACACACCCCAAAAATTAAAAGCGGATTTAGCCCTAGATCTCTTCATGTCTTCAGGAGCATCGTAAACTTTAAGCACTTGCGCAAGCATCTCCTTCTTCTTTTTGTTGACGTCTCTTTTATTATGATTAATAGCGCCGTGGCGAATATATCCAATTCCGGTAGTTTCGCCCGTTATCTCTCTAACATTTTGTCTTGGTGTGCGTGGATTTAAATCTCCAAAGTCATACTTTCCCATTGTTATCCTCCTGCCTGAGCCACAGCTCGTGGTGCCATATAAGGAACAATTGCATTTCTACCAGCTAAAATTTGCACATATCTTTTTGCTCCGGATTCGCCCATATGAAGACCGTCAGGAGCTTCAGTGTGTTTATAATCTGTAAATATTTCCTGCGGATTAAAAAAAGTAACATTTGGCATGCCTTTCAAGCCATCGGCGATTGACTTATTTCTTTTTTGTCGCCCCACATTGCTTTCAGCTGCTTCATTAAAAGTTTGCCATTTTCTAGATTGTCCCGGTACCTCGCGTTCGGCGGCCGTTCTTTTTTTTCTCTTGAATCTTTTTGGGGCGCCGAGCCAAACAATTCTTGGCGTTGTAATTGTTTTTAATTTTGCCTCATCTCTCTTGCTAGTCCCCTCCCAATTCTTAGTAGCTGTTTTTGTACGACCTAATCCTTTCTCGCCGGTACTTATATACCAGCGAAGCTTTTCCACTAATTCCCTTGCATCTTCAGCGTTTCCACCATTTCCTCCAAGATTTATATATATTACGCTTGGAATTTTATTATTCTTTTTTGCATCATCTAAAACTTTAGTTATACATTCCCATCCTGCAAATCCAGGATGTGGCTCTGGATTTGTACAACTTTTCTTAAGATGAGCATTTATTTTGGATCCAGTCCGACTGCATTTTCTGCGGCCGGCGACGCCACTATTGATAACTTCCCAACCAGAGTTTCCTAATTTTTTCTCAAGTTGGCCTCCGATCCCACGCTGTCTAACCATTTGGCTATCACCAATAAGAAGAACAAATTTATTGCTATATACCTTGGGAGCATCTGGGGCATCACCTACTATTTCTAATTCTCTTTCCCTTTCTTCCGGTGTGGGCTCTGGCGGGCGTGACACTGTTTCTGGCACCACGGTACCAAGATCTCTCGGAATTCCTTTCTTAAAGCTTTCACTTGGCCGGCCGGGAGTTGGTGGGCGTGAAACAATTGTTTGATTAGCCCCCAAAATATTTAAATATATAGGAAAAGTTTTATTTCCATCATCCTCAAAATCAACCTTAACTATTTGATCAGGTTTTGGAAGAGGCATGTTTGGTTTTAAAGATGTAAATTTTGGATGCATCTCGACAATTTTAAGATCATTATAATAATGTTCAGACTCCGGATTTAAAGGTATTTCCGAAGGCTCAGGTAAAACAGCTCCGCCAAAGTCTTCATATATTCTAGCTCGAAAATGATGATAAAGTCCCTCTGTATCGCCATCAATCAAATTGAGATGATTAAATGCAGAAGAACCTTTCTTTTTGGTTGTGGAATCATAAACAAATAACACCCGTGCTAAATATCCATGATGATCCTCATCCATATTATTGTCGATCTTTTTTACAGCAAAATCTCTTAAAAATTTAAGTGAATTTGTTTCGGAAGGATGTATCTCGCGCTTTCCAACAATCTTATCGTCTACTGGATTTAAATCTCCAAAATCAAACTTGGTCGACATAACATAATTATCCCTTTATTAATTCAAATATTTCATTTTTATCAGCTTCGCTTAATTCAGCTGAAGATTGTTGTTTCTTTTTAAGAAGTGAAATAATTTTGACCAGTTGTTCATTAGAACGCTGTAGGGTTTCAACATATTTTGCCGCGACTTGACCAACTTTCTCATGTCTGGTCTCGTCACCAGAAAGATACATCATTACGTCTTTCAGTAGACTACTAGTAATATCGCGATCTTTTCTAATATTCTCAATTGACTCTTGTAGGTATGCATCCACTTCTTTCATTCCGCCTCTTCCTCCATACCGGTAGTAACTAAAATTGTGACTAACCCAGGGATCCTCTTTTTTACATAAACGCCAGTAAATAATGTTTCAGTTCGCCCGCCGACATAAGACATTGCCGCGTCCAAATGTTTGCTAACTTCTGGATCAGAAGCTAATTCTTCGGTCAGAACTAGCAACATTGTACCGGTTTTTGGTTTTCCTTTTGGAGGAGCACATGGAGATCTTTTGAGACAATTTTGAAACATCTGAGCGCCAATATTTGGTTCTTTAGGATCGGTAACGACTGTAGAACCAATAAATATTCTACCATTCTGTTTTAATACCCTTTCAAGATCTTTTGAATCGAACGTTTGAATTGGAGATTTTTCGGCTGCCAATTTCAAAACTTGATTAAATAATTTGGCAAAAGTTTTATTTGCCAAAGGAAACATGTTTAACATTCCAACTTTGCCGCGCAGCAATTCTACTTGTCTTTCATTATCCAATACAACATATGGATAAGGACTAACATCATTAATTAATGACAATGCATTTTTTGCTATTGTTGGGTTCAACAATTCCTGTGCTGTTGGCCAAGAAATAATATAAACAACTTTTCCTTGGGCCTGAACTGATGTCAAGTATCTTTCAAAAACATTATGTAGGGAAACGCTAGCACTTCCAGTTCCACCTCCTCCACCTGCCATCACAAAAAGCCAATCAACTTTCCCCAATTTGGTTCTTAGCGCATCTTCAACAACTGCTCCATTATTTTCAAATACAGTTTTACCAAAAGAAATGTCTTTAGCCACACCATCTGCATCCGGAATAAGAACTAAATGTTTTGGATCAACATTGTCTGGTTGATCCTTTTCAGTCGTATTTATAAGAAGGGTTTTATTATATCCCAAATCTAAAAATGCTTTTGCCATTTTTCCTCCGCCGCCGCCAACTCCTACAAAAGCACAATTTAAAGCAGACAAAACTTCATTATCTGGTAACTGTTCTTCATGTTTGACTTCGACTGTGGATCCATAATGATCTACAAAGTCAAAATCATCAGCAAAATCGTCATCAACCGGTTGTGGGTTGTTTTCATTTTCTTCCAATGTAAATTCCTCCTATCGTGGTATAAATAAATAGTTTAATTCATATTTTTCCATCATTCCAATTTTTCTTAAATTTGCCATAGCGCATGCGCATCTTATTTAAGTTATTAACAACTTGTTTTGTATTTAACCCTGTTAGTTCTCGTAAATAGAGATAAATTGCTTTTTTATTAAAAATTTCGATATCCTCAGAGTTTTCTAAAAGTATTTTAATGGCTTCCAAAACTTTCCTCTCGTTTACTTTTAGATTCTCTTGACTCCAAAATTCTATTTGTTGTAAAAGGTGTCCCCAAAATTCTGTAGTTTCTCTATTTTCCACATATTTGTTAGCTGAAGTCACATACGAATGTTCTAAACTTTTTGATAGATCCTCAAATTGAATTTCTCTTTTATATTGCTGTGTGTTTTTCTTAACTTTGTGAATGAACCAGTTTTTTGTTATAACACTGAAGTAAGAAAAAGCTTTTGAACCTTTATCGGGATCAAACTTATCAAGGATGGTTGTAAGCCAGATTTTACATTCGTCACGTAGAATATCAATATTTGGAAGTGTAGAAAACTTATAAGTGAAGACAATTTTATCTACCATTTCATCAAATGCTGGTTGAATAAAAGTTATATAAAGTTCTGTTCTTTCTTGCCTGTCTGAAGAAATACAATATTGTACAATTGCATCTTCGTGAACTTTTGTAAAATAATACCTTTTTGTTTTTTTAGCTTTTTTACTCATCTTCTTCTTCCTCTTCCTCCAAATCAGGCTTTTCTTCTAGCAAAGAATAAGTGCTGTGATGTCTTCTAATTTCTTCCACAACAAGTTTAGAATGATGAACTAAATTTTCCAAGACTGGTTCTCCATAAAAAGTTTCTAAATTATAAAGCCCCGTCAAGTGCTCTGAAAATTCTTTTACTGTGTGTAATAAGTCGTCAACATTTTCAGAAACAAAAAATAATTTTGTTAATATATTTTTAATATACCAAACTAAAGCAACATTTAAAATGATAGAAAATATTAATGCATAAGTCATGGCTTATAATCTCCTTTCATTTCTTTTTTGTCCTTTTTTATATCTTTTTTTGCTTCTTCAATGTGATTTTTAACAACTTGCCCTACTTTTTTTTCTTTTGAAGTCTTGTTCAAACGAATAGGGAATGATGGTATTCTCTTCATGCAATCTTGTTCACCGCAAGAATCACATTCCTCAATATTTTCACCCATGCCATGGCTCACTGTAACCATCTTTTTACAGTGAGCACACTTATAAAGATATCTGGGCATTTTTAAAAGTCTTCTTCTTTGGGCATAATTTTTTCTTTTTCTGGATCATCGTTATTATCAACGAATCTAAGAACTGGTGGATTTTCCACAACCAACTGTTCATTTTTATCTACTGAAAAGTTGAATTGGTTTAACACTCCAGTAATATCACTTTGCTCCATAAGTGATTTTTGTAGAGCCATCATGAGAGCGCCCATTGCTTGATTTGATAATTTCATTTGATTTTTCCTCCGTTTGTTATCAATTCGTAATCGGCATCAAACATAATTTCTGCCAATTTTTTAAAAGTAATTTTCGGTTGCCATTCTAATTTTGTTTTTGCTTTTGTAATGTTCCCAACAAGAACTGGGACTTCATGTGGTCTGTATAATTCTGAATCAATTTCAACATATTTCATGGGATCTCCCAATCCAGAATATTCAAACACGTGATATAAAAACTCTTTAACTGTGTGGGTCTCACCAGTTGCTATCACATAGTCATCTGGCTTATCCTGTTGCAACATCAACCACATTGCTTCTACATAGTCAGCTGCGTGACCCCAATCCCGATAAGCATCTAAATTCCCCAAATAAAGTTTGTCCTGGTGGCCGGCAAGTATATTTGCGGCGGCCATTGTTATCTTTCGCGTTACAAATGTTTCTCCCCTTCTTGGAGATTCGTGATTAAATAAAATACCACTACATGCAAATAAGTCATATGACTCTCTATAATTTCGTACTAGATTGTGCGCAAACACTTTTGCACATGCATATGGCGAGGCCGGCATTAAAGTTGATTCTTCATTAAAAGGAGTGTCCGGATTATCTCCGAACATTTCTGATGATGATGCTTGATAATATTTTGACTTTGGGCAAATTTCTTTATAAGCATTTAATAATCTGAGTGTCCCCATAGCGATTGAATCAACCGTCTCTTCAGGGACATCAAAAGAAACTCTTACATGTGATTGAGCTGCAATATTATAAATTTCATCTGGTTTATATTTGTTCAACAGTTTCCATAAGCAACCAGGATCGTGCATATTTCCATATTCTAATTTTAAATTTGGATGATCAAAGTAATGATCTATTCTATCAGTGCATATAATAGAAGTTCTTCTTTTAATCCCAACTACATAATATCCTTTACTTAATAACAATTCAGCAAGATATGAACCATCCTGGCCAGTTATGCCAGTTACCAAAGCAACTTTACTTTTCTTTTTCATTTTTGTACCATTCGTAAGTTTTTTCAATGCCGCGCTCAAACGTCGTAAAATTAAATTCACCGACTAAATCAATAAACTTCTTATTTGAGCCGTCTTTTCTATGTTGTCCTTTAAGTTTATTATTATACTCTATTGTAACACTTTTATTAATTTTTTTTAGGCATTTTTTAATCATGCTGTCAATACTAAGGTTTTCACTTGGAGAAACGATCAATGGCAAGTCTGTATTATGATTTTCCAACAACAACGGCAATGCCTTTATTAGGTCTCCAATATATAATTGTTGCCTTAACGCTTTCCCATCTCCCCAAAACTCTAAAACGTCTCCGTCGTCACAATCATAAAATCTTTTAATCATAGATGGCACAAAGTGAGAACTTTCTGAATCAAAATTATCGTATGGTCCATAAATATTTGATGGACAAAAACAAGAATAATTCACACCATATTGTTCTCTATAAGATTTAATTTGAATATATAAAGAACGTTTTGTGTATCCATATGATAAATTTGTTGGAGCTGGAGGGCCTTTTAATAAATCTTCTTCTGAAAACGGATATCTCTCGACAACGTTTGGAAATGCACATGTACTTAAAGACGCCAACAACCTTTTAACTCCAGCTTTGTGTGCTTGACTAATAACATTTGTATTAATCATCGTGTTAATATCATAAAAATCAGCTTGTTTGTTTGTGTTCTCTTTAATTCCTCCTACTTTTCCTGCCAAATGTAAAACAGCATCCGGCTTATTTTCTTTATACATCGCCAAACATTGTTCGCGCAAAGTTAAATCATAATCTTTTGAAGAAACGTATATCCAGTTTGGATATTCTTTTTTAAGATTTTTACCAACAAATCCTGTACCACCTGTAACTAAAACTTTCATTTTTATTTAAAATAATCATCCGCATTGATAACTTTGTCGCATATAAAATAATCATAATGAGGTTTCCCCATTCTTAAATCGTGATATTTCGCGCCCCAAAGATCTAACTGCCTTTTCGTTAAATCATACCAGTCTATTCCAGTTACACCTCCTCGTGCTGTCCAATAAATTACAGTATTGCCTTCTAGATAAAGTTTATTTACTTGTTCTATATTTTTATGTAACGGAACTGCCTTTTGATAGCTGCCATCTGTGTTTGTACATATTGTTCCATCAATGTCAACATAATATATCTTCATTAATCACCTTTCTGAATTCTATAGCTATCGCTATCAAAATGTTGTGTTGAGAATTCGAACAGTTCCGAATCTTCAAGAGCGATCATCTGATGTCGTAGTCCAGTGTAAACATGGAAATTTTCTCCAGCTTCCAAAACCACTTCTTCTGCTTTTTCAATATCACTTTGATCAGAATACTTTACAAGTAATTTACCAGATTGTAAATAAAAAACTTCATCCTTCAGTTTATGAAAATGCCATGAACATTTTTTCCCCTTATTAAAAAACAGAAGTTTTCCACAATATTCAGGCTTGTTAACAATCCATTTTTCATATCCCCATCCTTTGTCAACATGTTTTATTGGGACTTCATTTACCATACACTTTTGCCGCCATCGATAACGAGGTTTTCACCGGTCATGTATGTGCTGGCGTCAGAACAAAGAAAAACGATTGCTCCCTTATACTCATCAATATCTGCCATTCTTCCCATTGGAATAATGTTCGATAATTTGTTTACAAAATCTTCTGGATGATTATTATAAACTCCCGTTGGACTCAAACAATTAACTCTAATGTTCTTTTTAGCAAAATAAACAGCAAGATATTTTGTCATCCCAATAATAGCCCATTTTGCTGCCGAATAAGTTATTGGCTTTACATTCTGTAAACTTTCTGGAACACCTTCTTTTCTATAGAGTCTTTGATCTGGCGCGATAACTCCTAAATCTGAAGATATATTTAATATAACTCCGGCGCCTTGTTCTAACATTTTATTTCCAACAACTTGTGAACAGAAAAAAGTGCCATTCAAAGCGGCATTAATTCCCTCAAACCAGTAATCTGGTGTCATGGTTTCAAATCTGCTGTCCGGAGTTAATCCAGCTTCTTTTTTAACCTTTGGATCTTTAGCTGCATTATTAATTAGGACGTCAATTCTTTCCAATTTATTAACAACGTTTTGAACTGATTCTTTATTTGCTACATCCATATAAAAAGGAATTGCACATTCATTTCCATATTTATCATTCAATTCTTTTGCTCTCGCTGTCGCGCGATCCTCATGGTGATCTGTTATAATGGCCCGGGCCCCAAATTCAATAACAGCTTCAGCGTGTTTTGGTCCGAGCAAACCTCCTGCCCCAGTTATCATAACTGTTTTTCCTGTTAAATCAAATAGATTCTTCACTTAATAGCTCCTGAAATATTTCTTTATGTCTGGAAATAACATTTACTTCATTTCCATATTCTCCGCGCATTGTTTGCAACGTGTATAAGCCATTATAACCCACATCAGATAAAGTTTTAAATATTAATTTAAAGTTTGTATTTCCTGTTAAAGGCTCAACTGTTTTGGCATCGAACGTTCTATCTTTCAGATGCACATTATCAAGTTTGTGCTTTACTAAATTAATATATTTTTCATGATCGAGACCACAAGAAGTTATATTTCCTGTATCATAAGTAACAAAAAAATTATCACGTAAATTAACAATTTGCAAAAGCTTTTTTGCTTCTAGTTCAGCTTCAAAAGAAAAATTTAAATTTTTGTATCTATCCGCTATTGGCAAAATTAAATCAATAAACACTTTTCTATCCCTATCATCTTGTACGCTACTATCTTCAAGAAGTGGAATTGTTATGTTCTTAATATTATTTCTAATAGCAGCATTACATATAGGAACCAAATTACTTTCAAGTTCTCTAAATACACACTGGTCAACCAAATTGTCTGCACATATCGAATTAATTGAGTAGCCGTTTAAATCTTTAAAAAATATCGGATTATTTTTAAACGAATCCTGTGTTACAACCCAATCGATATGAGATAAATTTAACTCTTTAAGTAAGTTAAATTCTCGTTCCCAATTTTCTGGACACTCTTGAAATCCGTTGTCCGGAGGAGATAATCTCCCTTGTATTATACCAATTTTCATTCTTCGTTTTTAAATTCATATGGCGAAGGAGCATTTGATTCTCTGATTGCAGAATAACTTTTAATCTGCTGTACAATATTCACTCCAACATTATCACCCCACGTATCAAGTAACAATTTTGTTATTTTTCCCATTTTACCATCACCAACATTTTGGCCATTAAATCTCATAACTGGAACTAAACAAAAAGGAGTGCCAGTCATAAAGGCTTCGTCAGCGACCATTACATCATATGGTTCAACGTTCTTCTCGACACATTCCAATCCAAGTTGTTCTGATAATTCAAATATATAATCTCTGCTTATTCCTCTTAAAATATTTCTTCCTTCCGGAGTTATAATTTTATTATTTTTTACAATAAAGAAGTTGTCTCCAGTTCCTTCCGCAACAAAACCATCTTCATCTAAAAGAAGAGCCCAGTTATCATTGCCTGCCAATTGTGATGCTTGAATATTTGCCATGAGATAATGGACACGACTTCTATTTTTCACTTTTGGTTCCAAAAGACGAGCTGGTATGGCACGTTGCGAAGTCACAACAGCATTTACTCCTCTGTCATATAAATGTCCCATATCGGATACAGTCCACCTTAATGGAAAATCGGCAATGATTATATTAGTTCCAGATTCAACATCAACATTCGTATCATAAATTCCTAACAATCCTCTTGTCACATCAATCATGATACGATGTTCGTCATCGTCACCGAAAAGAGGGTCGTTAGCTTCTATTACTTGATAAACAGCCTCTTCCATTTCGTCTATTGTCATTTTGACAGGTATTCTCAAGTATTTTATAGAAGAATATAATCTTTCCAAATGTTCTCTGAGTTTAAATTGTTTCTTATTGAAAGACCTGGTCATTTCAAAAACCATATCTCCAAACATTAAAGCGGAATCATAAATTGATATTTTTGCTTCCGATTCCGGGATGAGTCGTCCGTTAAAATACACCACTCTTTGTTTCATTTATTTAATCCTTTTTGTTTAAAAATAAATTCGCACAACATTAAATCTTCTTTATTATCAATTTCGTGTATTTTCCAATCTTCCATTAAATAAAATCCAATATTTCCACCCAACCTATTTGAATGTTCATATAGTACTTCCGGCTTGAATAGATAAAAGGAACCATTTTCAACAACCTGATCAGATATATCTTGGCGCCGTTTGCGATTTTCGTAATCATAATTATAACTCTTTAATTGATCATTTTTAATCGTCCAAATAAAAAAATCTTTAAGTTCTGTTGCTGAGAACATAGAGTCGTAATTTCCTTCAATGAATTTTTCAATTGCCTCATCAATATCTTTTGTTTCTCTCAATGGAGAAGTTGCTTGTAGAAATAACACGACATTAACGTCATTAACCTGTTGTAAAAAATGTTGTAGACATGATTCCGATGTTGCAAAATCTCCAGATATATCTTGCGGCCTTTTTATCGTGAGCGCTCCATGGTCTCTAGAAATGTTCAAAATTTCGTCATCATCTGATGAAACATAAACAGAGTGTAAATACTTTGAACGTTTTGCCTGCTGAATTGTCCAACTCAACAGCGGTGCACCAGAAAAGTTCACAATATTCTTTTTAAAAAGACCTTTACTACCGGCGCGTGCTGGTATTATAGCTATGATTTTCATAGAAGCTCTTCTGCTGCTTTAATTATATCCTCTGTAGGTGTGTCTAATAAAGATGCCCAAACGTTTGTATTTGGCGCTGGGCCAGGAATCTGGAAACCAGCAGCTGCTTGATCTTCTGGAAAGCTTTCCTTAGAATCATAAAGTGTCCACTCTTTTTTTAACACTCTAGTAGTTTCTTTTGGCATCCAAGAATATATTTGAGAATAATTAACTTTATAATATTTTTTTTCCGGTTCATACGGAAATGTCCCGTCAGGTGAGTTTGTTATATCTTCGCCAGGTTCATGGAGTCCGTCGTGCTTATACACCCAATCAATGGCTTCATAGACGGTTTCCCCATTCGTATCTTTACCCTTTCGATAAATAAAATTAGGAGTAGTCCTATAACAACTAGTAACATTACAGAAAACTAAATTTTTTCTCAGGCCGGCGACCATGGGCCATACACCCGCATCACAAGAAATAAACAATTTACAATATTTAAATAAAAATAAATAATCCTTCATAGTCCACATTGGCCTTCCAAACGAATCTACGTATTTGGTAAAGTCTATTATGTTATCAGTCTGAATAATCATTCCATTTGAGCTTGGGAGATAAGTTCCAGGAATAGGCAATTGGTTTCTATCGCCAATTTTTACAACTTTGTGACCCTCATCAGCGAAATGATATATTAAATTAAAAAATGGAGCAACCTGTACAAAACGATGATTTTCAAAAGCATCACCATCGCCTCTTTTGTTCCATGTTCCTCTTTCTCTATAAAAAACAACTATAGCATCTTTTGGTAAATTAAATTTATTTTCATAATTCTTTTCATCAAACTCCAACGTGACATTTAATCCGTCCCCAGATCCTATATACGACCACGTACCTGGATACTGATTTTTAAATCCGGTGTAACAATCTGGAATATGAAGATTTTTATTTGAAGTTTCTACATATCTTTTAAGGGTTTCTTGGTCTTGGATAACCCCCTGTGGAAAGAAAAAAACATCTTCCTCTTCAATGTCCGGTATACATAAAACAAAATCTTTTTGAAATTGTTTTTCAACATATATTTCAGGCTTTTTGATATCTTTTTCTTTAAGATACTTTGCCAAAGCTATAACTTGTTCAGCAGAGTTTCCTATAGAATTTTCATGTCTCCATATAGCAAATTTTAATCTTTCGTTTCCCAATGTTCTTCTACCATCCTTTTTACTGCATCAGCGAATCCTTCAAATTGGTTATCAAGTTTATTTTTACTTTGGGCGCGCCCTTCATTTGCCTTTCTCATACGCTTTGCATGCGTTACTAAGTTTTCGAGATTGGGTTCATCTGAAGCTATCTCTTTTAAAACTCCTCTATCTGATTCCCCGACTATTATATCATTAACAACCAAATTCTCTAACTCTTCCGCTATGTCACTAGATTTGAACGTTCTTTTCTCAGAAATATATTCATATTTTCCTGAAGTTAGGCACTCATCTAATACATGAGATATCTTGTTTTTGATTTGTTCTAGAACAATTTCTTGATGCTCAATTTTATCATAGTCTTTATCTTTATTAAAGAAAAATAATTTTATCCTTTCTGAAATCAATCTGTCAAGCAGTGCTGATAGTGTGTCTATATTTGTTGTTCTCATAATTTTCTCCTTATATGAATTCTATGTGTTCCAAATTTTTTCTAACTTCTTCTTTCATTTTGTTTAAGCTTTTAACATAAGATCTTTTTTCTGTAGCGCTCATTTCCCCCATATTTTTCCAGATTTCCCAAACTGCCTTATTGCTTTCATGAGGTTTGCAAAGCTGTGTGCATTTTGAAAAGCATTCTACTTCTTCTATTTGATGCATCACTTTTCTTCTGGATTCTATATCATTCCAAATGTCTTTAAACGATTTTCCATCATATAAACATCCATAACTATATTGTTTCCAACCTCTATGATTTGTGCAAACGTATACGTGGCCATCAGCTCCTACACACGGCTGTATTTGAGATCCTAAACATTTCTTATAATTTCTTCCAAAATGTTTTCTATCATTTTCCAGATCATCTAATTTATACCCATTGATTTCAAATTTATCGCCTAATATTTCTTTTGCTTCTCTTAACTTTGGTTCTACTTTTTCTTCCCAAAATTCAATATCTCTTTGAATTCCTCCAATCTCACGAATTACAATTTCTGGCTTATATTGACAATATGATAAATCAAATTTGGAAAAAAACTCCGCGAATTCCACGACTTCATGACAATTATCAGGTGATATGACATAACCAATCCCTATATCTATTTTTTTACCTTTCTTATTGTTTACTTCAATTAATTTATTTAAATTCTCAGCCATCTTATCCCAGCCTTGATTTTTTTTTGACTTTCTAACTTCATCATAAGTTTCTTTTGTGCCGGCATCAACTGAAAATCTAACCCATGTCATGTTATCGACCATTGTTTCAAATAAATCCCATTTATCAAATAAGACTCCATTTGTAAAAATACCCATCTTAATTCCATTCTGCCCGCAATATTGTATTGCTTCTTTTAAATGCTTGTTTAAGGTAGGTTCTCCTCCGCCAGTCCAATTAATCGCTCGAACTCCCATTTCAACGAAGTCCTTGCAAAGGTTCATTAACATATCTCTTGGCATAAGCGCTCTAGAAAAAGTTTCCGTTCCCTTTGCCTTGTCAAAATGTATGTAAGACGAAAGACAAAAACTACATGCTTGATTACAAGCATTGCTTGGATCGACCTCAACCAATATTGGAGCGGCATTTCCTGTTTCTATAAATTCAATAACTCTGTCAACATTCGCAATAACTTTGGCTTGTGGATTAAAAATATTGGTGCCAACATTTAAAGCGTCACTTAATTTTTTCATAACATATCCATTAACTTTTTTAAATTCATAGTAACGTTAGTTGGCATTGTGTCATGATATAAATCAGCTGACGGAAGTACTTCTATATTTGTTTGTTTTGCTAAATCAAACATAGTTTTTGTTTCTGTCCCGACGTTATATACGCCTCTCGCATTGCCTTCTATTAATTTAATTACCAAATTTGTTATCTTATTAACGTAATCAAAATTACCCTTTTGAGATGTCCATGCTTTGTCATATGGGAAAGGGTATGGTTTATAGCTAGTTCTTATCAACAAATAATCATTACTTTTTAATTGAACATGAGCGTCGCTTAATAATTTAGTATATCCGTACCAATTTCCACAGTGAACCGGTACATCTTCTTCAGAAGCATTATCCACAGAATTAGAATATACAAAATCTGTGCTCATGTGTACTAAACTTCTATTATTTTCATTGCATATATCAACCAAATCTGAAACTGCTTTATAATTCGTGTCCCAATGCGTTTGTTTATCATTACTATACACATCAACGTGACCTACACAATTTACAATTGTATCATAGCCTTTCAAGTAATCTTCATATGTTGAGGGGTTTCTAAAATCTATATTATCTTTTTTTCTACTAATATAGTCCCAATTAGTTTGCTTATGAATTTCAGATCCGAAGAGACCATCACCTAAAATAAGTTTTCTCATTATTCATCTCTTAAAATTTTCTCAACTTATCCCTAATCGGTTTTTCAGACTCCAGAACCACTTTTTCTGAACTGCCAAAAGCAGTTTCTACCGCTCTAACATCTTTCACCAACCGCTTTAATTCACTTACTTCAATTGAAGCTGATTGATCTGAGCCATACATAGATTTATCTAAAGTTATATGTCTCTCCAAAGAAGTCGCTCCTAAGACAACGGCAGCCAAAGATACAACTCTGCCGGTTTCGTGGCCACTATACCCGACTTTACAATTAAAAGTGTTACGAAGAGTTTCTATAACACGAAGATTAGCATCTTTGTTTTTCATTGGATAAGTGCTATTGCAATGCATTAATTCATACGGGCATCCTTCGGACTCAAAAATATTCACAGCATTCTGTATTTCTTCGACAGTGCTCATTCCTGTTGAAATAAAAGTATGTCGCTTTTCTGTTGCTGTCAATTTAAGCAAATCTGTATGAGTCAACATAGCAGAAGCAATTTTATTATATTTTAAATCGAATTGTCTTAAAAACATTTGACTCTCCAAATCCCACGCCGAAGCAAACCATTCAACCCCCTTTGATTTACAGTAACTATCAATTTCTTGGTATTCTTCACGCCCGAATTCTAGACCATTTTTTTGTTCTCTATTTGTTGTTCCCCATGGGGATTCACGATAGCGATCTAGTTCTTCTTCTGTGTATACCAAATCAACAGCTCTCTTTTGAAATTTTACAGCATCACATCCAGCTTCTGCTGCCCCATCAATAAGTTTTTTGGTAATGTCCAGGCTTCCATTGTGATTAATACCAATTTCAGCAATTATAAATGTTTTCATATAAGTCTCCTTTTTAATATATTATATCAGTTTTTTCGAATATTTTAACAAATATTTTAAAAACAAGTATTTATTTTTTCTCTCAAACAAATTGTCTAAAAGTAAAATCTCTTTTTGTGTTAATATTTTTTTAGAATGCATTTTAATATCAGAAGTCTTTGCCGTATATGAATTATATGGTTCAAAATAAACAAACTCGTATGCTTCTTTTTTTTCCGGTGCATTTTTTACAATTATATTTTCATTTTCGAAGTGAACAACTTTATCTGCCCTCATAACAATATTCATTTTTTTTGATGATCGGCCAGATTCTTGCGAACAAAATAATTCTTTTTTGTCCTTATAAAATCTTATTGCTGAAGACGTGGTCAACAACAAATTATTTTTATGAATAAACACAACATCATTTTTATAATCAAAGAAAAATTCATCAATGTTTAAACCGCGTCGGCAGGGGCCTTCTTGTAACAGCCCAACGGAAACGGTCGGCGCAGATATATACAAGTTAATTGATGTTTTTTTATGTTCCTCATGATTTTGTAAAAGAAGTTCTAAACGATTGTGATCTAAATCTAAAAAATCAACAATTTTTTTCATTTCATCTGAAAAATTATTAACCAAATCTTCATAATAAATTAAAATCTTGTCCTTTTTAAAATTATCAAAATATTCTAATGAAGAAAAATAATTTTCTACAAAATTGTCTTCTAATAAGAATTTTTTAATATTATTTTTATTATATTCTTTTTTTTCTCCGTCGGGACGACATAAAAGTTCTTTGTAATCTCTAATAATTAAAATCAATTTATCGTGGTTAGAATCACCAGGATTATGAGCTTTAGCAACAATAAATTTTTCTGTATCATATTCAAAATCATTTACTTTTTCTAAAATAGGAAAATCTATACAAGACAATTCTTTAGATTCAGAATCAAAAACTGAGGGGCCCACTGTAGGTCTTTTAGATAACAATTCAATACAATATCTTATCCAGGAACTACCACATTTTGGATAAGATAATAACAAACAGTCCGCCTCATTCCACCACCTCTTTAAATCTTTAATTTTGTTGGAATATTCTAATTGTTTTTTTTGCAAACAAGAAGGTGCCGCGTTATCTTGTGTAGTTGACGGGCCTGTATATACATATCCATCTTTATATTTGTCGCCGAATACGCTTTCTGTGTGTTTCAAAAGATCTTTTGCGCGCATCAAAAAGATGTCCTTGTCCACTTTTTGAGCGCCTGGAGGAATAGACATGAAATTATGATCCCAATCGTCACGAAAAAGTATGTCCGCTGAATCTTCATCAAGAAAAATCGTAGAAAAAACTATCTCTGACCCTATTAGCCAAGATGAATTATTCTTTGTTTTATCTGCAAAATATTCTTTTGCTCTCTTAATTGCTTTTAAATAATTTTTATGCTCACTCATTTAATTCTCCTTTTTTAAATTTATTAAACCATGCATCTTTATTTAAATTAATAATTTTTATGTTTCTCTTTTTCGCGCTCTCATTTAAAATATACAAATCATTCAATAAGTTTTTCTGCCTACTTTTCCAATCATTATTAAATCTCCAACTTATGCCATTTGGGTTTTTAACATTGGATTCGGCATATCCCTTATTATAATTTAAGTCCATTCCACTAACATATATCGGATTGCAACCCATTATTATAGCAAAGGCAATCGCATGTAAGGCAACAGTATCACCGGTGCTATAATGAGATTCAAATCCACTAATTTTCTGAAGTTGTTCTTGTATTGTCAATCTTTTAATTTTGGGATGTGCCCATTCTATATCAAAATTTCCATGAACAACTTGATTCATTTCTTTTGCTATAATTTCTTTGTCTTGTATTCTGAAACAATCAGTAGCCGCTCTACTAAAACCAGCTCCATCTAAAAATCTAGGTGGCTGCCACATAATATCATTATTTCCATAATATTTGAAATTAGAGTATTCATTTTTAAGATAATGAAGTGAAAAATTTGATAATATTCGTACACATGTATGACCTTTAAAATGTTTTTGATCATAGCCAAAATAATCAGCATTTATATTTTCTTCTATAAAAGAATATTTAATATTGTCCACTGTATCAGCAAAAAATATTGGAACGTTATATTCATTTATTTCTTTCATAAGAGATTTAACAGTGTCGACCGAACTTGCCAATATCCAATAATCAGGTTTAGAATCAAAAAAATAAAACCAATTATTAAGAGAGAACCTTATAATCTTTCCTTCTTCTTGTAATTGTTCTATTTTGTTTTTATCTTTATTTAAACTTGGTCCATGAGCGGCTACAACAGCCGGAATATTGGTATGTTTATTTAATACATCTTTGTAGTCAAGTTTCATATATCACAGCTAGTATTTTTCATCTTTATTTACCATTTGAAATTATGCTTATAATAATTAACTATTGATTCAATCTCTTCATCAAACTCTTTCTTTGGAGCCCAACCTAGTTTTCTAAGTTTTCTATCATTTAAAGCATATCTAACATCTTGACCTTCTCTAACATAAGAGAAGTCTACATATTCCTTCCAGTTTTCCTCTTCTCCATAATATGACTTGATAATTTTTTTAACGGTTTCTATATTTTTTTGCTCAAATCCTCCAGCAACATTGTATATTTCATTAACATTGCCTGAATCTATGATAGCTAAAACAGCTTCTGCTGTATCATCAGCGTGCAACCAATTTCTTGTTGGTTCTCCCATGTCATGTAATCTTATCTTCTTTCCTCTATTCAAATTTTTAATAGAAAGCGGAATCAATTTCTCTGGGTATTGGCCAATTCCATAGTTGTTTGTTGGCCTCAAAATTATATAATTTAATTTATATGTTCTCGCCCATGCCATTATTAGCATATCAGCAGATGCTTTTGATGCCGCATATGGATTACTTGGTTCTAATAAACTTTCTTCAAAAAATTCTCCGCTTTCTATGTCTCCATAAACTTCATCAGTGCTGACATGAAAAAATATTGGTTTATCAACACAATTTTCTTGCTTGTTTTTAACAAGATCTAAAAGATTTTTAACTCCAAAAATGTTGCTTTGAATAAAGCTGTCATTACTCACAATGCTATTTCCAACATGAGACTCTGCCGCAAAGTTTATAACATAATCACAATCATACAAGTGATCTAAATCTTTAATGTCTTTTTCTTCGAATCTAAAATTTTTATAACTTTTAAATTCTTCCAGTAGATCTGGGCTAGCAGCGTAAGTAAGTTTATCTATCCCATAGACCATCCACCCTCTTTCAAGGCATTTTCTAGTCGCATAAGAAGCCATAAAACCTAAACATCCTGTTACATATACAATTTTCATTTAAAATAATCTCCACAATCACAGTTATTTGAAAAAAAGTTTTTTGTATCTTCATTAAAAATATCAATCCACTTTTGTTCTAGTTTTAAAAAGTCTTTTTTAGTTTGCCTACCAAAATCATCACAATAATGCCAAACTTTTATTTGTTTTCCTTCAGAAGTATATAATTTATTGTCATCTATATAGTACTGTTTTATGAAATCTATATCTTTTTTGGCTCCTGACGGGAAAGTAAAATCATGGTATAAATTTCTATCTTGATATTCTTTCCAAATATTTTCTTGAGAGAATTGCGCACGAACGTTATAAATAATATCTTCATCATAAAGTTCAGGTATATAAATTTTAGGATATTTCATATCTCTCGAAGTAAGAGAAAGGTTTTCAAGACCAATGTCGAAGGGGTTGGCAATATTACCACTCCACCCAGCAAAAGTACAAAAATTTAATGATCCTTGTTCGTGATATTCATTTATAAACCCAACTGGGATATTATTTTGCCACCGTTGGCTGAGCTGTATATTTTGTGTTGCGAAATCAACTACATATTTTAAATATTTTATGTTATTAAAACATACAACGTCAGCATTTAAATGTACAAATTGGAATTCATATAAATTAGAATTTGAATAAATATGTTTATATATGTCCAAAACTTCTAACGATCTTGAATTAACTATTTCCCTTTCGTCAGTAATGTCTTCTAAAATTGGATTTAAGTTAATAATTTTTTTTATGTCCTCTTTTTCATCTTTGATAACTAATGGACTAGTAAAGGCTGCTTGGTTAAGCTTATCAGTGCTATCGGCGAAGCCTGAAACAATTGTCAGCGGATAATTAAAGTCTAGTGTTCCAATGACGTCGCTTTTGTTATCATCAAAAAATTCCTTTAAATAATCGCAAACTATTACATCTGAACCCAAAATAATAATTTTTTCATATGCTCCCGCAACAGCAGTCCACGATGCTAGTATAAATTTGGATACACCGGGCGGATAGTTGCCAATAAGTGTTGTAGGAAACACCCCACCAAATGCATCGACATAATGATACGAATCATACAGGTACACGTCAACGTCTGGATGGAATTTTTTGAAACTTTTGGCGGCATTTCTCGCCATCTCTTCAAACCTTTTATCTGAAAAATATATTACGCAAGCGGTTTTTGTCACTTTAAGATACCTTTTTCTTCAAAAAAAGAAGAAACGACCGCTCTTATATAATTCAACTTCTCATTAGTTATTCCTTGATACGTTCCCAGAAAAAAAGAATTAAAAGTCACCAAATGAGAATTCGGAAACTGCTGTGACATATTATCATATTTTTCACCCATATGCCGATAGCCAGGATGATATAATATGTTGCCAGAAAAATAGGATCGTGTTTGAATTTTTGCTTCTTCTAAATGACTTACAAAGTCCCCTCTACTAAATGGAGCGCCTTCTTTGATCGTTAACAAGAACGCGAACCAACTGGGATCAGATTTATCAGTTGCTTTCGGTAAATAAAAATATTCTGAATAGGGCTCAAATATATTATATAATTCTTGGAAGTTTAATTTCCTAGCATCGTGAAGATCTTCCAATTTATCAATTTGTTTAAGCCCAATCGCAGCTTGCAAATCTAGAGGTTTTAAATTATATCCAATTTCATCAAAAACATATCGATGATCATAAAGAGCTTCTTCAGCTCCTGGAAGCCAATTACCAAATCTATTTCCACATGCCGTACCACTTGTAACATTTCCCGGCTTGGCAGTGTTGCAATAACATGCTCGTCCCCAATCTCTAAAACTTGCTAAGAGCTTTCTTAGTTTTCCGGAATCAGTTGCAATAAAGCCGCCTTCTCCAGTTGTCATATGATGAGCTGGAAAAAATGAACAAGAAGACATTGTTCCGAACGAACCGAGTTTTTTTCCATCATATGTTGAACCGAGCGCGTCACATGTATCTTCCAAAAACACTAGATTATATTTATTAACAAGATACATTAGTCTTTCCATATCTGGAGGATTTCCCAAAACATGAGCAAACATAATTCCTCTAATATCTTTATCGGTTTCTAGAAGCTTTTCGACCTCATCTAAATTTGGATTAAGACTTGGCAAATCAACATCAACAAATACTGGTTCAAAACCATTTTGTAGTATCGGATTTAATGTGGTCGGGAAGCAAACAATTGGAGTAATTATTTTATCACCCTTCTTGATATTCAATACTTCCTGTATATATTTGTCTCGAGATGTTAAGGCAGCTAGCATCAATAAATTAGCAGAACTTCCAGAATTTGTGAGAACGCCAAATTTCTTTCCAAGCTCATGAGAAAATTTAAGTTCAAATTCTCTAGCATTCTTGCCAAAAATTAACCACCCATCCAATAAAACCTCAACTGCCGACATATATTCTTCACTTGAAAATATTGGGCCGGAATAAGATAACCAATCTTCTCCTGGCTTCCATGTTTTTTCTTTTTCTATTTTTTCTTTAGCAAATTCATCAACCAGTGTTAAAATCTGCTTCAGTTTTTCAGACATTGTATACATACCTCTTCAATTCCTTTTTTAAGGCCGCATAAATCAATGTGCAGACTTTTTAGCTTTGCGTTGTTTCCGGTATAAGAGTCGCCAATACCAGCATTGTTAATGATAACATCTGGAGCCCGATCTGTTAAAGAATAAATTATTTTCACTACTTCAAATAACGTCACCTTATCAGTGTAACACATGTTTATGTCTTTTGGCAATTGATGGTGATAATTTTCAATATAATATTCTAAAACTTTAAAAAGATCTTTTACATAGAAAAAGTCCATTTTTTTATTTTGATGTATTATTACCGGTTCATTGTTCAATATTTTACGTATCGAACTTTTGATCATTCTGTCGGAATCCTCTTGCTTTCCAAAACAACCAAACAATCTTAAGTTTATAACATTTCCGTTGTGTTTTCTAATTTTCTTCGCTATCAACTTTTTTGAAAACCCATAAAAATCAACTGGATAGCGATCATATATTTCTTCTTCTTTAAGTTTATCAATCTCTTTTCTTAAATCATATTCGGCTCCAGAACCAAAATGAAACATAAGCTTAAATTTGTCAGAATGCTTACTCAAATTATTGTACATATCCATATTGCATAAAAAATCTTTATATGACTTTTTGTGACTTCTCTTTCCACCTCTAACTGCCGAATGAATCACTACATCAACTTCATTGTTGAGAAAAAAATTATCCACCTCTTTTTCATTAAGAATGTTTAAGTTACTTCTATTCGTTAGATATATTGTATGTCCAGAATTCTTAAAATAAGAAGCGCATTCGCGCCCAATAAAGCCATTACAACCTGTTACTAAAATATTCATCTTGTCAAATTCAAATAAGCTGGATTATGGCTATATAAAAATTCTTTATATTGACTCTTTAGTTGTTTTTCATTTTCGGGATGATATTTTTTTATATTCTCAAAACAAGACATTATCTTGACGTCATCTTCCGCCCAATGAGAAAAACCTAAATATCCATAATCCTTATTTCTTCCTCCCCCAACCAACTTAACTGGTATTTTTTCGTGATTTAAATAATTTCTTATCAACTCAAATGGTCGATATAGCAGAAATGGTGTTATTGAATATACTACAGGTATCTTACCTTCCATTGCCATTCCAACTGTTGCACCCATCATCAATTGTTCAGCCGAGCCCACATTGTAAAATCTGTTACTGAAATCTAATCTTATTTTATCCCATAAGCCATATCCCAAGTCGCCTGTAACCAAATATATATCCGGATTAACTGCCATTTCATCATACAGATATTTGCTAAACGTTTTTCTCATTCAAATGTCCTAATAGCTAAATCGTAATCTTCCTTACTCATCACATGATAGTGAGCATTCAATCCTTTTAAAAATGAAAAATGTGCAACGGTCGTATAAACCAAATTGATATCTGGATAAAAGCTTTTTAATCTTTTGCTAAGATATTCAGTATCAATAGAATCATAAGCAACGAACCCGTTTATATTGACATAAACTTTAATATTCTGTATATTTTTTTCTTGAATAAATCTCAGAGATTCCCATATAGAACCTTCAGCACATTCTCCATCACTTATTAAACAATGGACTGTTCTATTTTTATTTGCTAAAGCTCTACCAACAGCAACTGTTAATCCTAAACCTAAACTACCAGTTGAACAATATATATTTTTGCTTTCGTCTCTATGAGGATGACCTCCTTGTTCTTTAAATAACTCTTCTGCATTATGGCCATGATATTTTTCTAATACAACGTATAACGCTAATGCGGCGTGTCCAGCAGATAAAATAAAGATATCATTCTCATCCTTTTCTTTAAAGATGTTGTCGATGATCTCAAGACTCGAAAAATAACTTCCCAAATGTGACAGTTTATTTTTATAAGCAATATCTAAAACTCTTCTCTTTAGGGACTCCATTCTCTTCTCCAGAAATCTTGTATCATCTTGTCGTAATCTATTCCCTCTTTTTTTACATTCCAAGTTGCTTGCTCTTCATGCCATCTATAGCAATATCCAAGCCAACTATTTACTGGAAAAATAAACACTCCTTCATCTGCAAGTCTGCAATATAAATCATAATCTGCGGCTCCACCATATTTTTCAGGATTTGTTGTTAACATACCTTGATCGTATAATTCTCTTTTATATACGACTGTTGGACTGTTGGCTGGGCACCTCTCTAAGCACATATCTTTAAACTCCTTTAAAGAGTTATATACATGCGATATATCGCCCGCAATAGGCCCTCCTAGGGCATTGATACCCCTTATGGGGCTTTGTAGAACCTTGACCAATTCTGGGGCTCTCAGGAGGTATTTCATGCAGTTTTTGACATAAAAAGGCTCAATGTAATCGTCGGAAGCCAATGTAAAAAAATATTCGCCCGAAGCTAATTCATATCCCCTACTTCTGGCTTCGTCCCAACAATTTGGATAGATATTTTTGGCAGAAGAAACAATTAAATTATCGTACTTCTCTTTTAATTTATTGACGATTTCCAAGCTTTGGTCGGCGCTTTCATTATCAACGACTATAACTTCTTTGTCTTCATAATTTTGATTGAGAGCTGATAAAACACATTTCTCTATCCACTTTTCAGCATTGTAACATGGTATTATTATACTAACTTTCATAGTTCCATCAATTGTTTAGCACGATTCACATATGTGTGATTTTCCAAAATATTTTGTCTGTTCTTTTCTTTGATCTCGTCCAAATTTAAATCCATATATTGTGTTATTAGTTCAGCCATTTTTTTAGGTGTTGGTGCCTGTGGAATTTCCGGAAAAACATCATCCAACATCTCAACTTTATCTGAAATCAAAAAACCTGTTAAACCCAAAGCTTTATATGTCCTTTCATTTGTATCTAATCCTAATTGTCTTTGATAAGCGTCATGAATGTTAATCGCTATTTTACTATTATATAACAATTTCATTTCATTGTCTAGTGAAATATTTTTATTTATTAATATCCCACATCTCAAATTTAATTTTTTAATTTCTTTGAAGTGTTCAATCATTATATTTGCTTTTTCATTGAATCCATTATTAGCCCATCCGCCGACATAACATATGTCATATTTCATAGAACTATCTTCAACCGGTTTGTAATTGATATTATCAAATCCTAATAATATTGTATTTATATCTTCCCACGATTCATAATATTCTTTGTTAACTTTGGCAAAAGTCCATTTCTTAATATTCTTCATTAAATTAGTTTGTTTTATAACATCGATATTACATGTGCTTCGAAAATTAGGATGCTCCCCCCACGGTAAAGGAAATTTAGTTGGTTGCGCAAACAAATAAGCTCTTCTGGCTTTGTTCAAAACATCAATGTTGTCAGATGATAAATCATGATCTATTGACATAATATCATATTCACCGATATTCAAATTTGATAATGAATCTAAAGAGTCATAATACTCTACTTCAAATCCAAGATTCTCCCAAGCAGACATGTAACCTTCATAAACCCACTTTCCCGCACCAAAAGTGTGCTCCTTTATGAAAATTTTCATTTTGATTTTATCTCTTGCAGAACTTTTTTAAGCCTTACATGAGATTCGTGCTCTTTCAAAAATCTTTGATGTCCCCGTTCTGTTATTTTATTCATAATATTTGGATGTTCTAATAAATATTTAGATTTAGCCAAAAGCTCAGATGGGTTATCAAAACAAATTATCTCTTTATCTATTTCAAAGAAATCTTCCAAATTCTCTGTATATTCTGTAAGAAGAAGAGTCTTAGATGCCGGCACCTCAAACATTCTGGCTTTCATTTGAGCCTTGTCTCGACGTGTGAATGCACCGGGGGCGCGGAGAAGTTGAAGCTGTTTATCTGCTGCATTCAAATTTTTACTAAAGTTAAGACCTATTTTAGATCTGGAATATGAATATAACATATCTTCATGAGTCAACCCATAATGATAGTGAAAGTTAATTCCGTTATTCAGCAACAATTTAGAATATTGTACTCTATCTTCATTTGGGACGCCGCAAAAAGAAACGTCTAGATCTTTTTGTAGAGCAATGGGGTGAAAATCTATGTTTGAGTGCCATGGCCCAACAATAACATTTGAATATCCTATATCTTTATATTTTTGTACATATTTTGGTTCCGGAGTTGAACAAACTGTAAACTTATTACAAACCTTTTTTGTAAAACTTTCAAATCTCCACGTATCATCACAAAACCAATTAAATGTTTTTGTTCTACCAGATAAAGTTTCTTTTTCGATTTCTTCCCACGGTTCATATGGCGCCATATTTTCATTACCTGTCATACAGCAAAAAATTAAATCCGGCTTAAATGATTCTACAATTTTACCGAAATCTTTTTCAACTGGATCAACGGTGTCATAAAAATACACTTCATGTCCCAAATCTACTAGTGGTATTTTAAAAATCCAATACCCCAAATCTATTCTTAGAATAGAGTCACGAAAAATATATTTGTTTAACACTAAAAGTATTTTCATTTTGTTAGTTTCTCCAATATCATATTTGGTATTTTATCCCTTTTTGCAATCATATGATCTATAAGATCTTTCCCTTTTTTTGAGAACCATGGCTCATGAACCGCTCCAATAGATTTGTTTGCTATGACGGAAACTCCCATCATCCTTGCTTCGCATACAATTCTAGAAAGCGTCTCTGGGGTTCCCGGGAAGAAAACAAAATATTTGTTCTTTCCTAATTTGCGTAAAAAGTCATAATAATTGGTACTTTCAATTAACCGAAAAGGATATTTTTTATGTGTACAATATTTTATAGCATCAGCTGTGTTTTTATGTGGGATATTAGACTCCATTATTGAATAGAATTCTTCCTTTTCTTGCTTTGAAACATCCAACATGAAATTTAAAGCATTCAGTGTCCAGATATTGCCACCTAAACTGTATATGTTGTCAAGTTCAAGATTTAATTTAACGATGTCAGAGTGAAATTTAGATTGGCAAAATATTGCTTTGGCACATTTATAAAACTCATAATTTACAATATTTTTCTTTGGTGCTTTAAAGTTCTCAAATACTGATGGGTTACGGCTATCTAAATATTTATGATCATGTTCATATATTGCATAATTTGCTTTCGAAGCTAATAAGTTTTTACTCTCATCAGATAGTTGAATAAAATTAGCAATTATAAAATCTGCTCCAATGTTCTCATTAATGAATTTTGGAGTTACAAATCTAGAATTGGTTTTAAAAACATCAATATCTCTAGATAATGCTATTTTTATAAATTCGTCATTGTTTAATTCGCCGCCGCCTAAAATCCCATCTTCAACGAAAACATCTGCTATGAATATTATTTTCATTAGGCAATTTCTTGAACATCCAAATTATCTAACCATTCATCAATTTCCACAGTTTCTTCTGGAATGATGAAGTCGGCGAATTGTTTATACTGCTTTTCCTCAGTAAAATTCTTAATAACATATTTCTTAAGTTTTTCAGCTTTCTTTTTATAAGATCCATAATTTACATATACATTTCGCAAAGCTTGTTTATAGCTTCCCTTATGGGGGAAACACCACATTGAATCTCTTTCTATTACCCCATCCCATATAGCTGATTCCTGTATTGGTTGGAGAACATAGTCAACATTAGCAAAATGTGGCCTCATTTTTGTTTTCTTGTTTGATTTATTTTTATCCTTTTCCGGAGCATATAAAAAATCATTTTGTCCACTCCAACTTGGAGCAACAACTGGAAGCGAGTTACAAGCGGCTTCAAACATCGGCAAACCAAACCCTTCGCCATGGGCTATATTAACCAAAGCCTTTATTTTGGGACTTGCATACATCCCAGCCATTTCCTCTTCAGTCATATCTCCATGAAGCATATATACTTTACATTTTCTTTCTGGGTAACTTCTTACAAGATTTTGCAATCCATCATATGTGTGATAACTATCTAAATTGGAATTGTTTTTAATACTTACTTTAGCAACTAAACCAACTTCGTCGTTCGCAAACTCTTCCATGAACCAACTGATTGTGTTTTCTAGATTCTTTCTTGGGCTCCATTGTGCCATAGTGAGAAAATTAAAATCATAATCTAGTTTTAAATCAATTGGCTTTGGCTTGATATCCCTAACACAATAATTAACTGCTTCAATTGGGATAGCACACTTAAACTCTCTCGCTATTGGAACATCTTTTGGAGGATGTGACACAATTCTTGGAGTTTCTTCCGCCGTGATACTATAAACAGTTTTTTCAAAAACCTCTTTAGAATGGTTTGACACAACAATAATTTTATCCATTAAATATGACTTTTCAATCCACACAGGCGCAACTCTTGTAGTTTCAATTCCTGCTGTATACCCAATATTGACAGGCGCCAACTTTTCAAATTCATTTGGTATTGTGACTTGCAAAGAAATGTCATATTGTCCATTATTTTGACTATGAGCAAACGTCTTAGCAATCAATGAATCAATCCATCTACGTTCTTCTGTATCTTCATAAATCCAACCGGTCTGACCCCATCCAACAGGTATTAAATAGATATCAAACCTATCTTGATGGGCTCGTAAAGCTCTTAAAGCAAATCTTGTTTGTTCTCCATACCCAGATCTTGAAAGTGCTGGGCCTCTAACTAATATTTTTTTCATATTACCTCTTCTAGTTTCCATCCTTGATAATTTTTTCTGTTTTCCCATGATCCTTTCTGATCGTGGATCTCTGTAAATATTTCATCCCATCTTTTTACAAAATTTTCATGGTCATAATTCTCGAGAACATGTTTTCTGCCTCTTGCTCCCATTTCTTTTCTTTCTTCACGTGACATATTATACATCTTCATTAAGGCGTCGACAACGTCTTCTTCAGAAAGCCTGTCTTCATATATGTAAGGAACCTCTTGAGAACCGATAATCGCCTTTGAACAAGGCTCCAACCCTATTCCAAACCATTCTTCTCCATTTGTAACCTGTTCTTTAAGTCCTCCAGTCATTGTAACAATTATTGGAGTACCGCACGATAGAGATTCAAACGTAGATAATCCAAATCCTTCAGCGTCGGACACACTTATTGTACAATCAACCATATTATACATCATAGCCAATATTTCTTGAGGATATTTTTCTTGCGAAAGCATTATTTGACCATTTAGAAGCCCCAATTCTTTAATAATCACATTTAAGTCTTGTCCATGAGGGTCTTTAGGATCAGTATGCATTATTAATGTTGCTTTGTCATGACCAACTTTATCTAAGAATGCTTTAAACCAATAAATCAAACTTCCACTTTGTTTTCTTCTGGCATTTCTACTATTGAACATAACAACAAACTTGTCGGTATTTCTGCCTTCCGGAAAGCTTTGGAGTTTAAACTGCTTAACTTGTTCTTCTGGATATATGGTAAATACATCTGTATTGGTTGTGTGAGGAAGATATTCCTCATCAACAGACGGTGCTACAGTCGAAACAATATCATGAGTAACTTTTGATATTGTCACAACTTTATCATTTGATTCATAAAAAGCTTTGTTAAACTTTGGATATGGGTAATTATCCCAAACATGATAATATATCATCGGCACTAACGGCCTAATTTCATTTTCCATGGCCCATAACCATCCCCAAAATCTGGGGTCTGTCATAAACCATAGAATATTCGGCCTTTCTCTATGTATGAGGGAACGTATCATATCTTGATTTCCATATCCATCTACCGGGATGACCGTCCAGTCTCCTTGATATTCATCAACAGATATAGGAGTATAATCATTATGTGAGATAGCGCCGCCCAAACTAACAAATTTATATTTACCAGTTTTAAGCATTCCTTCAATTATATATTTTGTTTGTGTGCCTACTCCGGATGGAGACAATGGGTGATCGCTTATCGTTAAGATCTTAATTTTTTCTGACAATTTAACCTCTTATGGACAATGTTTTGTTTTATTAAACTCACAATTTCTGCAAGATATTTTGTTTTTCACAAAGTTTTTATTATTAATATTATACAGTGCTTTATTTAAAAAATTAAGTGCATTTTTAACTTTTTTTTCTCCACTCGATACCTTAAATATTTCTACTTTATCTTTTTTAGCAGTTCTTTTAAGAAGAGCAAAATGTGTTTCAATATTATCTAGTTTAATATTGTATTTTTTAGCAAAAAAATGCTTATAATAAGTTAGTTGATATGTTGTCATTTTTTCAGACCTTTTCCAAAAATTCCAACCCCATGAGCAAGTTTTCCAATCAATAACATGATATTTTCCATTTTTTGTTTTTAATATTAAATCAACATATCCTTTAAATTTATATCCTTCGACCTCAGTGTCTTCGAACAACTTTTCTTCCGTAGCTACAATTTCATAATCATCAAAGTAATCTTTTAGTGCCGGTTTAATATGGGGAATTAATTCCAGTCCCTGTTGTTTCATATCAACAGCTAGTTTTTTATCAAACTCATAATTTATATCTACCAATTTTTTTAAAGCATTGCGATATTCTTTAATAAAAAAATCACTAGCATTTAACTTTTCTCTTAATAAAGACTCTTCACACACACTATGAATGGCATTACCAAAAGCAGTATATTCATTCCCCTGAAAAAGCTTTATCTTTTCTAGATTGACAAGCTTATGATAAAAGGGGCACTTATCCCAATTTTTAAGCTCTGAAAAAGAAATATGTTTCACTATCGCCTCTTATACCTGTAAATTAGCCAAATTATCAATTTTTTCATATAAATTTGGACTTATGGTTTTTAAATAATTTCTTCCACCAAGATAATATTCTTCGAAGCCAGTTGCAAAATATTCTCTTAAAGAAGTTATTCCGTATGGAGATAAAAACAATCCCATGCTTAAATTTGTTAATATAGGGTACCCTATTTCTTTGTATAACAAATTATCAAAATTTTGTGAAAAGTCAGTATTCAGAAAATCGCTGATATTGGCACCGATATCTTCTTGTTTACAAATACTATACAATCTTTTTCTTTTCCCAAGAAATTCATTTGTAACTTTTTCATCGTCATAAATTTCATTATATGCCATTTCTTCCAAAGCATGAGCTATTTCGTGAACAACATCATCTATCATATCGTCTTCGCTGTCTTGATCATTTGTTATATATAAAGTTCCATCTTTATATGAAGCATTAACTTCTTTTTCCGCAAATTCATCAAACTGCCCAATAATAATTGAATCGATATTATAAACAAAGTGTAATGGTATCGTATTTTCAATTTTTGTCAATACATAATTTAAATCAAAATTTTCTGGTAACCTATCTTTTACGTAAACCTGAATATTGTTGAAAAATTCATAATGTAATCTTTCGCGAAGAATCTTCAAAGATGAAGTTCTGATATATTGACTTATATTTTCTCTATTTGTCATTTTTTTCCTCTGCTATATTTTTACCTACATCGACATCTGTCAAAGCTTGTTCGTACCCTCTAATCCAGTTTTCTTCTGCGACTGCTAAAAGAAATTCTGGAAATTCATCTGCTACAGTATTAACAATCATGTCTACGGTAACATTCCCGTCTTCTGGTTCTTTTTTGTTACCTACATATTCGACAAGCCAATTCTTTAATTCCGTGTCTTTACCGACCACTTCCTCAAGAGTTTTATTTTTTTGCTCTTCTGCATTTTCCCATTCTATATCCATTTATTATACCTCATAAAATTTTTGCTGCTAAAGTTGCAACTTTTGATCTTTCGCCCTTTGTTAACGTTATATGCCCAGCCAAATCATGTTCTTTAAGTTTTTCAACGACATATGTTAAACCATTTGATGTTTCATCAACATATACGTTATCTATTTGTTCAATATCGCCTGTCATTACTATTTTAGTATTTTCTCCGACTCTTGTTAAGATCGTTTTTATTTCATGTTGAGTTAACTGTTGACATTCGTCAATAACAATATACGCATTCGAAATAGAACGACCTCTAATATAAGTTAATGCTTCTACCTCTATTGTACCATCATTTATATATAAGTCAAGCATTTTTTTATCGCCCATCAAATATTCTAAATTATCCTTGATAGGACTTAGCCATGGTATCATTTTTTCCTCCATGGAGCCCGGAAGATAGCCTATATCGCGCCCAAGAGGTTGTATAGGCCTAGTTACTATCAAACGTCGATAAATCGATTCTTTGCCATCCTCAACAGTCTGATGAAGGCCTGCGGCTATAGCACATAATGTTTTTCCACTTCCTGCTTTTCCAACTAGCGTAATAACGGGGACATTTGGATCCAATAGTAAGTCTAAAGCAAATTTTTGCTCCTTATTTCTAGATCTAACTCCCCAAACGTCATTTTTGTCCGGAATTTTTTCAATTGAAGAACTGTGGTTAGTAAATCTAGCTAATGCTGTCTTTTTTTCATTTGAGCTAGAAACAAGCATAACCATTTGATTAGGATAAAGCTTTACCTCTTCTTTTTCTAGAAATATATCTTCACCTTCATAAAATTGATCAATAATTTCATCATCAACTAAATGTTTTGTAAAACCAGTATATAGTAGAGAACTATTTTGTACAACTTGACCAACTGTATAATCTTCTACTCGAATGTTTAAAGAATCAAATTTGATTCTCATGTTAATATCGCGCGATACAGCAATTATTTTTTTATTAGGATAATTTTGTTTTTCTGTAAGAACCGTGCCAATAATCATATTGTCCGGATCTATAGTTGATAGTTCTTTTGGCAATAACGAAACATCAGAATTACGGATGTATATTATCCCTTTGCCTTTCGCAATTCGAACACCATTTTTAAGGGAACCTTTTCCTCTCAAATTATCTAAAATTCGAATTACATTTCTAGCATTTAAACCAACACTATCCTGTCTTTTTTTGTGTTTGTCTATTTCTTCAATTACTTTTAAAGGCACCAATACATCATTTTTCCCAAATGCAAAAATGGCATTAGCGTCTGTCAAATAGACATTTGTATCCAAAACATATGTTTTTTTTCTTACAGCCACATTAAATAACTTATTCTTCTGGTGGTTTAGCGATTATGATTTCTGGTTCTGAAATAACAACAACATAAATTGCTGCTGTTCTTTCTTGTTCTATGTCGCTTGCTAATTCTAACATTTCATCGGTCATATGTTCAATTTCTGGATTAATGGCTTCGCCACTTATAATTGATGTTCCAGCAACACAACCAACCAATATTAGAAGAGCAAAACAAAAACTAAGTATTTTACTCATATTCTAGAGTTCTCCTTTAAAAATAATATATTAAGCATATATAGCAAAAAATTAAGATTTATTCTCTAGTTATAAATAGGAGGAGGAACAATATAGTGAAAAAAATAATTTTAAGTGTATTTATTTTCTTTTTATTTGCTACAATTACCATGGTTGCCGTTTCTTGTGCTATGAATTCATCTTATTTTATTGGAGGCGGCCTTAATGACGGTAACAAAGATTTTAGAGAATCCTTTTTAAAAGTAGAAAATAAATTCTCCGCTAGAGAGTGCAAAGAAAATGAAAAAAAACAACAAACTGAATGTAGAATAGAAAGAGTTATATCATCTGCTTCTGCTTTTGTTGTTAGCTCTGGCAAAACTGGATCATATGCCATAACTGCAGCTCACTTCTGTGAAGACGATATGGATCTTCTGTTACAATCTGTTATTAGAGGCGCCCCAATCCAAAAAATTAAATTTTATGCTTATGATATCGATATGAAAAAGTATGATGTTAATGTAATACATTATGACAGAAAACTTGACTTATGTTTAATTTATGTCAAAAAACTTAAAAGAAAATCAGCATTAATTTCACATTATGCCCCTGAACCAGGGGATAAAGCGTATAATTTGGCGGCACCCTTGGGGATGTTTTACTCAAACATGATTCCTAAGCTAGATGGTTATTTTGCAGGATATTTTCACAGAAACCCATCTGATAAAAAACAATCGTTTTCTATATATTCAATTCCAGCAATCGGAGGTAGCTCTGGCTCTCCCATATATGATAAAGATGGGTATATTATTGGAATGATACATTCAGTAAACACAAGATTTCCGTTTATTACGTATTCTCCAACTCATGCCCAATTAAAACAGTATATATATGAAAACGTACCATATTAAATATTAATTGTCTTTTTCCGGTTTAATATAGCCATCTTTGTACCAGCCGCCGCCTTTTAGCGAAAATGTTCCTTTTGATATGAGTTTTTCACATTTCCCGCTGCAGCGGCGCTCAACAGAGCCACTAATTACTATATTGTTGCATAATGGCACACTTTCATTGAATTTTTGCATTAGTTCGAACCTAAAACCGCAAACTCGGCACTTATATTCATAAATCGGCATAATTTACGTAATTATCTCGTCGACGAGACCGTATTCAAGACATGTCTCAGCATCGAACCATAGGTCATGTTTTAGTATCTCATTAAGCTTTTTCTTGGGTATTTTCGTATGTTCGTTGTAAATGTCCTTAATAATTCGCATAAAAAGATCACAATTCTCCATATCATCCTTCATTTCATCGTATTTCCCCCACATTGACGAAGATATTTGATGAATTAACATAAAAGAGTTACTTCTTATCTGTCTATGAGTGCCCACAACACTGAAAAGAGTCGCTGCAGAAGCTGCGCAACCCTCAACCACTGTAATAACAGGTACATCGCATGATTTTACGTAATCTACAGCCGACAACCCTGCAAAAACACTGCCTCCGAAGCTGTTTATATGCAAATATATGTTTGCCGGGTCATCTAAGCCAAGCAATTGCGCCTGATTGAGCAAATTATCATTCAAATTCTTCAAACTTTTGTTTAAAGTGAGGATTTTTTGTCTAGAAACTTCTGAATAGTAGTAAATTCTATTATTTGTTGTTTCAACAACGTTACTTTTGTCACTATTCGCAGATATTGGAGAACTGTCTTTGTCTTTTTTATCTTTTCCGGCCCAAAATATGTCTTTCATTGGCGCGCGCCCTTATTTTTTCCCTTTTTTTTGCCTTTTTTCTCATTTTTTTCTTCGAAAAGTGGATTTTTTCTCAATTTTACAACAAATTTTAGTCCGCAGTCGCCGGCACGTTTAACTTTTACTTGAATTTTATCATTTTCAGACAAAAGTTTGATTCTTTTCTTATCAGCATCACAAAAATTATTAAATTGTGCTATATTTTTCCATGGTTTGCCTTTATCTTCCTCAATTTCTTCATTCTGTTTACGTTTTCTAGCCATTTTTACCTCTTTAAAGTGTTGATTAGCCCAGCCCTCTATATCAACGATTCCACCCGCAGGGTCATTCGCTTGGTGGAGGCGGTGGGAATCGAACCCACGTCCAAGAATCATCAAATATTCTGTCATTCACAAGATTAGCTGGTTTTTGAACCAGCAAACTGCTCAGTAACTCAACTAAACGTGCGCACCACTTATTTTTTGAAAGAAATAAGAAACTTTTTGCTAGTTTTGGGGAATAAGGCCACTAGCAGCCTCAGATTACGCAGCTAAGGCGTAATCAACTTCAACATTATCGTTGGCAGTTAAAAAATTGAATGTTTATGCTGTGACACTCACACAGTCTTGCCAGAAATACTATCATAATCCCTGTCGAAACCAGATCGCCCCCAAATTTTAAAAGAACTGATATAAGTATACACTATTTCCTAATTATTGTCAAGATCTATAAAATAACTTTCTGTGTTATATTTTTTAATTAATTTTTTGAAATGATCTAGATTAATTCCCAAAGCTCTGGCCGCTTCTTTCTTAGATCTGGTAGCTGAAAGAGCATATTTTAATATAGCATCTCTAACTAAATAGGGAATTGCTGAGAATATAGGAATTCCATATAAATAACCTCCTATAGACTTGGCTGCTAATTCTAACTTAAGTCCAATTACTTCTTCTAAAGTTAAATTATTCAACATGACTTCAAATTCATCATGAGATTTATTTTCTTTCTTTAATTTATTACTCAGGGAATAATATCTATTCTTTCCTTGAATTTTTTTCTTTTTATTCCAGGACATTACAATTATTTACTTTACATGTAAAAGTGGTACTAACGATCATATTATAGCACACATTTCATGTTTTGTTAAGATTTATCACCAACTACTGGTTGAGATTTGTCACCAAGTGTTATCCGATACGCATCCGTTTTTCTTGCATCGGTTGGAGTATGCAAATGCGGCACTCCCGGCACAGATAAAGATATCGGCGCCCGGTCTTCTATGCCGACGTCATTATCTTCGGCCGGCCTGTTAACATCAGCTGATGTATTATCATACGTATTTATTGTAAAGTCTCCGTCCATTGTTTGACCACTTTGGCCATTGGCGCCACCTCTCGCTTGATAAGCTCTAAATTCTACAGCTCCAGCGTCAATTCCATTCAAAGTTTGAATAGGTTTGACTTTTCTGTCCTTTTCTGATTCTCTTAAAACGCCTCTGACGTCAGAATATCCTATGGATGATATTTTATCTTCATAACCAAAATCAACACAACGAGCTATCCAGCTAGCTGGAGAAAAATCCCACTGAAAAACCTCGAAAGGAGCATCAGTACCATTTATACCTTCACTGCGATCATCTATATTCCCAGTAGCTGCCAATTGAGGATCAATTCTTTGATTTGTGCCCCAACCCGAATTTGAATCCGTAAGAGTTGTATTGTTCTCTCTTAAATCTGTAGTGTTCCCCTCCGCACCATCACTGGTCCAACTTCCAGTAAGAATATTATATTCCACTTCCGGCTCATAACCATCTGGCCAGTATTGTATACCATACCCATTATTTATTCCAACAACAATATTATTATAAATTTTAGATGCACGAAAGCTTTTAATCCCCCCTTCGCTGCAGCTCAATATTGTATTGTTTATAACTTGTGCCTGATACGAACCGCCGTTATCGATACCAATAGAATAATAATATATTATGTTGTTTGTTGCAAAACTTGATGTTGCTCCTCTCTCAGCATGATTACCAATAATGATTGCTGTGCCGGCAAATGCGCTAGAGCCGTTTTGACCGCTATTCGTTATTTGGGGGCCCGGGCCTCCACCGCGAAATATACAATTATCCACTCTACTTGGCCAACGGGCCATGTCAAGAGGTCTTTCAGCAGCAATGTGCACACCACCAGCGCGGCCGCCATGACTTTGACTATGTTCGCAATAAAGAAATCTTATGTTGGAATGCCACCCATATCCACTTCCCCCCTCGTAACCCGTGTGGGTGTCAGCGGCCGGCCCATACCAAGCATGATTTAATCTAGTTATACCGGTATAAAGGGAAGCGTGACCAACTAAAGTATTGTAGGAATATTGATCGGTCGAAAATGATTGTGTGACATTACGAAATGTTAAATTTTCGAATATAGAACCACTAGTATGGCCATATATAATCGATGGATATCTAGAATTAGGATCAATATGAGCATCAATTATGGTAGCGGACATAAAATCCTCACCTCTAACTGTCAAGTTCCCAATTGGCTTTCCTTGCAAATTAGTAGTAGAATGTCCGTGGGGATGGCGACAGTCTATTACCTCATTATATTCTCCTGGGCCGACAATTATCATAAAACGATCACCAGTTCCTGTTACATATGTTCTAGTGTCGACCGATTGAGACATAGCTTTTGCTATTGTTTTATATGGCGAACCTGTAGATCCATCGCCACTACTATCATCTCCAGATTTTCTAACGTATTTGATATTTGCAGATGTAATATCAGAATCGGATATCACATCATCATAAAATTGACCACTAAAAAGCCTTCTAGTAAAACCTCTATCACGACCCTTTGCCATTAGAACTCTTCTCTTTCAGGCTCTAACTCTAGCTCTTCTTCTCCTGTAGGTATTTCAGGTTCCAATTCTAGCTCTTCCTCCCCCGGAGTTCCCTGAGCGACGGCATCTTCTTTTTTAATTTCTTCTTCCCATTGAACAAAGTGAGCTTCTAACTGTTCTTTCATATTATCATAAAATATATCTCTATCTTCTTCTAAATCCATTTTCCCCCAGAACCTTAAAAGAGATTCTTTCACTTCAGTTGCATTAAAAATATCAAAAGCTTGTTTAATTCCAGTGGTATCCCCATATTCTTCGCCAGGGATTTTAAATTTTTCAAGTTCCTCTTCCTTCTCTTCTTCTTTGGTTTTTTTTTCTGGTTCCTCACCCATCAAAGGAGATTTTTCAAGGTCCATTGTGAAATCTTGCTCTTGCAAGTAAACCACTGGTTCTTCTTCAGATTGGTCCTCTTGTAAATGAACCATGGGTTCTTCTTTGGATTGATCTCCAGGTTGCGCCATAATCCGGGACATCTCAAGAGTTTTCAAAATATGATAAGTTATATGATCTTTATATGTTTGTCTTTGTTCATCAGTTGATCTTAATTCTTTGTAACCTATTCTAATTCGGCCTATAAAGCCTGTATCTAGAAATAAACCGTTTAACGCATTTAAACCGGTGTCATCGTAAGCAGGTTCTCTTTCTTTTTCTACAAGAATCATAGATCGAATTATTCTTCTTAATTCTTTTTCTTCTTGCAATATTTTATTCTCTCTTCTACTCGCAACAACTTTTATTGCCTTACGAATATAAGATCTTAAAACTGTTTCTTCGTTTTGCATCAACTTAGCTCCCGTTTTCTAGTAAATAGTTTATGATATCATTAATGAGCTGTTCTCTTCTGATCAAACTTGGTTCTGTGTGTTTCTTTTTCTTTTTTTTGCGACCAACAGCAGACACTTCTACAGCGCCACCAGACATCGTAGCTACTTCTTCTAATTCTCCACAATCTGGATTTTTGAGTTCTCGACAATTAGGATCATCACAACAAGCCTGCCAATCATTCTTTTCTCCGGCAACAAATCCGATTGCGTTTGGATTACTAGCTTCTTTTCTGATTTTTGATGATATCTCTTCTATCTTTTTCTTTATCTTTTCCTCATGCTCAGGCATAAGATCTGGCCCTAGCCCACTTCCTATGCCGCTACTTATATACGCATCATGCAATATATTACCGAAATCTAATATGTCTTGTAGCGTTATTTGTTTCAGTTTATCTTCATAAGATTCTAATTTTCCCATTTTTTCTAACCATGGAATTAAGGTTTCAGCCCACCATTCTACAACTTTATATTTTAAATCTAAGTCTTTTGTATTTTTTGGAGCATTGTTGATAAATTCTGGTATATTTGTTTTCAATGTTATTATATCACTGAAAATTGTATGTGTAGGTTTTCCACCAATAGCCAGTTTACTAAATTCAGTAATAATAAAATCAGATATCTCTTCCATCTCTCTTTCAGTCCAATAATTTCCTACAAAATATTCTCCTTCTACCAATTCTTCTTTACTGTCGATAGAATCCTCTCCAAGAGGCGGCGCGCTTTTTCCTCTTTTCATTGATGGTCGACTGTGTCCTTTTCCGCCGCCGTAATGTTTATTTCCGCCTTTGCCAATGAGACGATTTTTCATTTTAGGATGTTTTTTGCGAACTTTAATTTGAAAAGGTTCTGTTTGTTCGTTTAAGACTTCTTCTATTAACCCATATAAAATGGAAGAAATGTCTCCTTTTTTTTTGGTTTCGGAAAGATCCGACGAAACGTTTAAAATACTAAGTATCTCATCTATTCTATGTAAAGACTCTTCCGGAATATATTCTTTAAGAACTTCATAATCTTTTTGCATTAATGCCTCGCGAAACTTTGTGCCACTCATATCTACTGTTGCTTGATGTACTAGGCCAGGTTGTCCAGGATCTAATATCTCCACATCATGAACCCCCTCTCCTTTTATATAATCTTCAATATATCCTCTATCATATCTTTCGTAATCTGGTTTTCCTCGTTTATCCGGCTTTGTACTCGCACCAAGAACAACACAATCTCCAGCAATAGTTCCAGCATTTGCCACCATCCACTCTATAGAGGCTTCCACTGGAGAATTCAGCTCAGATGGCATTTCTTCTATTGAAACATTTGCTAGCCCAGCATCTTCAAGATATATATCCCAAATTTGTCTAGATTTTTCCGGAGTTACAACTGCTTGAGTTTTATTGTCTCCTCGAGCGCCCGGAGAAATGATAATGTACACATGATTTGTTACTTTAGAATAATGTTTTGCCATCCCTAAATGTTCTTTATGTGGTGGCTTATAAGCTCCTGGCAATAATGTAATTGTTTGGTTGCAACGTAAATCATAATCGATATTAGAATCTTCTACTTCTCCACCCTCACCTATCTTAATTCTATCATACTTTAATAATCCCATTATTTGATTAACGGGAGCAAAATTTCCAGTAAATTTATAAGTATGACCATCGTAATCAAACACAAAGCCTTCCGCTGCTGTGGAAATATTTTCAACACTTCCTAATTTTTTCATATGTCTTTGCATGACTTCTATGGCTTCTTCTTGGCCAGATGCTTCAATTTGTTGAATTTCTCTTTCTAATGCTTGCCGCAGGCGAACCACTTCGGCAACGTTATCTAAAATAAAAGCGCTTTGCAATCCTTTTAACATCTCTACTGAGAATTCATGAATAATTACTTCGACAGGTTCAATTGCTTTTTGAAGAAGAAATTTTGACTCTCCAACAATATCTTTTATTAAACCTTTCTGTTCTTTTGGAACAACTTTATATAAATCTCTTAATCCTACTTTTTCGCCCTTTTTATCTTTAAGGTTGAAAATTCTCGAGAATAACATTTTTTTTTGTTCTTTATCAAGCTGTATTTGATTATCAATGAAGGGTTCAATTCTTGCTTTCAAATAATCAAGGATTGTCTGATTGTCGCTTATACCAGCAGAACTTATCTCTCTTTCTAATCTTTGTACCGCTATTTTCATAGCTGTGTCGTCTGATAAAGCTTGAAGATTTCTAACGGCGCCTTTTTGAATATTATATTCTTCATCTTGAATAGATTGTTGCATTGTTTCTAAAGCTTTGTCAAGAGTTTTGGCATTTTTTGAAACATCGGCGCTTTTTATTTCACCTGTTTCTTTATCATAATAAACATGTCCAACGTTATGAATGTTTAAAGTTTTATGATCATACGCTACAACATTTCTGGTTCTCGGATCTTGAATTTCAGAGTTATAATATATGTCTGCATCTGAGCCAAAAATCATCATTTGGACTTCCGGCTCCAATGAGCGAACAGCTTTTTCAAATGTCGTGAAAGATTCTACAAATGCTTTTGTTAGATCTCCACGGCCTTTAAATTTTTGTGCAAGGCCTTCCGGAGATAAACCACCTTGTTTTATTTCGCCTTTATTTCTAACGGCCCGGGCCTCGCCGTTTTTGACAGAATATGATATCATCAAATTTTGACCATCGGTTTTTTCAGTTCCGATTAGTTCGCCATTCGATGCTTTTACGAAAACATCCTTTATTTCTTTAAAAGTAAGATCAGGGTCTTCATAAAGATGGCTCATGTGCCCTGCTAAGCCGCCCATTATTTTTTACCCTCTTCCAGTACCTTTAACTTTTCTTCGAGCATCATAACTCTTTCTTCAAGTTTCCTTGTGTGACGTTTAATTTCACGAACATGTTCCATGGCAATCTCAACTCTTCTTTTTTCAGTTTGAGATTTTGGATTAAGGTTTCTAAGTATTTCGCTTAATGATTGAACATAACTACGCACACTTGGAGGATTATGACCTTCCCCAATTAAAAATTTACGTGTTATAGAATTTAAATCATTCACTTTGAATGTTTTTATTAACCTTCTTAGTTTTAGAAATATTTTTCACAACTGCTGATTGCTCTTCTCTTTCTTTAGATAGTGTTCTTTTTAGATTGTCAATAACAATATCTTTCACTCTAAGCTCTTCTTCTAAAGACTTAATGGCATCATTTCGTTCTTCAGACAACCTTTGTTTGACCAAGTGTATTACTCTTTTTTTACCCATAATTTACCTCTTTGTGTATTCTTTTAGTAATTTACCATAAAGTGAATTGTCCCACCATTCTTTAAGTGGTTCTTCTTCAAGTTCTTCTTCAAGTTCTTCTTCAGCTTCGTCTTCATTCATCGTTCCTCGAGGAGTTTTACCAGACGGATCTGTACGTCCCCGGCCGGGCTTCGCATGAGGATCTCGTTTATTGCCTGGACTCTCTTCGAGGTCTTCTTTTTCCTCTTCGAGGTCTTCTTTTTTCTCTTCGAGATCTGTTTCCAGATCTTTAATGTTTTCTGAGATGTTTGCTTTTTGGATAGCATCTCTAATCGCTTTGCGAACTACCTCTTTTAGTTGTTGATTATCCATAATTTTTTCTCCTTTTAATTCGTTTAATTGAAAATCACACCAATCTCTAAATACCATGTTACCACGCAAAAAGGCATCTTTTTCCATCTCTCTTAAATGTGGGTCTTTTTGAGCATACCCTTCTTCCGTAGTTCTGTCTTCGTTGAATTGTCCGTTACAGTTTTGTGTATGATGTATTAACTCATGCGATAAAGAACGCATAATATCTTTCGGATGTCTACCGTCAGTGTAAACGACAATTCTACTTTGGCCTGGCTCATAATGAGCTGTTTTACCAAATGGATCTGTTGAATTTTGCATATCTGATTGTAATACAAGATCAACAGGTTTGTTAAACCCCATTTTCTTTTGCGCAAATGGGAAGAATTTTTCAATCAGTTGCATTAAGTTAGAAAAATCTTGATTTGTATTATTTTTTATATTGTAATTCATTTTATTCCTGCTAATTTTTGCCATTTTCCCTTTTGTTCAAAATCTGTGTTTTTATAGAATTCTGCAATCCGTTCAATCAAAACTTTCTCTTTGGCAACACTTTCAGCAAGAGCCCTTTGTATTTCATTATCTTCGAACCCGCGTCTTTTTAGTTGACGTCTAAGCATTTTTCTAACTAGTTGGATGATTTTTCTTTGCGCATTTTTATCTGTAGTAAACTTTTGCATAAACTCCTCATCCTTCATGCCACCTTGACGGTCAACATATGCAGCAAAAGCGGTACCAACTAATCCGAGATCTTTGAGATGCTTTTTCAGTTTTCCTTGCTTTTCTCCACTTTCTTCTTCCGGAGTATCTTTAGCATCTTCTTTTGATTGTCTCTTCCAGGCATTGTATATTTTTAGCCGGTCCGGATCTCCAGATAAAGTAGCAGGATCAAGAGTTTCAGGTCCAAATGCTTCAATTATTTTAATAATTGTCTCATGTAACTTTGATTCAGCAATTGCAACACCTTTTGCCTTAAGTCCTTTACCAATATTTTTAACAATTTGTTGAGCAGCTTTATCTGACAAGCCTAATTTTTTCTGAATATAAGAGTTTAATGGTACCTCAACAGCGCCTTTTTCCGAGCGTAGTCCTTCGACATCTTTTTGTCTTTTTGTAAGTGAAAGTGGCGTTTCTTTCGGAACTGACGCTGTTCCTGACTCTCCAGGTTCTTCGCTTGGTTCACCCGGTCCACCAGGCTCTCCAGGCTCAGTTCCAGGCTCTCCAGGCTCAGTTCCAGGCTCTCCAGGGCCTAGTTCTGTACCGGTAATTTTTGATATGTATTTTTCAATTTCAGAAATTTTGATTATTTGTGAATCAGAGAGCTTTTCACTTTTTTTCATGGATAAAATTGCTTTCTCAATATTTAAAATCATCACTTTTTGTGAATCAGAAAGCTTCTTCCGTATATCGCCCCGGGGGTCCGTCGCAGTTGAAATTGCTTTCTCAATATTAGAAATTCTTTCGTCCATATTTTCATCAGAACCTGCCCCGGAATCCGTTCCAACCTCTTCCGGGGACATCACACCGCCGCCCTCTTTATATCTTTGTATGATGGTAGGCACAGCTCCTAGGCCTGCTTTGGCGTCGTTCATAAGGGCCGCTACTTGATCGGTTAACTTTTTTATTTCTGGATCGTCTGCCAGAGTTCCACCGGTTACACTACTTTTTAATTTTCCTAAATCTGTAGTGAAACTTTCAAGTGTCGACTCTATATCTTTTAAGGCAAAACCAATTTTTTGCCCTAGGCTGTCGGCTAAAACTTCAAATTGTCTTAAATCATTTTTATCTTGAAAACCCCAGTTTCTTGACTTGGCGACAAATCTATCAACAAACCCTTCATTAACATCAACGTTCTCGTTAATTAGTTCATCAAACCAACGTTCACCTAAGATAATGCTTTTATCTTTTTCTTTGTTTTCTTTCATTCAATAGGTCCTTAAAATATATATATGTGCGCGCAGAACAATCAACTAGAATAAATAGTTTGTTAAAACGCATAATTCTATTTTATATTTTATTTGGATCGTTCGAAAAACCACTGTTATAATATTATTCACAAACTGTATTATCTATTATATCCATTAAATTGTTAAATATTTCTTCTGGGTCATTTGTTAATTCAAACCATTGACCATTCCCAACTTGACAAAGATTTTCCCAACCTACAGAAGTGCCGGCCCAAGTCATGGAATTTGCTGTAGAACTGGGACTGAAAACAAATACGTTCAAATCTTTTACGCCACCTTCAAGTTTCAATAGAATATCATTCGTTATCAATGGTTCCATATAACTTTGTCCATTTTCATCTGTCAAAACAACAACAACTCTATTTGCCGATTTTGGATACCCTCTCCAACTCAACACAAAGCTAGGTATCGGAGGATCTGAATATATTAACATGTTCGAATATATTGTCATCCATGCCATCTCGAGATGATCATATTCAATAAAATTAGAATTTGCGAGAGGATAAAGGGAAAGATATATGGCGTCATACAGCATTTCACGTGAACCATCAATTGCAGTGAAATCAGTTGTAGTCAACGCTGTCAAGAATGAACCAAAGCCAGAAAAGTCATGTTTTATTTTTAAAGACTCCGTAGCTATATTCGGTCCGCTATCCTGTTTAACAACCTCATGTATCGGTCCAAATATTAATCCCCACTTAATAACGCTTTCATCACTATAATAAAGAGCAAATTTACTAAGGGCAGATATGATTGCTTCAATTTCATCGCTCATCGAGCCAGATGTATCTAATATAAATAATACATCTGTGTCTTCCATATCGTCTTCTATTTCACCATCGCAATTGTCGTCTAGTCCATTGCAAAGTTCTTCCGGCAAAGGCAAAACCTCTCCTAAACACATGTCGTCGATAAAAATTTCATCAAGAAAATTTCCCCACTTTCCAGAATTACACATAAGATTTCCTGGTTTACATATTCCAATATTTAATGTTTCTGGCGCACCAGTATAACACTGTTTGAAAAGATCTTCATCTATCTGTCCATCGCAATCATCATCATGATTATTACAAATTTCCGATATTATAATACCTTTATATTCATCACAAATAACATCTGGTGGAGGAGGAAAATAAAAACAAGATGCTTTGCACTGTGTCGTTCCAAATTCAGTACATAGTTGCCCTTCGAGCGGCAAGTGCGCGCATTCACAAGTCTTATATCCTTGTCCACAGATTAGAGGGTTTTCCATGCAAGGTATTAATATGCCAACGTCTGCCGCGCCGCAAACGCAGTCTAGACCTTCATCAATGTTTCCATCACAATCGTCGTCTTCAGCATTACAATATTCTTCAACCGGTTGTTGCGCTGTGCAACTGACCCACATACCACCATAACATATCTCATACCCTTTTTCGCAGACAGTTTCGCATTCTTGAAGCAAATTTTCATCTATAAAGCCATTGCAATCATTATCAATTCCATCACAAACTTCTTCCGGGAGCGGACCACATTTGTCACATGCATTCCTTTGATGTTCATCGATATCATTATCACAATCATCATCGAGATAGTTACAGATCTCTTCTTCTGGTTCTTCAGCGGTACAAATTATTTCTCCTTCGACACAATATGCCGGCGCAGTTTCACATACTGTTGTACATTCATATGTCCCCTCGTCAATCAAGGTGTCACAATCGTTGTCTTCTAAATCACATACTTCGTTATCATCGCATTTCCAACAGTCTGTTAAATCAACCTTTCCTTTATCACAAACCACATATTGTTGTCCGGGAAATCCGTCGTCAGTTTGACACGTTTGAACGGCAATTATTGGTTCTGTGGGATCGCATTCATGTTTCAATCTGCAATTGTCAATCATAACAATTTTAAAGTCATCGCACGTATCAATAATCGCCTCCGCAATCCAATATTCTTCATATGGAGGACATCGTAACCAAACAGATTCCCAACAGTTTTTTTTGTATTCATCAGTTGCATCTGGATCTTTTTTTTGAATGTCCTGTATTTGAAAAACGTCAGGGGGTGGAGCAATCTCTGGGCTTGAATCAGCTCCAGCATCTTGTACAATAGTTATCCAAACATCTTCTTTTGGAATTCCTTCAACCAATCTAGGGTTAACTTTCCCACAAGAAACAAATAAAAACAATATTAATACTATTTTACAGTATTTAGACATATATTAATAACTATGTCATAAAAATAGTATTAATCAAAAAATACAGCATCAATGTAAAGTATACCATAAAAGCGCTTAATATTGAATAGCGAGCAATTTTCTTGTCTTGATTTTTTTTAAGAATATAACATCCTGCAGTAACAAGAAATAATTTTATGCAAATGAAAAATGCGACACCCATTTCTAAGGCCTCGCACATCAAGGGGTTAACTTCTATAGCAAGTTTATTATTTATGAACCAAAGTGTGGCGTATACATCAATGATATTAAAAGTAATTATATAAGCGATTAGAACATCATACAGCATTGTTTATCGACATCATTTTATCGTATGCGTCTCTTCGAAAATCCAAAAGCTTTCTAATAAATCCTTTATTTCTGAGAGCTTTAAAAACTAAATTTTCAGTGGAAAAAATCCCTTTTTCCATTAAGCCGCATCTTCTTAGCCTTTTAATTTTATTTTTCAATAGGTCTCCGACGTTAAATACAGCTTCATAATTTTTCTTATTATAAAGGTCCTCGAGTCTATTAATTTGATCCATTAAAGATTTTGTTTTAATGCTGAAACAATTATAGTCAATTGTTGGCCGTTCTTTGTTTGGTTTTGTAACCCATTGATCTTCCAATAGAGAGTATACACCGGTTGAAATATGTGGCTCATGAATATCCTGTACATATATTTCGACTTCGTGATTCTTAATCATAATTTGATGACTCTTGTTCCAATCTGCTTTTTTTGTATTAAAGTAATCACGTACTAAATCTATATCTTCATTAACATGCGTGAAATCTAAAAGTATATGAAGATCAATATCAGAATATTCAGTCCAATTATAGTTTGCTAAAGATCCGGTTAATATAATATTTTGAATGATGTCTGATTCTGTTTCAAGCCTTTCCATAAAATCTAAAGCTATCTGTATTAAACGGCTTCCTATTTCTGGTTTTATATTATCTTCTGTGAGCCAAACATTCATATTTAATGAATCTTTCATTTCTAGAGAAGGTAAATCAATGTTATTGTTTACTTCTGATTCTAATAAAAATTTATTCCATTTTTTATTCATTTTCTTTTAAATATTTAACAACTTCTTCTTCAATAGCTTCTTCTAAAAACTCTTTCCAATAAGGACTTTTTGGTGCACCACCCGGTTCTTCTGGCCCAAGATATTCACCGGGTTGAGTTCCTTTTTTAAGCTCGTTTACTTTTTCGACAGCGAGAAGAGTATCTTTATATATAAGTTGTGCTATATTAGGACTTGTAAACGACTGATCCATCATATTTAGTGATTCGTGATATGGTGTACTTGGATAAGTTGTTCTTAGAAATAACTGTTTTTCTGATTCCGAAAAACTCTCCCAATATTTCAGAGACCAGCCAGTTTCCTTTAACTCAAGTGCCAATTCTATATAATTGTCCATGGCAGTTACCGGTGACAGAGAAATTTCCTGTGTCAAAGTACCGATAAACTTTTTAAAAGTTTCTATTGACATTCGCCCCACATTCTGCAGATTTTTTACAACTCCAGGTTGTTCAAAAAATATTTGAGCTTCTTCAAGATATTTTTTAGCCTCTTCCAGGATGATAGAGTCAATGTAGTTTTCTGTTGGTTTCATATGTTATCACCTTTATCAATAATCTAAATAGTTTTATATATTCTTATCTATCCGTTTTTTAAGTACTTCTATCGAATTCGATGCTGAAACATGTTTTATAGCTATTCCGCCCGTTGCGTGCCATGGCCCAATGTATTTATCCATATCATCGATTAGAATATGATTGGGGCCTGCATATGCTTTTTTATCTGGAGTTATTATAATTTCTTTTGGTCGAGAAGATAATGAATTTCTAATCCATCTTTTTTTTCCTCGAACACAAGCTTCATCTATCACTCCATCAATTAACCATGGGGCTGATAGGATAATAGGCGTGGGATTGTATGCAGCTATGTGATTCCAAAGTACCGGCATATCACTTCGAGGTGGCAAATTTGCCCACCAAGCTTCTCTTTCTGCTTCAGTGCCCTTAGAGAGGATATCAAATATGGCCTGAGCGCCTTTGCTAAATTTAGGATCTTTCTTTAGTGTTTGCCACAGCATACCAGAATTTACAACTTGAATTGCTTGTTCTTTAGCATCATCTTCTATGTCTGCAAATGTTAAGGTCTCTTCAATGCCAGCTTCAAGATCAACTAAAACTCCATCCATATCACAGTATATTTGATATGGTATTTCTTCGTTCTCCGATAAAAAACTATGCCATTTCTTTTCTATTTTATCCATACATTAAATAGTTTATGTCTTTTGTTATATTTAAAATATAATATCATTTTTTTTGCTCTCGATTCCATATGAAGTTTAAAATCGTTTTCCCCAACTAATTGTAATTTATATACTTTATAACCCATGGGATATTTTTTTCTTGTAAAGTGAGTCATTATTGTTAACTTCTCTTTTAATTTTTGTGGGTTTGTGTGCACGTTATAAGAAACAATTGTTTTCTTTTTTTTATTTGTTGTGACGGTGCCGGAAACCATATTTTCTGGACCAACGACAGAAGAAATAAACTTTGTATTGAATTCTATTTGACGATTAAAAAATTGATTAGATATCAACTTTGGTGTAAATTTGACACCCAAAAACTGTTTAAGGTATAGATCTGCTAATGGGTCACCGGTTGGAGAAACAGCCGCAGTTGTTAAAAAAGTTGTTAATAAAAGTAAAATCTTCATGTTATATACCCAAAAAACTTAATGTATAAATCAGTAAGCCTATAAATGAAAAAAATATCATAATGTCAAAAATGTCAAGATTTTTGAGAAAACGAAATAATGTATTAATTATTGAACGCATGATATTAGTGAATAGATAACTAGCATCACAAACATCATAACGCCAACATCAAATATATCAAACTCGAAAAAACGAGTTATTTTTTTCATTGCATTAGTAACCTCCTTTTATATATTTTAAGTCTCCTTTGTGAACTTGTTCCTGTATAGAAGTTTCCAACCATGGAAAAAGATCTTCCATACCATTATTCCAATACACTCTCCAGGCTCGGACTCCTAAAGAATCTACACGTTTCATGAGAACGGCGTGAGATCCATCTTTCTCTATCAATAAGTCACCTTGATTAAGTTTTATCATTAGTCCTCTTAATTTTTGTCACTGGTATAACAGCCAACATGTTATTAAAATGCTCTTGAATTTCTTCTTTGCTGTATTTTTTATTCTGTCGCGACCCATACATAGTTTCAATCTGCAACCATCCTTTGCTAACAATTGAACGAAGCGTTTGACGAAGTTCATTGTTGCTTAAGTTATCTAAATCAATATCAAGTTCTTCAATTTCTTTAAGTGCTTCTTCATAATATTCTAACAGCATTTTTGTTCTCCTTTAACATTTTCCACCATCGTGTTGTGGATTTAGATTAAAATTGCTAATTAATTTACTCATTTCATGAGCGCAAAAAATAATTTCAACTGTCTCAATATTCGGAAACATGCGTTTAAATTGTTCCCTAATAATTGCTTCTCTAATCACACTAGTATTTGCACGACTATTTATTCTTTCCATTGTGTTGAAACTCTTCGTTAACATGCCCACATTCTTTACATTGAAACGTTTGAATTGGCATTAAGCCTTCTTTACCATTCGGCGATATCAAAGACGATATTCTCTTCACCACAAAAACGGGGACAAAATAAGTGTTTTCGCATTCTTCACATTTTATATTTGAGGTATCGTCTAAGTTAACTTTAATGGTTTGTTGGTTTTGAATGTCCATATTTTATCCTCTTATAAATAACTATACACGTAAATATAATATAACATATAATCGTAGAAAAAGCAATAAAAAACCGAAAATTTTTATATTAGAGCACCCCGAGTAGGATTCGAACCTACGACCTACAGATTAGAAGTCTGTTGCTCTATCCAGCTGAGCTATCGGGGCTTATAGTATAAAGGGTATAAATGGTTGTTAATTCTTCGCCGCGCACAATAGGTCGGATTGTTGTGAGTCGTAATAAATCTCCCGTTTCAACTAGTTTACAATTGGGCTTGTCAGAATGATTATAAAAACCCCCCAATGGTGTACGAATCCATCCTTGCGGAAATCGATCATCTTTTATGTGTGAGGTTCCTATAGTATAGCGCGCCTCAATATGTTGAGTCGCATACAGTCCTAATCCATGTATAGGAGATTCTTTGATCGTAACTTCAAGCGGTAAAGGAGAATAGTTATTCATGGTTTAATATTAATATTAACTAGCTTTTTTTAATTTACTAGTTTTATATTTTAATTTAGACATTATACCGACATAGCCATGTTTCTTATATATTTTACGCATTGCGGCGCGATAACTACGTGATTTCGACACGCCATCAATATATACGTCACACAGCATCCAATGCTTGTCTTTGAATATAAAGATAAAACCGGCCGAAAATTCAGATTCATCGGCAATGCTAGATACAGTTGTATTGACCTTCGCAAATTTTTCTCCTCGGAGCATTTTATAGTTAGTTGCATTGGGAAACTTGACCGAAAATTTTTTATTTGGGTCAAAGTACTTCGCATAACGTTTAAGCATCATTTTCTTAAGAGCGTTAGTATACTCCTTCTTTTGCTTTTTCCCCAACTCACCCCATTGTGAATTAAGTGTGTTTTTGGCGAAAACGTCCCAAGCAATATTCTTATCCAAAAATTGTTTCGCTGCGCGAGGAAGCTTCTTTTTATCATTTAAGATGCGATCTCTCATTTTGATAATACCATTTGGATTAAGCTGTTGAGTTATAGCATATGCTTTATATTGTTGAGAAAGAACAATCTGTGGATCTTGCGCAGTAAAAATATACGCCGTAACAATACTAGCTATTAATAGACCTTTCATAATAAACACCTCATGAGTTAAGTTTAAGGTAAGCCTTCTAGAAGCTTTTCGAATTCAGCCATTTCAGACTTAGTTGGTTTGCTAGCAAACAAAGTATTAATAAGTCCGCTACTGCTCTGAATCTTTTCACCACCGAGATTCCAAATCATTTCAATATTTAATTTATTACAAACGTTGCCTTCCGGTGTGTTTTCAGAAGTCCTATCGCCGCCATTACCGAACATATCTGGCTTAAGGCGATAAAGTGCCTCACATACAGTACCATCGGAATCATCTACGGCTGATACTTCACCAACACCTTTAAGTTGCTCTAAGACGTATTTGCGTTCTTTAAAAGGCATAAACACAAAACCCTTTTTGCGTCTAAGCCAATCATCACTGTTTAGTACAACAATAACATCGCCTAATTCAGCTGCTGATTGAATCATCTTGATATGGCCAACGTGAATTGGGTCTAGCCCTCCGCTGACAACAATTGTTTTATTCTTCATAGAAACCTCTGTTTTTGTGTGCGAATTCGCCAACATGAACCAATTATAACATATATATGAAAAGACGACTGTAGCCGCTAATAATTCAAATATCATTTCTTAGGCTTTGAATAGCTCCATATCATTCCAAATATAATGAATAGATATACTCCAACATATAATAACACATTAACTTGGTCTTGTGAATAGCCTTCCATTATTTCTTTTCCTTATCGGGTGGCGTAAACCATCGCGAATCTGGATTCTCTGCCTCTGGTACATCTTTATTAAGTTCTTTATTCTTTTCTTTAAGTTTAATAAAGTCTTCTAATCTTCTATTCGCCCATGGATCATAGCTGTTTTGACTAACGCATTCTCCTAACGCACTATTAGGGCTTATATTGAATACGCACATAAAGTCTTCTGGACAATCTGAATCTGATTGACATGTAGCTCTACTCTCACCTGTGGCTCTCATCATAGCTGCATTATAACAACCGGTCAATGCGAACACTACCAATCCAATTGGAATTAGCTTTAAATACGACATATTTTAGTTCTCCTCTATTACTAAATATTTGGTAAATTTTTTTTGGCGTTTTTTATTAGTCCATTATAGCATATAAGAACTTTTCTCTCTCTGTTAAAGCAATTGAGTATCCTCGCCATAATTCTCTCTCACTCTCCCAACAACACCACGTATTGAACCCTTTTGTTTTGTTGACTAATTTGCAAGCTTTAGCAATCTGAGTCCACGATATAAACTCAAAGCCAACTAATACTTCCCACTCTTCTTCAAATACATCATATATAGGCAAACCACTATCTTCATATAGTGGCCTAACTGCAACTTTCCCGGGGCTCCACTCCGCTGGCAACCAACCATTACAATTGTGTTCTCCCTTATCTAAAAGTTCGCCAATATAGGTGTTGCTGGGATATACCCATTCTGTTGCCAATTTGTATGCTTTCACAAATTCTGCATGGCAACTTGCTATATCATAATTTGAAGGGTTAGTTGTTATAAGTGTTAGTAGTAATATTAAAGTTTGCATTTTTTAAATTTGGGATTTTTTTTTAGCTGGTTAACGTGTGTACTTAGATCGCTCGTGCTGCCTGCCCCTACTGCGACCCGGATTCCGGGGTAGGGGGGGAGGGGGGGTCTACCCCCTCTCTGCTATTCTTCTTCTTCTGTTTCTTCTGTAGAAATACCAACGCTGTCAAAGTCAAGGTTTCCAACGTCCCCGAATACTCCGAAGTCATCAAAGGAATCAAGGGAATCAACAAAGGCGTTTATGTCAAGGTAATCATTCATGTATTATATCTCTCTCTCTACTAGGGGAATGTTTATACTTTTATTTTTTATGTTCTCGGCTATATGCCGCAGGCTTTCATAAAGTATTCGGGCTTGAAGTTCGGGTTATCTTTCTTGAGTTCAACAGAAAGGGACAAGGCGAGGGCGCGAAGCGTTGGCGTCCATCCCTGCGGCGTTGCGGGTCTGTTGGCTGCGGTGGCCTTGATAACATCAGCAATCAGTTTGTAATCTTTGCGGGTCATTATGCGATCACCTGAAGTGCGAAGATTGCGGGAGCGATAAAGCACGCGGCGAACTGTGCGACAATAGCCAGGGTTCTAATATATTTCAAGTCTCTCTCTCTTTTCTCTAGGGTATAACTTATTATCTCATAGGGGCGAGGGATTGTCAAGTAAAAAAGATCTTTTTCTTTACTTTTTTTTTATGCCCTCGCCCCTGCCAGCCTACGACTTATAGGAAAGGCTGCCTTTGTTTTCCTCGATGAAGGTTTCAATCTGTTCTTTCATGCCGAGCAACTTTGACATTTGCCCAGGGTAAAGGGTAACAGGGAATCGCCCGAGCCCGTAAACGCTAACCGCGCCTTTCTGGGATACCTTCAAGGATAGGGGTTTCGCTTTCTTGCTCTCGGCAAGTTGCGCCTTTACAGCGGCTAGCTCTGCCTGAAGGGTTTCGAGGTCGGTGTTTTTCTTTTTTAGGTCGGCTGATGCCATATTTTATTTCTCTCTCTTTTTATGTTCGCCTAGAGCGATCTTAATCGCAGGGCTTTAAACGGGGTTTTTTTTACTGTCTGTTAGGATTGATTATAGATTATTGGCTGCGGTCGGGGGGCGAAGTCCGATTCTAGGCTGACATCCAATGTCAGCACGCCCTAGGCTCTAAGATTATGCAAGTTTTTCCCTTTCTCGATTCTTATATAACTATTATAACAGGGTGTAGCGGTAAAGTCAAGTAAAAAACGCATTTTATTTGATCTTTTTTCACTTTTTTTATCTCCCCTTTCGGCATAGTTCTTGCTATATAGCAAAGGGTGTGCCAGTTTGGGGGGTTGTACTAGATCCAAATCTACCCCACACGCCACTTCGATTTTCCTCAATAAAA
>Ga0080013_1000173_pt1 | contig 91242 bp, 116 predicted proteins | sample ETNvirenome_6_85_FD_69236 | JGI IMG/M metagenome (GOLD analysis project Ga0080013, IMG submission 69236) | Marine viral communities from the Pacific Ocean - ETNP_6_85 (SPADES assembly) (version 2) | ecosystem: Environmental > Aquatic > Marine > Oceanic | place: Pacific Ocean | collected 2013-06-19
TGTGCAAATAAATCCAGGGACGGGCGCCATCTTCGATACGCACGATAAGCCCCACAGAGCCATCATAAATAACTTTTACCAAATCACCGACTTTCATGCTTGCACCTGTGTTTTAATTACTTCCACCTGATAGCTCATGTGAGAATCCCACGTCAACTCACTCCACGCATTAAAAATATTCCACAACTCAGGTCGGAGCATGCTCTTCATTTTCTGGATGTCGCATTCGGGTGGCTCGATGGCGGCCTCATCGTCTTTGTCTTCGTTAAATCGACCCACGCGACGACCATAAACCTCTTTGGCTGTTTCTTCGCAGCCAACACCAAGAAGCTCCAGCACATCAGCAATAGCCGCGATGACTGCGCCCTGCTCGGTCAGGTGCGAGCTTGCAAATTGCTCGCCTTCATAACTTCCAGTCAAAACCCAGATATTCATGCTCTCACCTACCAGTCGATGGGGTCGTTCGCGAGGGTATCAGTCGTTCCACCCATAAGACGGTCGCTCAATGCCCGTTCCCGGCGTTGTGCGGCGCGCGAGGTGGCCTTGACCTCTTCGCGGGCGTCGATGCCTGCCTGGATGAATTCCACAGCAGCATCGGGCACACAGTCGTTTTCACGGTCCCAGCCGTCATCCTTGCGGCTCAACGCCTCAAACAAATCCATGCTCAGGTCCGTCAGTTCTGCAATCTCGTCTTCGATTTCGGGGTCGCCTGCGAAAGCCAGGGTGTCCGTCAAATCCTCGATGCGAGCATCCAGCGCGTCCATGATGTGGGTGATTTCAGTTTCATTCAATTCAACTTTCATATGCATATCTCCTGGCTCGTTGGCCATCCAATCATAGATTGGACGGCTCAAGATGAGATTTATTCAAATTATTTTGAATTATTTTTCAGCGACGGGCCCGAAGACCACGGCGACCAGCGCCAATTTTTTCCAGGTCGGCGGTGTTTCGCTGTACGATGGCTATGCCGCCACCGGGGAGCGTCAGGTCAATATCTACAATATTGTCCGACCAACGGTCAATGACCATGCCCATTCCACCAGTCTTAGTATCGACTACAATTTCTCCAACATTAAACATTTTATTTTCTCCTTTGCTGTTTAATTAATTAGAATTCTACGCGCGGATAACCGCATAAAAGAATTTTCAAAGTATATTTTAATCCTCGGCTAGCCCTTTTCACGCTTTACCTCCTTCCATGCTGCCGATGCAGCAGTTCTCGTACTATCATCCTCAAAGGCGACAATTGCAATATCGCATGCCTCTCCGTCGCCGCTCCCAAAGCCGAGATACTTTACAGCGGTTTCGGTACCGAGTTCTTCGACGCACGATGGGCACTCGTTAATTTTCCCACCAGCCTGTTGCTTTGCGGTCGAGCGCGTGTTGAACTCGACATTGCAGTGTTTACATGTTTTAATCATTTTGCACTCTCCAAATTATTTGTTTTATACTGGAAGGTGCCGCGCATTCCGCCCCATCTTACGACGGCAGCATTCTCGCCATCACTCCCCTGTCTCACCTCGACCACAACGCCGAGTCCAACACACTTTTTAGCATTACGCTTTGTTACCAAATCACCAACTCTCATTTTACTATCTCCACGATATCATCACGCATGGTCCCGATATTTTTACCTTGCCATGCAATTTTAATTTTATGCCCACCAGTGGGCATGGGCTCAAGAATTTCAAGGACGATACCCCATGCATCGCCTTTGCGTAGTTCTCTCCGGTTCTTCATTTTAATCATGTCACCGACTTTCATTGAGCACCTCTGCCTCGTCTGCTTCCCACTTCTCCAATCTGTTCTTGATGAGCACTTCCACATCCAGCGGACCATAGTCATCCTCGGTGAGAATCCGCACAATGACTCCGATATAATCGGGATAGTCAGGGCCTAATCTAATCAAATCACCTACTTTCACTTATCACCTCGTATTCGTAATGAGAATCTAATGGCCAAGTTTCGATACCTTGTTCAGTCAAAACTGTCCCAACTCGTCGATTGTTGTGCCGTTTACCGATGCGAACCAACAAGCCCATTTGATCAGGCAGTTTCGTCTTTGTCGCTCGGGGCTCTGTAATCATTTTTATCATATCACCGACTTTCATGCGAACACTCCGAAAGCGTCCCGGCGATACCACTTCTGTGTCACACCGTGTAAAACCAACACCTCAAGTTCACGCAGGGCTATGACAAGCCCCACGATACCATCACCATAGCGATCTCTTACCAAATCACCGACTTTCATTGATGACCTCCAGCATACGGGCGCGGATCGTGTCGAGTGTCCCATCGGTCCACTGGGTAAGCCAGAACCTTTCGCCGTCATACTCAGAAACCAGTCTGACCAGCAGGCCAGCCTGCTCGATGCCCGTCACTTTAGAGGGCTTCCATCGAACTAAATCACCGACTTTCATTGAAAACCTCGCATTGGAAAGCACACCAGAGTGTTTCCTTTCCATTGTGATACACAACAATATCCCTAAAGTCTGTGGGGGATTCAACCCACCGCAGAAAGATACCCGCGTTAACGACAAAACCGTTCTTATGAGCGTAGTCTACCCATCTAACCAAATCACCGACTTTCACTGATGACCTCCAAGTCCCTCGCGAGATATCTGCGACGGTGCCCAACAGTATCAAGAACCTCTCTTGTTCCGATTAACTGCAGCATGTGAATCTTCTCACCCGGCGCGGTGTCATAATCGCCCCGGACATCATAGGAGGACAGGATCAAACCCATCGTCCCATCAGGCACACCGATGGATGCGCGTGTAACTTTAACGAGATCGCCGGCAGTCACTTATCACCTCGATGTCAAGAGGGTTGGCATAAAGCCGATAGTTGCCTTTAACTGACTCAACAACTGCGATGAGGTTGAGTTCATCTTCCTTAATCTCGATGATAACGCCAATCACAGGCTCTCGGCCATGGGTGCGCTTCACGCTTACTAGATTACCGACTTGCATATATCTCTCCTTGGCTACCCTAATAATATAGCACAGACGGGCGACGATCGCAAGTCACGAAATGTCACGATAATGTCAAAGGTTCAAGATACGACATGTGCTCGGTCGTGACTCTCTGATCGGCCCACATCACTCGGAAGTAACGGGCGCGTCGATGATGCGACCGCGAAACATCTTCAAGGATTATACCGGGATTCGCATATTCAGCAGCGGTAGCACTAAAAAATGAAGATTCAAACTTTACCAAATCACCGACTTTCATTGATGACCTCCAAATAGTCTGCGCGGAATGAATGAGTCCTACCCCGCGTTAATACATCATACCAATCACCCTGCCACGATGCTGTCTCAAACGACTTTTTAACAATCACGCCGACATGTTCCAAAAATGGAGTCGCTAGCGGATCGATTGTTGACTGCACAATCTCTACCAAATCACCGACTTTCATTGATTACCTCCATCTGATCGAAAGGAGTCGAATAAATCTCGCCACCCCACAGCACGAGTGCGCGGGTGAGAATGAGATCGCCATGTCTATCCTGACTGGTATACCGTAGGTCATCGCGAATAAAGATGCCAACCGTAGCTTCTTCGCCTGGGCCAAAGGTTACCCTTACCAGATCACCGACTTTCATGCGCGTTCTTTCCGCGAAATGATCTTTACATGTTGCAGTGCACGCCATTCATCGGGCGGATCTTTGATAAACCTAATCCATTCGCCCCTGGCATCGCACTTGTATTCAACGACGATCTGCACACCTTTAATATCAGGACCAGTAACAAGCGCACCGATCATCGAGCCAGCTTGCGGGATTGTATACTTCATGCCGCCTCCTTAGTATTCAATGTGGGTGACGGGATGAATGTCGAAGGCATAGCCTCGACGCTCAATATCGCCGTCATCCTCACCGATGCGAACGAAGCGAAAGTGATCATCGCCCTCGCCTAGGCCCTCGATAGTGTCGGTCATGTGATTCATAAAACCCTCGATAGCTCGGATCTCGGGGAAGGAGTCATACCACTTGATACCGTCGAACCGGAACATGACTGAGCCATCCTCGCCTTGGAAGTCCTCGGTGCGGTCTGAGTGCTGTCCGAAGCACATCGACATAGCCTCGGGCTCCTTGGCGAGAAAGTGCATGAGATACGGTCGAGCCTCTTTACTGACCGCGAGGATGGCTGTTGAACGATAGCCCATGTGATACTCCTTGCTGATTACCCCTATAATATAGCACGGGCGCGTCAGGAATGCAAGTCACGAAATGTCACGGCTTGAAATCAAGATGAGATTCTGGTTTACAGCGAAGCCGTCCGCAGTCTCGCTCGGGCGCATATCCACATATTTGATCCAGCACCCGTTAGTTGCCCATGGTTCGGTACGCACCACGATAGCCATGCGATGTTTATTTTTGCACCACTTCTGGATTTTTACCAGATCACCGACTCTCACTTATAACCTCAATAAGACCCCATTGGATCTTTCTAATACTACCATCATCCCACAAGATGAAAGGTGTTTTGCTTTCAGTGTGCTTCCATGACACGATTTCTACAATGATTCCCATCATTCCGCGCTCTGAATATATGTGTCGCACCAAATCACCGACTTTCACTGATCACCTCTAACTGCACATCACTGTACCACTGTGTTCCGTAGGGAAAGAGCACTTTAACTTCCCAGAATCCAGTGAGTTCGTCCTCCATCATATCAACAACAACACCGATGTGTGGTCCAGATATATAATCCTGTTGCCATCGCTGTAATAGCCTCACCATGTCACCGACTTTCATTGATCACCTTCAGCGCGGCTCGTTTATACCAGTTGAACGGGGCATTTGTGGTATCTGAGAGGCCAGCCCACAGTACCTTGCACTCTCCAAGGCGGCACTCCAACACCAGACCCACGACATTGAACCCGCGTTGAAGATCATAGATCGCATAGACGAGATCGCCGACTTCTGGTGCGCCACTCGACTTCATTTGGAAAGAACCTTGGCACTTTTTAATGGGGCGCCCCGTAGATATATCCACTTGCCCATCATGTTGCCGTCAAGCAATATGCCACCGAAATGAGAGGGAGCGTATTGCTTTGCTACATGAACCAGACCGTATTCGGTCTGCAGAATATCGCCTACCTTTATTTTCATTACCAGTCGATCGGATCGTTTGCCCAAAGATCCACGCGCTGTTGATCCGATCGCTCCCCTTGGCGCAGCTTCGTTTCCCGGCGCTGTGCTGCCCGTGAGGACGCTTTGACCTGCTCGCGGGCGTCGATACCTGTCTGTACCATATCGAGGGCAGCATCAGGAAATCTGTCCACAGCGCCATCGCCCCATCCATCGCGACGGGCGCTGATCTCCATCAGATCGTGTTCAATCTCCTCAAGCTCCCACGCGGCGTCGATGGTTGCCGCATCACCAGATATGGTGTGTTCGGCACGCAAGTCGTTAACCCGGTGTCGGAGAGCGTCCATAATGTGTGTGATTTCGATTTCGGACAGTTCAACTTTCATGCCTGTTCTCCTTCGCTCAGAGGCTCGCCCACCTTAACTATGAGGGCTTCAAGCGACTTGATCTCGCCCTCGATTGCCTCGCCGTCGCCAAACATGGCGCAGTCTTGCAAGTCATCGATCCGGTTGTTAATGCAGTCCAAGATCGCGATGATCTCGTCTGCTGTCAGGTTCATGTTCAAGGTGTACCTCCTTCGTACATATATAATATAGCACCCGCGAGGGCTCTCGTCAAGTCACGAAATGTCATCAGGAGTAGAACACCCTAACATGTCCAACCGGAACCTTTAGTATAACCAGTCGCCAGCCCATGAACTTGAGAGGCATCTGCTTCGTAAATGCCTCATCGAGCCTTTCATTAGTGTCGGAGCACTCAACGATTGCCTGTATGTGTACGCCGCCGTCATCAGAATGAAAATCAACTGCGAAGGCACCGGTCCAGTTATCGGCAAGGAGCAACATAAGCTCTTTTCTTGCTTCGTCTTGGGATGCCTTTTTGCCGGAAAATGCTAAGTTAGCCATGATATACCTCTATTCAGTGGGCTTGTCAAACAACTCATCAGCGTTACCTGCATAATGGTTGGGAGTCATGGACCGCAAAGTCTGTGCAGTACGATGTCGGATCGTTCGGCGGGCATCTGCATCGCCGCACTCTAGGCATGTTTTATATCCTAAAGCTAATCTCTTATCGTTGTACTCTTCTTCACATTTAATACATGTCGCCATTGTCTTCCTCCAAAGGTTTAATATCATCACTCATCAAGTGCAAGGTGCCGTGTTCGGGCACATCAACCGTATATAGTATATCCATATACCGAAATCCCAAAGATCCCGAAATGTCAATAACGGTTCCTCGGCCTCCCCTTGCGCCCGGTGGAGCGTTAAAGGACCATTCGCTAATCTCTACATCTTGTCCAACTTCGTATTTCATGCTTTACTCACCATTTTAAGATCCCGTCTAAGGAAGTGATTTTCATAATGATCGCGCCCAGGTGGTGCGTCATCCTTGTCAATCCAGACTACTCTGAACCGATCGACCCGGATCCACGGTCGATCGGGGTCAGCACCGGCAAGGCTCACCTTCGTGACCAGCCCGATTAACGGTTTCTCGGGATACTTCTCGGCGGCAAGTACGCTGCCGGTGCGCTGATAGTGCCTACGGGTCAAATAACTCGACACATACACCAGCTTGCGACTATACGCAGAGAGCGTTACCAAATCTCCAGCTTTCATTCTATGTACTCCTAATGATTAAAATGGTGCCACACAACCAAACTGTGAGACTTCCCACACCTTCGGGTGCCATACTTGATGTGCAACGCGGCTTGCGAGGCCGACATGACACGATGTGGTCTGTGACACATACTCGCCGCTCGCTGTATAGTTGGCTAATACGCACACGCCGCCTTCGGTTCTGTGTCCGATCTTGAGCCCGTAGCTCCATAGGCCACCGTCTTGCATGATATATAGGGTTTTCTGGTGATTGGTGGCTGTCTCGCCTGCTTTCCAAGCTCGTACAACCTCTTTATTTTTTACCGACATCGGCTTTCTCCTTGATTGCCCATATAATATATCAGACTCGTCGCGTGCTGTCAATAGAATCTTTGTCACGAAATGTCACCGCTTCACAGCCGAGACGGTACGAAGCATATCAAACGGATACCACTCTACTCTCTCACGGAGAGTTGTGGTTTCCCACGCGGAAGGGTGAGTGATCCACTGAACTTTGGCGATCTTTCTGTTTCTGCTATCTGAACCATACATGAGATAGGTGTCTATCATCCTTCTTTCTTCTTCAGTAATGATGCCGTCCCTCTTATATTCGTACAATGCACCGTACCCTAATCTTTCCTTAATCTTGCCCTTCGATTTGAAGCGGATTTTGAACTTCTCCCTCGCAAGCTGTCTTATGCTATCCGTGTCAGTGACCTCTAATATGATTCCTATACCGGGCTTGCGCCTACGATACAGCTTGACTAGTGCCCCTGGCTTTTTAGTGTCTTTCCTGCCCATTAGAAATATATCTCCCCATAGCCAAATAAAATAGTACGCAAAGTGTACTTAACACCTTTCCTAATCCTTTTTCTCATTTTCCTCTACCTTTCTCAAAAACATTTCGTGGAACTTTAATAGTTCTCCATTTGTCATCATCACTCTAAATATGCCTATATTGAACTTCTCTTCATTCCAGGCTTTCTCACATACAGCCTCGACAATGAGTCCGGTACGGCTCGGTGGCAGACGGGCATCGTGTGTTCCATCTAATACGACAACGAGATCGCCAATCTTCAGTTTCATTAGTTCATCGGGCCGGTGTCGCTGTATTCATCCTCTATAGTGGCATGCACTACGGGATCGACAGGAGGAATCAGCGCGTCTTTTGGGACACGCAGGCCGGGACGGTCGCCATAATATTTGCCGCCGTTATCGGCCCTGCTGTGCCTGAATGTCGGCTCGGCATAACCAGACCTGCCTGATTCCGGTAAACACCCCACCGACGAAACGATGAGCAGTGCGATGACGGCAATCAGGGTGCTGAACAATACGCCCATTACTAGGTGGTCGTTTTTCCTCATCTTATGCCCTCCATATATAGCACGAGGCCAATCAGCGCCATCGTAATAATGAATAATGTAACTTGAATCACTGTCTTACTCTCCCACGGCAGGCTCTCTTGTTCGCTGCCTTCTTCTTATCCTTGTGTCTGCCGGCGCCGCTGCGCTGATAAGCGCGCACAGCAAGCCAGTTGCGAGGCTTCGGGGTCTTAGTGGTTTTCTTTTTCATACTCATAATATACTCTCCTGCCGGACAAAAGTCAATCGAAAAGTTGTAACTAAATGTCACAGCGCTTTTACTTCGCTGAAGATTTCATCGGCGTGCATCTTCGCAAACCTCAAGGATGATGAGTCGATTCCTTCTTCTTCCGCCTCTTTCGCGGCCTTTGCGAACTTGCGTAGCATCTTGATAAACGAAATCTTCCCGTATTTTACTTCATAAGAAGTGTATCGAGCGCGGCCCTGTGTTTTCTTGAAGAAGTGGCTCACGATCTTGAACGAGTCAACAACGCCCTGTTCATCATCGGTATCTACGACAAGTGTAATCTTCATGCAAATCTCTCCTGTGCATATATAATATAGCCCATCCAGCAGAGATAGTCAAGCAGAAAAATGTCACAAAATGTCAGACATCCTCATTTTTGATTCCGAACAGCACAGTGGCACACGCCACTAGCTCAATCTCAATGCCAACGGGCAAAAACATTTCCTGTTGCGATTTGGTTATTATTGACAGTGGCGCGGTGAGAACCTTCTTCTCTTCGTCAAAGTTGGGGAATATGTCGTAGATGTGAAGCTCTTGACCTAACATATGTTCTACCTTTTTTATCGCAGCTTTGACCCCTTCTTGATAAGAAAAATAAACATGATATTTCTCCGCCTCATTCTCCACTACATGATAATATATCTTGAATGTCTCCATTTTCATCTGCCTCGCTTATAACTGTTACTTCATACTCATAATACCATGCACACGAATATTCTTCAAATATATATATTCGACACGATTTCCAGAATGCAGATTCTCTGTCCATTTCTAAAACTATGCCGCGAAGTGTAGTGGTGCCGGTATAAGGCTCCGATCTGATTATTTCCACATAGTCGCCTACATTCATTTTTTCGCCCTCGAAACGACCTCGTATTTTTCTTGATAGTCGAGATATATGTATTTTTTCTTCAAGTTTTCGCCGATGGTCAGAACTCTAATCCAGGCCATGTCTTCGTTCCATATAAATATATTCTGTTTTGGTGCAACTATAAACCCGTCGTCATTCACCTCTTGAGGTTCCGGCTCGGGTATATGTATTTCTACTATTATACCATACTTAGGTGCCCTAAAGCTATATTCTTCGTACATAAAATAATATGGGTAGTCCGGTTCAAACCACTTGATCAAGTCTCCTACTGCTATATCGTTAATACTATTCATGTTTTGAAGACCTGCTGACTATTTCAAAATCATATTCTTCGTCATTTACATGACACACGATCCAGTTGAACTGTTTGTTGGGGCCGGTATATACAATGATAACATCTGTGTGTGGAGGGACACCGCGTGCAATATCTATTATGATTCCGTAGGCATACTGGATTTCAACGGGCTCGACATCACCATTTTCACTGGCAGCGAAGACTGCTACCCCAATGGGCCAGCGAATGTAATCGCCAATGTAAAACTCCTGTGTCGATTCGGCTAGTTGCTCCATGCATGTAACTAGACTCTCGTGGTATAAACCCACTCGCCAAGCATTATCTTCTGTATCTGCCCTATCTCAAAAAACATCTCTGCAGATAAGTCTAAACATCGTGAGGGGTAGGCTGGACCGATTAACATGAGCGTTATACGATTGCCGGGGGCTTCATCAAATATCTGAGTTTTTTCGGTTATTTTGACTACGATGGCGTGGTGCCAGCTTCCTACTTCTATTTCCTTCCCATTCTCTACAAGATAGAGCGGGTTTTTCCAACGAATCAAGTCGCCAACGCATAAAACACCCATACTACTATGTATGCTCTACGATAATCAAATCTTCGATAAACTCCCATCTTTTTGTATTACTTCTAGTCCATAGGATCTGAACCATCCCCGTGCGACTAGTTACAAACTCTTCTGAGCCATACGAAACGACGAGCCCAAGCCCAAGCTCGTCTTCCGGATTTGTCATCATCGGATACCCTGCCGCGGCGTTTCGCAGTAAAACCAAATCACCCAGCTTTATTCGCTTCTTTTTTTCACCTTCCACTGCATAATCACCTCATCTAATGGGCTTGCTGTTCGCCGTCCTCAAATGTGATAATAGTTTTGTTAGTCGGATGCGGCTTAACATGCACCTTTAAAAAGTCATCAATCGAATCAAATATGGCTATGCCGCCGCGCGGCGGAGGATAAAGCCAATGCACTATACAGTGGCCGGAGGCCAGGACTGCCCCTTCGACTACGACACCTTCGCCAGAAACTCCAGTCTCATCGCTTTGCCGACAGACGGTAAAAGTTCTGATTCCGCGTGGTGCCAGCTTTGGTGGCGGCTTTGGCTTTAAATCTTCGTCGGTGGAAGGAATAAAAGGTTTATTTTTCTTTGCCATAGTCGGCCCTCCCATAGTCATCTTCGATGCGAATGGGGCGGTCGGATAAATGGTCGCCTATCTCTATAACCTCGCAGTCCTCAATGGCGCGGATCCTGTACGGACAACCCGATTGCACTACAAGCACCTCGCCTGCTCGGAACTGCTCAGTCTTCATCGGATATGCTACGGGATCTTGCATTGTGCGTTCTGCACCGTATGTCACCTCTGCTACACCGGAAAGCAATAATAATGTCTCTGATTTGAGAGCATGGTATTTCAAGCTAGTTCTGCCGCCGGCCTTTATATACAAGATTTTTCCATGAACAGATTCGTGACTAGACCACACCAGTTCGTGACCCCACGGTTTCTGGTTTTTGCGAGAGGATCCTTTCCAGGCAGATTTTGCGTGCTTGGGATCTTTGAATCTCATCGGCATCATGCCTCCCCAACTGGGTCCATATATTCTAGGGCGATAATGTCCATTTCTTCCATCAACTTTTGGAATGTCTCCTCATCGCGCTTCTTATAGTCATTAACCTTTTCTTTCAGCTCAATATTTTCTGTCAGCATGTCGTTAAACTGTTCTTCCATCGTTCTTACTGCCGCATGCAACACCTCGTTTTGAAATTGTAGTAGCCGATACTCTTCCGGGCACTCAACTTTAAATCCAAGGAATTTAAGTAGTTTTATCATTTCTCTCCTGCTAATAAATAGTGCATTATCTTAATATAACACCAATTTATGATTTGTCAAGCCTTTTTTGACACTTATTAGCCCTTCTCTCCTTCTTGCGTTTAAGTCTTATGAGACTAGCGATTAGTTCTTTTCTTTCCCTGTGTAGCTCTGCGCGTGCCCTTTCCTCATCTGCTTTATGTAAGCGACGGCGCAACAGCAACGCGACTATTGACGCTGTTCCACATAATCCGAATATCAAAAGCGTTATCCCACATCGCAGCCCTCACAATATATAGAATCTTCTTTAGCTTATTCTGAATAGCCAAGTGGCAAGAGCCAACAGCACAATTGAACTGGCTAAGATAGAAAGAGCCGCGAATCCCAGGATGGCAGTTTTAGCTTCGATACCTCGCCAGTGCATTCGCTCTTTGAAACTCGTTCCCTTTAGCTGCTCAAATTCAGCATCGTAATCATCCGATTGGATGACGGGCTGCGATGGCTTGCCTCTGATTAGTTTTAAATATGGCTTTTCTTTATCGCTCACTATTTTGACGCCTCCTTATAACTACAGGGACAAGCCGTGCCGTCTACCTGTATGTTTGAAATCTCTGCTCCAATATTATAGCACTCGCCATCCTTTTCGTAAAGCGCTAGTTCATATTCATCGTCTATTATAAAGGTTCGGGCAGCCGCATCGAACTCCCAGGCGCCGACATTCCATTCCACCGGAGTCTCGTCGGGGTGGAACCCGTGTAGGTGTTTATAATCAATGTAGCCAGTATCGGAGAGAGTTAGTACTTCCCATTGAATAAATGAATAGCATGCATCACCGACAATATCGCTAACAACCTCTTTATCGGTGCTAACCTCCCACCACTCGTTGATAAACTCGTCAACATCGCAGGACTCACACTCCATCTGCTCCTCGGAAGCGCAGGCGCTCAAAGCAAACAACACTGTCAATAGCCAACGCACTTTTAAGATCCTCCATATATAATATATCACATTTCGACGAAAAGGCTTATTTATAGTCCGGTGTCGCCGGTATCACCGTGCTCTTCCTCGGGATAGTAACGATACCCTATCTCTACCAAATCGTTGCCGCCCGGTATGACCGTAAAATAAACAGTATTGTCTGTAGAGGAGTAATACCAATCATGATCTAAGGCGCCGTTTATAAAAACTCTGATGGACTCCTCGATGGGCTCGTGTGTTAACGCAAGGAATTCATAAGGTTCCAAGCGAGTCGCCGCATCTATAACACCGGCGCTCCAATCTTCGAAACAAATATCAATAATTTGACCAGCAAAATGGTTTGTAGCTTCAATATATCTGTCTCCAGCATGTGCAGATGAAGAATTACATAGCGACTCAGAAGGATCTAAATTAACGATACTTGATAAGAAAACCGAACCACTACGCAATCCCTGATACCAGGACACAAATCCATCAACCGTTGGAAAATGATCGTCGCTTTGTTCTTCTTCGTCGGAAACAAAAACAACTAACAATGCGGCGTCATAACGAAGCCATGTTTGAGCGTACTCATTATTCATCAGATATTCATAAGAGGCATCAAACCCCTCTTCTCGATGTCCACGGCCCATACTATTATACATATTCTCCGCATCAACTATATCGTCTCCTGGCACTAATGGAAATTGGGACTCTATAGAGGCATACGAAGGATCATTAGTGAGCATAGCAAGGCGCCAGCCGCTATCTGGGAGTGCCATAAGCATGGCCTCAATCCCGGTTAGCAATTCTTCATCAAACCTGCCCATCGAGCCGGAAGTGTCAATGACCCAAAGGATATCAACCCCGTCAACTGATTGTGGTTGAATAAATGAGTCAATCCAAATTGAGCCTGGATCTGCTGGGACTTCCGTCTCAATATATACTGGAACCTCTATCTCTTCGTATACGGTTTCATAAACAGTCTCGGACACTGTATCGGTACCGGTACCAACAATATAGTAGTCCATGTTGGTAGTACAACCTAGGAGCAGGGCCAGAGTAACCATCGCAAACTTCATCGCTAGGTTTTTTGCCCAATTCATAACTTATTCTCCTTTTTACTCTGCCTCTTCAATCAATATTTCGTAAACATCTAAAAACTTTATTACATCTTCTATTTCAAAATTGTTTACTGGATCGAGCCAGACCATATCTTCTGTGAGTTGCGGGCCGACGATTGCCCTGTTAACATCGATCGCTCTGAGTATTCCTACGACCCTGCCTCTGCTATCGAACACGGCTGATCCGCTGGCTCCAGGCCAAGCGTATGAGTGCATTATAACATTCCCACCTTGCATGCCTGCGGCGTTACCATATATAGTCATCAGATCATGATGGCCGGGGAAGCCAGTATATACAAGCGATTCGCCAATCAATCCATCGTGATCTTCGCGGGCTCTAAACTCAATAGGCTCGCGAGATTCCAGTGGTGCTGGTAGTAACAGTACGGCGAGATCCTCCTCCTCGTCAAACTCCAGATACGCTGTAATGGCGATGGTTTCTTCGCCGCCTTCGGCGCTCACCAGCATGAAAGGGTAGGACCGCACAACATGAGCGGCAGTGATGATAACATGGTGATCTCCCATGGTGAAATATGTACCAGTTCCTCTAACGAAACCGTCGGGAGTATAGACGCGCACTGCAGCTTCTCTGCTCTTTTCTGCAATCCGACGCATTCGCCAAGATTGTGCAGCAACATTCTCAGTCTCGCCAGCTTCGTAGAAACACTGAACTTCGGGCGTTTCTACAGTTATTGCAGCGGGGATTGCGGCGGCCGGCTCGGGTTGGCCGCATGTTAAAATAAACAAGCTAGCAACCGCTGTAATGAACTTTTTATTAACCTTCATATTGATTACCCCTACACTAATAGATAGGCGTGAAAATGCTAAATTTCTTTCGAATGGCGAAATAAAAAGAGGATTTTTCGACTTGCTTGTCCAGCTCGGGCTGCCGAAAGTTTAATTATTGTATCGTGCACGGCTCAAGAGTTAGAATTTTTAACATTACGACATCTGCGGTAATCGGGCGTCTTTTTTCCCAAATAATTTATCATCGAGCATACATCGCGATCACACGGCGGTCTAACGAATGGGAATAAGCCGTGAAGCAACTGTGCAAAAGCTCCGGTAAAAAGCCTTGAGGAAATGGCGAGAGCCACCCATAGGTGCTGTGTATAAGTCTCATTAACTTCCGATGGATGCCGGGTGAATAAAAGTTTAATCTTCTTCATTACCACCCTCATCATCTTCATGTTCGTTGGGCGGCCTGAGCACGCCAAATCCGGCCTGAGTTAGCTTATCCATTGTATGTTTCATGTCACCCGGATCGTGGTGGATTGCGATACCGCCGGAACTCCGCCAAGGTTTAATATTGGAAAGAAAGTCATCGATCAAGACATTTCTCTGACCGTCGTCCATGGCCCAGTTATATTTATCGTGAGACATGAATACTTGTGATGGAGAGGGGCTCAGATTCTTTGAGATCCACTGGCGTTTGCCCTCCTCGGAGCCTTTGCCCATGGGCGCGGTCAGAATAAAAGGATCATAATTCTTGATCGCATTCCACAAGTCTCTACCACCTTCCATCCATGGCAGATTGGCCCAGAATGACGCGTCATCGGCCAAGCGAACATACATATACTTTATCGCTGCCTCACGGATCTTTTCCTGACCTTCTGCGTGCTTTTCAATGTGCTCGTTCTCTATTACATCAACGCCCTTTCTTCGCATCACCGTGCGCAGCCTGCCTAAATAATTCAATTTTCCGGTTGATTCATCCGTGCTCGAAAGTCGTTTATTATTCACATCCTCGTTGATTTGCTTTAACGCCCCTTGGACAAAATCTACCAGCACGCCATCCATATCGCAATAAATTTGATGCGGAGCTTGTTGGGCTTCTGTTAAAAACTTTCGCCAATTTTCAAGTAGGAGTTTCATTCTTGTCCTCTTTTAAATAGTTTCGCCAATTATCGAAAAGGCGCTTTCCCAGACCTTCGGTAAACATAGACGCTGTTTCCTGGCCTCCGGAAAGCCTCGGATCGCCGGGTTGAGACTGCGGTATCTCTGCTGGAGCCTGTTGCTGCTGAGTTGGCGCCACGGCAATCCTGTTAAGCCGATCGGCAATTTGCTGATCCGTTAGGCCTTGATTCGACAGATAATAAAGTGCGGCATATAAATCGGAATTATCAAGCATATAGGGCGTCTGTGATTCCGGGAAAAACGGATTTAGCAGAACCTCGCTCGGATCCTGATCATGGGCGGCGTAGGCGAGATCCTGGGCCATCACACCCTCTCTGGACTGGAAGGCGGTGGTGTCGGATGCTTTCCTGCCCATGATCCTCATGGTCGTTATATCGTCGGCGGTGAAATCTGGCGTATCTCTTAGTCCCTGCTCCCAGTGCGCAGTATTTAGGGCCCTCTGGCCGGTCAGGCCGGCGTGGATTTCCCAAGGCCACTCGGCATGGCCGACGGTCTCCGCGTCCTGGTGCCGGCCTTGTTCGAGCATGCCAGGAAAGATATCACGCAGTTCCCGGTCCTGCCAAGAAGACAGGCCAGAGTTTTGGCCGGCGGCTTCCTCGCGGCGGGCCCAATCGGTGTAGTTGGATCCACCGCTGACTTGGCCGGCATAGGGGTTAATATACTGCGTCGAGTGAGCCACTTCGTGGTGTGCGACGGGAGTATACCTTTTTTGGCCGGGGGCGCCCATATCGGCGGTCTGCATGTACGCCTTTCCGGCGCCTGGGGTCCTGGTCTTCTCGCCGTACTCCGTAGGCCTATGGAAGAACGAGCCGAGTTCCGGCATCATCCAATTCCTCACAAACTCTGGACGGCCCGCTGCGGTTAGTTGTGGCAAAATAAAGTTTTTATAATATGCTGTGGCGTCGGTCGGGTTGTTAATTCCCATCGAGCTAGCTCCCGGCATTCTCTGCAGTTTTCGGATCCAAGCTCTAGCTCCGCCTCCGTGTTGACCGGCGCCAGTCGGATCAAGCTTATAAGATAAGTCATATAATTCTGCGCTGGCTTCGCCCTCGGGCAGTGACTCCCAGGCATCCGATCTGTGTCTGGATGCGGTTGTCCAGTCCGTTGGTGGCTCATATAGATCCTCATGCTCGGCAGCATAAAGCCCCTGTTCCAAATCAAGCTCTTCACTGGATTCGATGTTCTCTTCCTGTTGGGATTCGCCATACGGCTCTGAATAGTCGGGCTCCTCTGAATAGCCTGCATCGCCAACGATGTCTTCTTCGAATTCCCACCCTTCGTTTAAAAACTTTCGCCAATTTTCGAGCAGGAGTTTCACTTTTTCTTTATCCCTGCTAGTATTTTAAACCTTCGCCTGGTTGATTCTTGAAGCGTTGCGGCAGCAGATCGAATAGAAGACTCGTTTATGGGCAGCTGCTCCATCGGCGCATCAGAGGGCAAGTTGGTCTGTGCTTCAGGTGGTAAGTTGGTCTGAGCTTGTTGCGCTGCTTGTTTGGCTCTAACCCAATCTGTCCAAGATAGGCGCTGTACGCCTGACGCGTACTCGCTTGAGCGCTCACCCTGCTGCCAGCCTTCAGGCTGGGTCCAGACTGAGTGATGAAGGTGGGGGCCAGTGCTTCGACCGGTGCTGCCTATTACTGCCGGATTGTTAGTCCCAATTGGCTGGCCGGCCTCGATCGTCTGGCCGACCTCTACATCCGGGATCGATTCGAGATGGTTGAAACTTGCATGATACCATTGGTCTGTTTCTGTGTCGTAAAAACGCACGACTACACGATTTCCCCAGCCGCCACGATCGCCAACTTCAAGAACCTCCATTGTCGCAGGAGCGCGGAGAGTTGTTCCAAGTCTATAGAGATCGTTATCTGTGTCGCCGTAATATTCATCAATGTAGTCCTCATCATAATCTGGCGTATAAGCAGCTTCTTCTCCGGGATATTCGGGCTGGTCTTCCATGGCACCGCGTGGAAGCCGGGGTAGGGTTTCTCGATAGTCCTCCCAGGTTTCTTCCCAGGCGCCTTCCTCGTGACTAGAAGAGCCCGGGCGGCTAACTGCGATGTCTTGGCCTGAGTGTCCACTCTGTTCGCCGGTGAATGGATCCGCTCGGGTGCCCACTTCGCTAGTTTCCCGTGCAATTTCTGGACGAACTGGAGCTGTGTAACTTTCTGGGGCGTTGCCGAATCGCTCTTCGTCTGGCCTTCTTTCGGGCGCATCGGACGCGGCTTCAATTTCTTCGGGCTCAAGATCGCTAGCGATATTGCCCTCTTCATCAGCTATGCCCTGCATCATTTGTTCCGAAAGGGCTCTGCGGATTGATTCTCTAAGTTGCTTTTGTTTTTTATTCATGTTTTATTCCTTTTTATCCCCGCCAATATTTTAAACCTTCGCCTGGTTGATTCTTGAAGTTCCTCTGTTGACTCGACCTCTGTCTCTGGATCTGCTCGCCACGGGAACCTAGGATCCGCTGGAGGTTCGACTTCGCCTTTGGTGACGGGGCGGTATCCGTAGTGCGGATCGTAGGTGACATCCTCTTCCTCATATTTTTGAGGCTCGTATGGTTCGAACTGTTTAAAAGACTCTGGCTCGTAGGCGCCTGGATCATAAGAGAGCATCTGGTCGGCACGGGTTAGCCCAACACCGCCATGGGCTTTTATGGCCGCGTCGAGTGCCTTGCGACGGTATCTATCGTCTTTAAGGCTATGATAATTGCGCGCGACTTTCGGATCGGACATGGACGCGAGGACATCAGGGCCGAAGACAGCAGAGATTTCTTCGTCTGTTAATCCAGGTCCAGCGGATTCGTGCCCCCAGCCCGCGGCCGAGTATGGGCCGGGATACAAACTCTCTTCTCCGGTGGCGGCGGTGGCTAGCATTTCTTCCCGGTCCTGCCTCAACCATTCTTCCTTCTCGATGTCCGTCGGAGCGTGCTTTTCTTCGTGCCAATCGGAGATGGTATCCGTTCCCGAACGGCCTTCGAAGCTGCCCCACTCGGTGATCCATTCGTCAGCGTTGATCTCCTCCATGTGTAAGTGGGGTCCACCGGACCAGCCAGTGTTGCCAGAAGTGGCAATTTGTTGACCTGCGCGTACGGGCACACCTTTGGCGATGCCCATCTCTGCTGGGTCTTTCTCCAAGTGAGCATAGCGGGTCACCACCATTTCTCCTGTCTCGGGATCCTGTGACAGAATGTCTATATAATTTCCGTAGCCTGCGCCGCAGGTCCTGGTCTTGCTGGAGGAGGTGTTTCCGTACTTTTTCATGCAACCGGCGGCCAATTTATTCGAGTGGCTGGTTGGAACACCGGCACCAACAACAATGCCAGATAAAGAAGCGTGAACTGCAGTGCCGATACCGGCTTTCACATCATGGGCATTGTGTGACCTGTATTTACCGCTTCTCGCTCTCGGCGCTCCGTATTGCCAATAATCGGTCATCTCTGCGGTTGGCACAGGACGAACTCTTCGGTTGGCCATGGTACCAAAAAGGTACTTATGAAAATCGGGTTGGTACCCCAGATTCTGAGGCATGTTCTCGGCGCCGTAGATCTGGCTCAGATAGGCTGCCCACGCGGGATCTACCGGCGGTAGTGGTGGTGGCTCGGGCCCCACTCCGTATCCGGGTAATTCCGGTGCACGGGTGCCGCGCATTTCAACAGGGGATAGTGCTTCCAGGCCTGGGGGTGCCTGCTCATTTATTTGTTGCTTGAGGGCTCTGCGGATTGATTCGCGAAGTAGCCTTTGTTTTTTATTCATATTTCTTCCTCAACCGAAGATATCATCTCTACATGTTTAACTTGGAAATTTGAGACGCCGGGGATTTTCTGCATTCCTGGGATTAGTATACTTTTTACATAGTTTCTAGGGGGCAAATTCCTGTTAAGTTCAAATTTAATTGAAAGGTCTGTTATAAAAGTGTGAGGCAAGTTTCTTGTTGTCCCAGGTATAACGCTAACGATTGTGACGCCGGGGATTCCTCGAATGTCCGTTAGAGTCTGGTCGCGATTGCCGCCCTTCTGTTTGTGAATATATAGGCCGCAATCGACAGAATATACATTTTGAATGTAAGATTCCTGTAGTGTCGGCAGTTCGCACTCTTCGCTTGAGTCGTGCACATTTCCACAAACCACGCAGCCAGCAGAAAAGGCCTCGTCGCGACTTATGTTTGTATCTTCTAAGTTAGAGAAGTCACCTATGGCCAGCTCCGGAGGGCTGCCGGACCTCGAAGAAAGGTTTAATTTGAGAGCCTCGCGAATTGCTCTGCGTAAATCGCCATGATACTCTCTTCTGCCCGGATCTGCGACTGCGGCGACCTCTTCTGGTTCGTCGGCGGACCCAAACATCCAATCGGCGGCATCAAATCCTTCCTGGCCGGGTACCGGTAGATCGCGTCGGGTCAGGGATGGCGCTTCGGTTTCGGGTCTTTCTTCGGTCGGATGTTCAAGTTCCCAACCACCACGATCGGTGGCGCGCCAACGGGAATCCCCAGCCGGCTGGCCAACATCAACTTCGGGCGCTAGTCTCATACCCGTCAGTGCATCATACCTCTGAGTTGGTACACTGATATCTGCGAGGCTGGTTGGGGGCGCATCTTGATCTGGATCATATATACCTCTTAGGCGTTGGGCGGCGTCTTCTTGCCGTGTCATCGGATCGTCTGTGAGGGCGCCACCGCGGAACATTCCGCGCTGCCCAGTCGGACCGGCCCTGTCGACATAGAACTCAAGGAAATCGGCCCACTCTTCCCCAGAGCCTCCTCCGGGGACGCCACGGGCCCAGTCTTCGCGCCGATCACCTCGATCGAGGCTGCCGGCGGAATATCCGGGATCAATATGCTCGCCCTGCAGCATCAGGCCACCCAACATCATCGATTCGAGCGATTCGTCTCCCTCTATATCAAATTCTATATGTTGGTGTGCGCTGCTGGCGGCAACATCGCTTGCATGCGCAAGAGTCGTGTCGGGATCGATCACATCGCCGGGCTGCGGATTTGGTACCACCTGTAGCTCACCATTTTCATCCTCGACTGGAGCGTGTAAATAGCAGCCGTCTCTTCCAAGACGGCAGCCAAAACCACCGCGTGCATTGTAGCCGGCGTTGTGGCGCAGTGTCATCACCGGCAGGCGACCGTTCTGATATCGCTGCTGAGCTACCTCAAGTGACTCTCCCTCAAGCCTAACTGGATCTTCAAGAGTACCTACTTGATAGACGACATTGCCGCTACTATCCATCGATTGGAAAATGATAGGCACATCGCTGATAGGAGATCGTTGTGGTGTGCCATGAGTCGCGCGGGCATCGAGTCCCTCATGGGGCCGATGGGTCCGTGGATCCCTCGTTGTTGGTTCGCGAGGTCTTGAAGGATTGACCGGACTGTTGATCCGCCATGGTTCGGACCAAGTGTCACCGCCGTACTCTTCGGCAGCTGCAGCCGTCACAGATGATCGCATTCCATACGGCATCATAATTCCATCGTAGAGGTTTTGCTCCATATCGTCGCGGACTGCCATTATCCTATCGCGGAAGTCTGGCTGAATCCCAAGGATCGCGGAGGCCTGTGCTACCTGCTCTGCGGTGGGAGGGGGGTCATTGGCCGACATTGGCTGCAGGCCGGGCCCGTAGGTTTGGAACCAATTCAACACTCCCTCGGCATCTGCTAATTGTGCAGCCTGCTCGTTTGTTATTTGTGTGCGGCGACTGGCCAATTGACGCTGCAAGGCATCGCCGCTAGCGGCTAACTGATCTGTCGCGATCTGAGCCTCTGCTGCGCGATCTTGTCGGCGTTGTTGCGCTTTCTGAGCTAATGGCGCCGTAACTCGACGGTCGGGGTTGGCTCGGCCAAGAGCACGCAGTCTGGCCATTTGATCGGCAGCGAGTGGTCGTACTCGCGGGAATCTTTGACCGCCGCTAGCCATCCGTTGCGGATCGGAGGCCGGCTGCGACATCTGCTCATTTAAAACCTTTCTAATTGCGCTGCGAAGGTTGGCTCCCTGTCCAAGCTGTTCGTTTAAAACCTTTCTAATTGAATTTCGAAGGCGCCGTTTGTTCTCATATATGTCATCTCTGTGAGGCGGTGGTGAAGGAAGCGCGGCTCTCTTTTCTGCCACCAAATAATCCAATACTTGCTGGACGGTGATGGTGGGATATCCGATGCGCGCTTCGTTAAACGCCGTCCTTAATTCCTGGCGAGAGATTGTTATGGTTGTGGACGGGTCTTGCACGCCAGTTGGCACATCACGCATTTGAGCGACATGACCCAAATGGCGATGGTTGGTGGGAGGAGCATGCCAGTCGTATACGGCTGCAGAGGGCGCTGGCCAGCGAGGGGCGCTCGCGCAGCCCGACACACACAGATAGAGTTCACCTCTCATGAAGCCAAGCATCTTGGTATCATATCGTGTCCCTTCCCAATGAGCAAGGTAGTCCGGCTCGATGAGTGATTCGAACGACAGCATCGTGTCTCGATCACCGTCTCCGACCGTGGCGGTTCCATCAAGTAGAGGGAAGCCGGTGAAGTTGAAGTAGTTGCTACCTCCACTAAGGCTAATCGCGGCGACCTCTGGTGGGACGACTCCTCTAGCAAAGGCGTCTGGATTCCAACGATATCCGGTGGTGGCGGTGCCTGTGAGGATGCCGGCTTTCGCGAGGGCGCTCTTGTTTCGCCAGAAGGCCGGCCCATTATAATTGGATGCGACATCATATGATAGGATGTCGATTTGCTCTTGCTCGCCGGCGGTCGCGGCAGTGCCCCTTGCCTCGATTGTGCCTATGAGGGCGCCCAAATCGTTCGCCGATGCTGCGGTCCTGCGTCCTTTCGCGGAGGATGTCCACCACTCTCCTACCAATGCTGTAGAATGTGTGACCGCATCTTCTTCAAACCAGTCGAGCATCCTAGTAGCAACATTGTGTTGCGCCAACTCTTCGAGCGTGTATGTTCGGGTATCGAGATCGGCAGTGCCATCGCCGTCGGTGTCTCGCGGGCGAAAAGTTACTGCTGGCGCAGTTGTGCCGGCGGCTGTCAGCCGTCGTAGTTCTTCTGCGACCAACTGATCGTACATGTTGATTCCCGCGGGAGCCAGACCTAATCTAGTTAGCTCTTGTTCAGCAAAATACTCAGCGGCGCCGGAACTGCCAAGCACTTGCCCCATACCAAAAGAAGTATTGAGTATGATCTCTTTAGCCATATCGGGATGAGCTGTGATGAATTCTCGCACTACAGAAACTCTGTTTGATATTCCGGTGTGAGCCCGAGAGCCGCCCTCCTGCCTACAATACTCCGAGTCGAAGCCGGCGACTTTCGACTTCGTGCATTCAAATCGTACGGAAGACGCATAGGGGGATTCGACTACTGAGATTGCAGCCAATACTCGTCGATCCACGCCAGCTGTTGCTGACATTGTTGAAAGATCAATATCTTCCTTTCCTCTACTACTTTTTACAATTACAGCGAGGTGGAGATCGGTAGATCCTCCGTCGATGGTACCATCCACATTTAGCGCACCTATAGTAGCTGCGGCGGCGCCTATATCAGTATCCAGTTGTTGGTGCCGCGCCAATAGAATGTCGTCCCCGGGCTGAGCGCCACCAAGGTACTCGTCTACATACATCTCTCCAATGGTGGTTATAGAGCCATCTGGAAGCGTCACCTCGGTGTGCCAAGCTCGTGTAACGGATGTAGTCATTCTGTTATTATAAGAAGCAAGGTTATCCAGATCTACAGTACTGCCCTCTCCCGCCAAAGCCTTAAGCTCGGGATTGTTGTTGACATATGCGCGGAAATGGAGATGATCTCCGGCAACTATTGTTTCAACGGTACCGTCGCCATCGCTGTCGGCGAGTTGAAAGGTGGTGCTCAATGCTTGCGCGCGCGAGATCTGCATGCTGCGCCGATCAACATCGGCAACATCAAAGTCAAAAGTACCGGCGGCATGATCCGCCTGATCTTGCGCGTTAACTAGGTAGTCGGGCGCCTGAGCCATCCATTCATCGCCAGATAGGGAGGAGACTTCGGCCGGTCCAAGATCACCCTCCATTGTTCCCACGGTCACCGGTGGCGTTGTTGTGGTAGGTGGTGTTGTTGTGGTAGGTGGCGTTGTTGTGGTAGGTGGTGCGGGCGGCGTTGTTGTCGCTGGTTCGGGCGGCGCCGTGCGAGCAAACTCTATCTCGGCAGGGTCGATTGGTTCAATGCGCTCTGAGCCTGCCGTCGCAGCCTGAATGGATGCCAGTTCTTCTGGGTTTAGGGCTAACTGATCTATAACCTGTTGCGTGGTCTCTAAGTCAGATACAGCTGGCGTCATACCAGAAATGGTCGGCTGGTCAGACTCAAGGCCGGCCAACTCTTGTTCGATCGATGCTAAATCTGCGCTAATATCGTCTGGCTCATCCCCGGAAATCATATCATCAATTGCCGCGGCAGGCGGCAAGTTTGTTTCTGGCTCGTCTTCCGCCTCCGGATTTAGAGAGGCGCGGAGCGTTTCAGGGTCGGCAGCGTATTGCTTGTGCGCACTCCTGCGATCGCGCATTCTTTGGAAGGGGCCCTCTGTTAGTACAGTAGACGAGGAGATTCCAGCTAGTTCTTGGAGCCTTTGAAGCTGGCTCTCTTCTACTATCAGTTCTTTTACTTGAATCGCTTTTCTGTATGCTTCATTAAGCTTTTGCTTTTTGGACATTTTTTCAACCTCTTCCTTGTAAATAGTATTGTTTATAGCATTCCGAATCGCGATAAATAAGTCTTGCGGGTTTGCATCATCTCTCTTTGCTAGGCCCGGGCCCATCGATGGTAGATCCTCTGGGCCTCCTTGACTGTATAGGCTCTCTCCGATGGCTTTTCGAATGACTTCTCTCAAATCCTCTTCGGGTTCTGCGGTGACGGGTCGACCCTGCTGGGCGCCTCCTGTCCGTGGTGCTGGGTCTTCTGATGCCTCGTCGGTCAGTGCGTCGGCCCACGATTGACGCTCGGCCTCAATTGCCTGCTCCGTCGCTCTTGTCTGATCCCTTTGATATTCTTGATCTCGGCGCGTTTCCCACTTAGTTTTGTGTTTATCCACGATCTCTTTAAAATCTGGGCCGTCCCACTTATACGCGCGAGAGACGATGCCGGCAGCACCAGCTTCACGCATTTGCTGTTGGACAAGGCCGTTCCAGTGAATCGGCGCGGTGGGTCCACCACCGGTTGTCGTTTCGTGCTGGCCGCCGGCGTGCATGGTGCTCCGATTCTGCAGAGGCCTAAGATACTGGGCTATCAGCGTTCTGCGTTCAAGCCTGTCCATGTGCGGCCACGCAGTGTGGGCCCACTCGATGTAGGCCTTGGCGATATAACCGATCGCCCTGTGTTCCTCGTTCCGGGCTATTGTGTCAAGAGCATTTGTGATAGTTTCCATCGTACCCTTGCTAACGGCCGCGGCTTCTGCGCTCTGTTTCATATTGATCGCATCATCGATCGCAGGCTGCCACAACATTTTGAACGCTTCGGCAATTGTGCGTATTTCTTTATCCACATATTCCATAAATGCAATTGCACCTTTAATTTCTCGCTCAGGATGGTGCGACAAGATTTTGATCCTAACTGCAAAGCCTAGGTATCTGTCGTTTCCTTCAAGCTCGGGCAGGCCCGCCTGTTGTGATGCTGTTGGCGTGGCGAGAACCGTTATTAGCTCCATATCTCTTGCGAAATCTGGCAATACTTCTAAGCTTGGAGGTGCTGCGTATTCTTCGCCAAGATCGAGCGATAGCTGTTTGCCAGCATGTTGTTCCGCTCGTTTCTGAATGTCGCTCAAGGCTTGAGCCAGCTTCTGTTTGCCGGCGCCGGTATGCTTGACTGCGGCCGGGGTGCCAAAGCCTAGCGACCAGCGTTCGCCGCCGAATGCTGCCGATAAATCGCGCGGCAGCCATCCTCCCTCGGACTGAGTGCCGCCTCCTTGTTTTAAAAATTCCGGCATGACCAAAGATGTGACGAGGTAATTAGTGCGCGCGGCCTTATCTTTGGTCACAAACAGCATCTCGCCATCGCCGTCATCGGAAGGGCCGTAAAAATCGAAATGCTCTAAGCGAGCGGCAAACTCTTCTGCCGGGCTGGGGCCGGGCTCTTGATCGTCCTCGTCGCCCTCCATGGCGGGATCATTAAACTTGTCAAAGAAGTTCTTAGCCATATAGTCTTCTTCCACCAGGGCTAGCCTTATTGCTTCCTGGAGGTTTTGGTATTTATCGTCAACATCGCTCTTCATGTAGTCGATGAAACTTTCGAAGTCATCTGGAGTCTGGCCATCCTCCATCTGGAAATTGAATCGCACTAGTAAAACTGTTGTTGGTCCTTCTTCGCCTATCGCTCCGCCCTTTTGGACACTAACATCCCACTCAATTCCGCCCTCTGGGTAAAGGTCGACCTTGCTCTCAAGCACGCGTTCAAAATTTCTTTTGTTCTGGTAGTCGGAGCCCCAGTTTTTTGGAATAATATATGGATTGCCGTCCTCGTCGGCGCCTCTAGATTGATAGTAGCTTGAGCCGTGGTCTTGCATGAGGCCGGCCCAGCCTAGAAGGCTTAATTCGATCTCTAAAGCTGCACTAGCATGTACGAAGGGCTCGTTTTCGTAGTCCGCAACTTCTGCGTATACACTGATATGGCCCAGGTTGTTGCTCGCATAATCATTAAGCTCGTCAACTCTCTCTGTGTATTCATTATATAGATTCTCAGCCTCGTCTTCGGCTTCGCCCTCAGAGTCAGAATCTACATTGGTATATAGATTGTATGCTTGAAATTCTGGATCGTATCTTCTGAAAAGAGCGTCCAAGACTGTGCCGTCTTTCGTGTCCTCCCATGAGCCACCATATCTCGTCAAACTATACCAGTTAGGAGCATTCAATGTGCCCCTCTCATGCTCTCCAAGAAAACCGTTCTCTCTGAATGCCTTTTCCTGGCTATCGGCGGCCCACTTGACCATCGAAGCAACAAAGCCCGGGGGTACTGCGCCGTATGTTCTGTGTTCTGGCCCAAGAAACTGTAAGCCGGTAGTTTGTTCTTCGTATTTCCTAAATCTGACGCGCCCCTTTGCGACTATACCTTTAATTCCTCGGGCCTTATCTCTGAAAATCTCCTTGTCATCGAATTCGGATATATCTCCAATTTCTTTGGGCTCTTCAGGTTCTTTGGCGCCTTTCTCCTTCGGCGCCAAAGACCATTCTTTGCCCTCAGCTTTGGCAACCACTGCATCCATTACAGCCTGATCGGTCAGCAGTGCGCGCACGCTCGGAGGCAAGCCTTTATATACAGGGTCGGCATCGAAGACCGCTTGAATCGCAAACTCAACCATATCCTCATCGGCAGCAGTTTTGATGTTATCAATCACCTTGTATATCGCTCTCCAGCGGGTTCCGATGGTGGTAATGTGCATCTCGATATACTCTTCTGCTAGTTTCGCATATGCTCTCTCCAGCCTATTTTTTCCCGTGCTCGACGAAAACGACGAATACGCCTCTTCCGGATCGTCTGCAGTATCATACTCCTCATACAAGCCGGCCATGAGCTTTTCGTACTCCGTGGTTGGAACGAGGTACGCGAGGGGGCCGTGACCCTTGGCTTCGTGTATGGCACAATGGAAATGACTGCCGCCCTCCTTGTGGCAAGATCTGATACTGCCGATATCGCTCATGCGCAACACATCGATCGGATGGCGTGAGATGATAACAGTGTAATCTACTTCGGTGTTGCGAAATAATGCTTCGATCTCTTTCCAATTATTGTCTTTTGTATAATAGGTCTGTTTCTTGAGCCACCAATCCAATAACTCTTTGTCTAGTTTCTTCTCCTTGGCGAGCTTGGCAATTGCCTTGCCCATTCCTAGCTTATCTGTGCGCTGGATGACTTCGCCTTTTCGAGGTCCAGCTGGGATTTCCTTTTCGTAGCTCTTCGCGAGGTTCAAGTCTGCGACCTCTATCTCTTGTTCATACTCCTCTACCGGCCGAGGGTCAGGGTTTGTTTCGGGATTAGGAACCCCAAAGTCAGGAGGCAGTTCTCCGACTCGGCGCCGGAGCTTTTGCTTGGCCATGCGTGTGGGAAACTCGTTGGAACTGTGCATTCCGCCTTCCCATGGAGCCATTGAGCCAGCATGCCAGCCGTCTTTCTTGAGGATGCGGACAACCTTCTTCAAGCTTAGTGCATCTTCGGAATCGAACGGCATTGCCAGACGCATCTTACCGTCGAACAATTCATCAAATGAATAGTCCATAACAGAAGCATCGCGCATCCAGTCATAGATTCTGTCCGAATATTCGCGCGAGATCTCGTTTAGTGTTTCTAAGTTTTCTTTGAGCTGTGAAGGTTTATTTTTGCTGCGCGTCCTCTGCTTTTCGCCATCAGCAAACTGCCTCCACAGGCTATAAAATTTTTCCATTAAGTGGACCTATACGAAGAGTTTATAATAAATAGTTATTTATACGCGATAAAACAAAAAAAAAGAGCCTACTGGCTCTCTTTTCGATTATAATCATCCTCTAATCGTATCACATCATCTATATGTGCAGTGGAAACCTCGACCAAAGTGCATCCTTCCGAGGGCGCACAAAAGCGGTGCACGACATGAGGATAAATTCTCCAAGAGGCTCCGGGCTTCAAAACAACTTTTTCAAGGTGTTTGCCCTGATGAAGCTCCAAGACAAGAGTGCCCTCAAGCACATATATGCTTTCATCCTTCATCTGATGGTATTGTCGAGAGAGTCGGTGCCCGGGCTCGATATGAATGATTTTGCCTAAGTAATCCTCTGTGATGGCCCACCGGATCTCGTGGCCCCATGGTTTTTCAACTTTCATGACATGACCTCAAGTTGGCAACGCCGGGGGGAACTTCGCCCTCTACTATGCCGCCATGTTTTGCCAGCACCAACGACACTCTTTCTACCGGTACCCACGCATATACGGAATCGGTCGGGCTGTCCGGCGATTCAGCCCATTCCATCAGCAGGCTTTCTGGCCGGCTGGGATAACCAATCTCAACCTCTGTGTACTCGGAGGCCGAGTCAGAACGCGGGGTGCAATAGGCGGTTTGGCTAGCCTGCACGCTCATCGTAAATCCGTCAGCACAAATAACAGCTTGATATTTTTTCATTTAATTTCTCCAAAGTAATTGTATCGCCACGATCATGAACGATAATAAAACGCAAGTTAATGTTTTTGGCGTGAACATACTTTCATTCATGAAGTGCCATGTTAACAGCGGAAATGTCAAGTATGACATACCAAATATTAATAATCTAGGGCCCCAAAGCTCATTCATTTCGCCCACGACCATTCGAACTCCATACCAGAAGCAGAAGCTAGCAGGTATAGAAAAAAATAGAATGGCAGGGATTGGCTTGTCTTTCCACCAATCCCAAACAAACTGAGAGTTTAGCTGAAACCACACCAGCGTCTGGCCCGTGACAAACAACAGGCAACCCATTAATATATTAAACACGCTATTTCCTTGTATGGCGCAACGATAATACAGATTCAGGTAAGTGAGTCCCTGCAATATGGTGTCCGCGGACCATCGCGACGATCGTTCTTCCGGGGAGTTCTCTTGTCGCCTCCATCATAGCGGCGACCGTATCTGGGGACAAATCAAACACTTCTGCTTCTGCTCGTTCTGTATTGGTATTAATCGCCACTACGGTCCAGACCACAGCTGTCTCCTTCGTCTGTCGTAAGCGTCAAATAGGCGCACAGGGCGTCGTAGCCGCCGATGAAGCTTTCATAATTATTATCATATAGATCTCGTTCAATTACCATTGGCACAGTTCTGTGGTTCCACTTTTGTTTTACTTCTGTTAACACGCCTTCATCTGCTGGACTAAATACATAACTTATGTTTTTACTCTCCAGCAAGCCGACGGCGCTGACACAGTAGGGGCAGGAAGTCCTGCCGTGTACTATAAAATATCTTTTGCTTACCATTTTATCCTCTTAAAAGCTGTTTTGTGTTCTTTAGTTGATCTTCTACAACAGTTGGATTTCCGACTACTGTAATATCTATTCCGTTTTGGCCACGATTCAGATGTATTTTCGTGAACTCTTGCCGATCATCCAGATCCGGCGGCATCATACCCTCATTAAGAAGCTTTTTTGCTGCTCGATCTTCGCGCAGACACACAACATGCTCTGGGTTTATATACACTTCACGAAGTGTGTATCCGTGACCTACGCCAGTATATTTATTCTGTGACTGCACTTCTATAAGCTTTACCAATTTCGGCTCCCTTTGGTTTTAATGGATATATATGTTTTTTATTCACAACACGATATTCGCCGTCGACAAGAACCTTAAACGATGCATAATCATGTTCATTGATAAAAACTGCGGTTGTTGGTCGCGCAGTTTTTCGAGCGCTCATCAGTCCGGAGGGGCTGTAGTGTGATACATCTTGCGGTATATAGCATAAGTCTCCATGATTATAACTCTGCATGTTCAGATTCCTCTGAAGTTGCATCGTGTGACTCAGTGATAATCTGCTGCAGATCTTCTTGGATACCGTTTAGCGCTTCATCGATCTGGGCCGGTGCCATTACATCTTCTTCGGCGTCTTGCTGTTGCCTAGACAGTAAGGCTTCGGGATTTGTTTTTGCTTGATAATATCCTCCTAAAATAGCCTCGGCCTCTCCCAGGCGCGTATCCATTTGTGACATTCGGCTCCTAACCCCGTCAATTAGTTGTGCGGTTTCGGCTGCGTTCATAACAGCCGAATCAGCTGTCATCAATCCCTCAACCTTGCTCAATAGTGCAGATTCTGACTCCATGCGCGAGGCGATGTCGACAACTAATCTTGCCAATTCGTACGGGACATCGTCCAGTTCTGCTGAATATGATATGTTAACTCTCATTTTTTTCTCCTTTATATGGCCAACTACTTATAATAGTATAACCTCATTTATATTGATTGTCAATATTATATTTTATATTTTTTTAAATCTCGTTCTTCAACTATGATTGGAATATCAGATCCAATTGGCAGAACAAGATATCTTTTGGCTCCGCGTGCGGCGCTGATAATTGGTGCAGCGTCTGTTTTTATTATCAACAGTGGCTTGTCAACTAGATCTATCATATTTAATTTTCTAGCAGCCGGGGTGCGGAGGCAAACTGTTGTTTTTTCTACAAATGCTGGTGTGGCGCGGTGCTCCTGCAACACTTTTATAGCATATTTGTTTTTCGTTAATTTGTTAAACTCTATTTCTGTTGGCATGAAATTTTTGTCGTTTATTATTCTGTGTGATAAGTCGCTAAAGTATGGGGGGTTCTCTTTGTAGTAATTGGCACAGATTGTAGCAGCTTTTTTCTTTTCTTCTGTCCAATCCGCGGTCGACTCGCGACTTGATGATGAATAATTATATTCAATATACTGTAGTGCGCTGACCTGCTTGTTTGTTAGATCTTTATATTCCCTCCAGTTCCTCAGCGACAAAACAAACTGGCGCGCTGTCGGGCTCAGATCAAAATCATTCAAAAGCCTTTCAATCAGTTCTACATTGGCTCGTACTAAACTCATTTATCATTGCACGATTACCGACTCCCATATCTGTTTGGCCGCCAGCATTATAATTCCAGAAATCATTATCCACTGTATTTTGGCCGTACTTTCTTTCCACTGCTCAAGCGCGCGGATTCTGGCATATAGGCCCTCATCTGGGTTATATACTGCCTCTTTGATCTTGCCAATATCCTCGCACATACGCTCTTGATTTTGGCTCAACTGATCAATTCCATTCAGCAAGCGCTCCAACTTTGTGTTTAGCTCAATAAGAGTTTCGGTATAGTCTTCCATCATAATTATATATAGTTATTTTATGATTATTCAACCTGAATAATTGCGTGGTTTGTAGTGATTAGGGTTCCGGCGACCGATACTGCATTTTGTAAAGCGCAGCGCGTAACCTTTACAGGATCAATAATACCGGCGTCGATCATATTCACTATTTCGCCATTTGAAAAGTTGTATCCCTCAAACCCTGACAAAGATGCGACCATATTTTGTATAATATCTGCAGATTCTCCAGCATTCTTGGCCATTTGTCGCAGAGGTTCTGAAACCGCTCTCTTGATAATTTCGACGCCTTGAGCTTGCTGTTCATTTTCAGTGATCACCTCTAAGCCGTCAACAACTCTAAGCAGAGCAACTCCGCCGCCTGGAACGACTCCTTCCTGCTGTGCTGAGCGAACGGCCTCTAGCGCGTCTTCGATTCGGTGTTTCTTTTCGATCATCTCTATTTCTGTAGCCGCGCCAACATGTATGATCGCTACGCCCGACGCTAACCTAGTTATGCGCTCTTGGATTCGTTCGCACTCATACATAGAATCAGTTGCTGCCAACTCGGCCTTCAGTTGTTCGATGCGCTCTTCAACCTTATCATAGTCTCCAGAACCTCCGACGATGGTAGAGCGATTTTTTCCTATTTCAATCGTCCTACATTGCCCAAGATGCTCAATCTTGACATCTTTAAGCTTTAAGTTCGTAGCTCTAGTGATCATAGTAGCTCCGGCCGAGAGAGCCAAGTCGCCCAATATATTTCTGCGTTCCTCCCCATACCGCGGAGCCTTGATAGCTACGACCTTCAGTGTTCCCCTCATAGAGTTCATAATTAAAGCAGCCAAAGCTTGGCCTTCTATATTTTCAGCCACGATTACCAGCGGCCTAGACTCTCTCGCTACAACCTCTAAAACCGGAAGCAATTCTTCAACGGCCGTCACTGCGGCATCTGTGACTAGGATAAACGCGTTCTCATAATTGGCCACTCCTCTTCGTTCGTCCGTTATAAAAGATGGCGAGATATATCCCGAATCAAACTGAAATCCTTCAACAACATCCAAAGAGGTCTCAAGTGATCTCGCCTCCTCGATCGAAATGGCGCCATCTTTTCCAATTAGATCAACTGCCTTTGCGATTAACTTTCCGATACCCACATCCCCATTGGCTGAAATAGTAGCGATGTGCTCAATGTCCTCAACGCTCGATATTGGCATGGCCAGTTCATAGAGTTTTTCAGTTATAGCCTCTGAGGCTTTATCCATCCCGCGCTTGAGTTCTACTGGGCCTGCGCCGGCAGTCAAGTGCGCTTGAGCTTGAGTAAGAATAGCCCTCGCTAGCACAGTAGCGGTTGTCGTGCCATCGCCGGCGGTATTATTTGTTTCCGCAGAAGCCTGCTTAATAATTTCGGCGCCGACATTTTGCACCGGGTCTTCAAGGGTTACAAATTGAGCAACTGTTACACCATCTTTTGTAATGATGGGGCGTTTACCCTTTTCCTGCAGGATGACATTACGGCCCTTTGGGCCTAGTGTCGCAGCTACATTGTCTGCTAAAATATTCACACCTTCTAATATTCTCTGGTTCATCGATGTACCGGAGTCATACTTTTTTGTCAACTAACACCTCTCGTTTGTTTATTCTGTTGCTTCCAGTTCAGGATTGACTGGCTGCTCTTCCATTTCTTTCTCGTATCTTCTTGTTCGACCCTCGATGCGGCCAGCTGCCCGGGCTGCTTCAAGAGCCGCATCCTTGTCGCCGGCTACAAAGTAAGCGTTTAGAAAGTCAGATAGCTGTTCTAATTGTGCGTAGATATCAAAAATCTTCTGGTTTAAAATGTTGGCGTATTTGTTTGCCAGCCTAGTAACAACCGCTTTTCCAACCTTTATACCTCCCAGGAACCCTACTCCGGTCTTAGAATCATATTTCTGCTTGTAATATCGGGAGGCAACAACGAACTGTGACTGAGCCTTTTCTTCTTCGTCGTCTTTGTTCGCAGACTTTGCCTCGGACAGCTCTTCTGCCCGGTTGGCTCGCGGGTCCAAGGCTTCGCCTGACTCGGGCTCAGATATTTTTCCGGCTACGGCACCCTTGGTTTGCTGAATTAAGGCCCAGAAAGCTTCGTCAGTTTTGTCGTGCGCTTCTTTCAATAATTTCCAGGATTCGCCAAAACTAAGCCAGCCCTCAGAAGTGCCCATGGCAGCTATTTTTGTATAGCGCGGATCAGCGCCGGCATGAGCGAGTGCGCGCACAGTTGGTATGGATGCGCCCGGATCGCTTCCCTTTGGAACCAGGGTCAACATAGGTTTGCCCTTGCCGGAATGTCTGACTCGATTTGACCACATCATCGTTTCGCCGGCTTGCGGATGAGGGACTATTTCTTCTTCGTCCGTCTCGGGGTTGACTGTCTTCGTGGCATGCGGGAACACTCGGGGCTGCAACTCATGAGTGTTCATAAACTCTGCAAATGCATCCGGTGTAAAGTTGTCTCGGACTCTTGCATATAGCGCCCTGGCCTTATCCCATAGCTGCTCATATTGTTCGTCCGAAAGACCGGGGTGGGCCTCAGCCTGCGTTGTGGGCTGCCGATCTTGTATCAGTTTCGCTGGCAACAATAGCAGATCATGATTTGATGTAGGTCCTGTGGAAATTGCATTAAGGAAAGTTTCTGCCGTAAAACTAAATTCGTAAAATTTAATTTCGCCCTCATTCCAGCCCTCCTTATTATCGTTGCCTGCCATATCCTTTTCTCGCCAGTTTTTCAAGCCAATGAGATATTTCATCTCTCCCTTTGCGCCGGCCTTTCCGACATATCTCGGATTAGGCTTCATCTCGTCTGTTTTTGGATCGGGATCTAGGAATTCTGGTTGGGCTCCTCTTTCTTCAGTGAAGTGAGATATTAAATCGCGGTAGCTGCCGTGCACATCGCCAGAGCCTTCGCCCGTTAACAGCTTAAGGCTTAGGGGATTCTTTTCGTTATCGAGAATATCTTGAATTCCTTCCGCAGTGCCCGCTGGTACCTGCTCCCCTTTCAATAATGCGGCTAAGAAGCCTTCAAATGTAAAGCCGGCAGCCGAGGCATTAAAGTGAAGCATGATGTTGGTTAGCGTGTCTAGAAATACAATATATGTCAACACTTCGGAGGATGTGAGTGTCGAATCCTCGGGATTTGCATCCAAAAAGCCGTTCAAAAGTCTTATTTTATCGGCGATAGTCTTGCCTTGGCCGATGATCTTTCCCAAAAGGTTCTGGAGGATCTCTCTGTCTCTCGTACCTTCTTTGCCCCACATTTTCTCAGATAGCCTGATGGTCGGAAGTGTAATTGTTAGCTCTTTCTGGCCGGGTTGCGAAGCCTCAGAGGGTGTGTCGCCTATCTCAAGCATAAGGTCTGATGTAGTGCTCATCATCTCTTCTACGAGACTAAAGAGATCTGGCACCTCCAGCTTTTGCGCTTCGGGCCTATAATATCTTTCCAATAAATGTTTTAATTCGTTGTCCATACTATAAATAATTAGTTATTTAAATCGCTTTCATCTAATAAAGTATAAGTAAAAGAGTTGCCCCAATACTTGGCAGATTTGTTGATCAGCGACATGAAAGATTTAAAATCTGCAGCATTTTTGAAAACTTGGCAGCCGGCAGAGTACGCCCCCACGGTCGGAGTATCGCCAGATTTTCTACCGCGATGAATATTAATTCCGAATTTTCCAGTTACAATAGTGCTTTTATCAAAGTCTAAATTCATATCCTTGGTAGAATCGCGATATACGCTTACATCTCCTGATCTTTGACACAGAGCCTCATGCGATACATGGGTGTCGATTTTGTAGGTACCTCTATATTGGTCCGCAACCAATATAGCAGTGCCGCGGCCTCCATATCGTTTTGATGCATCTTTCAGATATGTCCAGCCAGGGTCTGTTGTTACGGGAGCAGAAAAAACTTCCCACTCCTTGGAGGAGCTTTTATACAAAACTAAAATCATATCATCAAATTTGTTCGCTCGACGAGATTCATTCCTTACGCCGATGATATTGACATTATACTTACCACTCTCAAAAAAGGCATAACCTTTATTTTTCATTGCCTCTCTAACCTGTGCAACAATTAGCTCGGCGTGCATCCCCTTGACGGTCGCCATCTTATATTACCTCATCGGCCATGCCATATTCTACGGCCTCTTCTGCTGTCAAATATACATTAACCTTTCTTTCGATCAACTTCTTTAGGAATCTCTTAGTCATATCGGTTTCTGCCACAAGTGCGTCAATGTATCTCTCTTGTAACCATCGGATCTCGTCCATTTCGTTCTCTAAATTGTGGATAGTGCCGATGTGCCCCCCGGTGACTCCGTGGACCATGACCCTGCAATTTTTTCCAATCTTTCTATATCCCCTTGTTCCGCTTGCCATCAACAACACACCGGCGGACATAACCTTTCCTATTGCTACGGTCTGGATTATGCACTTGTCCCTCACTAATCGCATTACATCATACAGCGCGAACATATCGTGTGCGGCGCCGCCGGAAGTTGAAACGATAAATTCTATTAATTTGTTATTTGGTTCATCGGTCTCGACGGTTACCCCGCTCTCCCTCAGTAGAAGAAAAGCGCCGATGATCTCGGCGATCTTTTCTTCCTCTACATCCCCAAATAGCCCAATGGTTCTCAGCTCTTGTTCTACCTGTATTAGTGCCCGGCCAGTCTCTTCGGATTCTTCTGTCTGTTCTTGTTCGATATTACACTTATTTGTTGACACTGTTAACCCCTTTTTTTAGTTTTGATAGTTTCTTTGCAAAGCGCGGTATAGTGCTCCATTGCGCTCGACCAGTCATTGAAATTTAATGCCCTGCGGTATCTTATTGGATATAGCAAAATCAGACTTTTGATCGAACTGCTTTTCCATGTTTTGAAAACATACTTATCGACATTCATTTGTATTTTAAGTTGATTTTTTATTTCGCTTGGCGTATTTGGATCAGATATAAGCTGTTCTCTCGTCTGGTGTAAGAAAGCTGTTGATTCTGCTGCGGATCCTAAAATTCGCAAGCAATCAAACTCCGCTTGTTTAAGCATAGTGTATGATTGGAGCAAACTGTGTGCTCCGGCTAGTATGCGGGCCAAGATAAAGCCGCCTACAAACCAGAGAAAATTTTCCATTTTTACCTCAGATGTAGGAAAGGCTGCGGAATCGCAGCCTTCGTTCCTATTCATATTGTAACACTATTTCCTCTTCTTGTCAAGCAATCTTGCTGCAACTCTTCGCGTAAGTTGCTCTAATTTAGCTTCTTCAAGAGGTAGTGCGGCGGTGTTGCCACCCATGTGTGTCTTAGAAGCTTTTGCCTTTCCGCCGCCGGTGTGTTTCTCTCCAGCGCTGGACTGGCGATTGTCATCAGATTCAAATGTACGGTCGGAGTTCGGGCCTTGATCGGCCAGGCCGGCGCCGCTGAAATCGGAGTGCTCGCCTTCTAAAACAGTTCCCGGGGTCTGGATAAGGCCCGCGTCCTCTAATAGCTTCATTGCCTCTCTTCGAATATATTGGCGCATACGCGTCTCTTGAAGCGCTGCCTTACGGCGCTGGAGAGCGACTGCTCGCCGGCGTCTGTTTTCTTGATAGGAGCGCTTTCCGGGAGGCATAGGAGGTCCGCCCATGGGCCCAGCTGGCCCGGGGGCCGGTCCGCCGGCGTCTTCCATGCCCATATCATCATCGGGAGGAAGCATATCCACATCCTCTCCTGGCATGCCCATATCGTCTTCGCCTTCGCCTTCGACATCGATCTGTACGCCGGTCTCGGATTCGATAGCATCGGCAATTGCAGCAACAAGGCCCTCGATATCGACTCCCGCGGGACCTGGACCTGCATCTCCTGGCATGCCCATATCGCCCTCGGCTTCCGGTGGCATGCCGGCCATCGGCTCATCTTCGACAGGATCGTCTAATTCGTCATCCTCTCCTTCAGGTGGCATGCCCTGTTCTCTTAGAACATGCGCGGAACCCCTAACAAAGGGTTGGCTTAGCGGCTCCATATCCGCCAGTTTCATGAATCGACGAATTTGTGATTCGTTTAAAAGTGTCTTCTTGCTCATTTGATTTAAATCTCCTATACGAAAGCAATTGATTTCAGAAATAAATAGTTCGCCAAATTGTTAAATGCATAAATTTATTTATTAATTAATCTCGCCTTAAGTTTTTTCAAAGCCTTCTTCTCGATCTGCTGAATTCTAACAAATGATAGGTGTTCTCGTTCTGCGATTTGCCGTAGAGTCATATTTCCATTTTTTGAAATTGCAATATTGGTGCAGTTTAAATCTTCCTCGTAATCAATCCACATTCTGCAGTCTGCAATTGGACAGGGTACTTCTTTATCTTTACATAGTTCTGCGCATGATTTAATCACATTTGCTCTCCTTTTTCTTCCGCAATTATATCATATATATCATCAATCTCGCCCTTGTTAAGACCAAACTTTTTCATATTATCCATTGCAGCGGCTTCTTCTTTTCGTAGTATTTTTTGTCTAGTTTTATTATTGCTCATTTTTTCGCTGACTTTCTTATACCAAAGCATAAAGTCCTCGTCGGATTCGTTATATGCATGGACAATCGTGCTGAAAAACATTGATTGCGTAATGCCTTCGCGGTGGAGTCGAATTTTAAAATCGATTTTTTGTTTAGTGGAAATCGAAAATACAACTCTTTCTCTTGTGCATTCGATCATGTCATGTGCCTGCTCAGTATGTGAGTTTCGCTTTCTCTGCGGCCGGATGTAGTTTGTCTCATGAATTTTGCTTTAGCATGCAATTCCTTCATGTCTCGGGCGCCTGTATAAGAGAATCCAGAGCGGATCCCAAGGCTTAATTTGTTGAGCACGCCGTCGACGGGGCCCTTAGTGGGTACCACAGTCGAAATACCTTCCACCGAGGCCGTTCGCCCTCTCCAGTCAGACTGTGCCTCTCGGCTAGCCATGCCTCTATATGTTTTATAACTGTTGCCATTCTTATCATATATTACATCACCCGGAGCTTCCGTCGTGCCGGCTAGCAACGATCCGATCATAACAAAGTCGGCGCCGGCGGCCAAAGCTTTTACGATATCTCCACTATTTTTTATTCCGCCATCTGCAATTAATTTAGCCGGGCGATCTGACACGGAGCAATCGATAATTGATTGCAGCGTTGGGATACCGTGTCCTGTTTGAATTCGCGTAGAGCAAATCGAGCCCCCGCCGATTCCAATCCTAACCGCGTCGGCACCCCAGTCAGATAGATCGTTAAATCCCTCTATGGTGGCCACATTACCAGCTATTAAATTGAGATCGTTGCCGTACTTATCTCGGACCGTTTTTATTGCACGCTCCATAAGACAGTGGTGGCCATGAGCGACATCGATGCAAACTAAGCTGGCTCCCATTTGTTTGGCTAGCTTGACCCTCATCAGGTAGTCGCCAGAAACACCAACTGCTACGCCAGTGTTAATTCCTGGGTTATCCTCCTTGGCTCTTAATATTAGATTCGCCTGATCGGCCGGCGAGTTATATCTGTGTGCGATTGCCATTGCGCCGGAATCGTGCACAGCTTTCATCATTGCTAATCCGCTTATTGTGTCCATTGGACTAGCAATGATTGGCAACTCTAACCGCGTATTTCCAATTGAGTTGCCAATTGCAATTTCTTTACGACTTTTAATATTTGAGTACTGTGGTATTAAGAGTACATCATCATAGCTTAGTCCTTCTCGCATATGCTCTCCTTGTTGTTGTCTTTTAACTCTTGCATGCTTTCTATTACCTTCGCCAATATTTTTTGCGCATCTTTCCAACACGGAGGACAATAAAGGTTGACCCGGCCCTGTGTCTCTCTAACTACAACATTCCAACTGCTAACCATTTCTCGATTTGTCTTGTCAAATTCGGATTCGCACATGTAGCACATTTCCGGCAACTTGTCAAACATCATAATCTTTTCGGCTAAGTCTTTATTGCCTTTTTTCTTTTGCTGTTTAGCTAAGGCTCGGCGTTTTTTACGGTTCACACCCTCTCCATAGAAAAAATTTTCGGCCGAAACTCCGTGGGGTTCCACTTGCGCGCGGGGTGTTCAAAAACCACGACCGCGGAGGGGAATGGCGCGGAATTTGTGCTATCTCCGAATTTAAGTCGACCCCTCACAAAGTGAATTTCGGCGGCGCGCATAACATAATTGTGCCAATACTTAGTATCCGTTCGGGCTGGGATTAACATAACAACTCTCGTATTCATATCTTGAGTCGAATCATATGCCTTTTTAATCCACTTGTCGATTCCCTTTCCATACGGAGGGTTCACAAACGCCGTGAAACCAGTCCAATCTTTGTTTAAGCCGTCTTCCGCTTCAGTAAAAAAGTTTGCACACTTAGTGTTATGTGGGCTGGCGCACGGATCTAAATCAAATGGACCAAAGCGCCAATTCAATCTATCAAAAAAAGCTTGAGGAGTGGCCCAATCACCCGACGCGCTTGAAAACATTGTCTTCTGTGTTGCTTTATTCACCAGTACTCCCTAGGGCGCCTTCGCCCCTATCGCTAATTGTGATCGGGTACCAATTGTAAAGATTGTCGCGACTGGTCTCAACCGCTCGAAAATGTACGACCGGCACCATTACTACCTGGGCTATTTTTGTGCCAGGAAGAATATGTTGCTGTTCAGTTCCGACATTGTGAAGGTTTATAAACACTTCTCCATCATATCCAGAATCAATCACGCACGCTCCGACGAGCAAGCCCCGCTTAGCTGCGACCCCAGAGCGGTTCTTGACTTCCAACATATATCCATGCGGAACACCAAACTTTAATCCCGTGGGCAATATCATGCTTTGCCCGGGCTGGATTGTGGCCATTACCTCGGAAGGGTGTTCTGGACTGAAATGTACATCCAGACCTGCATCGCTAGGATTGGCTCGCGATGGCGGGGTGGCCGTGTCTCTAACACGGTAATATTCCAATAACATCACTTACTCCCTTTGTTCTTCTTGTTTTTTGGCTTGACAAAATCTGGGTGCCAAACCTTAAGTTTAAATTGCGAACCTTCAGGCCCGCAGCGCCGGATCTTCACCATGAGTTGGTTGTCGGAGCTTTCAGCGAGAAGCTGTTCTTTGCGAAGCTTTGCGGCTTCGTAGGTGTTTTCGATGGCCACCTTTTTCCATGATTTATTATTTTCCTTGTTTGGATCCATTGATCCCTCCTTATATTATAATTTAACACAAATTTTACAAACTGTCAACATAAGTCTGCGATTAAAGCTTTGAGCAGGACTTCTTTCTGCCTTCTGTTGTGCCTAGATAATAAGCCCTGCGGCGTAATTCTCGCCACTCTACCATAATCATCAAATATCCAGTTATCTTTCGCAACCTTGTTGCAAATCTGGCACTGTGGGATAATATTTGAACTACCCATCGACTTACTCGGATCTTTGTGGCCTTTTTCTAAAACAACCGTCTCTTGAGAATATCTATGTGGATCGCCTTCCTTACATCCGCATGTAGCACACAGATATTTGTATTTTAACTTAATGCAGCTAAAATTTAATTCGTTCTCATCTCTACGCTGTGCATTGAAATACGGATTGACGCCCTGCAGATCAATCAGCACATACTCGCCCCTCTTCAGTTTGTAACCCTTGTATACGGTGCCGGCTTGGACAATGTTAAACCCGCACTGTTTTCCAAGATGTCTTAGGGATTGGAGATCTTTTGTTTGTATGCCCATTCTCCCACAGACCACGCGCTCGGCCTCCGACTTTGTTACAACTTGTCCGCGCTTTTGGAAAAGATACAAAAGCACTTGTCCTTTTTGCGTATTTTCTCCGGGTAATTTGATTCCCTTATCGCGGAGGGCTGTTGACTCAAATGCTTTTTGTAAATCGCTATAGGTTTTCATGCCAAAAGTCTAAAATTGTGGTAAAGTGAGCGGGTTGAAAATCCCCACTGTGGATCATAATCCAGGCGCGCCATATATGGCCGGTTAATGTGTATTACATCGCGACCAGACCGAACTCCCCAACACTTAATGCTGGTAGAATTGCTAGAATCATCGACGACATCAACGATCCAGTAATCTTTGCCATTCTTTGTTTTTCTACTTGTAACCTTTCTAGGAATAAACCAAGCAAGTTGAAGGTCAATATCAAATTCTGATATAGGCGGGACAAACCTTTTTTCTAAGCTTTCTCTGACATGCTCGCTCATAACTAAATTAAACGGGAACACACCAGTCAAGTCGACAAGGTATTGAATTTTTTCCTCTTCTGTAAACCCTCCCTCAGCCGCATAAAGTTCAATGTTTTCGTCTAGATTCTTTGGCTTCCGGGGGCGGTCTACGGCGACGGCGCTCCAAAAATGTTTTGCACCGGTGAAGCGCTCGTCGATAAGAGTGTCCATTGTGCCACTCCTAATGAGCACATCTAGTGCCTTCTTGTTTAATTTGCTGTATGTGATGTTTTCGTTAAACAAGAAATCTTCGACTACCTGAAAAGGTCTATTGTTTATAATTTGCGCGATAGCTGCTTCACCCAGGCCTTTGATGGAGGTTAGGGGCTGGATTAGTGTTTTTCCGTCGGATGAGATCTCCCAAACCGGTCCGGAGGTGTTGAGGTCTAGAGATCTTATTTCAAATCCCATGCTCTTAGCAATATTTATAGCGCGCTCTTTTCGGCGTTCCGGCTCTTTGTCTAGAAACGCGGCAACCCACTCGGGCGTGTAATAATGACACAGCCATGCACATTGATAGCTTAAAATGGAATAAGAAACTGCATGCGATTTGTTAAATCCGTAGCCCGAAAAGTATTCAAAAGTATCCCAGAGCTTTTGCGCATCTACGCGGTGGATTTCTTTTTCGATACAGCCGGTAATAAACTTCTTATAAATCTTTTCCTTTTCGGTGGCGCCCTTACCGGTGCCCTTCTTTGTCAGAAGCTTGCGCAGTTTGTTACCTTCATCGAGGGTAACATCTTTTCCAAGCTTATGTGCCAAAATCGCAATCTGTTCCTGGAAAATCAAGAAACCATAGGTGTCTTCTGTGACCTCTTGTACAATGGGGTGCAGATATTTAATGTATTGCGGATTTTCTTTTGCCTCTACATACTGATCGTCTACATCAGCACTCAATGGGCCGGGTCGGTATATGGAAGTGATGGCAGATAAATCGATTAAACTAGTTGGTTTGGCCAATTTACAAAACTCTTGGGCGCCCGTCTCTGTAAACTGAAATATGCCAGCCCACTTTCCTTTGTGGAATATGCTTGCGTAAACCTCTTGATCTTCTAAGTTTATAGAATCCGGGTGCAAATGCTGGATATAATAGTCTCTAATATGACTATATGTTGGGCTCTCGATGCCGTGGTGCCGGCGAAGGATATGCTCGATGCAACCCTCGATCATCCTCAATGTCGAAAGACCAAGGATATCAAATTTAATAAATCCCATGGGCTCTAGATGGCGAACATTTTGGCCCTCGCTCCATGGAGTCTGCCTGACTCCCCCAGAGTTGATCAGCGGCATGTATTGATCAAGGTTTTCGCCGACCACTACGCCGCCGGCGTGCCTAGAACAAGAGCGAACCTGACCATAGAGGATATCGATATGATTGGCGATCTGCGGATATTTTCTAAGGAAAGATTGTAAACTTTCGCTAAATTCCTTCACCTCTTCAAAGGTGGGCACATATACTCCTGCCTTAATGCCGTGCTTCTTTTTTGCTGCCGGCGTAGCCTCGTAGATCATTTTGCCCGTAACCTGATTAACCTCTGTAAACGGAATTCCATAAAACTTAGAAATATCTTTTACTAGAGATCTCAATTGCAGTGTATTCCAGTTTGATATTGGCACGACCATATCGTCGCCCCACTCTTTAATGAGAGCCTCTTTAAGCTCCATAGGTTCCGCAACATCATAGTCGATATCTGGATAATCCGTAGCGTCGGATCGAAGAAATCGAGAAAACAATAAGCCATACTTGATTGGGTCGACTTGTGTGATACCCAAGGCATACGCCACCAGAGATCCCGCAGCCGATCCGCGGCCCGGGCCTGTTAACATAGAACTAGCGGCTTTATCCGATATAGCTTTCATGGTCAAAAAGTATTTACTAAATCCCCTATCGTCGATAACCTTTAATTCATCCCTCAGCCTGATCCTATATTCCTCGTTGTCGAACAATCCAAGTTCGTTTAGTCCATCTGCGCTTAATTTAACGAGTGCCTGTGTGTCTGTTAGGCCTGCGGGTACAACGAAATCTGGCAGCCTAACCGTATTATCTGGGGTGAACTGCTCAATCCGCTCATGAGCTATTTTATGCGTATTGGTAATTGAGCGAAGAACAAGTTCATCGTCATATTCAAAGCCACACTCTTTGCAGTATCTTTTGTAGCTTTCCCACATCTGATCTCCGTTTTTTGGATAAAGCTCATATCCAACCTCCTCCACTCCAACAGGCAGCTCAGAACCCATATACTCCGGCAGACCCCCTTTCCCTAGCCAACCGAGTCGCGTGTAAAGCTCGCGATCTTTCCATGCGTCCGGATTTGGGTAGTGACTGTCGGCCGTGGTGACTATCTCTACTCCAAACTCGTCGGCAACCTGTATTACCAATTGGTTAAGCTCGTGCTGTTGTTTAATATTATTCCATTGAATTTCTGCATACCATCTATCGCCGAAAATCTCAATCATTCGACGAGTGGTCTCTCGCATGGAAGCTAGCGCGGATGGAGCATCTACCCCCGCATGCTTACCTTCTTCATCGTATGTGCTAGCTTCCCAGTAACTTCCTGCGTATACTCCTCCCAAACATGCAGAGGCCGCGATGACTCCTTCATTATATTTTTCAAGAAGATCGAAATCAATACGCGGATAGCGGTAGAAGTTTTCTGCCTTATAGCTCTCCGACACTAATCTAAATAGATTGTTGAGTCCCTTTTGATTCTGCGCCAATAAGACCAAGTGCCGGCGCCGCTTTAAAATATCTTGGGTTCGCTTGCTAGCTGTTTCGTCTTCAATTGTCGCTCCCGATTGATCTGATTTAGCTACTGCGCGGGCCCGCTTCTTGTCTTCCATGGCCCGGTTATATTCTTCGTGCCACTCTTTAAGCGAGGGAATAAAATATGCTTCCACTCCATAAATTGGCTTGAATTGTTTTCCGGCTGACTGCATTTTCTTGGCATGTATAACCTGATATGGCAATCCATTCATATTGCCATGATCCGTTAGGGCCAGGGCATCACACCCATTTTCATATGCAAAGTCCATGTGTTCCGGCGGATATCCAATCGCGTCGAATATAGAGCCGGCAACGGAATGTGCGTGTAAGCCCACAAAGGGAATGGAAGGTTTTTTATTTTTATTCAAGGTCTTCTCCAATTGGATTAAATTCGTTATATTTTAATATCTTATCATATGGCGCAGACAAGTATCGGCTCTGGGGTGATGAGAGAAAGTCGCAATACCCCTCCCATGTGCTTATATCGTAGAACCACTCTAGCTCGACAGTCTTTGTATCCTCTTCTATTATAACGGATTCATATACTTTGTCAAGGGGAAAGTGCCGGGCAGACCATCTTTTTTCGATTGGCAAAGGGGCAGAACCATAATCGCTATTTTTTGGTCTCATGCCAGTGGCGCTACTTCTTAGCTCTTTCCTTATCCTTTTGAAGTCTTCTGCGTCAAAGGTGAACCCTATTGGCAATCCATCTTTTATATACTTATCTTCATGTCTCAAAATAAACTTTTTCTTCGAGGATATTTTCTTTCGATGTTCTCTTAAGATTTCATTATTATATATCCCATATGGAAATGCGGCATAATATCTATCTGGTACGGTCCATTTGCTCAACCTTTTACTGATCCAGTATGCCGTATTGGCGCCATAAAGCACGCTCCAGCCTAGGCAGTCGCGCTTATCACGATCCTTTGGGTGTATTGGCACATAATAGATCGGGATCGGCTTCCTGCTCTCGGACGGATATCGATCATGTTGTCTATAATACCAAACAGGATCTTGAACATATTCCCCAACCTGATGTCTGATTAGCGGCTGCATGTCATAGTGACAGACAATCCATATTGTTTCGCAGCCAGCCCATGCACACTCCATAACAGCGTGATGAATCGCCAAGTAACTCGGAGCTATCGGCATCAATGAGTCGTGCCACGGAAAGTTAAAATCCAAAGGTGGGCCGGCGACGGGGATGATCCCAGACAGATGAAATGATTTTATGTCTTGTTTACCTTGTTCCATTCTGATATAGCGTGTTTAAACTTTAAGTGTTCTGTATTTTTATAGACTGGTCTCGTTATTTTTCTTATGTCGCGGCTGTCAGATTCAATTTTTAGTTGATGATACTTGGGGCTTCCAGATGGAGCTAAGCCATTTCTAGCTCCGTAGATTCCCGCTTCTCGCATGTGGTGTAAAACCTTAAATTTCGCATATATTTCAGAATATTCAATGTCATGCAGTTGTTCTTCGGCGAGCACACTTACAGCTACCAAATCTTTTTTGTCGTGATTGCCGTCGATCCTTTCAGAAGGATAAAATTGTATATATTTAACAAAGTTTGCCCCAGACTCTATCTGTTGGTGCTTATGGCACATGCCAGATCTAACATTGAACCAGTCTAACACGACATACAGCGGCTGGTCTGCTGTTTCCGGTATGCCCAAACCAGAAAGCCCATCTTCATCAAATATTGCGGCCTCTTCAAATTCTATGTTAAGAACTCTGGAGTCTTTTGTCGCAACAGTTAAATTATTGTCTTCTATTCTCATTGATTCGATATTGTTGTAAAGCGGGACATTGCCCGACAGCGATAACAAGTACAGCTTCTCTCTATATTTGTTTAGACTTTCACTTTCGAACACGAAGGATAAAAGCGGAAGGGGTTCCTTTCTTTTTATAAAAAATATCGGTATTTTATTTTTGTACGCGTAATCGACTGCCGACGGTGTTGCACCCAGTGTAATCTTTTTATATTTGTATAAATGCTCTTTCATTCATGAGTCATTAGACAAAGGACATAGTTTTCTAAAACCATGTGTATTATTTCTTCGTCGTACTCTATAGCCTTAATCATATGGCGCTCGACGAGAGCCCGCGTGTTGCGGTCACAGCTTAATTTCACATCGTCAGCACACCCTACCACTTCTACAATCGCATACTCGGACTGCTGAGGCTTAAAATCATCAGGTAATAAAATACCTTGATCGGTCTGCTTTTCTATCTTCGGCTGTTCAAGCAGCCTAATTATCAAATGTCGGTTTACTGGTGTGTATATAACATTTTTATTACCCATTTGTTTCCTCTCAACTACACTTCGAATAGCCGCATGCGGTACAGGACACGCAGCCGTCGACATATACCAGCGACTCTTCGCTGCACGACGAACATGTCTTATCATCAGGCATTGTACCATCCTTAATATAATTTTTTAATACGCGAGCAACACATTTTGCAAAAGAAAACATATCACTATCACGGTCCTTTTGCATTTGTTCTACAACATACTGAACAGACGCTCCGTGGCGAAGCCCTAAAGAAATCATTCTTGTAAACGCAGAATGGTTTGGGTTGTCGAATACTTTAACTATATCTTTAACTACAATCTCATCGCCATTCTCGCCAAAGCGAAGATCGTACACCGAATTCATTGTTTTACGAGGATGTTTAATTAGGGCGCCCTCAGTGTATTTCTTAGGAATCTCAACATAATTAGCTAAGCCACCCATTACCTCATATGGCTTGCCATACAGCAATCCAACCAATATAGTCCACTTCTCGCCCTTGATAGTTGTATGATGAATTCTGCACTCTAGTTCCTTTGGCCGCTTGGGTGCTCGATGATCGGGGAAGTTTTCCTCTTCTGTGGGGTCCGTGATCAGAACGCCAGACCTAGAGCCGTCAACATATACAGTCACTCCTTTGAGTCCACGGCGCCAACCCTCAAAATATAACTTCGAAACTACGGCAGGATCTGTTTCTTTTGGCAAGTTAATTGTAGAACTGATTGAGTGATCAATATATTTCTGTATTGTGGCCTGAACTTCTATACGCTGCAGCCAGTCAATCTGATCGCTTTCTACGAAAAAATCTGGTAAGTCATCTTTGCCACTTTTCTCCATCCACTGTCGGATGTTGTGATGGAATATTGCATATTCCATCCATCGATCGCCAAGTTCGTCTGTATAGTCTGCTTCAACATCTGTTTCGTTGTGGGACAATTTGCGGCGCCGTATATATTTATTTCTAAACACTGGCTCCAGTCCAGAGCTAGTTTGTGACAAGATTGATACTGAGCCTGTGGGAGCATTGGTGAGGATGGATATGTTTCTTCTACCTACTTGGCTCATAAGTGTTCGTATATTTTGTGGCAAATTCTTAATAAATTCATTTTCGCCCTCCTTTTCCCAGTCAAACACTTCAAAGGAGCCTCGCTCTTCCGCCAATCTGGCGCTCTCTAAATAAGCAGCGTTTCTTAAAGTTTTATATATTTTCCCGATTGTTTTGTTCGCCTCCTTGGAATCGTATCTCAAGTTAAGGCAAGCGATTGCGTCCGCTAGGCCATGGGTACCCAAACCGGTTCTGCGGCCTAAGCCGCAGGCTGTTTTTAGTTTATTCCACAACTCCTTTTCGTCTGGCGTGTCGCATGCGTCGATTATTTTCTCTAATTTTTCCAACTCAAGTTCTACTAGATCGTCCGATAAGCGCATCGCCATTGCGGCGACTTCGGAAAACTTTGCAAAATCAAATTTCGCGGCTTTCTCAAATTTGTTTTTAACAAAACTCTTAAGATTGATAGAAATAAGTCGGCAGCTATCGTGGGCCGAGAGAGGGATCTCGCCGCAAGGATTTGTAGTCACCGTTTTGAATCCTTTATCAGCATATTCTTCGGCCGGTAGAGCCTTTGTTATATTATCCCACATTAGAAGGCCCGGCTCGGCGGTTTTTGTTGCAGACTCTACAATAGCGGCCCACAGACGCTTTGCATTGATTTCTACAGTATGTGTCGGCTGTTCAGAATCAACTGGAAACTGTAATGTGAACGGCTTTCCGTTTTCGACGGCTTTCATAAAGTTGTCGCTTATTTTAACCGAAATGTTTGCGCCGGTAACTTTCGTCAAATCATGCTTCATTGTTATAAACTTTTCAATATCTGGATGTCGTACATCCATTGTAATCATCAACGCGCCGCGGCGGCCATTTTGTCCAATCATTCTGCAAATATAAGAATAGAGATCTGCGAACGACCATGCTCCGGTCGTAGTGCCGGCAGAATTGTTTACTGGTGTTCCTTCTGGGCGCAGATCGCTAATGTCAACACCGACGCCACAACGACGCTTAAATAGATTAGCAAGATTTTTTCCGGAGTCAACAATAGAAGAGATGTTGTCTGCAGGGGATTCCACCACCACACAATTTGATAATGATACATTGACATAATTATTTCCTATACCCATCATTGGGGAGCCTTGAGGCACAATATACCTAAAGTTTTTAAGATATTCGTAAATCTTTTCTTCAGAGAGGGCGCGCTCACTATTAAATGTGTGTTCTACTCTAGCAAATTCGGAAGCAAGGCGACGGTGCATGTCATCTGGGGTTTTTTCTTGGTACTTACCTTCTTTGTCTTTTAAGGCATACTTAGTCATCCACACATTAGTGGCCAGCTCATCGTTATCAAAATATTCTAATGTGGCGCGCCTTACTTCTTTTTCACTATACATTTTTACCCCTTTTGTTCTTTTCTAAATTTTTTATATTTTTCTTTCAACAGTTCAGATTGCTCCTTAGCAGAGTTTGCCGCAATTTCGCCTGGAGTTTCTCCAGTAGATGGCAAAACTTTAATTTTTACTCGCGACGGATCCATAAAAATCGGATACACTATACCGTCCGGACCGAATCGATTTTTTGCTACGAAAACCCGACCAGTATTGTTGTTTTTGTCTTCGACGGTTCTCGATAGGGAAACTATAAAATCTGCTACAAAACACTTGCTGAAGGCTTCACTGATTGCTTCCATTGTGATCACCTCTGCATTAAGTCCCGAACGATTCGTCTGAGAGGCCGTCCAGATAGGACACTGGCTCTCTTGAGCGATCGCTCGGAGATCCTCATAAATAGATTGCAAATCGTGTCTTCTCTCCTTATGAGTGGAAGAAGGGCGCAAAAGATCAGCATAATCAACTATTATCATATCTACTTTTATATCTCTTTGGGCCAGTTTCTGTAAGTGATTTAGCAAAGTTTTTGCACTGGCCGACTTCGTCGGATACTCTTTAATAATTAGTTGACCTTTTATATCTTGTACTTTTTCATAAATCATTTCTTTAAATGAAAATAAGCTGCCCAAAGATACACCAGTTATGCAACTATCATACCTATTTCCTATGCTTTGTTCAGATAGCTCCAGCGTATAATGTACAACGGTTTTTCCCGTAGAAACAGCATGGGCGCCCAAATGAGTCAATACCATCGACTTACCGGCGCCCGTGGGCGCAATAACGACACCAAGCTCGCCGCGGCCTAGGCCAGCTTTGCATATGTTATCTATCTCGTCCCAACCAGTGGATATGGCATTCCTGGCCTTAATCTCAAATCTAGATTCAAAATCTTTAAGATAATCGTGTCCAAAGTCATTCGCTACGCCAAGATTCAGGGACTGGTTAATTATGGTGGCAATTTCATCAAAGGAGGACTCTTCTAAAAGGGGCACACACTTAATCATTGCCCCTTTGAGGTTTTGCTTTCTACAAAAATCCAATGCAGTTTCTTTTATATATTCGGCGCCGTCAGTTGCCTCATCAGCATAAATTCGGGCAAAATAGTCCCTTACTTGGCGGCGCGTGGCTTCATTGTGTTCCTCCAAATCTGTCCTCAAAATCGTCGTCATCGTCTTGAGAGTTGGATGAACATTATATCTGTCTTTATAGGCGATTATTTTCTCTACAAAGACCTGCAAGTATTTTAGTTCAAAATAATTTATGTCCAACACTTCGCAAATCTGATCGGCAAACGGCCGATCCTGTAGAATAAGCTGTGATAATCCTTCTTGAAATGACTTGCCAAATTTAGAAAAATCTGCAGCTATAGCTTGCCCCATGTATGCTCCCTTGCCTTGTTGCTTATATCTATATATATTAACCGTTATTGCCCTTTGTGTCAAGCAAAATTACCACAAAGACATCATTTTATCGTACGAATCCGTTCTAAGTTTAGAAAGCTTTTGTAAATAGCCGTTCCTCCTCAGAGCTTTAAACGCTAAGTTTTCCGACGAGTACTCGCCATCTTGCTCTAGACCACATTTTCTAAATTTACTAATCTTCTCTTTCAGTCTTTCCGTGTCCGAGTGCACCTGCTTATATTCCCCATCCTCATAGGACTTCTCTATCTTGTCTATTTCGCTCATCAGGTGTGCGGCTTTAAATTTGATATTATCGTCATCAATTGTAAGATCTTCTTTGTACGGTCTACTCTTCCACTGATCTTTTAAAACAGAATACATGCCGGCAGCAGTAGGCGCCGGCTGCTTGTAATCGTGTATATATATTTCCACCTCGTATCCATATATTTCAATATTATGCTTCTTGTTCCAGTTGATTCTTTTCGCCGTCATGAGTGATTCTGCTACATCTATTTCGCCAGGCAAAAGACTAAGATCTACCAAAATATGCAAATCTACATCAGAATATTTAGACCAATTATAATTTGCTAGTGAGCCAGTAAATATAATATCATTAATGCGCAAATCTAAAAAGTCCAAAGATCGCCAAAAGCGTTCAACAATGTTTAATAACTTTCTTCTTACTCTCGGATGCAGTTGCTGTTCGTTTGTCCATATATTCGGCTCTAGCTCTTTATTGATTACAAAGCTGGAAGTATCAACATCTTTGGGGCTTATTTTTTCCTGGATTATGCTTCTGTTTGAAAAACTCTCCCATTTATTTAAGAAGTTTTTGAGTTCATTAAGCTCCGCAGAGGGGTCGCCGGGCCGGAGTACTGAGGGGGAAACGCGATCGCGCAGCTCGACCGGAAGTCTCCCATCTATATAACCTTGGTCAATGGCGTCATAATAATCGTCGGGAGTTTCAAAGTTGCTAGGATGCCATTCGGTTCCCTCGGCAGGATCTGGATCAGCATAGTCGGCCGGGTCGAGGTTCGGTACGGGCGTGATCCGCAGATCGTCAAGCTCCTGGCCATAGAGAGTGGTCGTGTTTTGTTCAAGCGCATCTTGGGCGCGCTGGGCTCGGGATCCGATCCTTTCTGCTCGGCGACGGAGCCTAGGTTGGCGGCGCTTGGCTTGGCGAATATCTCTTTCTTGGGCCCGTGCTTGCCGCTCCTCTTCCGGAGTAATATAGTGCAGCGCCGGGAGGCCTGCATCGGGTGCAGTGGGCGTTTGTGGATCGTCTAAGTCCGATGGAAGGCGCTCAGCTGACCTGGGTACCTGTGTCGGCTGTAGGTGTGAGGGCACATGTTCGTGGGGTTCTAAGTCCTCTCTCCAGTCATAGTAAGGGTCCTCTCCGCGGAATGGTGGTGGTGGGCTATGTGTCATCAGCTGGTCTTCGATTAAGCCCGGAGCAGCGGCGGTGCCGGCGGTGCGTTCGAAGATGTCCGTTGACCTGTCGTACTCAAATTCGTTGCCATAAAACCCTCGGGGTACCCATTGGCCTGCGCGCGGCTCATCAGAAGTCGGATCTGGCTCCCATCTCCAAGGGCCCGTATCGAATGGGCGATCTGGATCGTATTGCCAGTCAGTACCATATGCTGCTTCGATGCGGCCGGGGATATGATCGCCGTCGCGAGTGGTAGAAGTGAGGGACCTAAAGCGCTCGCTTTCCCAGTCGCTAACATAAAGGCTTCCTGGGTCAATCGAATATTGGTGATCGAACTCCTGGTCGCGGTCGTACCACGGTGGTATCTCCTCGTCCGGGGCGCCCTGAGCCACGCCGTGGGGCCCACCTCCAAAAAGATTATAGTTTGCTATTAAAAATTCTTCATCGATCCCGCCGGACGGATAGAAACTTTCGATGCTCTTGGCGGCTGGCCGCGCGATGGGTGAATGGCGCCAGACCGAGCCATCTTCCTCGGTGGCGGTGCGACTCCGAAAATCCTCTTCATAATAAACGCCAAAGAGTTGTAGGACATCCAGATAATCACTTATAGTTGCAAAGTGCTCGGGGCCCCACTCACCTCCAGGGCGTAACCTAGGCGGGACAGTGTCCCAGCCCATGCGCGCGCCTGTCTGATCTGGCGGAAGAGCGCCGGGGGTGTTCGACGGTGCACCAACCCATTCCGTGCCTGCGACCTCTGTTGCCGTACTCCCGACAGGGGTTTCTGATTCTATGGGCGCCCACGGATCATATGGAGGTTCAACGGGAGTGTTCGCTTGGCGGCCGGCCCAAGTTGGATTATCAGGATCATATCGTATGGCGAGTTCGTCCTCTGACATGTCCGTTTCATGCTCTCCCAAGATGTCGTAAATATTGGATGGGTATGGCAAGTTCCGAGACTGCATAGCACGGGATCCGAGCGGATCCTGATCGTGCTCGGGAGACCAATATGCATAATAGTCATCTGGTGTTATATTTGCCGCGGCCAGGGCTCGGTGGTGTTGGCGATCTTTGATACGATTGGTGCGGCGTTGGCTTCGGCTCAGCGGCTCTGCTGGGGGTGGGGGTGGCGCGGGATGACCGAGCGGTGCGGTAAGAGGAGGTACTGTAAGATCGGCAGGATCAATACTATAGTAGTCGTCGTCCGCATCGATGTCGAGGGGATCTCCGGGGTATCGACGCAACTCGGGGGGCCCGGGGCGGTCATAAAAAGGCCCTTCAGCTTCTGGCATTCCTTCTGTGTCCTCCTGCGGCAAAAGGCGGCCGGAGGGCGGCGGTGGGTCGGGTTGCGCGGGTGTGGGCGAAGATCTGCCAGCCCAAGACGGATTATCGTCAGCGTATCGCATAGCAAGTTGCTGATCGCTCATGCCGGCCTCTGTCTCGTCTAAGATTTCGCGGAAGTTCGACGGATATGGCAAGCTTCGAGAGATCATGGCGCGGGAGCCAGCTGGTTCCTGATCATGCAGAGGCGACCAGTACGCATAATACTCTTCTGGCGATATGCCGGCTTCCTGCAGCGAGCGCTCATGGCGGCGGTCTCTTATGCGCGATATGCGTCGATCTCGGCGAGTTTGTCTATCCGCTTCTTGCTCAACTGTCTGCTCTTGGCTCGAAAGTAGCTGACTAAGCTGAGGATCTTCAAATACATATCGATCAAGTGCGCGAAGATATTGACCGTGATCACCAAAATCTTCTGGAGTTGGCGCGTCCGGACGCTGGGTGGCTGATGTGCGCGCGGAACTTAGGGCATCGGATATGAATCCGTCTAGATCCCAAAGATATAGCATGTTGCCGCGGCGGCCGCGGCGGTACTCTTCCCTCTTTGGAGCATCCGCATGATCTTGAAATTGTTCTCGATAATTTCCGTCGGGCGGGATCACCGCCATGAGTTCTTCGGGATCATATGGGAAGCCGTACTGTTCAAATTCTTCGGCCGGCTGTCTCGATCTCCAGCGGCGGGGCCTAAGCTGTTCATTCAAAAGCGGCTTTTTCGCAGCCACCTCATCAATAAAGCTTCGCCAATTTTCCATAAGTTCTTTCATGTCTTATCTATAAGCCTCCCCATTTTTTCTAATTTAGTTATTGTTGTTGGGATTTTTGTATATCTCTTGCTTAAAGAATTCTCTGCCCCACGCGGCTTGTTCTGCAGAAACGGGTTCTTCGGAGGGCGATCTTTCTTCCTGTTCTTCTGGCGGTTCTTCGATATACCACTGATCTATCTGCTCTGGACTGAATTCGGATCCAGGAGGAGATTCTGTTAAAAATCTTCGCCAATTTTCATGCAATAACTTCATAACGGAAGACCCTCGACCAGATCGCCAGGACTAATGTTGTTTTCCTCGAACCAACCTTTATTTGCCTCTATAACATATTTGGCGGGTCCGCGGGATGGAGTTTTGTTCAAATCATGCGGCCTCATGTCTTCAATATTAAGGATTCTTTGAGATTCGCCAAGATAAGCTATGGATAGCGGAATACTCGTATTTTTCATCCAAAAAGATCTTGGCACGGAGTCTTCAAAAATAAACAACATACCGGTGTTTTGCTCTAGGCCCTCGCGGAACATTAGTCCATTCTGCCTCTTTTCGTCACTGGCGGCTACCTCTACTCGGAGTTGTTTGCCGCCTATTTTCAAAGACAGCATTTCGCCCTCGTTTATAAACCTTCGCCAATTTTCCATTAAGAGTTTCATTCAGCATACCCCAGTCTATCGACATCAATTAGCCACACCACAATGGGAAAAATATTCCTCGCCACCAATCCAGTAAGTCGGTGATTGCCTCCAAGTAGATTATACTTGCCATCAATTTTTACAACTATGGGCATTTCAATGACACCACTTTTCAGCGCATCGAGAAACCTCTGTTTGCTGGCTGGCTCTAAGTTCTTCCATTCCTCTTGTGCAACATCTGGTGAAGGCGCTGTTGTGTTCTCTATCTGCCCTAATAAGTCTAGGGTGATGTCCACTTCTCGTCCACTTTCGGCAATTTCTATCCAAGTATCATAGCCAAGTACAGAAAGCTCTGGATATCCCCGAGCTTCGTTCCATTCGTGTTTAAAGTTAGGGCTTTCCCAGTTCAAGTTCAGCCCCTCGCTCTCTTTCAAATACCCTCGCCAATTTTCCATTAAGAGTTCCATTCTTATTGCTCCGCGTACTCAAATTCACCTCGGCCTAGTGTGGCCCAGCCTTCCTCTGGTGCAGAGCGTGGGTGGCGAAGATCCAGTCTGTCCGCTTGTGCCCCGTAGGTTCTTTTCATATCGGTCCCAAAAGTTTTTAAAGAGCCGACCAATTCTCCTATCTCTTCATCAGAAAAGCCAAAAGAATCCCAATCATAATCAGAACCTTCTTTGAGGTATTGGCGCCAATTTTCAAGTATTAGTTTCATTCTCCACCTCCGAGATCAAATATGACCAACTCATCTCTACCGTTTCTATTAACAAAACCATAATTAGCTGGATTAGTATCGAGAAACTCAGGCTTTACACCAATAAAATCAGCAACAGAATTAAGATCAGTAAGAAACTCTATGGCTAAATCATATTGTTCGTCGGATAATTTGTGAGATAGACATTCTTCCCCGTGACCAGCACATGAGATTGCTTCAAATCGAGCATCGTTATCAATATCATAAATACCCTTAGAATTACTATATGGAACAATGTATTCCATCTTAATCTCTCCGTCCTGTACATCAAATACCTTTGCTACGCCACGAATATCTTGACCAACTGCTCTTTTGTAAGCTTCAAGATCTGGGTTGTCAAGAGGTAAGGATTTAATGTAGATTTCTCCTTCCTGCCTTCCAGTAGGATTAAATTCAGTTAAATACTTCCGCCAATTTTCAAGTAGGAGCTTCATTCGTGCTGCCTCATTCTTTTCAAAATCTCGACGACCAAAGGTTTAATATTATCAACAAGCACTTCCAGGCTATCGGCTTTACTTTCCGGCAGGTTGCGCGAGTACGGGTCTTCTCCAGTAAGCCTTTTCTGTTTTCTTAGCCGGCGGTCTTCGGCGCTCATGCCGGGCACGGCTCCGACTGCCTGGGCGGTGATGTTTCCGAGTCCGGCGGCGAGACCGCCTTTGGGGCCGGCGATAGGTGCGCTGGTCACAGTACCCGTCAATTCGGCATCAGCGAGGTCTGGGTGATCGGAGGTCATCATCTCGCCGGCGAGGAAACCAGAGCCGAGCGGCATGACGCCGGTGCCTATGGATTTTGCGAGAGAGGATGCGCGATCCGCGATGCTGGGGTCCTCGATTGGGTTAAAATTGTTCACGGATGCGACATCCGCAAGATAAGCATCGTGTTTTGTCTTCATTTTTGCTGCCTGACCGGCCTTACGCTCTTCCTTGCGCTTGGCACGGATCCGTTCTGATGCTTCCTCCGAGTTGGCGCGCCGTAATTTGGCGAAACGACGATCGGTCTCTTGTCTTCTCGCCAGTTCGGCCGCCTTTTTTTGTCCTGCCGCTTTTTGTGAGATATTTTGTTCTTTTCTCTCCGCCTTTTTGTTCGCTGCTGCGCCGGCGCGTTGGTTGCGCGCCATGTCTTTATATGAAGTAATATTCATGGACGGATCCTCGTTCGTAAAGTTACCGGTAGGGCCAATCCAGTCGCCCGGCTCTGCTTGTGGTGACATAGCCATGCCTGGGTGCATTCCAGCTATTTGACGGTCTAGCTCTGTGTTTTGCCCGGAAGGTGTGAAAGTAAAGATGTCTTGCGCTTGCGCTGGCGTTGGTGTTGGCGGCGCAGGTTGGCCTTGTGCAATTTTTGCTCTGCGATCGCTTACTTGTTGTTGATAGGCCGCAGGATCTTTGCGCTGGAGGCGATTAGCTTGGCGGATCCTCTGTCTCGTCCCGGCGTCGGCGCGGTACTGGCCCCATCGTGTGTATGGGTCTCCCGCTCCTTTTGCTGCAGATACATTTTGTTTGGGCCTGTATTCGGGCGAGAAATAACCTAGACCCTGTTGTCTAGGGCTTTGCTGCTCGTTTAACTGCTCATCCGCTTCGTACTGCTTCCATCTTTCAAGTATAAGCTCCATATCATTCATTTGAAGGCCCTCTTTACTGCATTTTTATACTTTGAAGATAAATCGTAATTTTCGATATCGCGGATATCGACCATTTTGTGCTCTGTATGCTCATTGCTTAAATTAACGCTACTTTGCGGCAATTTGGCCTTATAGTAAGTATCTCTTCCTTGAGAATAGAGCTTTTCTGGACTCCTGACCGTTAGCCCTGTTTCTTCCCACACTTCTCGCTGGAGGGCGTCTTGCATGTCTTCTCCTTTAATGGCATGTCCGCCTGGAAGATCCCACTCGCCTGGATGCTTGTCTAAGTGCCCAGAGCGCTTAAGGATCAAGACCTTATTGCCGTCGTAAACTATCGCTTTAGCTATTTTACTGCTATCCACTTGTTTATCCTCATATAAATAGTCTCTCCACTTGTTAATAATCGTCTTCATATTAAAAACTAAAAATCTCAAAAATTAGCCTGCAAAAAAATTTGAGCAATTGCGATTTTCGAGATCGGCTTAGCTCACAGGCCTTTAGTCTCCTCCGTAAGTTGCATATAGCTGTTCATCGTCAATAGCCGGCGAGATTGATGCGCCGAATTTTCTTTTAACCTTCTCGCTAATCGGTATCGCCTCACCATCACCATCGATTCGTACGAAAGTCATGTCGGTTGTCAACACGGTCTTTTGCGAACCGTTATACACGCTGTGTCTTCTTGCTTCAAGGTGAATTATTATCGACCTATTTCCAACCCTTTGGACTTCGCCATAAATTTTAATAATTTGACCTGGGCGGACCGGCTTTTCAAATACTACCTCTGTTATTTTCTTTGTAACCATGCGCGGCGTATCGCAGGCCTGACAGGCGAAGGCTGCGCCGGCCTCGTCAAGCCACGCTAACATAGTTCCTCCAAATAGGTTCCCGTGATAGCCAACATTCGCGGCCTTACAAAAGTGTGTAGATATTAACTGCATAAAAACTTTCTCCATTTATTGTACATGCGTGCTGTCTGCCTGTGCCTGACCTCGGTTAGCTCAGAAGATCCTTCGGGCTCTTCTTGCCGCATACCTGAAGGCATCCTGAGTCTTTTCATAGTCTGCAGAGTGTTCATGAGAATTGTTTCTATTTCTTCATCGCCGATCTCTTCAATGACAGTCTTAAACAGAGAAGCTATTTCATTCGGGAGTTCGTCGTGGGTCACCAGAACAAATTCGTATTTTATTCCTCCAGGACCGACACTAGAACCCGTAGAGTGCTCATCAATATCTATGTAATATTCTATCCCAGTCTGTTTGCGAAGGGGATCGAGCATGCTCTTGCGTACGGCCTGGCGAAACTCTCGATCCTCCAGCACCATCTGTAAAACTTTCGGATTCATCTCGACCTCATCCGGATCGAATACATATTCGACAGTAGCCGTTATCTCGTAGACCTCGTCAGGATCATGCGGATTGTCCGTCTTTACAGTCCAGGCGTTAGTTGGCCATGGCCATTCGCCATTCACGACCTCATGTGCTAGCTTTAAAAACTCACCGCCATGCATGTGACCTTCATTTTTATAGTGTCTGGTAATAATATGTTTAATTCCATCGTACATGTCATCAATCTTATTGATGGCCGCGCCAAAGGATTCGACCTCATCTGCGTCGATGGCCCATCTCGGGAGTGTGTCTGGGGGTGTAATTTTTGTAGGATCTATCTTAAAGCCTAGCTGTATATTATCGCTTTGTGACCTTTGGCCTCCAGGACCCAGGTGTCGACGATGAATCCAGGAGCTATCTTTATCTGCCCAGAGCCAGCCAAAGTCGTTGAGTTCGCCGACGGGCCAGTGGGCGGTGTTGGGGAGAGGCAGTTTATCCCAATCATCAAGGTTCCAAGTGACTGTCATCCATGCCTTGAGAAAAATAATAATTTGGCCATCCTCGTCCTGGATGTCGGCCTCGATTTCGGCGGCTTGATAAAGATTATTCCACTTATCTACTATTACATCCACTTCTCTCTGCAGTTCGGCCATTTGGCCGGCTGTGAACATGGTGGGATCTAGATCGTCTTCTTCCTCTGTATCTTGTCCGACATTCCCTACAAATTGATCTTCTGGCAAACCCGTGAGTTGAGACATTAGTATTTTGCGGCCCGCGGGCATGGCCGTGTCTTCGTATGAGCCGCCGACGATGGCAAAATTATCCAGTTCTATCAAACCGTTTTCATCCCTTGGCATTTTAGAGAGAACTTCTTCTTGATTTTCTCTGGCCCAAGACGCAACACGATCTACAAATCCAGGAATTTTCTTGCCATACACGCGCTTCTCCGGTACCGCTAACTGAGCTGTGCTCCAGTGTGGACCGTGTTCTGTATCAAGGCCGGCGCGCTGATCGAAATCGTAGGTAAACTTTCTAAGACGGACTCTGGAGACCGGATTTATGTCATATCCGCCGGCGCCTGATCTTTTATCGTCTGGAAAAAGTTCACCTTCTTGGATCTCTTGTTCTGCACTGTCTATATTACCAGTATTTGTAGCACTCAGCAAGTCTTTTGTTTCGACAACATACGCGACGGCGCCGTGGCCGTGAGCCTCTGCGACAGCACATTTATAATGGGTATCACCGCCGCCTCTAGACGGAGGAGTGTGGCACGATGTGATGTTTTCAAAGTCGCTCATGCGTAGAATATCAATGGGATCCCTTGTAATGATGATGGAATATTTATCATTTTCAAGCGTGCCAATATTTTCTTTGATCCACTTAGCTTTTTTTAGCCAATAGGTGCCCATATCTGCAAATCGAGTCTCGGGCGGCACTATTGGTTTTCTATCGCGGGGCTCTTGGCCATGGTTGCGGTCCTGCTTATCCTGATAATCTCTGCGCGACTGCTCATTGGCTGTCCACTCTGATTGATCAAGAGGATTCATCATGTATCTTCCAAGTGCGCGCTGGCTTGAAGTTCCGAGATACAACTCTAACTGATTTAGTACTTGGCGGTAGCGTTGCATCTCCTGTTCAGTAAGCGCTTCGAGAATGTCTCTCATCTCATACCGAAGCAGCCACCTGTCTCGATCGGTAGGCTCGATAGTGCCTGGGCCGTGCTTATGGTCGCCAAGCTTTTGTAGTATTTTTTTGTATTGTGTTGCAAGCTGGTCGACCTTGGCAAAGTACTTGCCGATCTTCATCTGAAATGCTTTTTTTATCACCTTGGCCGGCGCATGCCTGCCCATAGTTCGCTGAACCAGTTGCTCAAAATTTTCTTCTGAGTGTTCGTCCCACTCTCTCTTCGCGGAAGCTATACCCTTATTCCAGTCTATATTTAGTTTAAATGTCCTCTCAAGTTCGTTAACGAACTTGCCTAGCTCCGATTCGCTATCTTTCACTGGGAATCTGGTAACGAGGCGGGTTTTTCCGCGAAATAAGTCATTGAACGCCAAATCTTCCGGGCCCATTTCATTAATGGCTCTCCGAATGTGTTCCACTTCGGCTTCAGATATCTCACGAAGGAGGCGTACACCTTCTCCCATAGGAGGAGCGGACTTACCAGATGGTTTAGTCATACCTCTGACTCCAGGGCCCTCTCTTTTGTCGTTGCTTCCTGTATTCAGTAGGAAGTTCAGTTCGTCGGGAAGATCATCCCTCATCTCCCTTTGAAACGGTTCTTCTTCGGCCAGGAACTGGCGCCACTTAGTGTGAAAGTCAGACATTACCTAATAAATAGTTATTCTGCCGCGTTGTTGGCCACAATTCTTTTCATCGAGGCGAATAAATCTGAAAAGTCGACCACACCGAAGCCATCTTCAATCATCATAGTCTTAAATGTAGTTTGATTTAACTCCGTATCGAAGTTTTCAATGACATATTTCAGTTTTGTTTTGCCCTGCACGCTAATGGACGGTGCATATAACTGCATCATTTTATAATTATGCTCGATAATCTCTTTATTTTCTGCGATCGTTTTATAAACTTTTAAATTACCTTCAGCATTGTCACAATGTTTAATAACACTATCGATAGTATAGGTCTTATTTTCAATTAAGAAGGGTAAGCGCTTGGCGATAGTTGAGAGGCCAACACCTTTAATTCCAGGCAGATTATCGCTGCGATCGCCGACGATGGCTCTTGCGAGTGCAAAATTAACAGGATGAATGCCGAACTCCTCAACAATTCTCTTAGAGTTTAAAACTTGTTTCTGAATTGGTCGGTACAGGACTACTTCTTCGTTACAAAGTTGAAAGAAATCTTTATCGGACGATACGATAACTTTTTGCCAGGAATCGTACTTCTTGTTCTGGCATACAAACGAAATAATGTCATCGGCTTCAACATTCGGCAACACAACCTGTATAATTGGCAAATGGTTGAGGTATTCGAATAGCCTAGTTTGCTGCCAGATTTTGTTGGCCGTCTCCTCAGACTCAGTTAGATTTCTAATATCTCGATTGAGACGAATAGGTTTTCGGCCTTGTTTATAATTTTTATCCTGCGACTTCCGGCGCTGGGATCCGCCTTCGCCATCCCAGCAGACCACTATCTCATCTGGACGGGTTTCTCTGATTAGTTTTTGCAGAATTCCTAGGAAACCCTTTACGCCTCCAATCGGCTGGCCGTTTGTGGACAAGCTCGGATTAACAATGTATGCCCTAAAATACATATTAAGAGCATCAACTACCAATAATCTTTTCATCTTTTGTTCACCGGATAATGTTTGATCCATTTTTCGGATATCTTCTTCTTCAAGAAGCTCTCCAATATGCGCGACTGCCATCCTATAACCTCCCATAAAGTACCAACATGTTGACGCCTTCTTTCATCATAATATGGTTGCTGTTTTTTATGTAGAATGCCTTGTTCTGGCTTGCCATTATCATACTTGATAACCATATCGCCAATATTTAATTTTATCTTTTTCCATGGCCTACTGTTCATATAAAAAGTCCCCATATGTTATTATAACATATGGGGATAAAAAAGCAAATGGTTTTTTAAAATCTAATAACGACTACCCACTTATTGCGGGCATGATTCCATCTCCACATCAAGTGCGGCCTATGGTGTGTCATTACCCAGTGTCCTCGATAGAAATACACCGAGTGGGCGGTTCGTGCTGCAGCGGGCCGAGCGGGTCGGGGCACATTATATGAATGATGCCTGTGTGTAGCGTGCCGGTAGCGGTGGGCTCTTTGGCGCTGGTGTGTGTGGTGGCGATGAGGTACCGCCCTCTTTTGCTTTTGTGCTTCGGCGACATTAAGTTGTGTTGCCAACAATAGTGTTGTGATTAGTGAAGTCATTTTGTTCTCCTCTGTTAAGACTTGCTATAGTATAGACGCGCAGGTATTAATTTTATTCACCTGTTCCATAAAATTCTTCTGCAATACCCTCTCTCTTATCGAACTTCATAATCACTTCTTCATCCATGATCTCTAACACATTCTTTCGAAACTCTTCATTAGACAACTTCTCGGGCCACTTGCTAGCCTGAAACTTTGGACCAATTGGTTTCCCTTTTCTGTCCAGCAGTTCATACCATGCGCCGGAGCGCTTCAGTCTGTGCGAGCCAGAGATGGCATCAAACCAACTTTCTTCATCTTGTACTCCGATCTCGTCGCCCCACAGAATACGAAAATTACATTGTCGGCCCTGCGTTCCAAAGCGAGATTTCTCAAGTTTAACTTTCACCTCCGATCCTATTCTAAAGCCTTTATCATCAAGCACAAAACTTGCCTTTGCTTTGCGGCCGGTAAGCCAGATCCGTAAGGAGTAGGCATAAATCATAGCCTTGCCGCCGGGCGTCATATACGGCGTTGTGAGGGCTTCAGATGGAGAACGAGTAATATTAGTCTTAAGCTGGTTAAGTACAAGGAAGGTGCTCTGAGAGTTGGCTATCGGTACCGTAAGCTTGGACATGCCCTTGGCCAAGATCCTTGCCTTGACGGCCATCGAAGATAAGGGATTAAAATCGCCCTCGATATCTGATATTGCTGGTGTTAAGGCTAACGAATCCCATATGAATAACATACGGTTATCGTTCGAACCAAGAAGTTCTTCAATCGTTTCCAACACAAACTCTACAGAAGCTGCCTGCACATACAGGAGGCTACTCACATCACAGCCGGCCCTTTCTAAAAACGAAGGATCGATTGCGGACTCTGAGTCGAAATAAATGACATCAATTCCTATCTTTTGTGCGTTAGCCGCAACCTGTGCAGCCATATAGGACTTCCCCGTTGCTTCTAATCCAGCGATTTCAACAATTTTTCCAACCGGAACACCAGCGAGTCGACCACGACAGATGATCGAGTCAAGCCATCGTGATCCAGTAGGAATCCAATCCTTAACAGCAGTTGGATTGTCTTTTGTAAGATCGTGTGCAACATTCTGGCCCGCCTTTTTATTAATCAAAGCCCTCATATCTGCCATAGAGAGCTTGCCTACTTTTGTTTTGGTTCTACCCATTGGGCTTCCTTATTATTATATTAAAAATGTGAGGCACCTGTTCTCCCTGTGCCTCCCCGTGGGCTGTACCTAATTAGTTAAATCACGCATTCATAAGTTCGTCAAATGCTCGGTCGACACTCGAAGTAGTGGACGCAGGCGGTACAGTAGAGGAAGAGTCGTTGGTATACTTCGTTGACTCTGTTGATGCCTGTTCGGCGCCGGAATCCCCTAACAGGAAAGCGTCCAACATAGCACCAACCTCCTCCGGAGTCTTTCTCTCAAAGAGAGAGTTAAAGTCTGGGATCGATTCCAGAAGCTCTGCACAGTATTCGTCTCCTCCGTTAGACTCATCGCACAACTGGCTTGGGCGTCGGCGAGGAGTGAGCTTCGTTTGCGGAAACGATGCGCCAGCTGGCTTACCGTAATGCAAGACGAGATCAGTGCCTGTATCTGGATCAGTGATATCACCGTACTCGGGATTAAGAACAAGGTTGATGAGTTGCTCATACACCATCTTTCCAAAGCCCCAAACACGAACTCCCTTGGCCTCTTCACCCCTTACAATTACTGGGGCAAAAAACCGTTGGCGAGCCATCAGGTTTTTGGCCATTTTGATGCTTTCCTCAGTGCCCTCATTAAAAAGTTTGCGTACGAAAGCGTCAAGCGGATCATCTTCTCCAAAATTCTTCTTCGGACTTAAGAATCCAGAATTATTTCCGACATTATAATGGAACCAGAAGTCCTTGAACGGATCTCCATCGGCGGTGGGAACAATGCGGATCGTCTGTTCTCCATCTTGAGGACGCCAGAAATAGGATCCCCCTCCATTGCCTCTATGTTCAAGAGCCTGCTTTCGGGCCCTCATTTTACTCATATCAATTGCCATTTTTATTTTCTCCTTTTATTTTATTTGTGGCTGTTTGGCCTATAGTCGAGATGACAAATATTTCACCTCGCTAAAGTTGGTATACTATATAAATATATCCCATTTCAATTACTATGTCAAGTATTTTTTTAAAAATCTTTTTTAAGCGGTACGGCATAATACGCGTTGTTGCCGGAGGCACACCAGCAGCGGCCTTCGTCATCATAACTTTCGTATTCCATTTCTAAAAATGCGCATCCGACTTGGCACTGCCCTTCTCTTTTGCCATGTTCATAGCCCTTATCATAAGAAGAGAGGCCTAGATATACAGCAGAACCAACAACCGATACTATTAGTAATACAACCGATGTCCATTTCCAAAAAGCTTTCCACGGAAGCCGACCGATCCAGCCGAAGATGCCTGATATTATTTCTCTTATTTTTTTCATTTGTAATTTGCTCCTTGTATTATAGAAGAGCTTGAAACAATATAGACAAAAGGCTCTTCATATTCTGATTGGTATACACCAAAGTTTATTTTTATTTTACCATCTTCCGTTCGTTTTTTAACCTGATCCATTATCTTTTTCATCAACTTGACATCTTTGTTTAAAACATCTTCGGGAATTAAATAATAATAAGTTTTTTCTTTGGGATACTCGATTGGGAATAACAGCAATTCTTCTTGCTCTTCGATCGAGGCCATCCCGAAAGTGCAGATTCTCGCTATATCGATTGCGGGAGTAAAATTAGCATACACAGGCTCACTATGTGTCATAACATTTATTATATGAAAAACAAACGAAACAAATTCTGCTGTCTTTTTCTTGTAGTCAATAATCGGTACCTCTCCTATCGCCGTGCTGAGCAGTTCTTGAGAGACTATATAAATCTTTGAAAATATTCCGGACCTAGCATATTCTTGAAACACATTAAACGCAGCATTGTTTAATAATCGGCCGTGGGCGTCGAGCAAAAGCGCATCAGGCTTAAAATATATTATACTTATACTTGTGCGATCCTTGATTGTTTCTAAAATTCTTAAAGTAGCCGAGCAGATTGCGTCCTGGCCCGACACGACCAGCGCAGCTTCGCCACTTATATTTTTAAAAAAGTTTTTCATCGATGGGCACTGCTCTTCATATTGCTCAGCGCTTGAAAAGTTGGGAAAATTATATATCCCATTTTTTTTCAAGCCCGACAAGCCATGATCAATCTTGTATACACTGTATTGTGGATGTTCTTTTAGTTTGTCCACAACCTCACAGCCAAATCCTCCGAGACCTATCAAATTCATATCCTGCTTTACCCTAACTCTCTCATACTTCCATAATCCACGCCGGCGCTAATGTTTATTTCAAAGTTTCCAAGAGCCGTTTCCGAGAAAGTTAATGCCAGGAGAGGAATAAGATCTTTTTCCTCATGTGACAGATCAATTATCACACTATCGTGCATTGTGAATGCCACAAATGATTTACAATTTTGCAACAAGCTGTGTAACCTATACATCTGTTTTAGTGTATTGTCTGAACTAGTGCTTTGCACTAAGTAATTAATTGCATGATGCGAGTCTGCTTCTATTTTTCTTCCGAAGGGAGTGCTTATTACACCATTTGAGTAGTACATCCCTTCTATAAATGCTTTGTCATAATATTTATCTGGAGCATTGTCTGTAGAGTTAGGATTATACAGCCAAGCAAATATTTTCTTTTTTGCCTCGTCCCTTGTTACTCTATCATTGTATATGTTCTTTACATTCCAAGCATGGATATCTTCTCTTGGCTGTTTTTGGTTGCTTAAAGATAAAATCGTTCTTAGCTCTGCGGCGTTAAAATCAAACTCCACAAACCAATCGTTTGTTGGTTTCAGAACGGAGCGATATTTCTTATCCATTGTTAAGATTGGAAAAGTACCTTTTTTTGTTGTGAGGCGGCCGGTCTTGGTGCCAAATATATTGTAATCACAAATCTGCTTACTCTGGCTTACCTTCTGTATGAAATTTTTTGCTGCAAGATTGTGGGCCTGATTCCTCAGTGCCGAGAGATCTAAATTTAGCGGCTGTCTTTTAATTTCCTCTAGCACTTTCGTTAGCCTTACTAAAAACATATAATTTTCTGGTCTTTGGTAATTGTCAAATACATATTTGGTTATGTCATTTCTTATATCATAGTAACTTAATAAGAACTTGTGGGGTACAAGATTGAAAAAACAATTTTCGTCCAACGACACCTTTGCTTCCATAAAAGATCTCAAAAAAGCCTTCAATTTTGTTGTGTGGATATCTAATCGGTCTTGCAGGTGAGGAGGGCATACCTCTTCGAACGACTGCCCGGCACAGTATAAGCTTGCAAAGTCAATTCTACTGCTGTTAATGCCCTCAAGAGCGCTCGAATATTTCCATGTCTTGCTCAAGTTTTCTGGCAATTCTTCTTCAAAAAATAGTTTGCCGGCCGCACAGTATCCCATACAATCTATTTTATTATCTATCAGTTGAAATAACAATTTTTTTCCTTGCTTATTAATAATCAGTCGTTTCTATCGCAACATTTGACTGATATTCTGACTGTTGTCGCTTTTCAAGCTTCTCTGCATTGGGTAAGAATTTTTGTGGAGGTAGCCGATTTTCAAATGCTTCGTTCTTAAACTGTTCATTAATATAACTCACTGCGGCCTCGATGTCAAGATTTTTTTCTACGCCAACGGCTGTTTTTGTTATTCTGTCTATAATATTTTCGGTAAACTTGCCAATAGATTCAACCGCTTTAATTTCACAGTAAAGTTTAATCCATTGGGATGTTTTTATTTTTTCGTTTAACTGATCTACTGTATATCTTGTTCGCTTTATTTTTATGGGAGTGGTTCCGCCGGCGGTGCACCTAGGTGATCTGCGCTTGGCCACGGGATTCTTGTCAACAAACCCATTCCACATTGCCAGTATAAGCTTCTTTATATTTTCGATATCGCCGTGGAGCGCTGCTGTATAATGAGTATTCCACAAGTCTTCTTTCGAGGTTAGCCTCTCTTCCATGTAGCCGGCCATGGCCGAGGAGTCGAGGTTCGCCACTATTTGCCACGGCGCATTTTTATTAATCATAAACCCGTGCTTTAATGCAGCTTGTCTATAGAAATCAAATATGATCTCGTTCATGAATACGGACTTAGCCTCATCGTCATCAAATTTAGTATCCTTTAATATAATTGACAAGCCGCTATTGATTACGGAACAATGACTGGATGACAGAATCGAAGTATGGGTTATTGGAACTTTTTTCAATATCTCCTGGTTGCTTCGGATGTGTTGTGAGACCTTGTCCATAAATTGTTCTATTGTTACTAAATCATTAAGCCTTCTCCAGTGTGATTTGCCTGTTGCTCTATGATCAAAAATGCCCATTTCGATACTTCGGACTGTATACACAACCGCTATACTGGCAGCAATCGTATGAGGTTTCCACGCGCTGATGACTTTTAGATTTACATCATCTGCCGAGATGCCACAACGAGATTCTCTTACAAGAGTTTCAAACTCCTTTATAAAATTTTCATAAGCGTCCACTACGAAGTCTGCAGCCCTATGCCCTGATGCCTTTTTGTCAGCGGGAGTGCTTTTAAAATATCTTGTGCGGCCCGGCTGGAGAATTACAAAATTTCTTTTTTCATCTGTCCTGCCATAGAATGACAAGTCGGTTCCTACAAAGAAATCTTGAACTCCGGAGGTGAACACCCCATCCTCTGTTAGGAAAAGTGCACCATCTCTGTACTCTTTGCGGTTTTCGAATAGCGCCCTGGCCTGTTGGCTATTTTTCCCTTTAAAATCATATTCATTTGCCATTATTTAGTCTCCAGCCTCGGGAGTGCCCGGGTCGCCGAACGGTAACTCGCTAGCAGGGCCGGACCCAGGCTCGCCCGAAAGTGGCGCGATGGATAGTGCAAACGACGACGCGTCTTCAGAGGTAATGCGGGCGCCTTTTGCGAGTAGATTTTGTTCATTTCCGGAGGAAGCCTTGCAGATATCAAGTCTACCGGCAGAATGCCACACACACTTTAAAGTAGTTTCATAGAACTCTGCGGTGATAGTACTCTCAATATCCAGCACGACATAGTATCCGCCTAGGCCCAACAACAAAGCAGCATCAGTATAATCGGTGCCAAAATCGCCAGAACCAACACTGTCTGGATTTATGTATATATATTGTCCCGGCAGAAAGAAGGTGTTCCCCTGCATTATAACCGTTGCCTCATATCTCCCTCTCAGCTGATTATATCCAAAAGCTCCGTGACCCATAAGTCTTGCCTCGGCAAGGTATTCTTGATCTGTTCGTGTAAATTTAATACTCTTGATCATGCCCTGGTTTTGGCCTAAATAAAAATGAAATATTCCGCGAGACAAATCCCCTGGCATGGTTGGATTGTCGGCATATGCTTCTCCTAGCTGGGACTCAATCCAGCCGCCGGGCTCAGATGCCGCCTCCGCCTCTTCGTCGGTCTCTAGGCCCAATAAAGTAGACGACTCATAGCCCCGGGCATAAATAGCTATAAAGTGAAAAACTTCTGTATTGTCTTCGCTCGTTTCGAACAGAGATGTCTTGGGACTATCAGGATTCATGGCATCTCCCGCCAGAGCATTCATAATTTTATTAACATCGATACGATAATTCGGCTCCTCGCCATCTGGAGGATCTGGATTTATGTACATCTCTGGCGAGGTTATAAATGATGCAGGATTTTCATACTCTTCCGTCTCCGGATTGTAATAGGCTGGAAGCGTAAAATTAGTAATTCCGATATCGAAGGTCTGCTCGGTAAAGTTCGACTGGGCGGGACTAGCATAACATCCTCTACCACCTAAAATATCTAACACCAAATCGTTTAATGTGTCATTTATAAATTGTTTTAAGTTATAGCTATAGACGCCCGGGCGTTGAATTTTGTTGATAAAAAACTCATTCCATCTGGCCAAAGATATTGGAATGTCTGCGAGATTGACATCTCTTGTAATTCCTTTAACGGGATCAAAATATTCTACCGAACCAACTACAATATTAAGCTTATCAAACTTCCTCTCTTTCATGTTATCTAGTCTTTTTATAGCATCATATATTGTAACTGTTTGTTGATTTTGTGATGCATCTCCCATTGACTGCGGTACCGACGGGCCCATGATGCTACCGCCGGTATTGTTTGTCTGGCCTGGGACTGGGTTACTGTCTGCTTCAGGAGTATTTGGAGCTTCATAAAAAAGATCAAGAGCTGATAACGATCCAAAATACTGATATAAGCGATCTTGGGCGGCGCCGGCCTGTTTGGCCATATCGGAAAATGTATCTAGAGCGACATAAAATTGATCTGGTGTAAAGGGAGGGCGCCACAAAGCTTTTCTGATTGCCCAATCCAACAGATCTCCGTAATAAATATATCTGAGCGGATAGGTGTTATTACCCACAGCCTGCTTGGTGGCAGCATCCTGATCGCCAACAGGATTTCCGCTGCCAAGATTGAGATCGTGCAACACCTGTCTTGTAACAGTGCTGTTAATAGCCCGCTGAGAGATGTGTGACTGCTGTTCATTGCCGGTGGCCAGCCCGGGTGACATTCCTTCGCCGATGGCCTGATCCATTTGTTCCCCGATTTCCCGGGCCTGCTCATCATCGAGCGCTATCGAGCCCGGGGCGATTCCGGTGCCAGCCAAGGCCCCGGAGGAGCCCATGCCCGTGTCTAGGGAGAGGGTGCGGTCATTGCCCCCCGTGTCTTGTTGGGCCCACGGAGGCTCAACAAAAGTAATGGAAGTAACATCCTCGGCGCCGGTGGCGTTCTCGGTTTCCCGGCCGACAGCCATTGGATCAACTAAAATTGTTTTAATTCTAGATAGTCCAAGATGCGCACCTGGCCATCCCGTGCCTGGTATCGTTGTCAGGCCTCCGTGGTCGGCGCCGTGGGGGTAAGCATAGCTCAGGGGCCACGGTGCACCGTATAATCCGGCCGGAGGCGTTCCTCCAGCATAGGCACTATCCGAAAAGGCTACGAGCCTCGTGAAGCCGGTTTGGGGGTCCTGGAGATGGCCACCGGCATTGCCGCCGGTGGCGGTGGCGGAATAATCTACAGGATCTTCTTTCAACTTTCTGCCGCGGTTGGTAACAACCCGGGTTTCGCCAAGATGTTGATCATTCAATGTTGGAATGTATGTTTCGTCCCATAACCATTTTTGTAATGTAGCATATCCCATGCCTCTCGTCAGGCCGCGCATTTCGTTTAGATGACTTATAAGTGCATCTTTCAGGCCCTCGTCGCTCAACTCATTGGCGGGCCCTTTGGATAGGCCCGCTCGCTGGGTGCCGCGGGCGGTGGGATCGGCACTAGCTTCATATGCATTTTGCGGATCCGCTCTAATGTTCCCGTCTCCCGATACTATTTGATCGTCGCCAGTTTCCAATGCCTCTATCATTGCTTCAATCTGCGCCTGTCTCGTTCTTTCGAACACGGTTAAAAACAGGTCTGTATTTCTATCTTCTAATATGCCTTCGATTGCGGCCTTATACGATATATCAAGGCTCATGGTACCATCTTCGTTATAGGAAATAACATGATCATAGATTGTTAAGTATAATATTATGCTAGCACTTTTCAAATTTTGCCTTTGTGCTGGACTGAAAGGCGCGCCGTCCTTAAATTCCCAGCCGACCACGGCTTTAAGCTCAAAATACTCTGGATCATACAACCACATCCATTTACAGAAAGCCTCACTATCCGCATCGCTAACACCGCGAGGGACCGAAGCTTCTCCGGTGCTGGCTGTACGCATTATCAAATCTGCGAACTGGAAGTAACAGTCTTCTTTTTCTGCCAGAGTCCCGTCTTCCTTGGGTTCGGGAGGGTTTAATGTTGCTGAGAACGGGCCGCGCTTTTCAAATAATTCTCGGATATCATTAAGGTGTATGCTCAAATTCGCACTTAAAAGATTGGCGGCCTCTGCCGGGTTTGTACCCTCATATTTCCAGCTAAACCCTCTTATACCCACTCCCGTGCCGCGGCCTGCGCGGTCAGACAACATCCTTTCTACTGGATTAGAGTGTTCTGCTAGTGCAGTGTTTTCTATGATTCCCGGGAAATTGTCAGCAAATAATAGTTCAACATCCCAAGTTTTGTCTTCGTGTTCGGCGCCGGGCTGGCCGAGATAAGTTTTGTATAGTCTAATTTTTGGTACTAAGAACGAAAGTTGGTATGGGGTAAGGTGTAATAACGAAGCCAGATCCGATCTGCCTGTTAAGGCGCTCATCATCTCTGTCGGTTTGCCCTTAATTGGTATAAAGGATGTATATTTACAGTTTTCGTTAAAATGAGCTATGCCTATCCCGTCGCCCTCATCGTCTGGGAGGGCCCCCTCTAACAGGTAATGTAGCAATAGGCATTGCTCATTTTTCTTTCTCCTCGCTAACCGGCTATCCGAAACTGACATTTTTATCTCCGCTATTGTTTATTTTAATCCTAATAACCATAATATTTAAGAACTTTATTTAGTGGCTTTGGTATATATATGGAATCTCCGATTTTACAATGTGCCTCAGTAGGTTTCAGGTTGTACCACGCGATTACCCACCAATATCCAGAATCGTTGTAATAATGAGCAGCCAGCTTCCAGTAACGATCTCCGTGAGACCATATATGCTCCACATTGGCTAAAGCTTTTTTTCCCTTTTCTGTCGGATGTAGCAGTTTTGGAGTCGTATAGTGTTCTATGTTTGTAGTCGGTCGAGTTTCTGCAATTTCACTATTATTAATAATTTTTCGACGATTTTTGTATCTAGATTTTGCCATCTTGTTTATCCTCTTTCTTGTTCATTAGTCTAACTCGCCGTCGTCGGTATCTGGATCGCCATAGCCAGTTCGATTAGCAAACCCTACACCATAAATATCACCAAAAGCATTTTTAAACTCGCCAGTTATTTCGTCGGCTAAAATGTTTGGCGTAGCTTGGTGTAAAACGGTAAACATACAGGTTAGATCGTATATTTTTGGGTACAATACGCCAAAATCAATCTCAAAAAAACCGGCATCTATTCTAGGGCTGATGTGAAACGAATCAAAGGCGCCGATGACGCCACTTATAATCTCTTCTCCATACAGCCGCTTAGAAATAACTTCGGGATCTGGATATGAACCGTATGGTATCTGGCCATAGTTGCGTGCGTTCTGTCCATCAATGGCGCTCTTTATCAAGTTCGCAAACCTAACCACAATTAAGGGCGGGCCGGATATGCACCAGCGATGAGCGTCCGTTGAGTCTGATCGCATAGCCTCTCCGAGAGCAAGGCCTTCTTCGGCGCCGGGTGAACCAGAAGAGATATGGCCACGATTTTCATAAATGGGATACTGCATTTGTGCCAGTGCTGATATTTTTCTCATGTTGTCGGCGGCTTCTTCGGCGGTTGAAGCCACGCACTGCCAGGAAACCTGCATGGTCCTGCTAGTGCCTGAGAAATGTCTAATGGGATCGGCCTTTCCATACGGCTGATCGGAAGCCCACGAAGAATTAAAGTTGTCCATAAAATCTGTTATAAAAGCTTTAAAATCTGCGCGTACGCCCGTGGCGAGACTAGAAAACGAAAGTACCATACCACCATTACGAGCGTATACATTTTCAACCGAGCGGCCAAGCGAGCCGGTACCATAAAATGTTAATTGTTCCGATATACTCATATTGATATGGTGCCTCCGAGCCGCGGATCTTCATCGTCTACTTCAAAGAATCCAGCACCAGATGAACCAAAATCGGGATTAAAGTTGAATCCGTTGATTGTTCCAGTGAGGGCCCTGTTCGCGTCTGTTGGACCTTGCGATACGAGGTTTGTAAATTTAATTGCCATCATTGGGGGCGCCTTTATCGATGTAGCACTACCTCTTGTTGTTTGTGTGGGATAAAGCATCTTTGCAAAGTTTGTGCATTTTCTCAGATTTTCAATTCCTTCTTCTATGGAAGAAGACACTATATCCCACCTGATAGACACCACCCTTTGCGTTCCTTGAAATGATTTTACCGGATCCATTCGACCATACAGTGTTTGAGAGTCCCACTTTGTTGTATAAGAATCCGACAACCCTGTTATGAGGGCTTTAAAGTGTAGAGTCATCCCGGTTGGTATGTTTATTAGTGTTATAAAGTATTCTCTTTGTCTTGCGAGAACAGCTTCGCGGATGTCTCCATTTTCAAATAGGCTTAACTCGTGCCATGTGTTACCTTCTCCCCAGTCCGACTTCCAGCCCCCTGCGCCGCCATAGGCATCTCGGCCGTCTCCAGATGAAGCTTCGGTCGTAGAAATATCGTCTGCGTTGGACATTTCCATAGAAGCTTTAATGTCTGGTGATTCCGTTATGTCCAGGCCATACGGAAAATGTTTCATGTCTTCGGTACCGTGGCCGGAATGGATCCACTGACCAGTGGAACGATCAAACCCTAGAAGGTGATCGTGCACCACCGTTAGTGTACAGGAAACATTAAGTAATTTTGGAATTAAAGTGATCGCCATTGTATAATATATATAGGTAGTACAAAAATAAACCTTTTTATCTCAGGAGTATCAGTAGCCGCGGCGATTTAATTGTTTATTAATTTCGCCAGTAATCATGGGCACCACTTGGCGTGCGAGTGTTGAGCCGTGCATATTTAGCGTGACTTCAACATTTTCCGGACCAGCATAACCGCCTCCGCCCCCGCCGGTACCGCCGGCGCGGCTTTGTGCGGCTATTTGAGCCACGGAACGAACCAAGGCACTTAACTCATCCCCTTGAGAAACTCTACTAGCTGCAGATAACTTATTTGCTTGTTCGACCAAGTCGGTAACCTTTTGTACATCATCTCTGGAGAGTTGCACAGCCGAGTTGACAACCCGGGCCACATTGTGGCTGGCAAAGGTTTCAACAGAAGCCCTAAATTGAAGCGACTTGTTTACATCCACCTCGTTTAAAGCGCCGGCGATGTTTCTGATCGAGCCAGCTACCTTATTCATGCCGTGAGTATCAACATCTTGAAAGCGGTTAACGACACTTAATGCGTTTGCCATGGCGGGAGCGAGGGGGGACGCCGATGTAGATAGGTCGCGCAAGCCGGTAGCCGCATCACGGGCGGCGGCGGCGTTGCGCCTTAAACGCGAGGGCAGTGCCGCAAGGCCGTCATATAAAGAAGGGGAGTGTTGGGGTGTAAACAAGTTTCTGGCCAGCATGCTAAACGCCACCACCAAACCAACGCCGCCGAGCATACCGCCGCCAATTAGAGCCATTCGCAATCCCGTTGCGGCGCCGGCTGCGGCGGTGGCAGAGGCAGTCCAGGCATGCATGCCTGTCTGTAGTATTGGTAAAATGGCGCCAAGGAGCTTCAAAGCTCCCCAAACTTTTACCAAAGTTGTCGCTTTTCTCTTCCAGGCCTCAGCGTTGTCTGAAATATGTTTGACCCACCCGACCAACTGGCTCATAAGCTGGCCCAAATACGGAGCTAACTGTTGCAGTGTTGCGTTCCATCTTTGCTGTAGGCTCATAAGGGCCATCTGCTGATCCGCCATGGCCTCTGCGGTCATAGCTTGATCCCGCATAGCCACTGTTCCAGTCTCTAGTCGACGGGACATCAATAAGGCCAACTCTCCCACTCCTTCTAAGCCTGCAGCTGATGCAATTGCACGCCTTTCATAATATTCCATCTGTTCGAACGCGCCTGCTGCTTCTTCTATCCCTTGTCTTAATTTTCGAAATCTTGCAGTAGGATCTGTGGTCAACAACATATCCAAGGAATTAAACAAGTCTTTACCCAAGACTGCGTTGAGTCGACCAGCGGCGTTTGCCGCGCCTTCGAAGGTGTCAAACTGGGCGGTTATTGACATCAACCGATTCATTGATATGCCGGTTTCTTTTGATGCAATCGATAAATTTTGGAATGTGCTGATCATCTTATCTCCATAGACGGCTAAGTCCATGCTCATTTCTGCGAAATCTTGTTGCACTATTCTTGGCGGAACGCCCAAAGAACGAGCAAAAGCATCTAGTTGCCGAACCGATTGAGCTGCCGTAGAGCCTGATTGATTCATGACTTTGTTCAACATTTGCATGCTTTGCGCAGCATGCTGTGCTGAGGTGCCACTTTGCATTAATACCGATATGGTTTCCGACATGGCGCGCTGGGCTTCTTGGCTCATATGAGTGAAATTGGTCACAGTGCTATATAATGTACCAAAAGCTTCGCCTACTTGTTGTGATGTAACCCCCGCACGAAGATTTGCGTAGGTGATCGCCTCTATTGAACTCTTATAGTCGTCTAATCTCCCCGTAGTGAGACCCACAGTTTGGGCGAACTGGGCCTGTGCGTTTTCAAGGCCCATGGAGATATCCCAACCTTTCTTAAGAACGATTAAAAATCCCTGCTCCATAAAGCTAGTGAGCGTATTAAAGGTTGTGGTCAGTCCGGCGGTGACATTTCGCAAAGAAATTAATTTTCTCTCTCCGGATCCGGCTTTGGCCGCTAGCGAGGCCAGTTGAAATATAAAATTCGATGAAGCGTCCGTGGCGATACCAAACGATCGAGCTAAATTACGGACGGCTCCTTCGGCTGCTTCCGAGACTCGCGCTTGCGCCTGCGTTTTGTCTATTATTGTATTAAGCTCCCCGTTCGCAACCTGCAGCCGCGCGGTCAGCTTGGCCACAGCTGCGGTATTTCCTTGGTTCGCCTGTATCTGTTGCTGAATCAGGGCTATCTGATCTGTTAGGCCTTTAATCAGAGATCTGGTAGCACGGTTTTGATAGTCTGTCGCCTGAGCCGTTCCCTTTAGGGCACTCGCCATCTGTCCCATTGCAGCCGCGGCTTTTTCGGAATCTGTTTTTATACGCTTAAGCAGTTCATCAAACTCTTCCGCAGTTTTCACATCTTTTGGGTTAACCGGACTTGGTCCATTTGCCATCGTCTATCTCCTATTGAAACGGCCAACTTAAGCCAGTCAGCCTCTCAAAATTGCTTACCGATTTTCTCAATACAGCATGATCTTTATATGTACGCGGGTCATCGAGTCCATGTGTTCGCCACGAATCCATATATTTCTTTTCGCTAGCGAGAGTGTTAGCAAAAGAGCTAATTTGTGCTGGATTTCCTTTAACCTGTACTGGGATGGCTCCGCCGCCGAACATACTGCCTAAAATTTTTTCGACAACCCAACCGAACATGCCTAAAAATCCAGCCTCGTTTATTTGTCCAGTTTGTATAGCATTAAGATCAATTACAACTTTAGTAATCTTGTCTTCATTAATCGTTTTTTGATTCATCGTGTGCATCCCCAAAATAATTAGTTATAGATAGAAGAAAAGCTGGAAAAGTTTCCTTTTCCAGCTTAAGACGCGTGACTTAACTTCTTTTTGACTTTGCATCTTCGTGAGCCTGCTTAACCTGCTCATTTTCTTTTTCAAATTGTTGTGCTAGCCGGTCTATAAACCATCTGCGTAGCGCAACTGGTAAGTTATAGGCCTCAAAGAAGCTCCAACCTCCATGATATTTTAAAAGAAAGAACTCTTCATACACATTTGCCATATACTCATCGGTTAGGCCAAAAAAAGTCCGCCGTAAATGGCACCTCCAGTCGGGATTCTGTCCCGCACTCGGCGCAGCTATATGGCAGAGTCATGTCTATGTTTGGTACTATTCTATTGTATGCAACTCGTAAATATTGTGCATCCAATGTTGGCATATTTTCAATAAAGTTGTTGAGCTGTGCTCGATCTGTGTGTCCGCCCACAGATACAACAAATTGTTTCATTTGTGTTGTCACTGGAGTTTCCATTAGATTGTGCTTTCGACGATTTTCAATAATTTTCATTACATTTTTTTCATCGCGGCCAGTTAATAGCCTGACTTCTACTGCCAAGCCGCTCTTAGGCAAACCAACTGAGTATGTACCGTGCTCTGTTGGCCCACTCACATTTAGCTCACCCCAATCATCGCCGTGATTTAGCTCCACTTCCATCAAATTGAAATTATTCGAACCGGGGGTGGAACAAGACGGACAAAGAACCTTAGTTTCATACTCTGCTCCATATGCATGTATACGAGTCTGAATTAATATAGCATTTTTATCGCCAACCAGCAAACTATCGACATCAAACGACTTCTCTACCAATACGCTCTGGATGAGGCGATCGATCGCTAATCCCTTTTTTAATAAAGATCTAGATGTTAATATATCTTCGTCTTTTGCTGTCATGTGTCGTATTTCTACAACTTCCTTGTTACAAAGCGAGTGATCTTCTGGATAGTGCTTGCCGCGGCTTGGCAACTCCACAAATTCGGTGGGTACTACATATGATAAACCAGGGGCCTCATGCTGTTGCATGGTCGCTGGTACAGGCGGAGACGACGACTTCAGTCGATCCTTATTTTTTCTTGACATTTATACCTCGTTGTCTTAATGTTCAATGTTTCAGCATTAACAATATAATATAATAATCGCTATCGTATGTTAAGCTATTTATCTTTTAAATGTGTGGTAATTTGGTTGAGCTTGGAATTGTTTGTTATCCCCAGAGTTTGCCGTTTACTGAGGAGCCTAAAAGATTCGGAGCGTCGGCATCGCCGCCTTCGCCGGAGGCCGAGCCCATGCGTTCATAGGTTGCAAAGTCATATCGAACACTAGTGTCTACTGTAAGCATTTCTTCGCTGCCATAGTCTAATCCAGACAAGCGCACACTCTTAAAGAACGCATTATGTAGCGTCCACTTTTCTATAGGATCGCCATGTGCATTGACCATGGTAATAACCACATCCCCCAAAGCATCAATCATGCTTTGCTTGCCAAGGGTGACTAGATTTGGCTGGTCACTGAGATCGCCGGAGGACCCGGGGATCTTATATCCGGCATCATAAAGCATGCCAAGGAATATATCGGCGGCGCCGTCTGCCCCAACCACATCAACGAAAGATAGAGAAACTTCTGACCATTCAACTCGGCCGGGATAGTAAAATTTGTGATTAATATATGTATGCTCCGTTTCTGATACCGATAAAGACGGTCTATCGACTCTCTTGCACGCATATTGTAGCGCGGCACCATCAGAAGACCAGCCGCCTTCGTTATCGCCGTACGAGCTTGCTCCTAAATTTGTGAAATGCACGAACCATCGATAAGCGCGCTTTGGCTCTTGAACGGGGGCTGCGTTTCTCCAGAATGTTGCTGCCATTATAAAGTTTCTCCTCTTTCTAATACTATATAGTGCTCAACTAATTTTCTTATTTTTTTAATCATCAAAAGAAGCACCACTCTTTGTAATAATGAAGTCAATAGCAATGAACTCAATTGCTCTTGCTGGCTTCAGATAAATTTGAGCGTATAGAATGTTTCTATCAATCAAATCGTCTGTAGTCGTTGTCTCATCGAGCTTGACCAAGAAATCAGTTAAACCAAACCGGGACTGCACATCAGACAAGAATGTTTCCGCTCTACTTCTAAACGAATCCCAAGTAGCTTGGACATTTTGACCAAACAGTGTTGTGTGAGCAATTAAAGAAATCTCTTTCTTAACATATAACAACAAGCGACGAACATTGATTCTATCTAGTGCAGATGGCACCAGCTGTAGTGTCTTCTGTCCAAACACTACCAAACCCTCCGAAGGGAATTTGGCGATAGGATTAACGCTTCGTTCATATAAATCATCACGGTCGCTAGAAGTAAGGCGCTCTCTGACATTTAAAATCTTTAAGCCGGCTGCGCCCGATCGGGCGCCCTGGCTAGTCAGTCCGCCGCGAACAAATCCTGCGGGGGCAAACCAAAGCTCTGCCTTAGACTGAGAGCCTCCCATAACTCCAACTCCTACCACCGATGGCGGGGCCCACAATCTCTGACCTGTTCTATTATCTCGGACCTGAACCCATGGATAATAGGCACAACCATAACTATTGTCAAGCTCTCTGTCTTTAAGCTTGCTGACGATATCCTTTATAGTTCCGCGTCTGTTGACCTCTGTCGCGTTCGATTCGGTGTATGGCACAAAACCACCCTCGACATCGATAACTGCCAAGGCGTCGGCACGGTCGGAACAAGTTGTAATCATCTTCTTTGTTAGATTGCGTTCAGTCAGCCCGGGCATCGATAGAATATTGTATTCAACATATTCTGGATCGGACAAGGTCTCAATTGCTCGGAGTACTGTGTTATATCCATAGTTTGTTGTCCTGTCTGCCGATGCGTCATCGAGATACGAATTTCTAAAGGGCTCTCTCTCTTGAATATCTAAGCCATCGTGACCGCCGTGGAATAAGGTTGTAAACTGGCCGTATCCTAAGTCCACTAATCCCAAGCTTCCTGTGTGGAAGGCGCCGGACACTGCAGTCCAACTTTTTCCATCTGGCGCTGGGCGGACAGTTAAAGCGGTAGAGTCTGTACTAGATTGCCTAGAGCCGGAAACATAGTATGCCTTTGGCTGCGTTACATTGTTGCTGGTGATGCCAGCATTGTATTCTAATTGTACATCGTCCAAAGTAAAGATCCAGGCATATTCCATATCATAGCTGTACGGGTCGTCTTCGTAAGCTGCGTAATAAGAAGGCAATCTCCTAAGCGTGTCAACAACGCCAGACTGTAACTGTAATGTTGGCGTATCATCGGAGTCGCTTGTAAGCTTGGACCACTCGACTCCCATGTGAGAGTGGTGATCGGTGGTGCCATAGGAGTTGGCCTTGGCAACAAGTCGAGGGGCCGGGAACTCAAAGCTCCATCTACTGGCGTCACTTCCTAAAGAAACTTCGTATTGGCTAGCGTCTGGAACATCTCCTAGGGTCGAAGTAATTGTGTCCGGACCGTTGGCGTCAATCATGAAGTTTGGAATCGCACCGGATGCCTCAACAAATGCATTGGCGAAGGCAGTGTCTGTACCGCCAGAGAACCCAGAAGTCGTGACATTGCTTAATCCGTCGGTGATCGTAGTATTGCCAACTGTACCTTTAACGGTCTGCGTTAAGGTGAGTACATTGCTCGCAGCAGAAACGGTGATTGTTCCATTGTGACCATTCGCAGCTGCAATACAGTTCGCAAGAGACGCTGCTATAGCCGTAGCTCCGCCAGAGGAGCGCGCGAATTCGGGCGGTGAAGCGCTCGTATCCTCCGAAGTGGCGGCAGTATATGCCACGCTTCTGCCTGCGGAGTCAATTAGCGTAAGAGTCTCGGAGGCGGAGGCTGCACCATTAACGGTTATCGTTGCTGTTGCAGCAGTTCCGGCGCCGGGTGAGACGATTCCACTGGTGGAATTTACAAGCATGAAAGGCTTGAATCTTGGAGGACCATAGACCCCAAATGGCAATAACTCGGGAGCGACTGAGCCTCGCTTGACGGACTCGTTCATTTCGATTCGTATATAGTCCGACATATTGTCATATGTGCCGTATTCTCTCGCGCGAACATTTACCGCATCCCATTGTACATATCTATCACCAATTTTCTTAGCAATATAGTTTTCAGAATTAGGATCTAAGCTGCAGCCTGAGAAGGTTTCTACCGCTGTATCTGGCGAGTCTGGAGAGTTGATATACCTCAGTACGACATCGAAACTTCCATACAAATATTTTGTATTATTAGACTTCTTGAGATTTTCAATCGATATTTTCATATTATTCTGCAGCCATTCTCCGTGGCCGCGGCCATGAAATCGGAAGAGCTTCTGTGCAGTGAGTGCATTATAATTTGATGGAGTACCGGTGTCCTGGGCAATGTACCAGCCAGTTTTCGCATCAGTATATCCCTCTCGATGCTGCTGCCACTCTGCATTTGAATTACCTAGGCCAAGGATTATGCCCATTTGGTAGCCGGCGTTTCCGCTGATTTCCGTTACAAGCTCTTGAACTTGCTGTTCATATGTTTCGCCAAGCCAATATGTTTTTCTGTCTCCGGAGGCCTCTGTAGTTCCGTTCGTCGCAGTAGGGTCCATGTTGAATACGCCAGAATCTCTAATATGTCTTCCGGTATCGCCTTGAGTAAAATCAAAAACATGTTCCGAGGTAGTTCCTGCGCTGTCTGCTATAACTACCGTAAATGTGGACGGATTGTCGCCGTCATTCGACCTGGATTTGACCACGCCGGCTGCGCCGGAGACCTCGGCCATCGCAGTATTAATTGCTGGGCCCTTCAGATATATTGCACCTTCTGTCAAATACCAAACAGCGGCCAAGGATCCAGTATAGTTCAGTGCGGTGGGAGTGCCAGATGGTGTTGTAGAAGTTGCTCCGTCTCCGGAACCACTGGCCACTATGAATAGTCCATAGGCGCCACCGTTTGAAGAGTAGGCTGTCGTATTGTTTAAAGCAGAGGCGGCGTGAGTTACAGAGGTTCCGCTAGAGTTCTTAGTATCCCAGCCGGCCTTTCCGGCGGTGGTTGCGCTCTGATCTTGTTCGCCCAATAATCTAAAAACGGTCGCAGGCGCGACTCCGGATTGAAGCCAAGCTTCCACTGCATATGCGCCATAAGTGGGGCCTCCATGTGGGTTCCCTCTCCAAGAATCGGTATCGCTACCGCCGGGGTGGGGTGGTCCAAATATTTTTATAAAATCAGAATAACTGGTCACCGTTATGGGGCGCATCGCAGGACCCCTCTGATAGCGGCCAATAATTGCCGGCCCTCTCTCTGGCCGCGTGGGGGTGAGTACGGACTCATCTATCTCCCTAAGAAAAATTCCAGGCGATACAAACCTATAACCTTTAACTGACATTCCGTGTTGACTCCTTATATCAAAAAAAATAAATAATCTATTGTGTATAGTACACTATTTTATCGTTAGTAAATAGTTCTGAAAATGTTGAAAGTCCAAAATTACTATTGAATAGATAAATTAAAACTCTCGGTAATCTTTGTCCTTATCTAAATAGGGATTAATATCGCCCAAAGCTGACCTTTCTCTAGATATCCTTATTTCTGCTGTGTTCTCTTTTACTACAACTTTTGGCTTATCATCGTTTTTGTCAGAGCCCATTATATATCCCAACACTTTTACGGTTACTGAAGTCTCATAACTCTTCTCGCTCTCGCCGATGTTTGTAATATTGTTTTTTTGTCCATATGATGCCTCAATAAAGGCTTCATACACATGCCCATCAGCCTTTATAATTACTGAGTTTATGGCAGAGCTATTTGGCTTGTTGATAAATGTTGAAATAACCTCATTCATCTGCTGTAAATAATCGGTTTTAATTGTAATAGTATATACCACATTCAGGTACACGGGTATAGGCACTAATATTGTTTCATAAACAACTTTTGTATTCTTCGTTCGCGAAGTGACGCTATCATTAGCATTGATTGTCTGATTTGCAAAGTTAGATGTTTTCTTTTGCTCAATGCGACGATTAATTTTTCTAACTCCGCCCCTGACCGATGACATATCTTCATTAGAATAGTTTATATTATCGGGCAGTGCGGCATAATGCCCCCCCTTGTCGTTCGGATCTTTAACAATGGAAACTTTTTCCACAGATATGATTGGGCGTTTAAGCGCTCCAGTAGAATCTCTCAGATCCTTGTCATTTTTAATTTGAAAGGCGCGCTCGGCTGATAACCATATAACTGGTACTTTATCCCAGCCCTTGTTCGTGGTCGCATGCGCATTAACATCTTCGTTAATCCATGTGAAAAAAGCTCGATCAATTGTTTCAATGGTCGAGGGCATAAATTCATATTCTTTAATCTTAGACATAATACAGCCTCCTACAGTGCATCAAATAGTCCCTCTCTCGCCTTAACACACTTCGCGGAGATCTCCATTTTGTGCTCGGCTTGACCAAATATTTGTCTGGGCTCTGATAATGTAACAATCTCATAGTATATACTACCATAAACCACAAAGTCGCCCTCTCTAACATAAAGCTCTTGGTCTTCAGTGAGTCGTCTCTTGTGAAAATGCACAGTTATAGAAGAGGTCTTATCTAATCCGGTATTTCCCGTCTCTGTCCGAAGGCCTTCCCAGTCGACGAGGGCATACACTCTTATTGGGGGGAGAAAGGTTTTTTCTATTGCTTCGCCGTACAGATCGTGAAAGTTCGTCCTCATCAGATCTATCGGATAATAAACCACCTGTTGTCCGACGACGCGCTCAATTAGTTCATCATTAACCTGCTTGACAAGATCTCGCTCTTTTTTACCGGCGAATAGCGGCGGAGGAGGTTGTTCTGGTTGTTTCCATTTGTTGCCTGCCATCGGTCGTTATTCTCCTTATCCTACAATAATTGGCAAAGGCACCTTCTCTTGTATGGCCCTAGCTGTATCCGTAATCGATGCGTCCTTCTCCATAAGCTTGGCATAAGTAAGCTCGTCAAGAGTTGTTTTAAGCTCTTCGCGAAGCTTGTCCTGCTCTTCTCTACCTTCCGCAATTAATGCCGGGCCATTTAGCGTTAATGATTCTCCCGGTATTGGAATTGCTGCGAATTTGCTTCGAACTTGGCCCAATATTTCTTTCGTTAGTGCTAAGGCGAATCTTCTAATCCACTGTTTCCCGATTGCATTAATATTTTTATAAGGGATGTTTTCGAATGGAAGCGTATTCATGTTATTGATACCATGAGTTCCCGACTGTCGTGTTGAGTCTTCTTCCCATGGATTTTCATCAATTGTAAATTGAAACCAAATCTGTGAGGGGCTCACAGAAGAGGGTTTTGGATATATTCTTATATTATTATCTTTGAGTTCATATGAATAGTGCGAAACCCTAGTCCATATGTTGTCCTCGAACTGCATTGCTTGGAGCTTGTTGTGCCATGCGGGAATCAACTCGAATGTAGAATCGTCCGCGTACATACCGTAAGAAGACATATTTCCCACTGTATTGATCCCGCCATAGTATCCAAAAAACCTCCACATGGCATGTGGAGTTTTAAAAAACACTTTTTTAATCCGAATCTTTTTGCCAGGTTCATTAACTTTATCTGTAAATAATTCTCCCGTGGCATCGGCAACAATTTTCTGCAAGTCATAGTCTTGCTGGCCGCTCTGAGTTGAAAAAGAAGCAGAATATTCAGTTCTGTCGCCGCCCAAGCCGGCGCGTTGCGCAATTCCGTCAGAAACTCGGCGCTCATAAGAAAGCGTATATTTAGGATATTTAAGCGCCACTGCTCGATCGGTCTGGTTCGACCCAGACAAAGAATCGCCAGAAACTAGTCTACCCTGATGATCAAAGCTGCCCGTGGTTGAGCCCAGCAAATCCGATAATACATTCTTAGACTGATGTATGTTAATTATATACGAATATTCTAGTACGGCTTCCTCATATGCAGCGTACACATTGCCGGCAGTTAGCTCAATATCTAGAACATCTCCACCAAGCTTCTTAAAGGTATAAGCTACCTGTTCGGAGGCGCCGGATAAGAAATCTACGGATCCCGTATACATACCGTATGGTAGCGAATCTGCGACAAGAGAGGTGCTCCCTGTCGACGGGAGTACAACGGCGCTTAATTGGCTGGCCGGTGTGAGCGTTGGGTATGACATACATGAATCCTCCTATGCCTAATTAGTTCAGCAAAGGAGAAACCGGCTCTTTATTGAAACAGAATTATTGTTTCGTTGTCTTTTTAACTTTTCTATTAGTAGTCCTACGGGTGACGGTCTTCGTCACTTTTCTTTTCAGGGGCAGGGGTGTTTCTACAAGCTCGATAGTTGAAGTCTTGTCTGCTACTGCCTTGTTTGTTTCTTCGACCGTCTCGATAGTCTGATCCACTTGTTCGACCAGTTCTTGTGTCCTTCTAACTTGCTCCAGCCAAGCTGCTCGTTTGGTATTGTATTTATTGCTTGTTAAGATTCTTCTTTTTTTGCCCATAATGTGGCCTCCCTATGTTATATTAAATAGTTCATAAAAAAGAAAAACCCCCTTCCGAAGAAGGGGGCAAAACTTTAAAGGTTTATAATTATATTTTTGAAACTAAGGACTACAATGATTAGCTAAGCTTTCTGCTGATCTTTTGGTAGTGCACGCGAAGCGCTCTAGCGGCAGATCCTGCATGTGCTCTTACTCCGATGATCGGTATAAGGGCCTTGTTGTTGGTCAACGCAGCAGACATGTCGGTACCTTTGCCCGTATCAACACCACCAGCAGTAGTAGCCGAAGTGAGACTGTATTGAGCACCATTAACATAAACGCTTACCTGTCTACTTGAATCAATCTTGATTTTAAGTCTGTATGTGGTGTCCGCAGCGAGCGTAATCCCCAAATCAGAAATATAATCAGTGCCTCCGATGCTGTGCACGAAGTGAAGGTTTCCATTAGATGTAAACGCTCCTAAGTCGTCATCAGTACACGAAACAAAGTATGCTTGATCGGTATCGGTGGCGTAAACCCCCGTATCGGTCAACTTAAGGCCAGCGAATATTGAGTAAGTGGTAATGGTACCACCAGTTGTAATGGCACAAGACCATTCAACCTCGTTTTGACTGTCCCAAATACCCGCAAGACCCCAAGCACTTTGGTTGGTGTCTTCGTGTGGCTGAATCATCATCTCATGATTGTCGGAAGTACCAGTAGTAAGGGTAATTCCCGGATAATCGTGATCAAAGGTAACCAAAGCGGTTGTCGCTCCGGAACCTGCAACCTCGAAGTTTCTATTCGCGACACTTCTAGCTAAAATCAACGCATCGTTATCACTGTGTGACGCGTCTGCGTTTGTAAGCGGTGCAGCCGCTACAGCATTCAACGCTGGTCTCTGCAAGAAAGGCTCAAAAAGCTCATATCTATCTGATCCTGCCTGTGGATCGGTCTTGGAATCAAAGGTTGTGTTACCAACTGTGGTTGGGGCGCCCTCCGACATTTTTTCAAAAACGGCCTCCATGCGGCCTAAACTCATTCTTCTTCCCATATTTATTTCCTCCTATAATAAATTAAAATATGTTCGGAAATGAAGCAAAAGCTCCATCTCCTTCTTTCACCTATAAGTAGGGCCACGATACAAGAAAGCCCCCGACTTTTTTGCCGGGGGCTTAACTTTTTCTTTAACTTAGTGTTTACTAGCTTGTGGCGCCAGCCTCACCCAGTAGACCGCGAACGATGACTAATCCATACATATCAGGACGGACCATCTTCTTACCGTAGCGCGTCATGACGCCCTTACGGGGTACGAAGTCTTCCGTTCCGAAGATTGTAGGAGTGGTCTGCAGCGGCACATAAGGTGCGTACACATAACCGCTCTCAAGGAAGCTGTTACCGCGTCGTCCAACGAGGACCACATTACGGGGGAAGTACGGGTCAACCCAAACATCCCACTTCTTGGAGATCGAGCCAGCGTTAACTGCCCCGACAGTGCCCTTATCGGCATCAGCGGTAATGTTAGCGCGGAATCCACTAGTGAACTCAAGGATATTGGCAACTTCGGGGCCTACGACCAAGAAGTTAGCTCCACCCCGCAGAGTCTTGCGGTGGATCTGTGCCGACACATCGTTGACGGTCTCGACAAGAGTCTCGTACCACTCGCTAACTGTACCGGTGAAGTCGGGCGCAGCAGAGCTAGCTCCGATTTCAACGCCAGATACGCGATTGAGGAACATACCCGGGGAACGAGCCCAGTAATATGTACCAGCAGTGGCGCCTCTAATGAGGTCGTTGACGATCTCGCGGTCAATCTCAAGAGCAATTTGCTCAGAGAGAATGCCAGTAAGCTCGACCTCGGCATCAAGGTTGTGATAGGCATTAAGATCCTGTCCCAACTCTGGTGTCCACTTGGCCTTCAGCTTCTTGGTGATCGCGGTGATTGCTGTTGAATCGACCTTGATGTCGATCTCGGGGATTCCCGGATCATTTTCAAGACCCCAAACATCAGCACCAACGACGGCACCAAGTGCTCTCTCGCCGACATTATCGAGGTTGTCGATGATCGGATAAGAGAAAGACTTACCGGTCGCGCCGGCGACATCTGTAGATGCTCCGTTGTTTTCGATCAACGAGGCGTCGATTGTGCCAGCCGCGGTGGAACCAACAGCCTGCCAAACCATGATGACAGATGCATCACCCTGAGAACCAAGATGGTTATCAAGATCTAGCTGACGAAGTCCCTTACCTACCGAGTTCTGATCGACAATATCTGTCAATCGGCGAACCAGTCGGCACTCGCTTCTATCGACATCAGACTTATGTGTCGCGCCAGAACCTGTTGCTTCAATTGCAATTAGGTTATCGGTGTTAAGTCTAGAACCAGATGCATGCAGCCACTGTCCAGAAGCAGAAGCTGCTGTGATGACTACAACGGAACCAGAAAGATCTGGATCGTAGCGAACCAGTTTGTCGGCTGTGAGCGTTGTGCTTCCGCCGTGATATCCACTAAATGTGAACTCATATGCGGATCCGCCAGAGGTTTTAACGCCATCACCAATAGTACCCTGCCAGACAACATCGAGATCAAGCTGAGTTGATCCTGTTGGAGACGAGTAGCCCTGATTCATGGAATAAAATCCAGCTTCGGCGAAAGAACCAGTAAGGCTTACACCTCCCTGGAGTTCCTGACCGACCACGCCGCCACCGAAGAGCGACTGATCACCGTCGGAGCTACCGCGAGTGGTAGATCCAGGTGTGAACTGGAAGTCAAGGAAGAAGATGAGGCCCGAAGGTAAACTCATCGGCTGAACCGAGACAAGATCGTTAGCGATTAAGCCACCGAAAACTCGGCGCACGATTGGGAATGCAACAGATGCAAAACCCTCGACATCTCCACCAGCCATGGTAGATGCCTCGCGCAAAAGCTCTTTAGCTTGATTTTCAAGCAAACGAGCCATGTTAGAACGGTTATTGTCGTTGCTAAGACCTTCTAAAAGACCGGTGCGTTCCCACTTAGAGAGTAGAGCGCTGCCTTCCTTGCCGAGATCCCTGCTGACAATACCTTCTGTTAATTTCTTTAAAACAGACATGTTTATAATTTCTCCTTTTGTATTGTTTTGTTTTGTTTGTGCTATTTTAGGCCAGCTAGAGCCTTCATCCTTCGATATGCTTGCACATCTCTAGAATTGTTCTCTTTCGTTCGCCTAGGAAGTAGAAGAGATCGATCTCTACTAACTGCTTCCCGAAGTGATTTTGGCGCCTTTCCGATGTTGGTAGAGGAGCCCACTGCGTTTTGAAGCGTCTCATAGATCACTTTTGCTTCTTCTACAGAACCGCACTGGGAGATCGCGTCGACAATCTTATTCTGTTGTCGCTCATTCAGCGAGGGATCGCTTAATACACGGTTCGTATAAAGCAACTTAGCGTTAGAAAGGTTGACACGATGAACATGTTCCTTCATCTTGTTTAACACTTTCTTATACTCGTTGCTTTGATTTTTGTGATAGTTTATTTCCGTTCGTAATCTTCGAAAATGCTCTTTTAATTCTTTTTCTTCGGCATCTTCGCGGGCCTGAGCTACCGCAACCTCGGCTTGTGCAATCTCGTCCGCTTCCTGTACCACGGCCGCGGGAGTAGTTCTACCCCCAAGGCCCATATCGGGAGCGCTAAAGTTTGCACGAAGTTCCTCGGCTATTCTTTCGACCAAATCGTCTGAAATAAAGGAATCGTCTGTAGATTCGAGTTCGGAATCAACTATCTCTTGTAAATGTTTCGTATTCAAAGTTAATGTTTTACTATCAATACTTTCTGCCAGACCCATGGGCCCGCCAGGAGCTAAGGGGCTCGGACCGGGGGGGAGGCCGGGAGGCATCGGGGGCGCCATTCCAGGGGGGCCGCCCATGGGAGGGCCAGGAGGCATCGGGGGCGCCATGCCGGCGGCTTGAGCCTGTTGTGCCTCTAGGGCTTGCTCTTCGGCATCTATTCTGCCTGCTAATTCATTAAAATCTATTGTTATTTGCTGTCCTTCATCTGGACAGGGGCAAAGCGGTTCTCCGTCTGTGGCTGCCATAGGTGCTACTGGGATACCAGCTAATGCAGCAGGATCTGGGCCTGGAGGCGGTGCTCCCATAGCGGGATCCATCGGCATGCCGCCCATTGCAGGATCCATCGGGGGTGCTCCGGGGGGCATACCTCCCATAGTGGGATCCATCGGGGGCGCGCCCATCATCATAGGATCGGGCGGGGGCATTTCTTGCTCTACCAAGGCTTGTACTGCCTTTTTAATTTCTGGCGCGTATTTCTCAATAATTGACTGCTCTGCGCTTTTAACTGCGGCTTCTCTGAGTGCGGCCGCATCAATAATTGCTTGTTCAAGCAATGTGGACATGTTTTTTCTCCCGGAATATTGTTGTTATTAGAAAAGTATAATGACTTTTAATCAAAAATAAATAGTATCTCATGAGACTAAATGCCGATTTTCAAAAAAGAAAGTCCCTATATCAATCCTCGTTACGAGACGGTGCCGAAGCTGCCCCATGTATTCGAGCCGGTATAAACAAACATAACATAGGCGCCCGCAGCCATTGTGACCGCAGCATTAGAGCCTGCTGCATTAATTTGTTGGCCGCTTGCAGGGTATACTTTAAGGTTTGAACCGCCGCTATTAGAGATGTGACAAGTCATTCCGGCGATGGCTCCCGTTGGAAGCTCGACGCCCTTAGTGCCGTCTGCTCCTGAAACTGAATTATAAAATTTTGTCATATCCGCTGCGTCACCCTGATTCGAGCCTGCTGCGGTCACTGCTGCGAAAGAACTCACGATCATGGTGCCAGCAGGGACAAGGGCAAAGTTTCCGCCACTATCAGAGCCGGCGGTGACGGCGTTGCTGCTATCATACGATAGTTTAAGCTGACCTGTTGCAACAGAACTGTCCAGAATTTCAAGAAAATGATCCGGGTCTGACACGCCAATTCCAACTTTACCATCGGAGCCAATGCGCATTCTTTCAGATGCGGCTTCGCTTGCAGCAGTCTTGAAGACTAATGCTGCGGCGTTGTTATCAGCCGCATGTGTGTCTGTGGCTAACGCTTCGACAGCGGCGCAAGTTAGAACAGCATCGGTGCCACCAGAGTCACCACCCTTGAAATGAAGGCCGCCAATGGTTTCATCGGCTATGATGGCATCTTCTTCCGATTTAAGTGTTAGATAAATTGGCTTATTATCGCCCGTGAGTGTATTTGTGAGAGTAAGCCCAACATTATGTTCGTGTGTTAATGTAATTTCAGAGTTGGCACCAAAGGTTAGTGGGGCGGCGCCGTCTGTTCTAAAGGCCAGAGTCCCTTCGTCTGTAATACGGCAAACCTCGTTCCCATCATATTGTTTGAATACAAGATCATCGCCATTAACTTTAAGCTGCATGATAATCTCGCCAGCAGTGCCATCCATATCAAGCGTCAACTGAGAGGTACCCCCGTCTTGGAAGTCAATATCGCCAGTTGCAGAGTCAAGAGTAATAGCTCCACCAGAATCAAGAGTGATTGGGTTTGCTGCAAATGTTACCCCAGTGGTTCCATCGTGAGTGAGCGTGACATCGTTACCAGCGCCCATGCTTATAACACTAGAGTCTGTAGTGAGAGATACATTGTCTGTAACATTTAGATCGTCACCAACTGTTAAATCTGCAGAGGTTACCAAAGTATTCGCATTCACCGTTAAAGTATTGCTGCTGTGCGTGATATTGCAGTTATCGGAATGCCAACCAACCACACCTCCGGAGGCCAAAAACACATCAGAATAGCCCTTGGCAGCTTTTCCGAGAGCAACGCCATCATTGGTTTGTGGATAGAAGGCGTTTTCTTCTAAGGTTAATTCATGAGCGTTGTTTGCGTAAAATTGAATTTTATTGGCTGTTCCAAAATCAATTTTGGTCTCGTCGTCTTCGCCGATCTTAATATCTGTTGCGAACAACGAAGTTATACCTGTCTGTGCTGCATCGACTGTAATTGTTAAATCATAAGGATCCCCATCGGATCCAGTCGAGGTATCTGTCCAATTAGTCGTAACACCAGAACCAATAATCTTGATTTCTTTGTTGTTGTTGACTGTTATTTCCGTACCATCATCATCTTCAAGATAAAACTGAGAGAAGGAGCCGCCGCCGCCGCCTGATGCGTCTGCCCACGAAGGCAGGCCGCTTGCTAGAGTTAGAACCTGATCGTTGCTGCCCACGGCCAATCTTGTTAATACTCCAGAGGCATTATTATAATATATATCGCCGGTCGCATCGGATCCTTGTACGATACCACCTGTAATGGTGATATCCCCGCTGATTGTCGTTACAGAATCGGCGCCCTTTCCGATAGTGACATCAATTTCATCTTCAGCCGAACCATCCTTAAGTCTTAAGCCGGTATTCATCTCACCGTCGTGAGAGGCAACTTGAAAATCTAACTGACCGCCTTCTTGTCCATTGGTTTCGACTGCAACGCGGGCT